>Ga0299914_10002800_pt1 | contig 12132 bp, 9 predicted proteins | sample RVTome_10_FD_201361 | JGI IMG/M metagenome (GOLD analysis project Ga0299914, IMG submission 201361) | Soil microbial communities from uranium-contaminated site in the Upper Colorado River Basin, Wyoming, United States - RVT153D57 (version 2) ... | reverse complement strand
GACCGGTAGAGCTGTGACGCCTCGCGTATGCGTCAGTGGCTTTCGCCGTTCTTGAACAGCTTCAGATCGATAGCGTTGCCCATCGCCTCATAACCGACGTTGTTGGGATGCAAATGGTCCCCACTGTCGTAGAGCGGCAGCAACCATGTGGGCGCATTCGGGTCTCGCGTGATCTCGTCGAAGTCGATTACCGCGTCATACTCGCCGCTCGTGCGAATCCACGCGTTCACCATCTGGCGTTTCGCCTCGATGGTTGGGAATACCGCGTCCGGGACGAACCCCTGAAGCGGCGTCAGGGTGGCGCCGTATATCGTCAGGCCGCGCGCGTGCGCTCGCTGAATCAGTTGCCGGTGACCCTGAATGACCTCTTCCGCGGTCACCGACTCGGCCGGCAGAATCGTCTCTCCTATCCAGAAATCATTGTTGCCCAGTAGCACGATGACGTGTGTCACTCCTGTCTGCGTCAACACGTCACGATCGAACCGCGCCAACCCGCTCGGGCCGATGCCGTCATGGAGGAGCCTGTTACCGGTGATGGATTGATTCAGCACGCCCATCTTGCGATTCCCGGGTTGTGCGACGAGCTGCCGCGCGAGGTGATCTGGCCACCGGTTGTTGGTGTTCGGCGTCGACGCCGCGCCGTCGGTCACTGAGTCGCCGAACGTCACAATCGCACCGGTCTGCTTAGTTGTTGTCACCTCGACGGCCGCCAGCCAAAACCTTCCGAGCGTCGTCGACGCAACAGGCATCGTGACGGCTCCCGTGAAATCTCCCTCCGAGGAGATGTACGACGTCTGGAGTCCGAGGAAGTGCCAGGTTGCCGGCCCCGTGCTTCCCGGCACGAAGATGCTCACTGCCAGGTCGGCAAGTGCTGGAACCTGCAGCGCGACAGCGTCGCTGATCACGACTGCACCCGGCGGAATCGTGATCGACGGCTCGCCGCCGAATGTCAGCATGCGGTCAGAGTCGGGGACGATGTCGGCGCCGTTGGCGCGAATGGCAATATGCGCCGCACCGATCGCGAGCGCGCTCGCACCGAACGTGGAAAATCGTACGCGGACGTGATTGCCTTCAACGCTCGTCTGCACAATCTGACGAAGAGTCTGATTGTTGAAGCCCGTATTTGTGAGCCCGGGAGGACCAGGCGAAGGCTCGTGGAGCGCGGTTCCCCAAGTTCCCACCCACCGTTGGTTGCCGTTTCCGGCGAATATTGTCGTCAGCGCCAGCGCGGACAACATGAGCGTTAGCAGCACCGTCCGACTCTTCGTCTCCATAACGCGCTCCTTTCCGACACTCGTACGTGTTGGTACAGAGCCGTCCGGTATGGACGCTCCGCACCGGCTTCGCCTGCTCTCACTCACTTAAGGGGAGATTTGGCGGCCGGAACTATCATTCGGAGCCTCTGGACAGTAGCCGACCATCCGGATAGACTTTCGCCGTCGTCCGATAACCCTTGTGTTCAGAGAGGGATCCGTGACCGCTGCCTCATCACATGAACTGACGGCGGCGCTGCAGGCCTGGGCGGCGGGAGACCAATCGGCTTTGGAGAAGCTGACGCCGCTCGTCGAAGCCGAGTTACGCCGGCTTGCCCACTACTACCTCGCCCGCGAGCGTTCAGACCACACGCTGCAGACAACGGCCCTCATCAACGAGGCATGGCTGCGTCTGATCGACTGGAAGCAGGTGAGCTGGCACGACAGGGCGCACTTCTTCGGCGTATCGGCGCGATTAATGCGATACATCCTGGTGGACTTCGCCCGGGCACGAAAACAGCAGAAACGAGGTGGCGCGGTTCGGCTTGTGTCGCTTGACGAGGCCCCCGCAATCTGTGGCGACCGCAGCGATGATCTGATTGCGCTCGATGACGCGCTGCAGACCTTGGGCCGATACGATCCGCGCAAATGTCAGATCGTGGAGCTGCGTTTCTTCGGCGGATTGACCGTGAACGAAACCGCAGAGGCCATGCGGCTCTCACCAATCACGATCATTCGCGAATGGAACAAAGCCAAGGCGTGGCTCTATCAGGAACTCAACCCGGAGCCGAGCAATGGACCGCGAGCGCTGGCGCCAGATCGATGACCTGCTCGAACAGGCGCTCGAGCTCGCACCGGAGGATCGCGCCGCGTTTGTCGAAGCAGTTTGTAACGGTGACCACGTCCTCCGCGTGCAGGTCCAGCAGCTGCTAAGAGCGCACGACCGTGCCGGTAATTTTCTCGCCGCTCCTGCGCTGGAGAGCGCATTCGGAGATGTCACGCGAGAACCGACGGACAGCCTGATCGGCCAAACTCTCGGCCAATACCAGATCACGTCCCGCCTGGGCGCCGGCGGTATGGGTGTGGTCTATCTGGCGCGCGATACTCGGCTCGAACGACTGGTCGCCCTGAAGTTTCTCCCACTCGATGTCACTCTCGATGAGGAACAGAAGCTCCGATTCGTCCGCGAGGCGAAGGCAAGTGCAGCCTTGGAGCATCCCAACATCGGGGCGATCCATGAATTAGCGGAAGCGCCTGACGGGCGGACCTTCATCGTGATGGGCTACTACGACGGCGACACACTGAGGCAACGAATTCAGCGAGGTCGCCTAGCCGCCAGTAGCGCCGCGGAAATCGCCCGCCAGGTCGCTTCAGGACTTGCTCATGCACACAGCCGAGGCATTGTCCACAGAGACGTCAAGCCGGGCAACATCCTGGTGACTCGCGAAGGGGTGGTGAAGATTATTGATTTCGGCCTGGCCAAATCACGTGAGCTGTCGACAGTTACGAGGGCCGACCGTGTCATGGGAACCGTGGCTTACCTCTCGCCAGAACAGGCACGAGGGGATGACGTCGACCAGCGGAGTGATGTCTGGTCATTGGGCGCAGTGCTGTACGAAATGCTTACAGGACACGTTCCGTTCCGCGGTGAGCACCCGGCGGCCACTATCCACAACATCCTGAACGCCGAGCCGACACCGGTAACGCAACTGTGTCCTGACGTTCCGTCACAGATAGACCAGATTGTCCGTAGGACTCTGGAGAAGGACCCAAAGTCGCGTTACCCGTCAGCAGCCGAGCTCTTGAGGGCGCTCGTTGAGTATGAGTCCAGCGTCACCTCGCCTGCACAGGAAGTGAGTGCCGGTAGGCTCATTCCAGATTGGATGCGTCAAAAACGAGCAGCCATCCCGGCACTTCTGATCTGTGTAGGGTTGACATCACTCCTGGCGTGGTCGTTGTACCGCCAGAGCAAGGTCCGGTGGGCGAGGGAGACGCTCCTGCCGGAAATCATCCGGTTGGCCGACCAGGATCAGTACGCTGCCGCTTTGGCGCTGGCGCGAGAAGCGGAGCGATACATTCCTGGCGACACGCAGCTGGTGAAGCTCTGGCCGGTGATCTCTGCATCGATTTCGATCAAAACCACACCGCCCGGGGCGAGCGTGTACATCAAGGAGTATCACGACATCAGCTCGCCGTGGACGTACTTGGGTACTTCGCCGCTCGACAACATCATGATTCCTCTGGGGCTATTCCGGTGGAAGGTCGAGAAGGTTGGCTTTGCCCCGATTGAAGACGTCGCTCGGTCCCGCTCCGTCTCATTGGTTCTCGATTCGCTTGACAGTGTTCCGGATGGGACGGTTCGAGTTCCGGCGGGGCCCTCTCCAAACAACATGACCGTGTCGGGGTTCGAGAGCGTCGAAGCCGTTCAACTGCAGGACTATTGGATGGATCGGTATGAATTGACCAACAAACAGTTCAAGCGTTTCGTCACTGCCGGCGCGTACCAGAAGCGAGAGTATTGGAAGCACTTGTTCGTCAAAGACGGCCGTGTTGTGCCCTGGGAAGACGCGATGAAGGAGTTTCGCGATGTGACCGGGCGGCCTGGACCGTCGACGTGGGAAGCTGGCGACTACCCCAAGGGGCAAGACGATTATCCGGTCGGCGGCGTGAGTTGGTACGAGGCGGCGGCATTTTGCGAATCCGCTGGCAAGAGTCTCCCCACGGTCTATCACTGGAACCGTGCCGCCATCAACGGAGAAGCGTGGTTCACCTCGCACATTCTTCCTTTCAGCAATTTTGCCGGTCGCGGTCCCGCACGGGTCGGCACGCATCAAGGCGTGAGTCGCTCCGGAACGTATGATTTGGCTGGCAATGTGAAGGAATGGAGTTGGAACGAAGCCGTTCAGCGCAAACGGTACATCCTCGGGGGTGCGTGGAACGAGCCGGCATACATGTTCCACGAGGCCGACGCCCGGCCACCATTTCAGCGTGATGCGATGTTCGGGTTCCGGTGCATCAAGTACCTACCGCAGGACTCGCCTTCGCCGAGACTGACCGATCCGGTTGTCGCCTCTACTCGAGACTATGCGAAGGAGCAGCCCGTTCCTGAGAGCGTCTTCCGTGTTTACCGGGATCTCTATGCCTACGACAAAGGCCCGTTGAACGCGACTATCGAGTCCGTGGATGCGACCGATGCCGACTGGATCAAGCAGAAGATCACGTTCGACGCCGCTTATGGGAACGAACGCCTGGCTGCGTATCTCTTCTTGCCAAAGCATGCGGCTCCGCCGTATCACACGATCGTTCATTTCCCGGGAGCGGAATCAATCTTCGTCCGTTCTAGCGACCAACTGATCGCGATACCGCGAATCGATTTCCTGCTCAAAAGCGGGCGTGCGGTCCTGTGGCCCATCTACAAAGGGACCTACGAACGTCAGGACGGAATGCAAACGTATTTCCCCAACACGAGCATTCGCTACCGGGATTGGGTTATCCAGTGGGCAAAAGACTTGGGACGGTCCATCGACTATCTGGAAACTCGCTCGGAGGTCGACCGCAACAAACTCGCGTTTTACGGCTTTAGTTGGGGAGCCTGCATGGGAGCTATCCTGCCGGCCGTGGAGAATCGTCTCAAGGTCAGCATGCTGATGGGACCTGGCCTGTATCTGGAAGAGGCCAGGCCGGAAGTGGATCAGATCAATTTTGCTCCACGGGTGACGATTCCCACGTTGATCCTCGACGGCCGCGACGACTTCGTGTTCCCTCGCGAAACATCTCAAGAGCCGTTCTATCGCCTTCTCGGAACCCCTGAAGAGCACAAGCGCCTGCGCGTGTTCGACGGCGGGCACAGTGTGCCTCGTCACCATCTGATTCGGGAGAGCCTGGACTGGCTCGATCGGTATCTCGGGCCGGTGCCGCGGACAGGGCAGTGAAATATTCGACCTTCAATGCCGAAGATCGAGCCTCTTGATGCGTGATTACGGCGACCGGATTGTCTCTACCGGAAGTGTTCCACCAGTATGATCTGTCCCCGGAATGGTCCTTCTGCCCATCCACCGTCCGTCGGCCGGAAGCGCCAGTCCTGGCCCGCCGACAGCCGAGCGACGGCATGACGAGACGCGCGCAGAACGCGATGGCGATTCTCGTCGACTGTGGAACCGGTTAGGGCTCGCGGGCTGTGGCCGTGAGGGCACGCCGATCGAGACGCGAGGCGACGCCCTTCCGAAGCCATCGGCAGCCGTAATGGCATACACGGGACACTCCGACTACTCGGCCGACGAGCCGTCCACCTGCGGCCGTCGAAGCGCACCGGCTGTCCCAGCAGGCACGCAGAGTGCCGATGCGAATCGGCCGCGGGCAGGAAACGTCCCCGGCGTCTGATGGCGCGGCTGTCATACGCCCAGTGCAGCACCGCCTGCCGCTGCCGCCGGCGGCAGGCGACGTCGCCTTTCTCGCAGTGTTTCCGGATGGCCGCGACGTGCCGCGCGATGGCTCGCCACCGCCGAATCTGCCTCGCGTCGTCGCGCGTCCTCCGGCCCATGTAATACCGGCAGTACCAGTGAAACCACCCGCGCGGATCCTGCGGGTGGATCCAGCCCTTCCGACGCCACTCGGCCAGCGACTGCGAGGCGTTCACGCCGAAGTAGTTGAGGCGCGGATCGTGCCGCTCGGCGCACTGCTTGGCGCGGGCGAACCAGCTCGCCGGAAATTCGTCGCGACAGTCGGACTTGTACCTGCCGCCGAACACACCGAGTTCGAGCATCTGCTTCGGCGTGAGCTGCGGCTCGAAGGGCGCGAATCTGCGTCCCACCGGCTCGGCTCGGTAGTAGACATAGCCCTTCTGCATCCTGTCGTTGACGACGACCTTTCGTTTCATAAGATGGTGAAGGCCCAGGCCGGTGCTGCATACTCATGACTCAGCGCCATCCCGGCGGTGTCCTGGGCCGCGGACGAGCCTGCAAGCGCCGTCACCATAGCCGCGATCGACGCGGCCTTCCGGGTCATGGACGGCCGGCTCCCGCGTGTGACGTCTGCACGAGGCGCTCGACGTCGTATCCGCTGGCGCGCGCGGCCGCCCGCGTCGCCGCGATGGACTCCTCGTCAAGGCGCGGCGCCCTGGCGAGAATCCATAGATAGTCGCGGCCGGGCTCGCCGACCACCGCCCAGGAATAATCCGGCGCAAGGCCGATAATCCAGTAGTCCCCCCAGACGAGCGGCAGGAACGACAGCCACGCGGGAGCGAACCGCACCTTCAGTCTGGCGAACGTCTGCTCGTCGACGATGCGGGCGACGCCGCGCGCCTCGGTCTGACCGTCGGCGATCCGGCACCGGTTCACCACGTCGAGGCGCCCGTCAGGGCGGCGGGTGTAGCTGGCGCGCACGTCGCCGACGCACCGGCGCTGAAACCGGTTCGGAAACCGCGCGATCTCGAACCAGTCGCCGGCATATCGATCCAGATCGACGAACGGAACCGTCCGAACCGGCGCCGGCGTCTGCGCGCGCGCGGTGGCTGGCTGCAGCGTCGCCGCGGCGGCAAGAGCGCCCGCCGCCGCCCATCCGCTCGCGACCCGAGGATGCGTGCGGCCAACGCTGGCCCGCACGATTCGATGGCGGTGCGCGAACGCGAGCGTGAGGACAGGCCTGAGCACGGCTGCCGCGAAGCGGCTGAGCGCGCCGCGGCGGGAGACCGCGAACTCGATGCGGTCCCGGTAGAGCGTTTGCGAAGGGCCGATCGGCTCGAACAGGTGGGTGTGCCGCCAGACCGCGAACGGACCCCGCGCCTGCTCGTCGCAAAATCGCCAGCCGGCGATGTAGCCGTAGTGCCGCACCACCCAGCGGAGGCGTGCCGGACCGATGCCAATCGACAGCGTGGCGCGCCCGCCGTCGCGGATGCCACCCTCCTGCTCCTCGATCCGCACCAACGCCGGCGGAGTCAGCGCGGTGAGCGCTTCCGGCTGGTCGTGCCAGCGGAACACCTCGGCCGCTGGCGCGTCGATGATCGAGCCATACGAGAACGTCGACAGATGCGCGGGCGCGGCGTCCAGTACGGCGCGCCGCGCGATCCGCCGCAGCAGACCGCGGAAGACGAGGGCATGGAGCGGCAGCACCCCGTACCAATAGAGTCGGCCCGTGACCCCTCTCGGATCGAAAATCGCCGTCTGGCGGATGACCGACCGCGCTCCGTCGCCGAGGGGCGCGACGTAGAACTCGAGCCAGCCGCGGCCCGGCAGCTTCAGTCCCGCCGCCAACCGCAGCAGGCGGTCCGGCTCGTAGGCCTCGACGCGCCATCCGTCGATGAGGTCGCCGACGGCACAGGCGTCGGGATCGCGGCGATGTCGAGGCATGCCCGCGCCGCCCACCCAGCCGTCGAGCCATCCGCGCAGCCGCCACAGTGCATCGCCGAAATACCATCCAGTGGCGCCGCCGATCCGTCGAATAGGCGCGAACGCCTGCGCTGGCGGCGCGTCCACGACGACGAGGCGCCTGTCGATCATGCGCTGGGTGGGCGCGTCCTCTTCGATGGCGCGCCTGAAAGCTTCGCGCAGCGGCATCGGCCGGATCTCGAACATCTCGCGCGCGGCCGGAGAATGCACGACGGTGGGATTGCGCAGCCCCTCCACGAGCGCGCGCCCGACGCGGGCCTGGACCGGCGTGACGAGGCCGAGCCACAGCCCCGACAACCGCGGCGTGAGCACCGGTACGGGTATCAGGAAACGACGCAGCCGCCGCAGTCGCGCGTACTCACGCATCATGTCACCGTAGGAGACCACCTCGGGCCCGCCGATTTCGAAGACTCCCCCGCGCCCGTCGGGCAAGTCGAGCGCCGCCCTCAGATACGCCAGCACATCGTCAATCGCGACAGGCTGCGTACGCGTGTCGAGCCATCTGGGGCAGATCATCACGGGTAGCCGCTCAACGAGCGCGCGGATCATCTGAAATGACAGGCTCCCCGCTCCGACAACGATCGAGGCGCGGAACTCCACGATCGGCACGCCCGCTTCGCGCAGCGCCTCTCCCGTTTCCAGGCGGCTCTTCAGATGCGTGGAAAGCGAATCCCGGTCCTCGCCGAGTCCTCCGAGATAGATGATTCGCCGTACGCCAGCCCGCGCGGCGGCGCGGCCGAAATTGGCTGCGGCACGCCGATCACGCGCGGCAAAGCCGGGGCCGCTCACCATCGAGTGCACCAGGTAATAGGCCTGATCCACCCCGTCCATGGCCGCGACGAGCGACGCTTCGTCGAGGCAGTCGCCCGCGACGACCTCGGTGGTCGCCCGTCCCGGGGCGACGCGCTCGGGCCGCCGCGCGAGGCACCGCACGGCGCAGCCGCCTTCCTCGAGCACTCGAAGAAGGCGGCTGCCGATGTAACCGGTGGCGCCGGTGAGCAGGATCGTTTCGGCCATGCTCGATGGTCCTATTCCTCCGGCGGAAGCAGGACGGTGTCAACGACGTGAATGACGCCGTTGCTCGCGACGATGTCGGTCTTGACGACCCGAGCCTTGTCCACCATCACGGTGCCGCCGCTGACCTTGATGGCCAGCGTGTCGTTGCTGACCGCCTTCGCGGAACTGACCTTGACGACATCGGCTGCCATCACCTCCACCAGTCCCCAGTTCAACGCGCCGACGACGACGAGCACGGTCGCAACGACATCGATGAGTTTGATCACTACCTCCTGCCTTTAACTATAATGAAATTCATGTTGCTCACAGTTAAAAAGCACGCCAAGGTGCAAAGCCGCGTGAGCCTCACGACACAAACTGCGCAAAATGTGAACCACAGTCAAACGCGAGGGGCCGATGCTCTCGAAGACCCTGCAGAACGACTGAAAGACTACGGGATTGGAGCCAGGATCCGAGCGCTCCGCCTGAAGAAGAAGATCGGACACTGGGAGTTTGCGACGTACACACAAGACGAGTGGAACCGAGCGTTCGGAGCCGCAGCGCTCATCCGATGAGCGCTACGCGCTCGAGAGCGCGGCTCGCTGCGCGTGCGTGCCGCGCTTCGCGATGAGCTCGGGACCTCGATAACAGGCCATGCTTCCCGGCGCATCGCCGTGAACCACCGGTACCGCCGGAAGTGGCGCGCCGGTTCGCCTGCCCCCCTGAACATCGCGCAGCCACCGAGTGCCCGTGGCGACCAGGCCCCAGACTTGCAGGTCGTCGTCTTCGGCGCGTCGTACGCCGATCAACGTTCGCTGGGTGTCGACCGCGACGGAGAGCCGGCGCAATTCCGTCGCATCGGCCGGAAACGAGCGCGAGAATTCCAGACGCAGCAAACTCTCGGGCGGCATACCACCGACCTGAAACAAGCTCGGCGCGGCGAGGACAGCCCGAAATGTGACGGGCCGCTCCTCCTCCCGGAGCAGACTCGCCTGGTAGCAGGCCGAGAAGAAGCGCTCCAAGGCTGCAAGGTCTGGGAGCGGGTGGTCGCCGCTAACCGGCGCGTGTTCGGTCCACCGATCGCGCACGAATCGAGCGAGGTCAGCGGGGTACGCGTATCCAGCGTCGTTGCCCTTTCCTGCGCCGGTGGATTCTTCCTCAGACATGTTCGTGCCCCTCGGAGCCGTACCAGAACCGAGTCTGTCAGAGATCTCGGCAGGCAAGAAGTCCACTTCGTGTGTCAACGGGGTCGCTCAAATGGAGGTCCGCCTAACGCGTGCGGATGGGTGCGACGCCTCGAGCGCGGTACCGACGGATGCTGGCGCTTCAGTGGTAGCGGTGATTGTGATAGGACTGTGATACGTGAGGCTCAAAACCTCGAAGAACATCGAGGTTACGGACGCACATCGAGTGACCGTTTTGGGAGGTTAAGCCGCTGAGGGCGTACGCGATAGCGTGCTGCGGTGCGTGTTGGTGTCGCTGGCCCGCTGCGTTTTCCAAGCGTGCGCCATCGACCGCTGGGCCATCTCTCCTTTAGAATCAACAACTGACGGCCGCGAAATACACGGGGTGACTTGAATTGTGTAACACTTTTTATGTCCCGCGATCACTTACGGGCCTTTCCAGTATAGCCGCCGCCCCAGACCCTCAGCATTCGAGCTGTGCGCCTACGGGACTCCAAGGGCCTTGCCCCGCCGCGATGGCCACTACATCCCTCGCGGCGTTGTCGGCTGCAGCACGTGTCGGCGATGCAACGCGTAGTACGCAGCAGGAACCACCAGCATGTTCAGTGCGGTCGATGAGATCAGGCCGAAGATGATCACGCTCGCCATCGGCGCCTGAATCTCGCTGCCCGGCTCGCCCGCGCCAAGGGCAACGGGGACCAAGGCCAAGCCCGTGCAGAGTGCCGTCATGAGGATCGGTACAACACGGTCGATGGAGCCTTGAACCACGGCGTGGCGAAGATCTGTCACGCCTTCCTCATGTCGCAGATACTCGATGTGCGAGACGAGCATGATTCCGTTGCGTGCCGCAATACCGAGCAACGCAATGAGCCCGATGATCGACGCGATCGACAGCACGCCGCCGGACACGAACACACCGGCGATGCCGCCGATGAGTGCCAGCGGCAGGTTCACCATGATCAGCGCCGCGAGAGAGCTCGACGCAAAGGCGGCAGCAAGAATGAAGAACATCGCGATCACGACGGCGATGCTCAGCCACAACAGCAGCGAGGCGGCCTGCTGACTGCTCTCGAACTGGCCGCTGTACTCGACACGGTAGCCGGTCGGCAGTTGAACGCGCGCCGCCACCGCGTTCTGCACGTCCTCGACCACGCTCCCGAGGTCCCGGCCAGACACGTTCGCTGTGACCGTGATCTTGCGCTGCACGTTCTCACGGCTGATGAAATTGGGGCTTCGGTCTTCACGCACGTCGGCGACTGCGCTCACCGGCACACGGCCGCCGGTCGATGTGCGCAGCGGCGTGTCGCGAATGGCCTCCAGATCCGGCCTGTCCGCTTGCGGGTACCGAATCACCAGCGGCACAGCAATCTGTCCCACGAGAATCTGCCCGACCTCACGGCCGACAAGAGCGGTCTCAAGGGCTTCGGCGGCCACGCCGGATTGCAGGCCGTACCGACCCAGGGCGCCCCGATCGAAGTTCACGCGAACCGTCGGAATATCCGTCTGTTGCTCGACGGACAGATCAACGAGTCCCTCAATTCCGTGGACAGCGGACTGGACCGCCGCACCAATGTCGCGCAGGCGTTGAAGGTCCTCGCCAAAGATCTTGATGGCGATGTTCGCGCGTGTGCCCGAGAGCATGTGGTCGATGCGATGCGAGATCGGCTGGCCAATGGTGACGTTCACGCCGGGGAGCAGTGACAGGCGCGAGCGGATGTCCTCAAGAACCTCATCTCTCGTGCGGTCACTCTCACGCAACTTCACGTCGATCTCCGCCGACTCGACGCCCTGCACGTGCTCGTCCCGTTCGGCGCGGCCTGTGCGCCGAGCACTGCTGACCACCTCGGGCACGCGCTGAAGCTGACGCTCGAGCGCCGTGCCGAGCTGATCCGAGGCTTCGAGGCTTGTGCCCGGCAACGTGACCGCACTGATCACGAGTGCGCCTTCGTTGAACTCCGGAAGGAACGCACGCCCCATCCGCGGCAGACTGAGGCCAGCGATCACCAGGAGGATGCCGGCGGCTGCGAAGACGGTTTGTCGGTGGTCGATTGTCCACGGGACGGACCTTCCGTAATGCCGCTTGAGCCACCGCGACACGGCCGGCTCATGCCCCTCGCGAACGGAGCGAAGCCTGGGGAGCAGGTAATACGACAGAACCGGCGTGACGGTCAGTGCGACGATGAGCGATGCGAACAGCGCGATCAGGTACGCCAGCCCCAGTGGCTGCAACAGCCGCCCCTCGACATCGGCAAGGAAGAACAGCGGCAAGAACACGAGCATCACAATAATCGTTGCAAAGACGATCGAACCGCGGAT
>Ga0299914_10002799_pt1 | contig 12133 bp, 12 predicted proteins | sample RVTome_10_FD_201361 | JGI IMG/M metagenome (GOLD analysis project Ga0299914, IMG submission 201361) | Soil microbial communities from uranium-contaminated site in the Upper Colorado River Basin, Wyoming, United States - RVT153D57 (version 2) ... | reverse complement strand
GGGTGGGGCGTCTCCACCCATGGGCGCCAGGCGGCCGTCTACGCCCGGGTGGCCGGCACGACCCGAGGCGCCGAGGTCGACGCCTTCGCCGAGCGCGCCGGGGCCGTGTTCGAGCTGCTGGCCTGAGCGTTCAGGGCTCAGGGCGGCTTAAGCCCGGGGGCCCGCGGATCAGGCGTGCGGGCCGGGAGCCGATATAACCGCGACATGGAAATGCGGGTGGAGCTGATAGTGCTGGAGACGGAACGCCATCGGATCGTCGGCGAGCTCCACCTTCCCCGCGAGGGCTATCGCAGCCGCCTCTCCGACTACCTCAACCGCGGCGACGACAACTTCATCCCGCTCGCGAACGCGGAGGTTCGCTCGCTCGAGGGCGACGAAGTCGCCGACACGCGCGAGTTCCTGGCGGTCTCACGCCGCCACGTGCGGCTCGCCTACCCGGCCGACTCCCGCTAGCCCGGCCCGGGGCCGGTACCGACGGGCTCAGGGGCTCAGCAGGATCTTGAGGGCCTCGCGGCGATCGTAGATCGCATAGGCCTCCGGCGCGTCGTCGAGGCTCATTCGGTGCGTGACGAGCGGGGCCGGATCGAGGGTGCCATCCGCGAGCGCGGCCAGCACGGGATCCAGATGCTTGATCACGTTGGCGTGGCCCGTCTTCAACGTCAGGGCCTTGATCCAGACGATCCCCATGTGGAGCTCCAGGCGCTCCGCGTAGACGCCCGTGACCGAGACGGTGCCGGCCTTGCGGGTGAGACGACAGGCCAGCTCGAGCGCGTCGGCGTGGCCGACGGCGTCAACGGTGGCGTCCGCCCCACGCCCCTCGGTCGCCTCCTTCACGGCACCGCGCACGTCCTCCTCGGTGAGGTGAATCGCCCTCGCACCGAAGGACTCGGCCATCGCCAGACGCTCGGGGACGGAGTCCACGGCGATCACCGTCCCTGCGCCGGCGGCCACGGCGGCCTGCACGGCGCAGAGGCCCACGGGACCGAGGCCCAGCACGGCGAGGCTCTCACCCGGCCCGATCCCGGCCTCGGCGACGGCGTGGTAGCCGGTCCCCATCACGTCGCCCGCGAACAGCGCAACCTCGTCGGTCAGCCCGTCCGGGACCCTGCGCAAGGTGAGGTTGGCGCGGGGCACCAGGAGCAGCTCGGCCTGGGCGCCCTGAAGCCCGCCGAGCGCCGCGCCGTGCCCGAAGACCTGGCCACGATCGCACTTGTGGAAGTCCTGGCGGCGGCAGAAGAAGCACTCGCCGCAGGCGGTCGCGTAGGTGCCGAGAACGCGATCGCCCTCTCGCACGGCCGTGACGGCTGCGCCCACGGCCACCACCGCGCCGACGAACTCGTGGCCGATCACGAACCCCGGCTCGATCTCGACCCGCCCGTGGTAGATGTGGAGGTCCGAGCCGCAGACCCCGGTCGCCTCGACCCGGATGAGCGCGTCGGCCGCGGCGCTCAGCTCGGGATCGGGGACCTCGTCGACCCTTACCTCCCCCGGCGCCTGAAAGGTGACAGCGCGCATCGCCGGCCGAGTCTATGCCCGTATTCGCCCACGGAGGCGGCTGGCGGAGGTAAAAACGCGCCCGGACGGGTATTGTCGCGCGGGTTGGCGCCGCGATAGCGACGCCGCTCCCAGCGGTTCGTGATCGGGAAAGGGAGAAAGTGAGAACGACCGTCAGGTTCATGGCTTGCGTGTAGGCGAGTACGCCGAGGACAGGCCCACCCCCGTCGGGGCCTCGCCCGATCTGGTCGAGATCGACCCGGCTGCGGGGACCCGCACCCCGACACAGCTCTTCTGGAGGCGCTTCCGCGAGGACCGGCTGGCGCTGGCCTCCCTCGTGTTCGTGGCGCTTCTCGTGGTGGTGGCGGCCTTTGCGCCGCAGATCGTCGACCTCTTCGGCCTCCCCGACCCGGAGGAGCGCGACGCGTCGTCGCTGGATCCGCTGTTCGCGACGCCCACGGGACCGAGCGGCGCCCATCCCTTCGGCGTCGATCAGATCGGGCGGGACATCCTCAGCCGCACGATCTACGGCGCGCGCGTCTCGCTCGTGGTCGCGGTTGCGGCGACGGCCCTGGCGACGATCGCCGGAGTCATCGCGGGCCTCCTGGCGGGCTACTTCCGTGGCTGGACGGACACGCTCATCTCTCGCAGCGTCGACGTCCTGCTGGCGATCCCGTATCTGCTCCTGGCCACGGGGCTCGCCGCGGCCTGCACCCTCGGGGAGACGGGCGGCGGCGGCGGCGGTTGCCTGGGCGGGCTGATCAAGCCCGGGATGCCGGTGGTGATCGCGGTGATCGCGTTCACCAGCTGGACCTATATGGCGCGCATCGTCCGCGGCCAGACGCTCTCCCTTCGCGAGAAGGAGTTCATCGAGGCATCGCGCTCGGTGGGCGCGTCCAACTGGCGCATCGTCACGCGCGAGGTGCTGCCCAACCTGGTCGCCCCGATCATCGTCTTCGCCTCGATTCTCATTCCCCAGGTGATCCTGTACGAAGCGGCGCTGTCGTTCCTCGGCGTCGGCGTCAACGACCAGCCGAGCTGGGGCCAGATGCTGGACGACGCAACCGGGCTCTTCCCCGATGCCTGGTGGTACATGCTCTTCCCCGGCCTCACCCTGGTCCTGACGGTGCTCGCCTTCAACCTCGTCGGCGATGCCCTCCAGGACGCACTCAACCCGCGCACGCGGAGAAGCTGAACAAGGAAAACGGATGCAGTCTCATCCCAAGAGAGAGGAAGGAACATGAGCTCCAAGTTGAGAGCGATCGCGACGCTCGCCGCCGCGATGGTCCTCGCCGCCGCGATAGGGGCGTGCGGCTCGGACGACGACAACGGAGGCGACTCGGGCGGTGGCACCAGCTCGACCGGGATCCCGGAGGAGTTCGCCGCGCCCACCGAAGCGCCGGACGGCGCCGTGGAGGGCGGGAACCTGACCGTGATCGCCGCGGACGACATCGACTACATGGACCCGGGGGCGGCCTATTACCAGTTCACGTACATGATCACCAGCGCCGGGCACAGGGCGCTGCTGAGCTGGGACCCCGACGACGTCGAGGAGCCCACACCGGACCTGGCGGAGGAGCAGCCGGAGATCTCCAACGACGACCAGACGGTGACGTTCACCCTCCGCGAGGGGGTGCGCTTCAGCCCTCCGGTCGATCGCGAGGTGGTGGCCGCCGACGTGGAGTACGCGATCGAGCGCGGGCTGCTGCCCGGCGTGGCCAACGGCTACATCGGCGCCTATCTCGGCGACGTGGTGGGCCTCGAGGACGCCCAGAAGGAGGCCGAGGACAACCCCACGGGCGGCGCGCCGGACATCGAGGGCGTGACCGCGGTGGATGACCGCACGCTGGAGATCCAGCTGGAGGCGCCGACCGCATACACGATCACCCAGGCGCTGTCGCTGCCGCTGAGCGCGCCGGTTCCCGAGGAGTACGCGGAGGAGTTCGACGCCGAGAACCCGTCGACGTACGGGCAGCACGTCGTCTTCACCGGGCCGTACATGGTGGAGAACGACGCCGAGGGCGAGCTCACCGGGTACACCCCGGGCCGCGAGATCAACATGATCCGCAACCCCAACTGGGACGGCGAGGCCACCGGCGACTTCCGGCCGGCCTACCTGGACACGATCCAGTTCCAGGAGGGCTTCCAGGACACGGGCTCGGCCTCGCGGAAGATCCTGAGCGGCTCGGGTCAGATCAACGGCGACATCACGCCGCCGCCGGGTGTGATCCAGGAGGCTGCGCAGACCGCGGAGCCGGGCCAGATGACGGCGACGCCGTCGGGCGGCAACCGCTACATCGCGCTCAACACGTCCAAGCCGCCGTTCGACGACGTGAACGTGCGCAAGGCCGTGGTGGCCATCTCTGACCGCACGGCGCTGCGCAACACCCGCGGCGGCGAGCTGGTTGGCCCGGTCGCCACGCATTTCATCCCGCCGGACTTCCCCGGCTTCGAGGAGGCCGGAGGCGTCGAGGGCGGCGACATCGACTTCCTCGCCACGCCGGAGGGAGATCCCGAGCTCGCCGCCTCCTACATGGAGGAGGCCGGCTTCGAGAGCGGCCAGTGCGAGGGCGACTGCGAGGTGACGATCGTCGGTGACGGCGCCTCGCCGGACAAGGAGACCAGCGAGGTCTTCGTGAGCGCCCTGGAGGAGCTGGGCTTCCAGCCCGAGCTCCGAAATGTGGCGCGCGACGTCATGTACACGCGGTTCTGCGGCGTCCCGGACACGCAGCCGGACGCCTGTCCCAGCGTTGGGTGGTTGAAGGACTTCAACGACGCCCAGTCGATGCTGGACCCGACGTTCAACGGCGACAACATCATCGACGCCAATAACGTCAACTGGCCGCTGCTCGACGTCCCGGAGATCAACGAGGCGATGGCGGACGCCGCTCAGACGAACGACCCGGACGAGCGGGCGCAGGCCTGGGGCGAGATCGACTCGATGATCTCCGAGCAGGCCCCGGCGGTCCCGTATGTCTGGGACAACCAGCTCAACATCCAGTCGGCTGACGTCGCCGGCGTCATCAACAAGTTCAACGCCAACTGGGACCTCGCGTACACCTCGCTGAAGGAGGGGTGATCGCAGGGAACCGCTGAGGGAAGCCGGGCCCGCCGCCGGAGGCGGCGGGCCCGCGCCCCGCTCCCAACGCACACATGGCCCGCTACATCACAAGACGCGTCCTCTGGTCGATCGCGATGCTCGGCATCGTCAGCGCGGTCGTCTTCGCGATCTTCTACGTGCTGCCGTCGGCCGACCCGGCGACGCTCCGCGCCGGCCGCAGCGCGACGCCGGCGCAGATCGAGATCATCCGCGAGTCGCTTTGCCTCGACGATCCGATGCCCGTCCAGTTCGTCGACTACATGAAGGGCATCTTCACGCCGCTCGAGACCTGCAGCGGCAAGGGGCCGCTGGACTTCGGCAACTCGATCTTCCAGAACAACGAGCCGGTGCTCGACATCATCCTCGACCGCCTGCCCGCCACCTTCCTGCTGGTAACGGGGGCCGTGATCCTGTGGATCGCCATCGCGATCCCCGTGGGGATCATCTCGGCCGTCCGCCAGCGCTCGCTGCTGGATCGCACGACGATGATCACCAGCCTGGTGTTCATCTCCGCGCCCGTCTTCTGGCTCGGGCTCGTCGCCCTCTACCTCTTCGCCCAGGACGTTGGGTTGATCCCGATCTTTCCCGGCATCGGCAGCTACAACACCTCCGACAACCTCCTGGCCAGGGCGGGCTCGCTGCTCTTGCCGTGGTTCGTGCTCGCCGCCGCCACCGCCGCGATCTATGCGCGCTACATCCGCTCGCAGATGCTCGACGTGATGACCGAGGACTACATCCGTACGGCCCGGGCCAAGGGGCTGTCCGAGCGCACCGTGGTCCTGCGCCACGGGTTCCGCAGCGCGGTGACGCCGGTGATCACCCTGCTGGGCCTGGACGTCGGCACCCTGCTCGCGGGCAACGCGATTCTCACCGAGACGGTGTTCAACATCCCGGGCGTGGGCAGCGAGGTCGCGGGGGCCATCGGCAGCTCCGACCTTCCCCTGATCCAGGGGATCGTTCTCTTCGGCGCCTTCTTCATCGTCATCTTCAACCTCATCGTCGACGTGCTCTACGCGTACCTGGACCCACGGGTGAGGTACGAGTGAGCGCCACGAGCTCCGCGGGGCCGGTGCTGGAGGTCGACGAGATGCGCGTCACGTTCGCGACCGACGCGGGCGCCGTGAAGGCGGTGGACGGCGCCTCGTTTCAGGTCGAGCGCGGCCGGACGCTGGGGATCGTCGGTGAATCGGGCTGTGGCAAGAGCGTCACGGCGATGACGATCCTGGGACTGACCCGCGCCCCCAACGCCACGATCTCGGGGCGGATCACCTACGAGGGAAGTGACCTGGCGCAGATGAGCGACGAGGACCTGCGCGCGGTGCGCGGCGGCGGGATCTCGATGATCTTCCAGGACCCGTTGACCTCGCTTCACCCCTTCTACAAGGTCGGCAGACAGCTCGTCGAGGCGATCCAGGTCCACCAGCCGCTCGACCACGACCAGGCCCGGGCCCGGGCGCTCGAGCTGCTCGGCCTCGTCGGCATCCCCGACGCGCACAGGCGGATCGACGAGTACCCGCACGAGTTCTCCGGGGGCATGCGCCAGCGGGTGATGATCGCGATGGCGCTCAGCAACGAGCCGGCGGTGCTGATCGCCGACGAGCCGACGACGGCGCTCGACGTCACGACCCAGGCACAGATTCTCGCCCTCCTGGAGCGCCTCCAGAGCGAGCTGGGGATGGCCGTCGTCCTGATCACCCACGATCTGGGCGTGGTGGCCGAGGTCGCCGACGACGTGCTCGTGATGTACGCGGGCCGGGTGGTCGAGGCGGGGACGGTCGACCAGCTGTTCTATGACCCCCAGCATCCCTACACATGGGGCCTCCTGGGCTCGCTGGCCCGGGTGGACAAGCGGACCCAGCGCCTCTCGCAGATCAGCGGGCAGCCGCCGTCGCTGATCTCGGCCCCCGAGGGGTGTCACTTCCGCCCGCGCTGCCCGCACGAGTTCGGCAAGTGCAAGTCGGTGCCCCCGCTGGCGCCGACGGCGGCGGACGACCACCGGGACCGCTGCTGGCTCTCGCTGGAGCGAAAGCGCGATCTGCGCCAGCTTGCCGACGGCCGGATAGGCCTCGAGGAGCCCAAGTGAGCGAGCCCGCCGCGACGGCCTCCTCCACGCTCGAGACCCCCGGCCGCACCGCCGGCGCGGAGCCGCTGCTCGAGGTCGAGAACCTCGTCAAGCACTTCCCGATCAAGGCCGGGATCCTGTTCGACCGCCAGGTCGGCAGCGTGCAGGCCGTGGACGGCGTCTCGCTCCACATCAACGCCGGCGAGACGCTGGGCCTGGTGGGCGAGTCCGGATGCGGCAAGTCGACCCTGTGCCGCTCGATCCTGCGGCTCATCGAGCCCACCTCGGGCTCGGTGCGCTTCATGGGCCAGGAGCTGACCGAGCTGCGCCGCCCGCGGCTGCGTTCGATCCGGCGAGAGATGCAGATGATCTTCCAGGATCCCTACGCGTCACTCAACCCGCGCAAGCGGGTGTCCCAGATCGTGGGCGATCCGCTCGCGCTCCACGGGGTCTCCTCGGCGAAGGGGCGCCGCCAGATCGTGAAGGAGCTGCTCGAGCGGGTGGGCCTCAACCCCGAGCACCACGATCGCTTCCCGCACGAGTTCTCGGGAGGCCAGCGCCAGCGGATCGGGATCGCGCGCGCGCTCGCGCTGCGGCCCAAGCTGATCATCGCCGACGAGCCGGTGTCGGCCCTCGACGTCTCGATCCAGGCCCAGATCATCAACCTGCTGGACGAGCTGCAGGGCGAGTTCGACCTCACCTATCTGTTCGTCGCACACGACCTCGGCGTCGTTCGCCACGTCTCCGACCGGATCGCGGTGATGTACCTGGGGAGAATCGTCGAGATCGGGCCGGCCGAGGCCGTCTACCAGAACCCGATCCACCCCTACACCCTGTCGCTCCTGTCGGCCATCCCTGTTCCCGACCCGCGGGCCAATGCCGCGCGCGAGCCTCTGGTGCTCGAGGGCGATGTGCCCAGCCCCGCCAACCCTCCGCCCGCGTGCCGCTTTCATCCCCGCTGCCCCTACGCGACCTCGATCTGCTCGGAGGTCGAGCCGCAGCTCGTCGACCACGGTGGCGGTCACTGGGCCGCCTGCCACCACCCGCTCAACCGCGAGGACCCCGAAGGCGTGGAGCGCGCGGTCGCGCCCGCGGGCAGCTAGTGCGCGCATCTAGGCTGCCGTCGCCTTGACCGCCCGCCCCGCAGCAGAGCACGTCGCCAAGAACCGCCGGTTCTGGGAAGGCCAAAGCGACGCCTACCAGGCCCGCCACGGCTCCCAGATCGCGGCCGGCCTCGCCTGGGGCATCTGGCAGATCCCCGAGAGCGAGCTCGAGGTATTGGGCCCGGTGGAGGGCCTCGACACCCTGGAGCTCGGGTGCGGGGCCGCCCAGTGGTCGATCGCGCTCGCCGAGCAGGGCGCCCGCGCGGTGGGCGTGGACATCTCTCCCCGCCAGCTCGCGCACGCTCGCGCTGCGATCGCCGAGGCCCGCGTGGAGCTGTCGCTGGTCGAGGCCGACGCCGAGGAGCTGCCGCTCGGCGACGAGAGCTTCGACCTGGTGTTCTGCGACCACGGGGCGTTCAACTTCACGGACCCCCACCGCAGCGTCGCCGAGGCCGCACGCGTGCTCCGCCCCGGAGGCCTGCTGGCGTTCTCGATGGTCTCACCGCTCCTCGACCTCTTCTTCGACCTCGAAACGGACGAGGTGGGCGAGAGCCTGCGGACCGGCTACTGGGAGATCGGCCGGGTCGAGGACGACGAGAGCGTCGACTTCCAGCTTCGCTACGGAGACTGGATCCGGTTGTTTCGCGCGAACGACCTCGTCGTCGAGGACCTGATCGAGCTGCGCGCGCCGGCCGAGGCGCAGACGACCTACGAGCTCGTCACGCACGAATGGGCCCGTAGGTGGCCGGCCGAGAACATCTGGAAGGCGCGCAAGAGCCGGTCCGGCCGCTAGCCCTGGCGCGCCGCGCGCCGCGTTCCTGACGGTTTCCTGGCTGAGGGCGCAGGGTAGCCAAGGGCTGCATGGGCAAGGCTCTGTTCACGCCGGTCTCGATCATCGCCGGGATCCTCGCCGGGATCCTCGCCGGCAAGCTCTTCGAGGCGGTCTGGGGGCTGATCGACGACGACGAGGCCCCCGGCCCCGAGCACCGCGACGTCAGCTGGGCGAAGCTCCTGGCGGCGCTCGCCGTGCAGGGAGCGATCATGCGGATCGTCAAGGGCCTCGTCGACCGCGGCTCGCGCAAGGCCTTCTACGGCGCCACCGGCGCCTGGCCGGGCGAAGAGCAGCGCGACAAGACCTGAGCTGAGCCAACCCCTTCCCCGTCGCGGGTCAGCGAGCCGGGGCGAGGCGCCCGGCCTTCGCGCCGGTCCCGCCCGGGTTCGCCGACACGATCACCCGAGTCGGCCGAGCCGCAAGCACTCCACGCAGCGTCTGCCCGTAGAGCGGCCGGCCATCGCGATAGGTGAGCTGCAGGACCACCGCCTCGGCATCGATCTGCCGTGCCCGCTCGATGATCGCCTGCGCCGCCTGGCCGGGGCGAACGCGCACGACCTTGCCGCTGACCCGCCGTCCGCAGATCAGCTTCGCGCGCTCGATCTTGCTCTGGGCCTCGGCCTCCGCGTCGTCCATCCTCGCGTCGAGCGCCAGGTTGGCCGGCACGTTGACCAGCGAGAGCACCAGGATGCAGCCACGCTTGCCGGCCGCCAGCGTCGCGGCGGTGGCCACCATCTCCTCTGAGAACTCGTCGTCCTCGAAGGCGACGAGCACGCTGTGGTACTCGACCTCTTCCACGCACCCGACGCTACAACACGCACGCCCGGCCGAGCCGTAAGCTGCGCCGACGATGCCCGACCCTCAGCCGGCTCGCCGGCTCGCGGCCACCGCGCTCGCCGCCCTCGCCGCCCTCATCCTCGTCGCCTCGCTCGTCGTCGGCTACGCCTCCGGCGTCCTCTTCGACGCCGACGAGTTCGCCGACCGGGCGACGGCCGCTCTCGAAAGCGAGGCGGTCCAGGAGGAGGTGGCCGGGCTCGTAATCGACGACATGCTCCTGGAGGCCGACGCTGACCTCGTCGCGGTGCGCCCGGTGATCGAGAGCGTGATCGAGGGCCTCGTCGGCGGATCCGCCTTCCAGGGCCTCTTCCACGCGGCGCTCAGGGACGTGCACCGGGCGGCCTTCGAGGAAGACCAGAACACCGTCACCCTCACCCTGGCCGACGTGGGGGCCGTCGTGAGGGGGGCGGCGCAGGCCCTGCGACCCGGCCTCGCCGCGGACATCGACGCCGGCCTGGACGCCGAGCTGACCCGCCTTCGCACTCCCGCATGGATCGCCGACGTGGCGCGAACGGCGGAGCGGATCGAGGCCGTCCCCCTCTTCCTTCTCGCACTCGCCGTGGGCCTCGCCGCCGCCGCCCTTTGGCTCGCGCCCGACCGCAGGCGCGCGGTCCTCCAGCTCGGGATCGCGACCGCCGTGGTCGCGATGGTGAGCGTGGTCGCGCTCGGAGTCGCGCGCGCGGTGGTCCTGGACGGAATCGACGCCGTCGGGGCCCGCGCCGCGGTGGATGCGGTGTGGGGCAGCTTCCTGGACGACCTGCGCCTTGCCCTCTACCTCACGGCCGCCAGCGGGGCCGTTGTCGCCGCCGCCGCCTCGTCGCTCCTGCGGCCCGTCGCCATCGACGCGCAGCTGCGCCGGGGATGGCAGGCGCTCACCACGGTGCCCCGGTCCCGGGGAATGCAGGCGGCCCGCGCGATCTCGCTGCTCGCCGCCGGGATCCTGATCGTCGTCCGCCACGACGCCGCAATCGGGCTGCTGGTCGTCCTCGTCGGCCTCTACATCGCCTACGCCGGCGCCTCCGAGCTGATGCGCCTCACCGTGGCGGCCGATGCGGGCGAGCGCTCGCTGGACGCCCACCAGGGAAGGCGGGCGCTGATCGCGGCCGGGATCGCCTCCGTTGCGATCCTCGGCGCCGGCGCCGCCTTCGCCGCGGTGGGGGCGACCGACCGCGAGCCCGCCCCGCTGCCCGGCACCGGCTGCAACGGCAGCGAGGAGCTATGCGAGCGGCGGCTCGACGAGCTGGCAACCCCTGCCACGCACAACGCCATGTCGGCGGCCACCAACAAGGGGTGGCTCTTCGCCCAGCAGGACGCGGGTCTGTCCGAGCAGCTCGCCGACGGCATCCGGGGCCTTTTGATCGACGCCCACTACGGGGAGCGGGTCGAAGGCGGCCAGGTGCGAACGGACCTCTCGGACGTGAGCGCCTCGGAGCGCGCGGAGCTGGAGCAGAGCCTCGGGCCGGCGGCCTTCGATGCGGCGGTGCGCCTGCGCGACCGGGTCGTGGGCACGAAGGCGGAGGAGGAGCGGAGCGTCTACCTCTGCCACGGATTCTGCGAGCTGGGAGCCCTGCCGATCGAGCGGGCGTTCGGAGAGCTGCGCGACTTCCTCGCGGCCAACCCGCACGAGGTGCTCGTGGTGGTGATCGAGGACTACGTGGACCCGCAGGACATCGCCACGGCCGCCGAGAGCTCGGGCCTCGCGGAGTTCGTCTACGAGGGAGAGATCGACCCGCCGCCGACCCTGGAGGAGATGATCGACTCCGGCGGGCGGGTGCTGATGGCCGCAGAGAACGACGGCGGCGGTGAGGCCATCCCCTGGTATCACGAGGTCTACGCGGGCCTGACGCAGGAGACGCCGTACTCGTTCGGCCGCACCTCGGAGCTGATCGACTCTGAGGCCATTCCGGCGAGCTGCGAGCCCAACCGCGGCCCGGCCGGCGCCCCGATGTTCCTCGTCAACCACTGGATCGACACGAGCCCCGCCCCCCGCCCCTCCAACGCGCGGGAGGTAAACGCGCTGGACGCGCTGCTCGCCAGGGTCGAGGAGTGCGAGGAGCTGCGCGGCCTGCGGGCCAACCTGATCGCCGTGGACTTCTACCGCCAGGGCGATCTCTTCGCCGCCGTGGAGGCGCTGAACGCCGACTGAGCCTACCTTGAGAGGGGCCGATCCCCGATCCAGTAGCGGGGGCCCGGGCCGAGGTCGGCGGCGCGGTCGTCGGGGTTGGCCAGCTTGCAGCGCTCCAGCGACAGGCACCCGCAGCCGATGCACTCGGTGAGGCCCGCCCTCAGCCGCTCGAGCTCGGCGATCCGGCGATCGATCCGCGAGCTCCACGAGCGCGACAGCCGCGACCAGTCGCGGCGGGTGGGCACCCGGCCGGGCGGGAGCCGCTCGAGCTCGGTCCCGATCTCCTCCAGGGTCAGGCCCACCCGCTGGGCGAAGACGATGAACGCGATCCGGCGGAGCACCGCGCGCGGATACCGGCGATGCCCGGCGCCCGAGCGCTCGGACTCGATCAGGCCGCGCTCCTCGTAGAAGCGGAGCGCCGACGCGGCCACCCCGCTCCGCCTCGAAACCTCGCTGATGGTCATGGTCGTGTCCACGGCTCGAAGGAAACCACAGATCGGGCTTGACTTCAAGCTTACTTGAACTTGTACCTTGGATTCCGACACTCAAACCGAGGAGCAAAACAATGGATGAGTCACAG
>Ga0299914_10002798_pt1 | contig 12133 bp, 10 predicted proteins | sample RVTome_10_FD_201361 | JGI IMG/M metagenome (GOLD analysis project Ga0299914, IMG submission 201361) | Soil microbial communities from uranium-contaminated site in the Upper Colorado River Basin, Wyoming, United States - RVT153D57 (version 2) ... | reverse complement strand
CCTCACGATAGATATCGAGACCGACGGATCGATCGGCCCACGCGAGGCTCTCGCGTCCGCGGGTGACACGCTTCGCAACCTCGTCGGCCTCGTCGCCGACCTGTCGGCGGAGCCCCAAGGTCTCGAGCTCGGTGAGGTGACGCCTACGCACACGACGTCACCCGACCTCGACCTGGCGATCGAAGAGCTCGATCTCTCGGAACGTCCTCGCAACTGTCTGAAGCGAGCCCGAGTCGACACGATCGGCCAGCTCGTGCAGAAATCCGAGGACGACCTCCTGGCTATCACGAACTTCGGCTCGAAGTCGCTCGACGAGGTGGTCCAGAAGCTGGATGAGCGCGGCCTCTCGCTGCGAGTCAAGGAGTAGCACGATGCCGGCGCCGAAGAAGGGTCCGCGCTTCGGTCGGGATCCCGCGCACCACCGCCTCATGATGGCCAACCTCGCCGCGAACCTCTTCGAGGCAGAGGCCATCGTGACCACGGTCGCGAAGGCAAAGGCGTTGCGTCCCTATGCCGAGCGCATGATCACCAAGGCGAAGAAGGGTGGGGTCCACCGCGAACGCCAAGTGGTCGCGAAGCTCCACGACAAAGACGTGGCCCGCAAGCTCTTCGGTGACATCGGTCCGCGATACGTCGATCGCAACGGTGGCTACCTGCGGATCCTCAAGCTCGGGCCGCGTCCGGGCGATAACGCTCCCATGGCGCGGGTCGAGCTGATCTAGCGTTCGCAACCCTCGTGACACTGTTCGACGAGGGCGGACCCGCACGCTGCAAGCTCGCCATCGCGTACGACGGCACCGCGTTCCGTGGGTTCGCGGCGCAAGCCGACGTGCGCACCGTCCAAGGCGTCCTGGTGCGTGCACTCCAACGCGTGTTGCGCCACGAGCCCGCGGGCTTCGCGTGCGCCGGGCGCACGGACGCCGGTGTGCACGCGTGGGGTCAGGTCGTCAGCTTCGACGCCGATCCCGGCATCGACCCGTGGCGGATCCAGCAGGCGCTCAACGGGATGCTCGCGCCGGAGGTCGTCGTCCGTGAGGCCGAGCTGGTCGACGGCAGCTTCGACGCCCGACGTTCGGCACGTTGGCGAACCTACCGGTACACGGTGCTGAACCGCCCGACCCCCGATCCGTTCCTCGCCCGGTTCGCGTGGTGGGTACCCGAACCGCTCGAGCTGTCCGCGCTCCGCCTCGGGGCCGACCCGTTCGTCGGCGAGCACGACTTCGCAGCGTTCTGTCGCAAGGGGCCCGAAGGATCCTCGTCGACGCGTCGCGTCGTCGAGTCGCGCTGGTCAGAGCTCGACGACGGCCTGCTGCGCTACGAGATCGTGGCAAACGCGTTCTGTTGGCAGATGGTGCGATCGGTCGTGGGCACCCTCGTCGAGGTCGGAACCGCCAAGCGCACACCCGGTGAGATCATGGCCATCCTGCGCAGTCGTGACCGTTCGGCGGCGGGGCAGGTCGCCCCGCCGCACGGCCTCTGTCTCTGGGAGGTCGGGTACTAGGGCGTGTTCGTGACGGTCGTGACCGTGATCGACACGCCACCGTCGTCGCCCCCGCTCCCGGTTCCGCTCCCGATCCCACCGCCGCCGCCGACCGCAACCGTGTAGTCGTCGCCGTCCGCGGTGTACGCCGAGTAGCCACCCTCGTCGTTCGAGACGTTGAACTCACCCGCGATCTCGTACCCGGCGTCCTCGAGCGCGTCCCTGTAGTCGTCGAGCACCGAGCCCGGGTCGTCGAACGTGTACACGAGCCCCCAGGTCTTGTCGTCATCGGTCCCGAAGCTCGACGACGACACGAGGGTCCCGTCGGGGAGTGGGACGTCGGACGGGAAGTCGTCGGGGACCTCCGAGCCCTCGCCCACGTTGACCGAGCCGCTGCCGTCCTCGCCTTCGAAGTCGACGGAGCCGCTGTCGGGATCGACCGAGACGTCGCCTTCGGGCGTCGAGATCGTCGTCTCGCCGTCGCTGCACGCGGCGAGTGCCGCGCCAGCACCGAGCGTGAACATCCCGGCGATCGTCATCGTGAGAAGCTTGCGCATTCGAGCACTCCGTTCCTGGTGAATCGAGTTCACGATACTGGCTGCCCGCGGGGGTCCATGACCCGGGTAGCGTCACCGCCGTGCGGCGCCGTTTGGCCGATCCCAGACTCCGACAGTTTGTGACAATGTGGGCAGACGAGCTCGCCGGCGCAGGGATGTACCGGGTGCTCGCCGATCGAGCCGACGAGCGCCGCCGTTCGATCTTCCTCCAGCTCGCGGAGGCCGAGGAGGCACACGCAGCCTTCTGGGAGGCCAAGCTCCGCGCCGCGGGCGTAACCGATCTGCGGCCGCCGCGAACGCCGTTTCGTGCCCGTGTCCTCGCTGCGCTTGCTCGGTGGTTCGGGATCGACGCCGTGCTCCCGCTCGTGCTGCGCGCCGAGTCGGCCGACGCGGAGAAGTACCGCGGCGTCGCGGAGGCTCCGGCGGCGATGGCCGAGCAGGAGCAGGCGCACGGAGCCGTCGTCGCCGCAATGCGAGGGGGGACGCTCGGTGGCCGCATCGCGGCAGGCGAACGACGTCACCGCAGCGCCGCCGGTGGTGCATTGCGAGCGTCGGTGTTCGGCGTGAGCGACGGCCTGGTCTCGAACTTCTCGCTCATCATGGGCGTGGCGGGCGGTACGTCGACGAATCGCGTCGTGGTCCTCGCCGGGGTCGCGGGGCTCGTGGCGGGGGCGTGCTCGATGGCCTCGGGAGAGTGGATCTCGGTGCGATCGCAGGTGGAGCTCTATCAGCACGAGCTCGCGATCGAGCGCGAGGAGCTCGCCGCATTCCCCGAGGAGGAGCGGCGCGAGCTCGAGCTCATCTACCAGGCGAAGGGGATCGATCCCGACGAGGCGCGGCGCCTGGTCGCGAGCATCATGGAGCGACCCGAGGTCGCCCTCGACACGATGGCGCGCGAGGAGCTCGGGCTCGATCCGGGGTCGCTGGGATCGCCGTGGGTCGCGGCGTGGTCGTCGTTCGCGTCGTTCGCGGTGGGGGCGATCGTCCCGATCGTCCCCTTCCTGATCGGCTCGGGGACCGCGGCGATCCTGACGGCTGCGGGACTCTCTGCGGTTGCGCTCCTCTTCGTCGGGGCGATGATCTCTGTGGTGACCGGCCGCGGGCCGATGCGCACGGGCGTGCGCATGATGCTGATCGGCAGCGGCATCGCCGCGATCACCTACGGGATCGGCAGCCTCATCGGAACCGCGGTGTAGATGCGGTGAGGTTCAGGACTCGTCGAGGTAGAGGAACCCGTAGCCCTCATCCCGGAAGGTGAGGCCGGCGTCCCGCAGCGCAATCCCCCAGTCGCCGGTGACCTCCGGGTCGGTCTCCTCCATCCCGTGGTCGGCAACGAGCACGAACGCCGTGGCGTCGAAGGCACCGGCGGCCTCGACCGCCGCGATCACATCGCCCATCCGTGCGTCGGTGTCGCGAACGGCAGCAGCCGCGATCTCGGAATGGGGACCACCTTCGTGCATCGCGGCGTCCGTGAGCGCATAGTTCACGAACATGAAGCGCGGGGTCGGGTACGAGAGGTCGCGGTAGTGCCCGTTCCAGATCCCGCATGCTTGCTCGGTCCCCATGTGGTCGACGATCGTCGACCACTGATAGTCCTTGGACGGTCGTACGAACCGCTCGGTCGAGTGCGCGAGCCCCTCCGCGATCGTCGGGATGTCGTCGGGAACCTCGCCGCGACGGAAGTACTCGAAGGTCGAGTAGTCCGCTCCGACGTCACACGGTTCGTCGACGGCGGCGGTGAACGCGTCCGGCCAGGTTCTGTGTACCGCGTCATGGATGGTCTCCACGCCGGGGAGCAGATGGCGCATCGCGGTCGGCCACGTCGCGGACGAGTTCGTGATCACCTGCTCGCCTCGGCTGCGGTCGTACCAGGCGTTGTGCAAGATCCCGTGATGCCCGGGATGGCGCCCCGTGATGATCGACGTGTGGTTCGCGAGCGTCACCGTCGGGAGGCTCGCGATCGCGCCGTGTGCGAGACCGGTGCCCATCTCGAGCAGGCGCGCGACGTTGGGTGCCTCTCCCGACGCCGCCATCGCGTAGAGGACGTTTGCGTTCGTGCCGTCGAAGAGGAACCCGACGACGTGGTCCGGGCGTTCACCGTCGAGCAGGTCGGTGCGCGCGATGCCGTCCTGACCGGCGAGGTAGGTGCCGTCGTCGAAAGGCGCGCATCCGAGGAGCGCGGCGACGGTAGGGGCGACGTCGACGAGGCGCGCCGAACCCGCGACGAGTCCATCCGTCCGCACGCCCTTGCCGGCGAGCACGAAGGGGGCGCGGGCCTGGATGATCCCGAGCGAGCCGTGCTCGCCGCGGTGGCCGCCCTGGTCCTCCCAGTTGTGGTCGGCCGAGTGGAGGACGCAGAGGTCGGGAGCGGCGGGATGGTCGAAGAGCTGCGCGACGTGGTCGAAGGCGTGGGGATAGGCGTTGTCGGCACGCGTGGGATGGAGATGCGCTCGTTCGGCGTCGAGCGGCGTGAACTTTGCGGTCGACTGGTCGGCGAGCGGGTCCGCTCCCTCGGTCGCGAGCACTTCGTACGTGGCTCGGTTGTTGCTCTCGGTGCGGCGGAAGCGAGTCGCGCCGGTCGCTGCACGCGCTTCGTAGGCTCCGTCGCGGCTGACGAGGACCATGTCCACGATGGGGTCGAGCGCGGGGTCGAGCAGGACGCCGAGCGCTCGCTCGGTCGCACCGCGGCGTTCCGGGGCGATGTCGTGCGGTGAGGAGGTCACAGCCATGTGCCGAGGCTATCGGCCCGATTGTGGCCGGGGGTCGGCGCACGGTAACCTTTCGGCCCGCGTTCACCGCCGCGTCATCGGGCCCCCTGAACGCCTCCGCAGCACCGAGGATTCGTCGTGGCGACCTTCGCACCCAAGAAATCCGACATCGAGCGCGCCTGGCACGTCATCGACGCCGAGGGCATGGTGCTCGGTCGTGTCGCGACCGAGGCGGCCACGCTGCTGCGCGGCAAGCACAAGCCGACCTGGGCACCCAATCTCGACACCGGAGATCACGTGGTGGTCGTGAACGCCGCGAAGCTCGACGTCAGTCTCCGCAAGCTCGAGGCGAAGCAGTACCACACCCACTCCGGGTACCCCGGCGGACTCAGGAGCGAGTCGCTGGCGCACCTGCTCGAACGTGATCCCAAGAAGGTGGTCCGCCGCGCCGTCAAGGGGATGCTGCCCAAGACGCGCCTCGGTCGTCAGATGATCAAGAAGCTGCGCGTGTACGCCGGCCCCGAGCATCCGCACGCTGCGCAGCGTCCAGAGTTGCGTCCGCTCGGCTCTGCGCGCGCCTCGAGCTGATCGAAGGAGCATCAGTGACCAAGCCCCTCATCCAGACCACCGGTCGCCGCAAGAGTGCGGTGGCCCGCGTGCGCCTGCGCCCCGGTACCGGGGCGATCACGATCAACGGCAGGCCGTTCGAGAACGTCTTTCCCGTGTTGACGCACCGCGTTGTCGCCACCGAGCCTTTGCGTCTGACGCAGACGAACGACGTGTACGACGTCGACGCCACGATCTTCGGTGGCGGTATTCGTGGTCAGGCCGGAGCGCTCCGCCTCGGCATCGCACGGGCGCTCGCCGAGCTCGACGGCGAGCAGCGCGACCCCTTGAAGAAGGCCGGTCTGCTCACGCGCGACGCGCGCGAGAAGGAGCGTCGCAAGTACGGGCTGAAGAAGGCCCGTAAGGCGCCCCAGTACTCGAAGCGCTGAGCCGGAGCGTCGCTGTGACGCTGCGTTTCGGTACCGACGGCGTCCGAGGGATCGCGAACCGCGAGCTCACGCCCGAGCTCCTGGTCGCGCTCGGCCGTGCTGCCGCCACTGTGCTCGGTGCCGACCGTCCCTTCGTCGTCGGTCGCGACACGCGGCGCTCGGGGCCGATGGTCGAGGCGGCGATCGTCGCCGGGCTCGCTTCGGCCGGCGCCGACGTCGCGCTCGTAGGCGTGCTCCCGACTCCCGGGCTCGCATACCTCGCAGCGGTCGAGGACTCGCCCGCTGTGGTCGTCTCCGCCAGTCACAATCCCGCCACCGACAACGGCGTCAAGTTGTTCGCCCGAGGCGGCCGCAAGCTCGCCGACGAGCACGAGACAATGGTCGAGAAGAGGTTGGCAGAGATGCCCGGAGACCTCCCAGACGGTGCAGAGGTCGGCCGGATCCGTCAACTCGTCGGCGGCGCGGGCCGCTACGTGCTGCACCTCGCAGACGCGCTCGACGGCCGCCGGGTCGGCGGGCTCCACGTGGTCGTCGACACTGCGAACGGCGCGGCCTACGACGTCGCGCCGTCGGCGATCCGCGAGGTTGGGGCGCGAGTCGACGTGATCAACGCTGCACCCGACGGCCTCAACATCAACGCGCAGTGCGGCTCGACCTCCCCGGACGGGCTGCGCAAGGAGGTCGTGGAGCGTGGCGCCGACCTCGGACTCGCGCTCGACGGCGACGCCGATCGCGTGCTCGCGGTCGACGAGACCGGCGCGCTCGTCGACGGCGACCAGCTCCTCGCGATCCTCGCCATCGACCGACTCGCTCGTGGCGCCCTTCCCGGCTCGGCGATCGTCGCGACCGTGATGTCGAACCTCGGACTGCGCCACGCCCTGGCCGGCGCAGGAATCGGTCTCGTGGAGACCCCGGTGGGGGATCGTCACGTGCTCGCCGCGCTCGACGAGGATCATCTCGTGCTCGGCGGGGAGCAGTCGGGCCACATCGTCGTCACCGACCTCGCGACGACCGGTGACGGCACCCTCGTCGGCCTACTCCTCCTCGACGTCCTGGCACGCTCAGCGCGCCCGCTCTCCGACCTCGCGTCGGTCGTGCAACGGGTCCCCCAGGTCCTCCGCAACGTCGAGGTCTCCGACCCGGCCGGTGTCGCGGCCGACGACCGCTTCCTCGAGGCCGTCGGCGCCGCCCAATCCGAGCTGGGGAGCGCGGGCCGTGTCGTCGTCCGCCCCTCGGGCACGGAGCCGTTGCTGCGAGTCATGGTCGAGGGTCCTGCGATCGACCGGGCCGAAGACCTGGCTGCTCGGCTGGCCGGCGCGGCTGTCGCGGCGGACACCCCGTAGGCTTTCGGTATGTGTGGGATCGTCGCGGTGCTGCGACGCCCCAGTGCCCGAGGAGCCCCGGACCCAGCGGCGCTGCTCGGCGCCCTGGATCGGCTGGTTTCGCTCGCGCCGGATGCCGGTGTGCTCACCGCGGCGGCTGTCGCACTCGAACCAGTCGACGTGGCGCTGCGCGGCGTCCCAGGGCTCGAGACCCTCGTCGCTCATCCAGACGTGGCCGTCGAGATCGACGTTCGCATCGCGCGCCTCGCCGACGATCTCGCTCGCGTCGAGGCCGAGCTCGACCAGGACGGACCTGAGCCCGGCGTCGTCGAGGCGGTGAATGCGCAGCTCCTGCGCGTCAAGGATGTGGTCTGGGCGATCCGCCGCGACAGGCTGGCGACGGCACGCGCGGTCGTGGATCTGGCCGGCGATGCCGCGGTCGAGGCTCGCGGCGTGCTGGAAGGCGCGTTGTCGATCCAGGTCGCGCTGGCTGCGCTCGACCGCCTCGAGGTGCGCGGGCGCGACTCCGCCGGGCTCGAGGTGCTGTTGCACGGTGACGGCGACGCACCACGAGCGTTCGTGTACAAGACGGCGGCCGAGATCGGCGAGCTCGGAGACAACACAGCCGCCTTGCGTGCCGCCATCCAGTGCGACAACGGATTGTGGCACCGGTTGGCAGCGAACGACGTTCGTTCGCTCGTCCTGGGACATACGCGGTGGGCCAGCATCGGCGCGGTCACCGAATCGAACGCACACCCGATCGACGAGACTGTGACGACGGCCGAGCCGCTCCCGCACGTCGCCGTCGCACAGAACGGGGACGTGGACAACTACGCAGACTTCTTGGGAGAGATCGAGATCGCCGGTGACATCACCACCGACGCGAAGGTGGTGCCGGTGCTCGTCGCCCGTCGCATCGCTGCCGGCAGCGATCCTGTCGATGCGTTCCGCACGACGGTCGCCGCACTCGAAGGGTCGCTCGCGATCGCCGCGAGCACCTCTGTGGAACCCGATCGGCTGCTGCTCTCGCTCCGCGGCACCGGTCAGGCGCTCTACGTCGGCGTCGCCGACGACACCTACGTGGTCGCGAGTGAGCCGTATGGGCTCGTCGAGGAGTCGCGCCACTACCTCCAACTCGACGGCGAAGCAGCAGCGGACGCCGAGAACCCGGTCGCGAGCCGCGGACAGATCGTGGCCCTCGATGTCCGGCGGGCGGGCGAGCTCGACGCGATCGAGCGCTGGTCGTTCGACGGGACGCCGCTGCCAGTCGGCGAATCCGAGCTCACCGACACCGAGATCACGACACGCGACATCGATCGTGGTGAAGCGACGCACTACCTCCTGAAGGAGGTCGGCGAAGCGCCCGCGTCGTTCCGAAAGACCTTGCGTGGCCGCATCACCGAACGCGACGGCGACCTGCGCGTCGTGCTGCCCGACGAGTCGTTCCCGGCGTCGCTTCGGGAGCGGGTCCGCTCCGGCGCGATCCGTCGGGTTGTCGTGATTGGCCAGGGCACCGCCGCGGTCGCGGGTGAAAGCATCGTCGCGACGCTGCGCGACACGTCGTCGTTGATCGTCGACGCGTTGCCCGCAACCGAGCTGTCGGGGTTCGGTCTCGACGACGACATGCACGACACGCTCGTCGTGGCAATCAGCCAGAGCGGGACGACGACCGACACGAATCGCACGGTGGATCTCGCTCAGGTGCGCGGAGCCGGCGTGATCGCGATCGTCAACCGGCGCAACAGCGACCTCGCCTCACGTGCCGACGGCGTGCTCTTCACGTCGGACGGGCGAGACGTCGAGATGGCGGTCGCGTCCACGAAGGCGTTCTATGCACAGGTCGCGGGAGGGATCCTCCTGGCGCTCGCGATCGCCGACGAGTTGGGGCTCGATCCCGACGCCAGCCAGCAGCTGCTCGAAGGCTTGCGGGCACTGCCCGACGCGATGACCGCGGTCTTCGAGCGGCGGCCCGAGATCGCCACCGCCGCGCAACGCCACGTGCTCAGCCGGCGTTACTGGGCGGTCGTCGGCAACGGTCCGAATCGAGTTGCGGCGCGCGAGGTTCGCATCAAGCTGTCCGAGCTCTGCTACAAGTCGATCGCAAGCGACGTCACCGAGGACAAGAAGCACATCGATCTGTCTGCCGAGCCACTGATCCTGGTGTGCGCGGCGGGGCTCTCCGGCTCCAACGCCGACGACGTGGCCAAGGAGATCGCGATCTATCGTGCACACCGCGCAGCACCGATCGTGGTGGCGACCGAGGGCGACGATCGGTTCGACGCCGCGCTCGAGACGATTCCGGTGCCCGCGGTGCATCCCGGGCTTGCGTTCGTCTTGTCTGCGATGGCCGGCCATCTCTTCAGCTACGAGGCTGCGCTGGCGATCGACGCGTCGGCGCGGCCGCTCCGTGAGGCCCGTGCCGCCATCGAGGGACTCGTCGGTGAGACCGATCCCGAGCGGGTGCTCGACCTGCTCCGCGAGCGGATCAGTGTCCCGGCGAGCCGCTTCCAGGCGGGCCTGTTCGCCGGTGACTACGACGGCGCGCTCGAGGCGAGTACCGCGGTGGTGATCGCATCGCGGTTGCGATACGCGACAGGCCTGGTGCCGCTCGACGGCTACGAGCTGGAGCACGGCAAAGTGGGGACGCCGAGCACGATGCTCGAGGATCTCGCCGCGGCGCTCGGCGATGGGATCGGACAGCTGACTCGTCCGGTCGACGCCATCAAGCACCAGGCGAAGACCGTGACGGTCGGCATCTCCCGTTCCGACGAGACGTTGCTACGCGTGCCGCTCGTGCGTGAGGTTCTCGGGGCGGGTGCGGCTCGGGACAGCCTCAGCTATCGATCGCTTCGCACCCTCGTCGAGCTCGACCGGGCCGTCGCCGAGGTGACCGGGTACACGCGGTATCGGATCGAAGGCGACGGCGACGGCGCGACGATCCACGTCGTCGATCGCGGCGGGATTGCCACCGAGTTGCGATCGAGGACAGACGACAATCCGACGCTGCGTGGGATCAAGCACCGCGTGGCGACAGAGCGCGAGGTCACGGTCGCGCGGGGCCACGCCGACGGACGCACGCTCGTCATCGTGCCGGAGGTCAAGGGCAATCAGGCCGTCGGGCTGACGTTGCTGCATGCTCGTTACCATGACCGCGTTCCCGCGCAGGCCGCCCGGTCGGTGCTCGAGGGCTACCGCGACCGATACGGGGCGCTTCGCGACGCAGTGCTCGAGACCGAGGCGAGCTTCGACGACACTCGACTCGCCGACATCGAGCTTGTCGACCTCCTGACCGTTCCCGTCCATGTCATGGCGGAGCGCTGGCGTTCACCGTGATGGTCATCGGGATGGGGACCGATCTCGTCGAGATCCCGAGGTTCCGTCGCGCGCTCGAGCGCCGTGCGGCGCTCGGCGATCGATTGTTCAGCGACGCCGAACGAGCGTACGCAGCGCGCAGCGTCAACCCGGCCCCGCGGCTCGCAGCGCGCTTCGCGGCGAAAGAAGCGGTCATGAAGGCGCTCGGGGTCGGACTCGGTGCGTTCAAGCTCCGCGATGTCGAGGTCGTGCGTCACCGCAGCGGTGCGCCGGCCGTCGCGCTCACCGGTGGAGCGGCCACACTCGCCGACGAGCGCGGTGTTCGTCGGTGGCACCTCTCGTTGACACACACCGACACCATGGCGATGGCCGTGGCACTCGCACTCGGCTGATGCTCCCTGTTCTCACCCCCGACGAGATGCGCAAGGCTGACGAACGGGCCATCGCCACGGGCACACCGGGGTCGGTGCTCATGGATCGCGCGGGTCGCGCCGTCGCATGGGCGGTGCGTCGCCACGTCGGTTCCATGTACGGGCTGCGGGTCGTCGCACTCTGCGGCAAGGGCAACAACGGCGGCGACGGTCTGATCGCAGCAGACGTTCTGGAGCGCTGGGGTGCGCGCGTCACACGAGTGGCGATCGCGGAAGGCGTGGACCGGCGCGCGCTCGAGCGGGAGCTCCATCGCACACCGATCGTGATCGACGCGATGTTCGGCACCGGGTTCTCGGGCTCGCTCGGTGGCGAGGCGGCATGGGCGGCTCGAGCCGTCGCGGACTCCGGTGCGTCCGTCGTCGCCGTCGACATCCCGTCGGGCGTCGACGGCGCGACCGGGGCGGTGGAGGGTGTCGCAGTCATGGCGCACCGTACGGTGGTCATGGCGGCGCTCAAGACCGGCGTGGTGCAGGAACCCGGGCGAACCCATGCCGGGCAGCTCGAGGTCGCGCCGATCGGTATCGATACGGGTCCGTGCTCGCTCGGCGTGACGGAGCCGTCCGATGTTCGGGCATCGACGCCATCCCGGGATGCCGACGCGAACAAGTGGTCGGTCGGCGGCGTGCTCGTCGTAGGAGGTGCCGACGGCATGACAGGCGCGCCGTTGCTCGTGTCTCATGCAGCGCTGCGCTCCGGTGCCGGCATCGTCTGGTGTGAGATGCCCGCCGACGCGGCTGCGTCCGCGTCGGGGACCGAAGTCATCACCAAGACGCTTCCGACCACGGAGGGGGCGATCGCGCCCGAGGCAGCGGCGGTCGTCGCAGAGCACGCGGAACGCTTCGGCGCCGCCGTCGTCGGCCCCGGTCTCGGCACGGCACCCGGTACCGCGAGCGCGGTCCGCTCGATCGTCTCCGCGACACCGTGCGCACTCGTGCTCGACGCCGACGGTCTCAACGCGCTCGCAGGCGATCTCTCCCAGCTTCGAGCTCGGGGCAATCGAGCGACCGTCCTCACACCGCACGGCGGCGAGTACGCGCGCCTCGCCGGACGCGCGGTCGGTGCCGATCGGATCGCCGCGGCTCGAGATCTCGCAGCGCACGCCGAGGCAATCGTCGTCCTGAAAGGTCCTGGGACCGTGATCGCCGCCCCCGACGGGCGTGCAGCGGTGAACCCGACCGGGTCATCCGCATTGGCGACCGCAGGCACCGGCGATGTGCTCGCCGGCGTCATCGGCGGCCTCCTGGCGCGTGGAGTGCCTCCGTTCGAAGCAGCCGTCAGTGCCGTGTACGTCCACGGCGCGGCGGCAGATCTCCTGGGACCACATGGC
>Ga0299914_10002796_pt1 | contig 12138 bp, 8 predicted proteins | sample RVTome_10_FD_201361 | JGI IMG/M metagenome (GOLD analysis project Ga0299914, IMG submission 201361) | Soil microbial communities from uranium-contaminated site in the Upper Colorado River Basin, Wyoming, United States - RVT153D57 (version 2) ... | reverse complement strand
AAAATAAATCTCACCGGCTGCCCCGCTGCTCCAGGCTGCCAGTAGGGTGCCATTGGGGCCAAGGGCAAGTGATAGCTGTTCAGCTGTGCCGCGGGGTGAGGTGAGAACGGCCGATTTCCGCGACCAACTCACACCATCCCAGCGCGCATAATCAAAACCATTCGTGTTAGTCATGCCTTGTAATGTCGTCTCAGCCTGTTGCCAAAATAGATGTAGTCGGTTCTCCTCATCAGCAACCAACAAAGGCGACAAAACGAACTCGGCCTCATCGGCCAGGGACATGGGTGTGCTCCAGATAGGTGTCACCCGCAAACCTTCCACAAAGGATGTCAAGGGACGGGTTGTCAACCAGATATCTTGTCCTGAACCTACGCCACAACTAACTGCAAATAGTTGATCGTCCTTTGTAAAGAGCGTTTGTCCACAACTGTAACTCACGGGACTGAAGGTATCTTCATCAATAAATGTTGTCAGTTCGGCCTGTACCTGTGGCTCTAGCCATTCATCTTCATCCCAAACCAGCAAGTAATCATTACCCTCAGCTTTGATTCGCAAAAAGAGATTTGTCGAACCAGCTAAAAATTGAGCATCCTCAGGGCAAACAGGAAAGGCAGTCATAAGGGTTTGCGAAGTTTGCCAGGTAAGGCCGCTATCATCTGACCATTGATGATATTGAGCACAGTTGATTCCTTCATGCCCGGCTCGCCAGGTTAAATGCACCTGACCATTCCGACTACTAATTTGGATATTTGTCGGACCGACTGCCTCTAGACCATCTCCTTCCCGCCGCCGATCTATCTCATTGGGTGTATCCCAACTTGTACCGTCATTCAGTGAACGAATGAGGAAAATCCGCTCAAAGGGATGATCATCCCAGACTACGTAAACTTTCTGATCATCTTGAATCATTTGTAAATGAGCTAAAGCTGGCGTCAACAGGCGGAAATAGGCGGATTGGTATAACTGTGTAGCCCCTGACCAGGTATCACCTCTATCATCTGATTGACGATAGTATAGTCCGGCAGAGGTTTCAGGCGTGTTGGTGGAAGTCATGTAAGTGAGATGAAGCCGGCCGTTTACTCCCACCATCGTCGCTATTCCCATCACATTCTCAGCCAAAATTTGACCCGGTGTCCAGGTAGCAAAATTTGTAAACGTCTCCGCCTGCGTGCGACTATAAAACAGTTTTGCTTCCCCATCTAGCCAAAAAGCATGAATCAATCCTGCCGCATCCGCCACCAATTGCGGTGTAAACAAAGGTGTAGGATCATCCTCGTTCAGATCAGGAAAGCCAACACGTGTGCCAAAGGGCAGTTCCCCTTGTATAGGCTGACTCCATTCGCTGCCACTGCCTTGGGTATAGACGAAAGAATCATCCAGCATATCTTGCCACAAGACATGTAGTTGTTGATTGGCATCCATAACAACAATAGGTTTCGTAGCTGTTCCCGACTGCGAAAGATTTAGCGGTGTTGCCCAGTCGTTTGCATCGGCTTGCCCTTTAACGAGATAACTGCTTGACCAAAGGAGTAACCCAATAAGCAAACCAAATAGAACTGCCCGATGGGCTTGTTTGAAACCATCAGAGAAAGATCGAAAAGCTTTTAGCAATTTTTAAGATGAAATAGATAAGCCCGAATCAGTAGAAGCCCAACTGAGATGTTGTAGGCCAACATTTAGTGCTGACCGTAAGGTCGAGCGGTCTGAGGCGAGCATTTTCAGGTAAGTGAACATCGGTCCTGGCCGGAAAGCCCATTCCCGGAAGGCACGTCGCTGCCAATAGAGCAGCCGCTCTGCCGAAAGTTCAGGGTAATCAAGTACTGTACCTTTATCCATATCTACTTGTTCCCAACGTGTGCCTGGCCGGAACCAACCGTTTTCTACCACTTCAAAGAAGAAAGGTGTGCCAGGATACGGAGCAGCCACGTGGAAAAGAGCGATATCGAGAGGTAGCTTCTTCGAGAAATTTATCGTCTGGCGAATCGTCTCTTCAGTTTCACCTGGCAGACCAATAATGAAATAGCCCCAATTCTTGATACCAGCCTGTTTCGCCCAACGTAAAGCGCGTTCGGCTTTGTCAGGATAAGCCCCCTTACGCGCATGGCGCAAAATTTGCTCATTGCCGCTCTCAATCCCCCAGGAGATCAACCAGCAGCCAGCCTTGCCCATCAGTTGCAACATCTCCTCGTCCACATAATCTACACGGCTGTTACAGGTCCACTTTACGTTGAGATTTTGCTCAATCATCAACTGGCACAGTTCAATCACCTGGTCACGGTTGACAGTGAAGAGATCGGCATACATGTGGATGTTATGAATACCTAACTCTTTAAGCCGCCACATTTCCTTCACGAGCAATTCGGGTGAGCGGAGGCGGGTGCCGTATTGATAGCTAACATGCTTGATGCAGTAGGTGCAGCCAGCCGGACAGCCACGGCTGGTGACGATGAAGGTAAATGGACCTTTAATGAGAGGCATCCTATATTCTTGCAGAGGCAATAGGTCGTGCATGGGAATGGGTAAGTCGTTGAGATTGGCAATAAACGGCCGTGTCCAATTCATCACAATCTCCTCACTGCAACGCCACACCAGTCCCTTAATATCGTGCATATTGACGCTGCCATCCTCATTCAGGGCCGGCTTGTACGTGGGATCGGCATCAAACAATTTTTGCACTTCTGGCGAACGTGTATCAACTTTGCCTTCCAGATGATCCAGCAAATCGCGTAAGGTCAGGTCCGGCTCGCCCATCAGTACATAATCGAGGGCGGGGTAGGGGCGCATCGTTTCACGGGGAATGGGGGTTACATGTGTGCCGAAAGCAATGGTCTGTGCGCCTCGTGCTTTAGCCAGGAAACAGCCATACATGTCATTTTCCAATGTCGGGGCTGTCACCTGCGTCAGGTAATATTTTGGCTGATACTTGTCCAAAAGACGAGCAAAATCAGGCCAACCCATCCGCTCGGCATTAGCATCAATGATCTTGATAGTGTAGTTGGGATGGAGTAATGCGCCCATTTGTGCCAACGAGACTTGTGGCCAGACCATGTTTTCGCGGGTGCGCCGTCCCACGCGATGCTGGGTGCGAATCCACAATTCACCATCAGGTGTCGGTGGATTTGCCAGAACAATATCCACCGCCCCGGCAGGACGTGCTGCATCGAGCAGCCCTTTACGTACAATCTCATCAGCATTGGGGAAGTCGGCCATCCGCAGTTTGGGAATGCGCCGTGTACCTAAATTTTCTCTTAAGGGGTCTTTTTCTTCTTGTTTACTCACTGATCTTCCTTAAATTATGCCACAAAATAACTCTAGACAGGGCGTAAATCCTTCTCAATATGAAAATCCCGCTGGCTCAGCTCGTCCAATACTCGTAATAAAATCCAGTAGATGACAAGCTGAACACCTGTCAGGATAAGCATAGCACTGCCAAGTAAATAGAGCCAGAGGCGGGCAATTTCCCAGCCCTGCATTCCTAACGTAAGGCTCACGATGCCCAGAATCAGGCCGCCGAATGTGCTAGCTAAGCCCATCCAGCCAAATTGTTTGTCCAAAGGTGTCTTGAAAATGGGACGGCCGAATAATCCCTGGCGCACTGGCTGCTTATAAAAAAGTGAAACGAGGTAATTAAAGGTCACGCCCAGGCAGAAAATGCCGACACCCGTCACCCCAGAAACGAGAGCAGTGAAGACGGCCGCTATCCCCCAGGGCGTGAGCGTCGTCGTCCCACCTAAACGAGCCACAATCAAACCCACCAGCACTAATGGGGCAACTGCCATACCCGCCAGCCCCACCAGCCCCAAGATACGAACGGGATTGTAAGTGAGTGCTGTCCAAATAATCGAGTGTAAGAAGATAGAGCCATCACGTACGATACTCAATTTGGAACGGCCAAGTCGCTCGCTGTAGGGAATGGGGGACTCAACCATTTTGATGCCTTCATGGATGGCTCTGGTACTCATCACTGGAGTGAGATTCAGGCCATCAGGCAGAGGGTAAATCCGTTCCAGTACCTCTCGCTTGAAGACGCGCATCCCGCTGGCACTATCGGTCACCCGTTGCCGGCCGACCAGACTCAGCAGCGTGGCAAAGAATAGATTGCCAATGCGCCGGGTTATGGGCATCTGGCTGTCAGCCCCGGCCATGCGTGAGCCGATAACCAGGTCTGTACCATTGAGAGCAAATTGGCATAGTTCGGGGAAATATTCCGGCGGGTATGTACCATCAGCATCCAGGAAGCCAATCAACTCGCCGCTGGCCCTGCCAAAGCCTGTTTTCAGCGCGGCTCCATAACCTTTGTTCTTGGGATGACTGACGAGTGTCGCTCCTTTGATGCTGCGGACAATATCGGCCGTCTTATCAGACGAGCCATCATCTACCACCAGCAGTTCCAGGTGGTCAATCCCGACGTTTGCTAATTTCGGTTGTACAGCCAAAACCCGATGAGCAATATCAGCGATACCATCTTCTTCGTTATAAGCAGGAATTACTATAGAAAGGGTCGTCATATTTGACTCTTTATCCCTAAACTTCTAGGTCTTATTTGGATACTAATAAATGGCGCGATTCTTTATTCCTATCTCTACCCCATCAATTACCTTAATCATTTTGGCAGGCACACCAGCTACGACCGTATGTGGCGCTACATCTTTTGTCACCACAGCTCCCGCGGCCACCACAGCCCCTTGCCCGATGCGTACACCATCTGTAATGATGGTACCTGCCCCCAGCCAGACGTCATCTTCAATGATGATGCCTTCTGCGGTGATGCCTTGTTGGCTGAACGGCCGTTCCGGATCATCAAACACATGATTCACAGCAATAATCTGTGTAAAAGGTGAGGTATAAACACGATCCCCAATTTTCACGCCCCCTTGTCCCCGAATCACCGAATACTCCCCAATCAAACTATCCCGCCCAATTTGAATGCCAGAATGGGGTATGTCCCGAAAATTATAAACATGCAAAACCGCTCCGTGCATTACATATGTTCCTGCGCCAATGTCAATACCATTAGGACAGGCATGAAGGTAAGTCGCCTCATCCAGATAAACCCCATTGCCCAGACGAATATTGCTGGCAAAGCACAGACGGACATTTCTTTCAATAGCAGCCCAACCATCCATGTGCAGGATCAGCCGATACAAGAGGCCACGTAGGCCAATACCTAGGATAGTAGGGAACCAACCTATCAATCCAAATAGCAACTGCTCTATAAAATATCTACCGACGCTAACAGATTGCCGCTTGAGATAAAGAGATAAGCTTTGCCGGACGGGTGGTTGAGCTTGATGTTGGCTGCCAATCTGTTTTAGCCGTAAACTCATAGTTGGTGATGTAATATCTCTACTGGCATAGCAAGTAGGCTAAAACCAATGCTCCGCCCTTGTGACATACACATTTCAAAAAAATTTGGCATCTATATGATCATTGGTTACTTTCCGGAACAAACTCACATAACAGTCAGCCCGGGTGGCAACCAGAAAGATTCTATAGTTACGAAATATTAAATTTATAACAAACCAGAGATAAGGGATGCGTAACATCTCTGATTTGCCAGGTAGGTGAAAAGTGGCTCACCCCCCCAACTTTGTGAATCTTGTCTATAAAATGCAGGTACTTTGTGAAAAGATAATGGCCGACTAGAGAAATGGAGATTAGTTACAAGTACATCGGCAATTATTTCTTGTACAGGCTAGACAATACAAAGTTGGTTACCTATCTGACGAACCAAAAGCTCCAATACAGCAAAGGCTCTCACCTTCTAGTGAGTTATTAATCCTATGCCTACAAATTGGAGCTTTTTTGAAGCAACACAGCTTGCTAGAATATTAAGTTGCTAGTTTGTGCTATATGAGAAAAATCTTACACAATGAAGTAAGACATAGCTTCTTTCTGCTCATACATCTTACTCTTTGTTTCTTACAAAGTTTCTTACAAAAAGTACTTTAGTACTAACTAATAATATTAACATCTTATTCCTCCTGCATGAAAGAAACGTGAAAGCTGACTGATGAGCACATCCTCGACTTGTACTCCTGGCTGATTGCATTCAAAGCGTTTTCATCTCCATTGTGGATTGAAAGCGAATTGTAGACAGGTCAATTCGGTATTCACATTTTCCACTACAGTAGCACCATTATACGCTTCGGCTGGCACAAAAGAGTTCATTGTCCAGTAATGGTGACCATTTGGTTCGCCACGAATCTGTAAAAGTTGGGCAGGTTCACCAGGTGCAAGCGAGACATCGAATCCATCTAGTGGATAGGAAAGTCCATCCCCGATGGCCTTAATGAACGCTTCCTTACGTGTCCAGCAGGCGTAGAAAGCCGTCTGTTGCTGATGGGCAGGTAGAGCCTCGAAAACAGCCAGTTCACGTGGCGAAAAGACAGTGGCTGCCAGTTGGGCTAGATCGCGTAACGGCCGTTGATATTCGACATCAACACCAATGCGGCATCGGTGTGTGAACGCATAAACAGCCAGTTCGTGGGCATGAGAAAGGTTGAAGCGGAGGTCAGCTAAATTCACTGGTTGGGACAGATATGGTTTGCCGTGTGTACTGTAACCGAAGACGATGTCACGCTCAGGCACATTCAGGTAATTGCCAAGTAGGAGGCGCAGAGTGCCACGAGCCACGATAAAGCGGTGACGGTGGCGATCAAAGACAAAACGCTGTGCCCGTGCCAACTCATCCGCCGAGAGTAGCTGCCGGTAGTGGTCAATCTGATCTGGGGTTACCTCCAGCGAGGCACGCCAGACATGAACCATATCTGGTAAGAGCGAGGGAAACGTGGTTGGCCAAGACCAGTGGGATATCTTTTGGTTTATCTCAACCATCACTGAGCCTGTTCCAGGTAGATTTGTCGTAGATAACCGGCAATAGCAAACATTGGTTGAGTATCTTCAGCGCAAGGTCAAGATGCGGTATGGTTTCGCCCACGTCGCCAGCTAGAATGAGCCAACCGTCGGTAAAAGCAGCCAATTGTACCAAAGCTTGGCGATTCTGGGGATAGCCCAGTTAGGACAATCGTATGAGTTATGTAAACACGGAAATTCCCAAGTCAGATGAAAGCAGCTAAAGCAAAAGAAAGGTAGGCCTCGAAAGTGCATTGAGCAGAGGCAAGATTGCGAAAACCCAATTGGCTGACCAAATCATTGAAGCTGATATCCGCCGCTGGCCGCAGCCGCAACGTTAAGGATGTCAGGTGACTTAGGTCGGCTACTGCGATTGTCTTGTGTGAGAGAACCTGACCATCATTATGCTATCCAATAACCGTACATATTTCAACCCAATGGCACATGTTCATTGGGGTCTCTCCAGCAAGCGCCTGTTGCCTTCGAGCAAGAGACAGAGAAGCCCTGCGGCACATTACAGACTGACCAGTTGGAAACCAACAGCCTGCAAACTGGTGCCATCATTGAAGCCAACCTCCCCTTGCCAATTGAGCATGGCCGACTTTTCAGCGAAGGTGATGTGTTGTGTATTTCAGCCAAAACTTACGAACTGGCACTTTGCCCAGAGGCCAATGATCGGCTGGTGCAGGCTGTAGCCAATGACTACGGCCAGGCAGTCGTCATGGGCGCCGAACCCATCAAAGTGATCGGGGAAGTGCAAGTCGGTGATATTCTCGTCACCTCCTCCATTCCTGGCCACGCTATGGTCAACAACAATCCCGTCCCCGGCACTGTCATTGGACAAGCCCTCCAGGATTTCAGCGGCAAATCCGGCCTCATCCAGGCCATGATCCGCAAGTGGTAGTTCAGAGAGGGAAACATGAAGAAACATATTCTGGTACTAACACTTTCAACTGTAGTGCTCCTAAGTTACCTTGTTGCCACCAATCAAGTGCAGGCATTACATCAGGAGCAAATAGAATTTTCATTCAACGATACCAGCTATGGTTATCGTTTTTCCTACCCACAGACTATGGAATTCAAACAAGAATGGAACAGTGGCGCAAACCATGTTGTAGAATTTTCTGAAGAACGTCCTGGTATGGATAATTTGAAGTTTTATGTTGTTATAGAAAACTTTGATACAAGTTTCTCTAATCTTGAGGATTGGCTAGAGGAACGTGAACAGATCTTTATTGGTCAACTCTCTGCAACTCGTGACGCTACCTTAGATGGTATATCAGGGTTAGAACGAATCTATGAAACAGAAGGGAAATTTCACTTAGCACGGTATTATCTGCACTATAATAAAATTTATTTGTTGAACATCGGGCCATTGAATGAAGTCCAAGCTTTACCGTCGAGTTTTGATTTTATTCTTTATAACTTTCAATGGTTAACAGGTAACTATAAGCAACGGGTGCCTACAAAAAGACCAGGGGAAATCCAATCAGCAGAAAGCCACAATCATTTAGGGCCACCTACACTACAATTTCCGTTTTGTGGATCATGGAGAATTACTAACGGCTATTATTATCAAAATCCTGGACATGCGAATAGTCAATATAGCCGCTATGCTATAGATTGGGTCAATAATGATGGTGCCACATTTCAAGAACCAATATATGCTGCTCATAGCGGCAATGTAACTACAGGGTGGGACAGTACTGGTGGAGGTAACACAACCACAATCGTATATGATAGTGATTCCAATTACCATACAGTATATTTGCATCTGTATGACTTCACAGTTACATCCGGTTTTGTCGCCTCAGGAACTCAAATAGCAAGAGCAGATTGCACTGGAACAAGCTGTTCGGATCATCATCTTCATTTTACTTTGCGCCAGAATATTAGTGGGCAATGGTGGAGTATTTTGCCGGAGCCTATGTCGGGCATAACGGGATTTGCACCTGGTCAGGTACACACTAGAAATTGTACTTGTTGTGGATGTGTTCTTACATTATCAGAAAATCAAAACCAGCAGGCAATGGAGTGGTCTTTGCCAGGACAAGTGGATGGGGCGGTGACAGAGAATTTTGCCACGCCTTACGTTTTTTCGCAGCCGCTACCTGCATTGGAATTAGTGGTGGCAACGATCGTGCCTATAGCCAGCCGAGAGCCAGTGCCGCCTGTTGTGGAATGGGTGGGAGCAACGGCCGTTCCCACCAACACCCTCACTACCTACCACCTCTACTGGGGCACCAGTCCCGTCGGCACCGGCAGTATTACACAAACCGAAACCACCTACTCCCCCGAGGCCGTGACCGAACCAGGCACTTATTATTTGCGGGTGGCGGCAGAGGATGAAGCGGGGCAGATGAGTGAGTGGCAAACGGTGGCTATCTGGCAATACGACCCTACACCACCCACCGGCACACTCACAATCAACAATGGCAGCGAAACTGTGCCCTCCTTACCCGTCACCTTGCAGCTAGATACTGAAAGTGATGTGGCCGATATGCGCTTTAGTACCGATGGCCTAAGCTGGACGGAATGGGAAGCTTTTAGCTCCTCACGTCATTGGCAGTTAGCAGATAGCGAAGCGGAACAGACCGTTTATGCCCGGGTTCGGGATGAGGCAGGCAACGTGAGCGAGATAATCGCGGCGGAGGTAACGGCCGTTCTCGGCAACGATCCCCCTTCCTCTGCCAATTACACTGTCGCTTGCAGCAGCATGAACGCCGGTGGCGGCACAGTATCTTCCAACAATTACACCGTCCAATACACTATCGGCCAGGTGCACGAGACAGGTACGATGAGCGGTGGTAATTATCAGGTGCATTCCGGTTTTTGGGGAGCCTGTGGAGCATCCATAGATGACCTAAAGATAATCTACATACCTTTTATGCACCGATAAAGGGTTTAAGTGACCAGCAGCTTTCGAATGCCGGTCACTTTTCGATTTCAAACTGTTCCCTCATCTGCCTGGCCGTTAACTCCCCCACATTCCTAAAAATGATCGTCAGCGGCTGGTCATACACAATAAAACTTTCGTCAGCACGGCCGAAGCTGATAGTGGGGCGAGCGGATAACTGTTCAGTAACCAGGGCCGGGGGCTGCAAATCGGGCCAGCTAAAGCGATCGGGTATCAGATAAAGGCCAAAGAGATGGGGAGCCCGGCTGGTAACGTAGACCGGCTCGTAGCCCAACGCGCCATCAAACAGCAGTTGGTGATACTGGCCGGAAATTGGGTAACGTTCCGGCAGGCGCGGGTCTACGCCGTAGACGCGGTTGGAAAGGATGGTCAGGTATTCGGCCTGGGCCAGTTGAGCCAGGTTTTGCTCTAATTTTTGCTCATTGTCCAATTCCTCCGTGCCCGTGTGCCAGGTCAATTGGACCTCCTCATACTCTTCGCGCCGCCGCGGCCGGCCCTCAAAGAGCATCGTACTGGGCAAAGCATCATCCCACTGTTCACTGAGGAGGGGTGTACCAGGTTCGACATTGGCAAAGACCCACTGTGAGGCGGCCACCCAGGGATGGGGCTGGCTGTACATATTAACGAAGGCGAGAGCGTAGAGGCTGGTAAAAAGAAGAACGGCCGTCACTCCCACCCACCGCCACCTCCCCCGCCACTGCCATATGAGGGCTGCTCCATAAATCATCAAAAAAGGCGTCACCGGCTGCATATAGCGCATGAACTTGACGAAGAATCCGCCGGTAGTCAGGAAGTAGGGAAGAAACCAGGCGAGGGGAAGAAGGTGAAGGGCGAGGGGCGAGGGGCGAAGGGCGAGTATAAAGCGTTTACTGAGTACTGAATACTGATTACTGATTACTGAATACTGTCTACTGACAACTTGCCAGATCGCCCAGGCGAAACCAGCAAAAGCCACCAACCCTAACAGCGGCCCCATGCCCCAGCGGATTTGCATTTCGACGGTGTAGAGATAGGGGAGGGTGCCGGTGTATTGGCGGGTGAAGGCCTGGTCGCCGCTGCCCCGTACCATGCTGCTTTGGGCGATGATATTTTCCAGATAGCAGTTGCGCCAGTTGAGGGAGGGAATCTCAATCGGGCCAATCCTGATAGCCGGCGAGATGACCTGGCAGGTATTATCAAGCAGGGCGAAGGGATTGGTGAGGGCAAAGGTAAAGATGGCCACAGCAGTGGCCGCGCCACCCCACCACAAACATTTTTGCCCATAACACAACCAGGCCGCCAGCAGCAGCGGCAGCAACAGCAAAACCGCCGCGAACTTGGAACCAACAGCTAACCCCCCGAAAACAGCCGCCAGAAGAAGAGGAAGAGACACATTCGCTCTTCCCCCTTCCCCCTTCGCTCTTCGCCCCTCACTCTTCCCCCTTCGCTCTTCACTCTTCAACCCCCGCTCCACAGCAACCACCATTAAATAAACCGAAACCACCACAAAAAAAGTCAAATAGGGATCGGAAGTAAAAAAGTGGGCCAGTTGGATGTGCATGACGTTGACGGTCAGGAAAGCGGCCGCCAGGAGACCAACGGCCGTTCCATACAGCCGCCGTCCTAACAGGAAAATGGCCAACACGGTCGCCACGTCTGTTAAACCGGTGAGAGCACGAGTAACGGCCGTCAAATGGGTAAACTCAATCGCGCCCGCTCCATTCAGTATATCTCGCGTTAAGGGCCAGTCAACAGGGAGCAGGGGCAGGAGGTGAGGGCCGAGCCATTCCGCTAAACGGGTGGCGATGACGCCGAGGTAAAGGGGCACATGGCCATAAGCGAATCTTCGGGCTTCGTCTTGTAAAACGACAATGCCCTCACTTTCGGCATCAGGCGGCCAGTAGAAAGGATTAATGGGCGACTGGTGCGGATCGAGGGCAGTTACGAGGCTGGACGGCCGTTCAATTGTCGTGGCTATCCAGGTAATGTACCGTTCGTCGGGGTGATAATGATGATAACCATCCCAATCAAGGCCAGTGAGCCGAAAAGCAGCGGCAGCGATGAGGATGATGAGTAGTAAACTCCATTGCAACCATCTTTGCATAGGAGGTAGATTCTATCGCTGGCGGCGTTGATAAACCAGTATCACCAGGAACAACAATGTCCAGACGCCTAAGCCAAGCAGGCTGATAAAACGGCCTTTCCTCAAACTCTCCGGCACAAACGTAAAAATAACCTCATGCTGGCCGGCCGGAACAAAAACAGCCCGAAAGTAAGCATTGACCGCATACACGGCCGTTGCTTCCCCATCAACTGTCGCCTGCCAGCCAGGATAATAGGCATCGGACAGAACCAACAGACCATCGGCCGCACTGTCAGCTTGGATG
>Ga0299914_10002795_pt1 | contig 12139 bp, 11 predicted proteins | sample RVTome_10_FD_201361 | JGI IMG/M metagenome (GOLD analysis project Ga0299914, IMG submission 201361) | Soil microbial communities from uranium-contaminated site in the Upper Colorado River Basin, Wyoming, United States - RVT153D57 (version 2) ... | reverse complement strand
CCGCCGGGGGAAAAGGTGCACGGCCCGGAGCGGCTGGCGGCTTCCTTCGAGGATTCCGACCTGGCCGCGAGGCTCAGCGACCGGATGATCGAACTGACCGTCGCCGACATGGCCAGGTGGCAGGCAGCCGGATTGCCGTTCGGGCATGTCGCGATCAACGCGGCGGCCGCCGAGCTGCGGCACGAATTCTTTGCGGAGCGCCTGATCCAAAAGCTCAGGTCCGCCGGAATCCGGCCCCATTGCGTGCAGATCGAGGTGACCGAAAGCGTCCTTCTCGGGCGAGGCGCCGAGCAGGTCGCCCGCTCCTTCGAGACGCTCGCGGCGGCCGGCATCAGGCTGGCCCTGGACGATTTCGGCACGGGCTTCGCATCGCTCTCCCACCTCAAGCAATATCCGGTCGAGATCATCAAGATCGACAAGACCTTCGTCCGCGACATGCAGGTGGACCCGGAGGACGGCGCGATCGTCGATGCGCTCGTCGGCCTTGCCCAGGCCCTCAAGCTCGAAGTGGTCGCGGAAGGCATCGAGACCCGCGCCCAGCACGACTTTCTCTCCGCGCTCGGTTGCCATGTCGGGCAGGGTTTCCTGTTCGGCAAGGCGATTCCGGCGGATCAGGTGCCCGAGCTCCTCGGACGGGCCGCACGCCAGCGCCGCGCAGCGGCCTGACCGGCGGGAGAGGCCTGGGCAGGTCCCCGGCTCAGCGCGGGCGACATCGGCAGCCCAGCGCTCGCTACGCCGGCCGTCCCGGCCGAACCCAGCCGGTCGAACACGCCCGCCGGGAGCCGGTCCCCTAGCGCGCCATGAGCTCGCGGAGCTGATCCAGCATGACCCGCCCGGCCGCTTCGCTACCGACCTTCCGGGCTGACGCGGCCGGTGGCCGGATCGAAGACGAGCCGCCGAGTGGCGTTCGCTGCGCATCGCTCCATGATCTCCTGGACGAGGCCAGGTCGCGTGCGGATCTGCTCGCGCAGCTCGGCATCGGTCCTGCCCTCGATGAGCCGCTCGCCCACGCAGGCGCAGATCGCGTCCCGGTCATAGCCGTCGGCGTGGCGGTTCGATGCCAGCCCCAGGCCGCAGGACCGGGTCACCACGGCATGGTAGCGCCGGCGATCGAAGCTGCCGTTACCGCGATCGAAACCGCCGTCGCCGCAGCCCGCCACCAGCAGGAGACCGACGACCGACCAGCAAGACGCGTTCCTGCGCATCGTCACCCCCGCCACGCCCGGACCGCTCGGGATTACCACCGGCGGGGGCGACCGGCCAGTCCTCGGCCGTCCGCTGCCGACGGCGGGGATTGCGGGCGGCACCGGGCAGGCGCACGCTCCGAGCCTTCACGACCAGGGGGACTGAAATGCACCTGCGACCCGTCCTGCTTGCATTGACCGCGCTCATCATCGCCTGCACGCCCGGCGGCGGCTTCTTGGAGGAGGAGCAGAACGAGGCGAGCGCCACGATCGACGCCGGCCCGGCCGCCACCGTCAGCGTCGCCGGACGATCGAATGGCGATTGCTCGATCAGCTGGAACGGCCAGGCGGTCACCGCGCAGCAATTGCAGGAGCGCGGATTCCAGCTGAACGACTCCGCGGTTCAAGAGATCGGCATCGCGAACATGACGGAGGAGAACACCCCCTATTTGCGTCTCGAGGCGCCTTCCGACGTGCCGTGGGTCTGCGTCCGGCCAGCCGTGGCCGGCATAAGGGAGGGCGTCTTTTTTCACGTGCAGCTCAAGCTTGCGGACGACCCGGACGCGCCATTCGCCCGCGCCGAATTCGCCTTCGGCGATCGGGCGAACGAGCCGATGGGCGCGATCGGCATCGACGGGGCGGGCAGCCTGACCTGGTTCGGAGAAACGATCACGCCCGAAAGCCTCACTATCGTCGCCCAGATGGCTCCGAGCCCCGGCACCGGATCGGACGTCACCCTCGCCCCGTCGGACGATGCTCCGTTCCGGGCGATCCACGATACGGCAAGGCACATGGAACGAGAGGGTCGTACCATCGTGTTCGCCTGCTTCCCGCCCGACGGCGCATCCGGGCAGCCGTCAGCGTCGCCCCCCTGCACCTGACCCGCTGCCGCACGCGGGAACCATCGCCGCCAGCCTCCGTTCTGCCAGCGCCCGCGATCCGGGCGCGAACCGATCGAGGAAAGTTCCGATGCTCTGGACGATCATCGTCATCCTGCTCATCCTGTGGCTGCTGGGTTTCTCATTCCAGGTCGGCGGGTCGCTCATCCACGCCCTGCTGGTCATCGCCCTCATCGTGCTCGTGGTGAATTTCCTCAGCGGCCGCCGCGGCGTCTGAGGAATTGCGGCGAGCGCATCCTGTTCGCCGGCAGAGGGCGGCTCCGCCCGAGTCGAAACGATTGCAAGTCACCGGAATCGCTTCGCGAGCGTCCGTGAAGGCCCCGACCGGCAGCGGACCGACCGCTCCTGCGGGACAGCAAAGGAGCTCGATGCGGGCAGATGCTGCCGCCATGGACGATCCAAGTTGAGGCCGTCCGGCCCATCGGCCGGCTTGCGTCCGCGCCTGCTGCTGATGGTGACGGGCGGCGTGGTCACGCTGGGCGCAATCGGTCTCGCAATCGGCGAAATCGGATACAGGGAGATGTTGAGCGAGGACGGCGCGATCGAATGGGCCTCGGCCGCCTTCTTCGCGTCGGCAGCGGTCGGCGCGGCCGCACGCCTGCTTCGGCGGGCCGGAGATGGCTGGCTCTCATTCTATGTCGGCGCGCTTGCAACCTTGTGCTTCCTTTCCGAGGTCAGCTTCGGCGCGCGGCTGTTCGGATGGGACATGCCGGAGATGCGCGGAGGCGGCGAGCTGGACGGCGCGCACGATCTCGTCCTCCTGGCCTGGCGCGCGGTGTCGGACTCGCCGCCGCGCCTCGCCGCCGCCGCCGTCGCGGCGATCCTGGGCCTCGGAATTTTCCTGTGGGCGGCGCGGCGTGCCGGGATCACGCCGCAAGGCCTATTGCGCTGGCTGGCGGCCGATCGCGGCCGCGCGATGGCCGCCGCGGCCAACGTGGCGCTTGCGTTCGCGCTGGCCTGCGATCTCCTCGAACAGCCGCGGCTGAAGGTGGTCGAGGAACCGGTGGAGCTGCTTGCGGCGATCCTGCTGGCGTCGTCCATGTGGATGTCGCGAGGATCGGGCGCATCGGCGCCCGAAGAGGCCAGCCTGATTTCGGAATCGGCAGGGCCACTCTAAATATTCGTTATCGCATCCTCCGCGCGGCGAACCGATCACCGGCCGGACCGAAATTCGCGAGACGATGCCGGCCCCGAAACTGAAGACCAGACTCACCGTGATCAGATGCAGAATGGAGTAGTCGAAGGTCAACGTGCGTATATCGAGCAGGGCCAGCAGGAGCGCGAACGCATCGTTCTCAGGAAGATCGGCCGAACCAGATCACGTGGCGAGGGCCCTTGCCATTGCTTCGTGCCCGCACGACGACCTCCTCGACGGCGAAGCCGGCCTGCGCGAGCCTGCGCGAGAAGGCGGCATCCGGCGCCGCCGACCAGATCGCCAGCACGCCGGATGGCCTCAGGGCCGCCTTTGCCGCCGCCAGGCCCCGCTTCGAGTAGAGCCGTTCATTGGCGCCGCGGACGAGTCCGTCGGGACCATTGTCGACGTCGAGCAGGATCGCATCATAGGTGCCGCGCGCTTCGGCGATGAGGGCCGCGACGTCGCGTTCGACCAGGTCGACCCGCGGATCGTCCAGACAGCCCGCCATATATTCCGCCATCGGCCCGCGAGCCCATTCGATGATCTCCGACACGAGCTCGGCGACCGTCACGCGCGCGTCGGGCGGGAGCGCCGCCAGGGCCGCCCGCAGGGTGAAACCCATGCCATAACCCCCGATCAGGAGATGCGGCGCCCCGCGACCGCGCAGCCGTGCACAGGTCATCACCGCCAGCTTTTCTTCCGACCCGCTCATTCGGCTGCTCATGAGCTCGTTGCGGCCGAGCACGATCATGAAGTCGTCCCCGCGCCGGAACAGCCGGAGCGCCTCGCCCCCCGGGATCCTTGCCGTCCCGATCAGCTGCCGTGGTTTCATCGAGCCTGCTCCAGTGGATCGTCACGCCGCAACTTCCCTCCCGAAGCAAGGCGCAGACGGCCGAGACCCCGATCCGGAATCGGTTGCGCAGGTACAGGCCTGGCTCTCCGATAGCGAGCGCCGTTGCGCTCGCGGCGTCGCGCGGCAGGGCCGGTGGAACCTTTCCCGAAGGTCGGCGTCCATTGCCCGGCTGCAATTTCCGGTGGGCAGAGCTTTGTAGACTCTGAGTTTTGCCCTATCGGCGTCGCAGCCTTCGATCCTCGGCCAACCCAGGAACCTTCCGTCCTTATGCCCCCTTTCAAGCAACCGACCTTTCAGGAGCGCGCCGCGCTCGCCGCCAAGGCCAGGCAAGCTGCGCTGGAAAATTACCGCGCCAAGCCACCGATCGACGAAGCCGCGCTTGCCGAGCGCCGCGCCGCGCGGCTTGCCCGCGAGGAAGCCCAGGCGAAAGCCCGGAAGGAGAAGCTGGCCGCTCGCGAGCTGGAGAAAGCCGAGAAGAAGGCGCGCGCCGAAGCGGCCGCTCCGGCAGAGGCCCCGGCTATGAGCGAGGCGGAGATGAAGGCCGCTCGCGACGCGCGCTATGCCGCGCGAAAGAGCCGCGCAGGCAAGCGCTCCTGAGCGGCTTGATCGCGCTCGTCGCAACACTGATGACCGCCGTCGGCTTGGGAGCGCGACCCGCGACATCTCCCGAAACGGCGGCTTGCGGAAACTGACGCCCGCACGCAGCGCGGCCGAACTCGATCCTCGCTACAGAGATCGATCCACCGCTCACGACCAAGACCGGCCGCGAGCGGCCCGTCGGGTTCAGGAAACGTCCGACCCGGAAGCTGACATCACCGCCCTATTTGCATTGCCCGAGTGCCATGCGACGCCCGTCGCCTGCGCTAGTTTAGTGGTCCTGGCGCCCACCTCGTGATCGATCCGAAACTGCCTGGGCGATCGTCCGGCATGCTTGGTGAACGCTCGGGTGAAATAAGCGGGGTCGACGAAGCCCAGGCCGTAGGCGATCTCCGCGACCGAGAGATTCGAGTAGGAGAGCGAGCGCTTCGCCTCGAGCCACGCCCGCAGGTTGAGGATTTCCGCTGGAGGCGTGCCGGCGACGAGGGCGCAAGCGGTCCGAAGCGTCGTCGGGCTGACGCCGAGCTGCGAGGCATAGCTGGCGATCGGCTCGCGCAATCGAAACCGGTCCTCGACGAGCGCCCGGAACCGGGCGACGAGCTCGGCGTGCCTGCCCCGGCTTTGTCCCCCGTCGTGCAGGTGGATGGCGACCGCGCGCACCGCCTGGACCACGATCAGCGCAAGCGCCGCGTCGACCGCGGTGCGATGGCCTGGCGCGATCCACGCCAGCTCGCGCGCCAGGCTGCGCGCCTGGGCTGAAATCAGGCGTACGCCGTCCTTCGTCAGCGACGCGACCGTTGGGGAGGCGAACAAAGCGGCGGCGTCGGCGTCCCGCCTGACGAGCTCGTCCCGATAGCTGTTCGCAAGGGTGATGACCGAGCCTTTCGACTCGGTAAGCCAGCGGAAGCCGTGAACGACCTGGGACGGGATGAGCAGCAGGCACGGGGCTTCGAACTCGGTCAGCGCTCCCTCCGCCTCCATCACGCCGCCGCCTGCCGCGATGAGGATCAAATGATTGAGTTCACGATGGGAATGCGGGCGAATTGTCCAACCCGCGGGCCGGGATCGATCGTCGAGGCTCTCGACGTGCAGGAAGTGATCGGCAACCGAGCGATGCGGCTCGCCATAGAGATAGAAATTCGGAACCGGGTCGTGGGTGATCATCCTGAATCCGGCCCTCCCGTTGAAAAGTCCAAATAATCGGACTTGAGAGCCATGTCCAACCCCCAAGACGTGAGTATCAAGAGCGGATAACCGGCCGGAGAGCCGGCGTGGGGAGGACGATGCGCACGCAGGTGGCGATAATCGGGGCAGGACCCGCGGGGGTGTTCCTTGCTCATCTGCTGCATGCGGCGGGCATCGGCTGCGTCGTGATCGAGCGCCGCGACCGGGCCTATGTCGAAGGCCGTGTCCGCGCCGGCGTGCTCGAGCCGATTACCGTCGAGCTGATGCGCGAGCTCGATCTCTCGCAAGGGCTCGATCGCGACGGGTTGCCGCACGACGGGGTCAATATCGCGATCGCTGGAGAGCTTCTTCGGATCGATCTGGCGTCGTTGGTTGGCGCCGGGCTGACGGTCTACGGCCAGCAGGAGGTGATGCGCGACCTGTTCGACGGGGCCGAGGCGCGCGGCATCGAGATCGTCTGGGAAGCGGATCGCGTCGCCCTGGAAGAGCTCGACGGGGCCCGGCCGTCCGTGACCTGGTGCCAGGGTGAAGCCGAGCGGCGCCTCGACTGCGACTTCGTCGCGGGGTGCGACGGCTTCCACGGCGTCTGCCGCACCAGCATTCCCGCTTTGGCCCTCAGCACCTGCGAGCGTGTCTACCCGTTCGGCTGGCTGGGGATCCTGGCCGACGTGCCGCCATGCAGCGATGAGCTCGTCTACGCCAATCACGAACGTGGATTTGCTTTGGCCTCGATGCGATCCGCCACGCGCAGCCGCTATTATGTCCAGGTCCCGCTCGACGAGCAGCTGGAAGACTGGCCGGACGAGCGCTTCTGGGACGAGGTCTGCCTGAGGCTCGGACCGCAGGCCGCGGCGAATCTGACGCGGGGGCCGTCCTTCGAGAAGGCGATCGCGCCGCTGCGATCCTTCGTCACCGAGCCGATGCGCTGGGGCCGATTGTTCCTGGCCGGCGATGCCGCGCACATCGTGCCACCCACGGGCGCCAAGGGCCTGAACCTTGCGGTCTCGGATGTCCTGATGCTCGCCGAAGGGCTGATCGCGCACTATCGGGGGCGCGGTGACGACGGGCTGGAGGCCTATTCGCCGCGCGCTTTATCGCGCGTCTGGAAGGCCGAGCGCTTCTCCTGGTGGCTGACGTCGATCACCCATGTTTTTCCCGATGCCGACCCCTTCTCCCGGAAGATGCAGCGCGCCGAGCTGGATTATCTTTGCCGCTCGGAAACGGCGCAAAGGTCGTTTGCCGAAAATTATGTCGGTCTTCCGATGGAAAGGGGGGGCTGTTGAGCGCGCGCGATCTGCCTGCGCCTCTGCCGCGCCGCAACGCGGCCGCGATCGTCGTCCTATGCTTCCTGATCGCGGTACTCGAAGGCTACGATATCCAGGCGTTCGGCGTCGCCGCGCCGCTTCTCGTCGCCGAACTCGGGCTCGATGCCGGCCAGCAGGGATTCGCCGCCAGCATCGCGATGATGGGGCTGATAGCAGGGGCCTTCATCGGAGGATCGAGCGCCGACCGCCTCGGCCGCCGTCCGGTGCTGGTGGCATCCGTCCTGATCTTCGGCGCGGGGTCCGTGTGGACCGGGCTCGTGGAGGGATATGACGCCCTTCTCGCCGCGCGCGCCGTGACGGGCCTCGGCTTCGGTGGCGCCTTGCCGCTGCTCATCGCCGTTGCGGCGGAGGTCAGCCCGCCCGAGCGCCGGGCGCTCACCACCAGCTTCATGTTCTGCGGCATGCCGATCGGGGGCGCCGGCGTCTCCTTGTTCGCCGGCCTTTCCAGCGGCGCCGATTCCTGGCGCTTGATCTTCATCGTCGGCGGCGTGCTGCCGATTCTGCTGGCGTTCGCGATCGTTCGCGTGCTGCCCGAGACTCGCCCGGCGCAGGCGGGCGAAAGCGGAAACGCCCTCGAGGCCCTGTTCGGCGGCCGGCGGGCGCTCGCGACCCTCCTGTTATGGGCGGTCAACTTCCTCACTCTGGTGACGCTCTATCTGATGCTGAACTGGCTGCCGTCGCTGGTGGTCGCGAGCGGCCAGAGCCCCGCAGTGGGCGCATCCGCGGCCTTGTCCTTCAATCTTGTCGGGGCGGCCGGCGCGCTGGCGTTCGGCTGGATGGCCGACCGCTACGGCATTCGCGGCCCGCTTAGTTTCGGCTACGCGGCGCTCGCCGTCGCTTTGTTGCTGCTGGCAGGCTCGACCAGCGTCGAGCTGATCCTGTTGCTCGCGGCAGCCTGCGGCTTCTTCACGCTGGGCACGCAATATGCGCTCTACAGCCTCCCGCCGGCCATCTACCCGGCCGGCGTGCGTGCCATGGGCGCCGGCGCATCTATCGCGGTGGGCCGGCTCGGCTCGATCGCCGGCCCCATGCTTGCGGGAATGGCGCGACAGGCCGGAGCCTCGCCCGCGGAGGTTCTTCGCATGCTCGTGCCGGTCGCGGTGATGGCCGGCATTGCCGCTTTGCTGCTCAGCCTCACCGCCTCGGGACGGGCTTTGCGCGGCGCCGGGCAGCCCATGGCAATGAAGCTGGAAGGAGCGTGCGCCGGATCGGCGCCAGGTGAGGGGAAGACAACATGGAGTACGGCAAAATGACTGACAGGGCGACATTCAGGCATCACCTGCTGGCCACCGCGGGTTCGCTGCTGGCGCTCGGCGTGCTGGCGCCGGGCGCGGCCTGGGCGCAGGACGAGACCGATACGGCGCAGCCGCCACAGACCGGATCGGCGCCGCCGCTGACGGCCAGAACGGAAGAAGAGATCTTCGTGACCGCGCAACGGCGCGAGCAGGCGCTTTCGGACGTGTCGCTCTCGGTGACCGCGGTCGGTGGCGACGACCTGGTGGCCACCAATACCTACGACATCGAGGCGCTGCAGAACCTCGTGCCCAGCATGAGCTTCGGCAACGACTTCAACTTCGCCAAGCTGTTCATCCGCGGCATCGGCCTGTCGAGCTCGCTGCCCGGCGTCGATCCGTCCGTCGCTTTGCACGTCGACGGGGTCGTGGTGTCGCTGGCCCAGGCCCAGCTCGGCTCGATGTTCGATCTCGAGCGGGTCGAGGTGCTGCGCGGGCCCCAGGGCACCTTGTACGGCCGGAACGCCACCGGCGGCGCGGTCAACCTGATCACGGCCCGGCCGACCAGCGAGCTGGAAGGCTATGTCCGGGCGACGATCGGCGGGCCCGACCTCCTTCTCCAGGGCGAGGCCGCCGTCGGCGGGCCGCTCAGCGAGCATATCCGCGCCCGCATCGCCGTGCGCGCGATCCGGCGCGACGGTTACGGGGTCAACGAGGTCACCGGCAACGACATCGACAATGCCCGCCAATTCTCGACCCGCGCGCACCTCGAATTCCTGCCGACAGAGAATCTGTCGATCCTCCTGACCGGCGAATATCACAGCGAGGACGACCGCTCGCTCGCCATCAAGTTCCGCGAGGTCTCGTTCCCTGGCGTGCTGGACGACGCGGACCCGGCCAATGACGGGCTGAGCGCGCTCGGCCAGCGCGAAGGCGCGTCGTTCGCCAGCGATCCGCGTAACCTGCGGGCCAACTTCGATCCGATCAACGATCGCGAGCAGTGGGCGCTCACCGCCAACATCACGCTGGACGCCAGCGACGAGATCACGCTGAGGTCGATCACCAGCTACCGCGATTTCGAGGCGATCTTCTTCCACGACTTCGACATGTCGTCCTATCTCGGCTTTCCGCTCGCGCAGACCGGGCCGCTGCGCAGCAGCGCCAATCACTGGCAGCCGGTGTTCCAGCACCAGTTCACCCAGGAGCTGCAGGCCAATGTCGACACGGGGGGCCTCCACGCCGTCTTCGGGCTGTTCTATCTCGACGAGACGATCGAGGTGGAAAACCACATCGGCCTCGACGTGCTGACCAACACCGATCCGTTCCGGGTCCAGTTCGACGGCAGCCTCGACATCGAGGCCTGGGCCGCCTTCGCCAACCTGACCTACGATATTTCGGACCAATTCTCGATCAAGGCGGGCGGTCGCTACAGCTGGGAAGAACGGCACCTGGCCAACAATACCGGGCTCGGCTCGCCGCCGCTGAACCAGCTCGTCCTCGACCCGCTGCAATGGGACGACAGCATGTCGTGGGACGATTTCTCGCCCTCGCTCGGCCTCGAGTTCCGGCCGAATGACGATTGGCTGCTCTACGCGCTCTGGTCGCGCGGCTTCAAGAGCGGCACGGCCGAGATCGGCTCGACGCGTCGGATGTCGCTGACCCAGCCGCTGCCCTTCGTCAATCCGGAAGAGGTCGAGGCGTACGAGGTCGGGGCGAAATATTCGGCCCGCAATCTGAACGTCAACCTGGCGGCATTCTACCATCGCCTGCAGGACGGGCAGTTCTCGCTCACCCGGCCGATTCCGGTGCCGCCCTTCTTCACCAGCACCCTGACCAATGCGGCGCAATCGGAAGCCTATGGCGCGGAGCTCGAGCTGCTGTGGCGCGCGACGCCCGAATTCACGATCAATGCCGCGGTGGCGTACCTCCACTCCGAGTTCACCAATTTCTTCTCGAAGGATCCGCTCGACCCGGCCTTGTTCGGACCGGGCGGAGCGAACGTTCCCGACCAGGACCTTTCGGGCAACGCCACCCGCATGTCGCCGAGATGGAGCGTCAATCTCAATCCGACCTACGAAATCGACGTCGGCAATGGCGGCAGCGTCACGCTGGGGTCGAACCTGGCCTATCGCAGCAGGCAGTACCACACCGAGTTCAACGACGAACGGCTGTCGCAGGACGGCTACGTGATGCTCGACGCGAACATTATCTACCGGGCTCCCGACGGCCGCTTCAGCGTCAATCTGTGGGCGAAGAACATCACCGACGAGCTGGTCTATGCGGGCAGCTTCTCGGTCTCGACGAGCCGCGCCATCGGCGGCACTTTGATGCCGCCCCGAACCTACGGTGTCACTCTGGGCTACGCTTTCTAGGGTCGGAATCCGTCTGGAGCGACTGACGAGGGCGCAAGACGGACGGGCACCTCTGGGCGCAATCGCGGCGAGGCCGCCGGAACACGCCCCTCAAGCCGCCGGCTGCAGCGTCTCCACGCGCGGCTCCGCCTCGATCCACGCCCGGCTCGCGTCCAGCCGCGCCACCTCGCGCCTCGCCATCGAGGCGACCAGCTGGCTGCCGCTGGCGGTCGCTTCCTCGAACATCGCGATGCGGCCGTCGAGGGTCGGGGCGGCGGCGGCGCGGGCGCGCAGGGCGCACCAGCGTATGCGGTCGCTCGGATGGCGCGCGGCGAAGTCGGCGATGAGGTCCATGCCGTCGCCGCCGCCGTAATGCGCCGCCAAGGCGAGCATCGGCTCCAGCGAGGTGCGGGTGAGGATGCCGTCGACCGTCTTCGCCTCGACGTCGAAGCGATACTGGTCGCGGAAGACCGTGCTGTGCGAGGTTTCAAGGATGTTGATCGACACCGACATCTCGTCCGCCGGCAGCTGGAGATGGACGTCCCGGTGCGCGCGGTAGAGCATCACCTTGCCCTGATCGAGCCGGCTGCGCTCGACGAATTTCAGGTCGACCGGCTCGCCCGGATAGCCGACCACCTGCCCATAATCATATTCGTAATAGTCGCTCCAATAGCCCGGCCCGAAATAGCCGACGGTGAGGAACGAGAAATTATGGTCGTGCGGCACCCCGTAGAAGAAGGGATCGGTGCCGCTGTGGCGGATGACGCTGTCCTTCAGCGCCGGCCAGAAATTGGCGCGGATGGCGAACCTGCCGGTCGCGCCGTGGAGCAGGATCACCTGGGCGCTGAACTGATTGTCGCGAACCTGGCCGCGGCACTTCTCCTTCAATTCGGCGATCATCAGGTCGGCGAGAAAATTGCGGTTGTTGGCGAGCTTCTTCAACTCGGGTCCCCAGGCGGCGAAATTGTCCTCGTCGGCAGGATCGAAATCGCCGGTCTCCAGCCGCTCGACCAGGTCGCCCAGGTCGATCGACTCCTCGACGGTGGTTTCGATCAGGCGCGGCATGCAGCTTCCTCCGCGACGGCCGGTTCGGGCGCGCCGGTGCCTTCGCTGCCCTGGGCAGCGTCGTCGAAGAACAGGTGCAGCGTCTGCTTCGCCGCGGCGCGGATTTCCGGGTGGGGATCCTGCGCCGCCATCCGGCGCAGCGACGGCAAAGCCGCCTCGGCGTCCATGGCCAGCATCTCTCGCATAACGTGCCAGCGCGTGTAGAATTGCGGGCTCTCCAGGGCCGCCTCGAGGACCGGAAAGGCATCATCGCGCTCCAGCGCGCGGAGCAACGACACCATCATCTGCAGCCGCGAGGCCGCCTCGTCGGTGC
>Ga0299914_10002794_pt1 | contig 12140 bp, 10 predicted proteins | sample RVTome_10_FD_201361 | JGI IMG/M metagenome (GOLD analysis project Ga0299914, IMG submission 201361) | Soil microbial communities from uranium-contaminated site in the Upper Colorado River Basin, Wyoming, United States - RVT153D57 (version 2) ... | reverse complement strand
TAGCTGAACATATACACCAAACTATACAACAAGTTTACAACGGGTCTGCATCACCAGAAGATGCCCTTGATATGGCAGCTGCAAAGTCTGCAGATTCTTTAGGATGGCAGTAGTTGACTAAAACTTGAACGCGTCTAAATATTCAACTATGAGTACAATTTCAAATTTGCAGTGAGTCCATTTTCTAAACGTTTTTTTATTTTTAGCGGGCCCAGAGGGACTCAACAAAAAAAACTTTGAAATTGAGACCCGGTGCAACTAGAAGGCAGGTTCAAGATGGTTGGAGTTCTGCGTGTAAAAGGGTTCAACATACCGGCTTAAACGCTTTATTCAGGATGATGTCATTGACCGTGATCCCAAGTCAATTTTCATATGTTAGCTGTTTCGCAGGTGTATGGATCGCATAGTGCCACTGAGGCGCAACCAGCAATAAAGACTGATAAAATAACTAATTAAAAAATGAAAGGGAGGGGCTGTTGATGATGGTTGTGGTCTCTACTGCACTGTTGTTGTATTGTTACCGCCTCCCTCATACGTGAATGCAATCAGCGAACCTGGTGTCCAGAGTTGAGTAGTTGAACCGCCCTCAATATTCTGTGCTGGACCAAATGAGTCAGTTATCACGTAGATTGTACGGCCATCAGGGTCAAATGCAAGGTCACGGTAGCGGTTCTCTGAGCGGAAGAGTTCTACTGGTTCCTGTGCAAGCTCTGTGCCGTTCTCAATCAATGTAAGTTGGAAGATCCTGCCTGCCTTCAGAGTCGTCATCAGGAAGGTGCCATTCCAGTCAGGAATCACATCTGATGTATAGTGGTCCAAGCTTGAAGGTGCTACTGTCGGATTGCAAACATAGGCTATCTCGCAGTCATGCTCTGTAAAGTTGTAGTCATTTGGCACTGTATAGAATGTATACACTGGAGGTATAAAGTTCTCAGTCTCAAACTCACCCTCATTCATCACCGGTACTTCTGGTGGATGCGGCGGAAGATTGTCATACTCTAATTCCTCGCAGTTCTCTGCAGCAGACCAGTTCACGTATTGGTATGCCTGCCCGTCCTGTAATCCACTTACATATGGCCATCCATAGTTACCACCAGCCTGAAGACGACTGACCTCGTCATCAGCGCTGGGGCCATGTTCTGCTACGTAAAGGTCGCCATTTGGACCAACTTCGAGTCCCTGGGGATTACGGTGCCCATATGTGAAGATGTGGCTGCGGACGCCGTTGATCTCGGGGTTATCTTCGGGGATTGAGCCGTCGGGATTCATTCTAAGTACTTTACCTTGGTACGTGCCCCAATCTTGAACTGCGACCTGCTCTGCAGTTGGAAGCTCCTGTGCTTGAATATCAAAGCAGTATCGCGATAACTGGTTATTGCCCTGGTCGCCTATCGTGTAGTACAGCTTGCCGTCAGGACCAAATGTCATGCGACCTGAGTTGTGGTCGACGCTAGCGTGGAGTCCACTGATAAGATCAAATGGCTCCCCGATAGTACTGATTGCTGGATCGTATGTAAAGCGCGTGATTTTGGCCCGGCGGTCGACATCATCGCCGACTTCTCCAGCGTATGTGTATGCTACGTAGATGTAGTTGGTATTGTTAAAATCTGGGTCAAATGCCATACCCATCAGGCCATCCTGGCCTTCAGATTGCCAGACATCGGGGACCTCCATTGTGCTGAGTTTTGAGCCATTAGTTGGGTCTACGCGGGTAATGTTCTTCCCCAAACGCTCTGTTATCCATAATGCTCCATCAGGACCATAGAGTATGTTATGAGGTGCGCTGAAATTCGTGGCAAGTATGCGCACGGAAAAGCCATTCTGCATTGGGAGCTGTGATTGATCGCTACCTGGCGATGGTAGAGTGGTAGTGTCTATTGAATTAGTAGTTGAAACTCCGTCTTCTGTTTGTGCAATCGACGGTTGTGTCATAGAAGAAGAGCCACCCAATATTGCAGGCATCGCCGACAATATTAGCAGTCCAAATGCTAAAGTAATCAGCCTGTTCCCTAATTTGGAATTAGACAAATTTTATCACTTTAAGACTTCTCCTATTGATATTTATGGGATGAAGAAAAGAGTCACAGAATCTAACTAATAGATCATGATACAATATAAGAAATGGAATAAGGCTGTCATCATCAATGATAGTCAAAATGTTAGCAATCTCCATTTCGAAGCGGAAAAATCTAACATGGAGTGGTTAAGAGAATTTCAGCCTGTTTATTCGTTCATTCTACCAATTGCATTGGTTGAGTAGATCTTCCTTTATCTCATAAGCCAAGACCACCATGGAGCTGCAAAAGGTATGTCTCCATGCATCTTTACTCGAGCTTCTGAGCCATTCTTTCTCATCTGTGATTGAAACATATCTACTATCTTAATTGTGGCAGATTTTTTATCTCGAGAAGTAAATTCCTCATGTGGCAGGAAGATTTGAAATATCTTTTGCAAGAATTCTTGTGTAACAAATACATCATAAAACCACCATCCAGCTGCCATTTGTGCTCGTTCGCTGAATCGATATGCATTTTCAGAATGAGCCCTTTTCTCAAGCTGGTTCATTACTAACTTCAGAGCATTCAAGTCCCTTTCGAATTCTCGTGAAGCTATGCTGAGAAAAGCTATCATCTGGTTCCGTTCTGCATCACTTTCCATCTACAGTTTCAGTAACTCTAATGATATTTAATTATGAAGCAAGTCATCTTGACAGAAAGTGAAGGAATCTTTATTCCCCTCGATAATTGGCGGGAATTGATGTTAATTCTATTGTTTCAATTATTGAGGTTGTTGTGGTGTCGGCGTGGTAGTCACCTGCATCCTAATTCATCTACTATTTTTTCTTCTGGCCGCTCATTTCGTTTTGCTACAATTTTTGCTCTAACTTCATACACACCGCTTGTTTCAAACAGATCCCTCTAATATTATAGGTTCCTCTAACCGTGGGTCCATTTTTTGAACATTTTATTATTTTTAGCGGGCCCAGAGGGACTCAGCAAAAAACTTCAAGATTTGGACTCAATGAGTGTAGCATACAAAATGAAAAGTTACCCTGCACCTATATTATTTATCGATCCGTATTAATTATAGATTGCCATTGGCACGGATTCGGTGGAACCCGGAACGATATCGGTTCTTTTGAAGGATTCTATTAATTCTCGGTACACTTCTTTAGCTTTAAGGTTTTCCAGTTTGTGTAATCAAGCTACATGTCAAGACCGACTAGCAATCAGCTCGTGAAGAGGAAAAGATAATGAATCATACATATTTCTTTCCACTGTTAACATAAGCCTTCAAGTATGTAGCTTAATCGAGCAATGGCTAACGTAGTGAACTTTATTTCTTTGAACCTGCAACTCTAAAGGAAGCAATATGATAATCAGTAAAGAGGCTAAGTCCCTTGGTATGTCCTGGGAGAAAGAGTATGGTTACTCGCAGGCGGTCAAAGTTGACAATACCATCTATGTCTCCGGGCAGGTGAGCCACGACGATAAGGGCAATATCGTAGGTCGGGGAGATATGCAGGTGCAGATGCGCCAAGCCTACGCAAACATCGAGAAGGTGCTGGCACAGTACGGCGCAACGATAGAAAACATAGTAGACGAGGTGCTGTTCGTGACAGATATGGATGCAGCCTTTGCTGCAAGGGTTAAATGCAAGCAGGAGGTCTTTTCAGCCAATCCAGTGCTGGCGAGCACCATTGTGCAAATCCAGCGTCTAGCATTCCCTGAGCTTATGGTCGAGATCAGATGTATTTGCAGAGTGTAAGATCCTGCTATATCTCAACTATTCCTTTCGATCCTGTGGTGGCAGAATGCCTGTATTTTACGGGTTCAGTGGAATCAGAGACAGATTTGACCTGATAATCCCACGCAAACTTCCTTCTGTCATCAAAAATTAGCAGGATCCAAGAGAGGTAACAGAGGTAGAGGGTTCAAGTTGGTTACAATTAGTTTAAGCCGCGATGCTCAACGATGAGTTGTCATATTTATATGAGCAAAGAACATGTCGAAGCGGGACTAAGCGTGTTGACAGGCGGCTAATTCAAAGGTGATGAACAGACACAATGGTATTTCATGATTCCTTGATATTCAACACATTATTAGTTGCTGGAGGGCTTGGCATGTTGTATTTTGGCTCTGAATGGCTTGTCAGAGGCTCTGTCAATATTGCAAAAAAGATGCGGGTAAGCCAGCTTGTAATTGGATTAACTATAGTTGCTTTTGGGACATCAACTCCTGAACTAGTTGTAAGTATTAATGCAGCATTAAGTGGTCAGGCTGATTTATCGCTTGGAAATGTCGTAGGTAGCAACATTGTAAATATCGGTCTAATCCTGGGGTTATCTGCTGCAATCTTTCCTCTTGCAATCCACATAAACACAATAAAAAAAGAAGTTCCAATAATGATTGGAGCCGCTCTAACCCTCGTCCTGCTATCACTCTTCGATAATGAGATAACACAGTTAGAGGGCGTTCTCCTAGTTTTGGCGCTTATTGTGTTTGTCTATTTCAGCTATAAACAGTCGAGGAAAGAAGAAGAAAGAAAGGAAAAAGAGAGTCGAGCATCAAACTTTGATGTCAATGAGACACACACAACGGACATCGAGGATATTACTCCAGTCAGAGATACAGCGTCTGATCCTGTCAGGCACATAGCAAAGAGGGACGGTAAATCACGAGCAAAAGAAGAGACCCCTGTCCGAACTCCTGCTACGACTACAGAAATTTCAGCACCTAGCTTTGTCAAATCGATATTGCTAATTGCAGTAGGTCTTATTCTTCTCTATTTTGGTGCAACATTTACAGTAGATAATGCGGTCATAATAGCAACTTCGATTGGTATTTCGGAGAGAATAGTAGGTCTCACTATAGTTGCCATAGGAACATCATTACCTGAATTAATTACATGTGTTGTTGCGGCACGGAAAAAGCATCTTGACTTAAGTGTTGGAAATATCGTTGGAAGTAATATTTTCAATGTACTTTCGATAGTTGGAATATCCGCTGCAATCGCAGGAGTAAGCGTTAATCCAGACATTTTCATAGATTATGCAGTCATGATTGCATTTAGCTTGCTGCTGATTCCATTAATGAGAACTGGATTTGTCATAAGCAGAATAGAAGGATATGGCTTGGTGGCTGCATATTCAGTATATCTTTTAATACTGTTGCTAATGTAACGACCGATTAAAAAAAAGGAATAGCAAGTAAACTTAGGAAAAAGAATGCAATCAAAAAGTAAAAGACTTCCCTGCTTCAGATAAATGCTATAACAACCATCTATGAAGATATTCTATATATATCATTAGGAGAGATGGCTAGAATAAAGGGTCAACATTGTAGCGGGTTCGGTGGGATGCAGCTGAAAATTGAGATGAATCTCACAATAGAAAAAACGCTCAGCTAGGAATTCATCTAACTATTGAGTTTTCTTGGTTTTTTATGTTATTTTTATTCGGCTCTTTGTGTCTTGTTGCAGCTGAATCATGCCGTATTATCTCAGTGTGCATTGATAAATCCTCAAATATCGATGTATATGCAAAAACAGTTGATTCACTGTTAGAATAAGTACCCATTCCTGTCGTTTCTTCAGAGGTTTCTTTTGTATCCTCCTCTAGCTCTACAGTCAAGCAAGTTGATTTATCTACTATCACCATTGTAAGCGCTTTCTGCAGCCGGTCTAGTTTTCCCTCTTTCTTGATATTTCCAAAATCAATTCCTAATTCTTTGAGCTCTTGTATTTTTTCATTTGTTATTATTGTTACTCCTTTATCATTATCATCATCATCAGCAGCAGGTGGTACTAAAATTCTAATTTTCACCTTACGCTGAGATGCTGCATCCCTTAGTAGCTCTAGTACTCCTGCTTTCACTTGATGGCGGAATGCAATTGCGGAAGAAAAGAGTATGAGTATTTCCTCTTCTGCGCTATTGATAAGTTCAAAGCCGAGCTTTTGTATTTCGTATGGGTCTCTGATAGTCTCTACAAATTCTCTTTTTACCCCTTCCTCTATCTCTTTGAATCTTTGTTTAGCTGGAATTGCCTTACTCCATAAGGTTTGAAAAAAGTACTGTTGTTGTTCTATCATGGCTTTTGCATTGCTGTGGATTAATCGAACAATGGGGCGAGCTTCTTGTTGTATCGCTGTGGCTATATAGTCGGACTCGCTAACACCAAAGTTACCTTTAACACCTTCCAAGTGCCTGAGCTCATAAACTATCTTCTTTAGCTCTTTGCAATACTGGATATTTTTGTCTGTAATTTCGGTTATAAATCTAGTCTTGATCCCTCTTCTGAGGAGCTCGCTATATGCGTTTCTAATTGGCTCGGTCGTTACAATTACAGATGGCACTGTGTCGTCACCACAACTATCATGTCCCTCTTTAACTCTTGAAAAGCACTCAAGGGAAAGAGGAACAGTATTCTCTAATCCATAAATTGTCTTAGTTTTTTCCTCTTCTCATGACACAATTTTTCTTTAAGATTTCGTCGTTAATAAGGTAATAATGGAATCAGGCTGAAAACTGCATTTGTACTTCGCCCAAGCCCAACCTGTTAGAATAACGGCAGATATCTGGAATATGCTTGACTGCCTAGACAAGATTCATAGATTATTGAATTTCATCTAGATGTTAGCCGCGGTGATGACTAAGAGAGTTCATGATGAGGATTTTTTCAGAGGATTCCGCGATCATCATTACACCTTCAATAGTCTTTGAACTAACCATGATGACGCCGGTTATAGCTATAACCAGCTGTAACTAAGCTGAAAAATGACGCGAGTTCGGAGGAATCCGAGACAAATTTGACTTAATAATCCCACGCAAACTTTCTTCATTTTTGTCGTCAAAAATAGGAGGATTCAAGAGACGTAAACAGAGATAGCGAGATCGAGATGGTTACAAGTAGTTATTTTCCAACAGTAATAGCGAACTGGCAAACCTATAATAGAAAATGATAGAGTTAACGATATTTTTGGAAAATTCGACCCCAAATATGGGGGAGTGAAAAGGATTATCCGAAAATTGATGTAGCCGTCGAAATCCCACTCTGACAAACCCTAAATGAGAAGGCATATCCCAAGATGACTAACGCCGAATATAGCCATAAAGTTTTGCAAATTAGGCTCAAAGCTGATGCGGGTTCGGTGGAGTTCAAGGGAGATTTACTCAATATTTCCACCCGACAAGGTATCCAATATATGAATGATTAGTTTAATAGTACAGTGAGACCAAAATTGCTTCTATGACCTCTCCTTTCTAGGAGTAAAGGTAAAGAAATGGATGCAAGGTCCGCGGGAGTTGAAACTGCCTGCCAATTTCGCCGCTACTGATTGAATGAGATGTTGCCTTGACTCAGTTCTTGCAACGTTATTAGACAATCAATCTAATGGTTGCATTACGCAGTTGTGTGCTGCAATAATTTCTTCTTGCTGCTCTTTAGATAGACTTGCAAAGTCGTCTTTATGGTATGCACATATGCCTTTTGCAGGAACAGCTATCTTTCTTTGGAGACTTTGCTCGTATTCTACTAGCAGAGGCACGCGCTCGGACAAGAAAAAGGAACCTAAATCTGCCAAGTTGATTATTCCTGCCTTTCCATCTCTGGCTGCACGTGCTACCAAACTTTTTGTGAAATTCACTGAACCATTCACATCTATCTGGTATGTTTTGAGAGAGTCAAGAATTGCGAGGTTGCCTTCCTTTGTTTCATTGTTGACTGAAATACCCACCTGTTTCAGTGCGGCTATGACTTTTTCGAACGGGTCATAATTTGTAATTAGGATAACAATTTCGTTGTTGTCAAGTGCCTGCTTTGCACATTTAGAGTATATCTTTCTAAATGTTGGAAGGTCTGAATATATGAGCATATTATGGTCATGCAAATCTGCCTGGCGAACTTGAGCCATTATCGACGCTACTCTACTTTCTTCGTTGTATGTTTGCATCTTGCTAGCATTACCGTTTCCTTCTCTGTACTTAGGAGCTCTCAAGAACCTGTGTCCTTCCCTCGACCAAGTACCTTATCGTGATATTGATGCAAAAGCTGAATAGTGGCACCGTCAAACTGTTGGATTTTATCCCTTATATAAGCACATGTGCCTCTAAATCGGAAGTCAAAGCGCCATCCAAGCGCCTTGTCACATTTTAGCAGCTCTTCTTGCATGCCTAACTCAAAGAACGGATGTTTTCAAAATAGGAGTTATTTCTTTTATCAGGTTGCTAATTGTCAATGGCTTTTTGATTATTTTCTTTACACTATCAGCCATTGAAGGAAAGACTTTCTTAAACTCATCCTGATGGATTTCAAAAGCGGATAAAAAGCAAGCATCAAGGTTAGGGTCTTGCTCCTTTAACTTTCTATTGAGCACAAACCCATTCATACCGGGCATCCTAATGTCCAAAATTGCAAGATGATACATATCGGGCTTGAAAAAGGTAACGGCTTCTTTCGGTGAAGTATAAGCATCAACATCAAATCCTTGGAGTTCCAGCCCTCGCCTAAGAACCCTGATAATGTCCTCCTCGTCATCAACTAGTAATATCTTGTGCCCTCGATGTTGTTGGGTTTTTTCGTGTGGATGGTGTTTCAAGGATATATAAGAGATAATCCCAAAAACTAATTAAAGGTTGGTATAATTCGCATACTTAAGTCGGTCAAATTATTCCTAATCCCAAAATTTCTATCATTCTGAACGCTTTTTTTCTTCTTTTTTCCCTTCTGTTATCGATTGCAAAATCTGACTGCATATTACATAGAAAGTGGGTAGTAATAAAGGGACAACAACTTTGACGTGCGTTCGGTGGAATCCAAGACAAATTTGACTCTATAATTCCACCCATCCAATAGCCGATATTTTAACTGGTTAGGTGGGACGCAAGTCAACATTCAGACGAATCCTAAGTTAAACTGATGGTAGGAGAAATAGATGTGACTAAGAGATAGGGAATGTGCCAATCTACCTAGGCAAGCTGTCAGATTAGTTCAATATCACGCCTAGATTAATTGTATATTCGCTTTACAAGAATTATAATGCATTTTAAGCCCTGTGAGACATTCTGCAAACAGCCTGGATGTTATGAATCTAACTAGTAGAATAAGGTCGTGCAATGATAAAATTAAATGATGCATCATCGAGTCTGCACATAAAAATTGGTCAACACAAAATTTATTATTGTAATTGCACTAGCAGTTGTAGCAATCGCTATTGGAGTAGGCGCTTTTGCTTCATTAGTTAATCGTCCACCTGAAGCAAGCACTGAAGCCGGAAATCCATCATCTCCGGTATTGTTGGTACATGGTCTAGGTGAAGACGCATCAATATGGAAGAAATGGGAAGAGTTGTTAACTAATGACGGCATTCAATATCATACAATCACTTTCCAGGAATCTGATGACAAATGTGGAACTGCTTTAGCACATGCTGTAGAGTTAGGCAAGCGCATAGATGAAATATTAAGAAGCAATCCCTCTGGTCAGGTTAATATTGTCGGTCATAGCAAAGGCGGAATTGATGCAAGAGTATACCTTGCCAATGGTACTCAATCGGTAGCAAATCTAATAATGATTGGAACTCCCAACAATGGTACACCTATGGCTGAAAGAACTAATCTATGCGCTCCAGCTGTATGGGATACACTACCTGAAGCAAATGCGACCAAAGTAGGAATGAATCCAAATACAAGATACTACACTATTGCTGGAGACTGGGCGAAAGAGGTAGGAGGTAATCCAATCATTCCAGGACCTGACGATGGTCTAGTGCCAGTCTCTAGTGCGGAATCAGAAGGCAATTTTCAAAGTCTTGGCAGAACAGAACATGCTCATCTGGAGTTATTGAGTGAAGAGGAATACAATCTTGCTCAAGACGTACTATTAGGAAGGAGATAGAAGTAACAGCTGATGAATTTGCCAAATAGGTCACAATCCAGTGCCTAATAATTCCAGCTACCTCCGTCCTTATATCTCATGGATAGAGTAAATTGAAGGAAGATAAATCAACAAGAAAAGAGAAATGTGATAGGTCAGAACAGCTGTAGCCAAAGACGCCGAGTCTATGCAGAAGCGGCTGCGAAGCAATAAGTCCTATTCCTATCACCATGCCAACGATGCAGAGTTGAATCTAGTTAGTTTGAACGACATATACTATGTTTTAGTACGGCAACTTTTACTAGTATTCTAGGCATTTTCTTTTAGAAATTGAAAGACTCTTGAACATATCAAGAATGGATTTGATTAGTCATAATCGAATAAATTAGTATTCTTTAGAATTCCAGTGGTTTGACACATCACAATTTCTTATGTGTACGCTGTTATCACTTGTTACAACATTGGGATACGAAAAACTAGGGTAATCTGCGGGTTCGGTGGGATTAGGTCCCTGCATGTAATAGGGTTCGACTACCAGAGCTTTAAAGATTATCTGTCATCATTGCCGCAGGGTGGCTTGTTGTGAATTGAGATTGGTACATTTTACGAACATATATCTTAATAACAGACCATAAGGAAGAAGTGACTCACCACACCTTCCTGAGTAGAAGAAGGTGTATTGCAGGATCAAGACCAAGGACAGAAAGTCAAGAAATGAGTCATGAATGGAACCTAAAAGTTGAATACTCAAGGGTTTGTACGATATTACTACACTCATAGGCCCAAGCAAGGAAATATTCGCGATTATACGATAACTCCAAGAATATACCAACTTCATACTAGGATGTCCAGAATGTTTACTTGACTGATATATTGCAGTCTTGGATCATTAAAGCTATCGATAATAGACATTACTCTCTTACGTTATTGAATGGTGATTAATAGAACCGGAACGCTACAGCTTAGGTTTACTTTCCAGGCTTAATAGTTTCTAAGGATTCCTTCCAGTTCTGGGCATACCTTGAAAGCCTTCTATCTATAGCCTTAATGATCCATTCTTGAGGACAAGCTAGCTTGATAGGCAGAAATGCATTGGCATGCTGCACCCCATCTAAGCATTCGATCCTAGATCGTAGGGACTCGATTCCAATTGTGTCTTCGCTGCCAAGCAACAAGCCTATGTTATCTTCTTGATTTGACATGTCAGACGATAATAGCATGAAACTCTCATGCAACTCTTCATAGATTCTCTGTAGCACTTTTTGATGATGAGGGCTTCTATTTATTAATTTGACATCTAAAAAGAATACGATATAACCTTTCATTGCATCAGGATTAGGCTGGATAGAAAATTCAAGAACATGGTTTCTCATCATTTTGTCAAGTCTTCTACGAACAGTTTTAGGAGAAATTGAAGTTGCAGCTGCAATATCTCTTATTTCCATTCTTGGAGTTTTTATCAATTGTTTCATTATTGTATAATCAGTTTGAGTAAGGTTATGATGTACTTCGCGATTTAGACTTTGAATTACACGTAACAATGCAGGTCTCAGTGAACTTATGAGCAGTTCGATCTTCTCATCAGTCCCTTCTTTTATTACAAAAACAAATCCTATGACTCCTCCCATCACCTCAAATTGGTATTGTATGTTGCTTACGAGATTAATGCGGTCAAGAATTTCCTGATTTAGCTCACTTTTTCTGAGGGCTATGGCCCATGTTTTTTTATATCCTATGACAGAGAGGTTTACCTTGGCAAGAAATTTCTCGATGACTTTTGCTGCAAGCATCCTATCTACCCTTGACTTGACACTCTTTGTTGTAAGACCAATGGTAATGCCTATACTTCTGTAAGATAGTCTGCCATTTCTTGCCAATAGGTTAAGAATTTTCAGATCTGTTCCATCAAGGATGACCTTTTGCAAATGCTGCTAAGTATCCTCCAGGAGGAGTATATAGTCTTACAAATGATCAATCCTCTCCTTGCGCCTTTCTTTTATGGCCTTGTAAATTTCCTGCATCTTTCTGTGATGATCAGCTTTTGTAAAATCTCCCGCTCTGTTAGCAATATATTCCATTTCCCTGTGGTAGGCAATCTGACCATCCATGTTAGCAAAATTATTATCATCATCACTGTAAGAGCTAGCCATATCCTCTAGTCAATTGTAATAATATATCCGTTCATCTACTTTTTGAGCGTTTGGTCACTCTTAGCGATTATGTTAGTTGCTAACATAGAATATCTAAAAGGCTCAGTAAATAGATTT
>Ga0299914_10002793_pt1 | contig 12142 bp, 7 predicted proteins | sample RVTome_10_FD_201361 | JGI IMG/M metagenome (GOLD analysis project Ga0299914, IMG submission 201361) | Soil microbial communities from uranium-contaminated site in the Upper Colorado River Basin, Wyoming, United States - RVT153D57 (version 2) ... | reverse complement strand
CATGCCCTCGCCGACGCCGCCTTCGAAGGTCTCGCCGTCGACCTTGCCCTCGAAATCGACGATGACCCGGTCGCCCTTCTTCGCCTTGTGTGACGCGGGAGCGGGATCGAAGCTCTGCTGGCCGGCCGCGAGCCGCTGCACGGCCTCGTCGATCATCTCGTCATTCGCCGCCACCAGGAAGCGCTCGATCCTGAGACCTTCGATCTTCGCCTCGGGCACGTCGGGCAGGGTCTCGACCTCGACCTTGACGACGGCGTCCTTGCCCGGACCGCCTTCCTCGAGCTCGACGCTCGGCTGCATCGCCGGCCGCAGCTTCTGGTCGGCCATCAGCTGCTGGACGCCTTCCTGCACGGCATTCTGCAGCGCCTGCTGCTCGAGCGCCTCGCCGTGCATCTTGCGCACGAGGTTGGCCGGCACCTTGCCGGGCCGGAAGCCGGGCATGCGCACCTGCGGCGCGATAGACTTCAATTCCTGGTCTACGCGCGCGTCGATATCCTTGGCGGGAATGGTGATCCGAAAGGCGCGCTTGAGCCCCTCGTTCAACGTCTCGACAGTCTGCATGGGTCGGCTCAAACCTTCATTTCAGGATTAGTGCGGCATTCGCGTCGTGAACGGCAAAGCTGGTGCGGGCGGAGGGACTCGAACCCCCACGGTTGCCCACTTGGACCTAAACCAAGCGCGTCTACCAGTTCCGCCACGCCCGCCGGGCCACGGCAAGGCGGCGTCTATAGCAGCGCTGGCCGGGAGGGCAAGCGCACTCGGCGCCCAGGTCGCCGCGATTCAGGAAGGCTGTTTCGCCCCTCGCCGAGGGGAGCGCCGCCGCGCCCGAGCCGGTTCGCGGCGGCTGCGACGCCGCCCGGTCAGGCGGCGTTGGCGAGATCCTGGGGCGGCACCGAGCCGCGCTGGCGAACGAGGCCGACGCCCCAGGTTCCGGCATCGGCGAGCGGCAAGGCGGTGCCGCAGAATCCGCATTCGGCCGACAGGCGGCCGACATACCAGTGCGAGCGCCCGCAGCCGGGGCAATGATTCACCTGGTTCTCCCGGTAGACGACGTGATAGCCGCGCCGCGACGGATCGTGCGGATAGGCCAGACCGTGCTTGCCGAACATCGAGACCAACATTTTTTCTACTCCCTTGTCACCCCAAGTAGTGCGACGAGTCGTGTAATTCCATAGACGAGTTGAACAGAAGCTGACCGTGGCGTTCAGATTCCACTCGTTGTCTGCGACCCGCTCCTCCACGACGAGGGTGTCAGTGGCATGCCGGACGCACCGGAAAAGTGTTTCAATTGTTACGGTAAGGCGGCATTTGGGCGATCTGGTCCGCGGCTCTGCACAGGCCGCGCCGCGACGGGAGTATCTTCCATGCCGTTCAGGATCCTTCTGGCCGCCGCCGTGGCGCTGGTCTGTGCCGCCACGGCGCCGGCGCAGGCTCCGGCCGAATCCGCTTTCTCTCCGGATGCGTTCCGGGCGCATGTCGCTTTCCTGGCCGACGATCTGCTCGAAGGCCGCGAATCGGGCACCCGCGGCTATGATATCGCCGCCCGCTACGTCGCCACCCAGCTCGAAGCGCTGGGGCTGCGGCCCGGCGCCGGCGAGAGCTGGTATCAGCCCGTGGAGCTTGTCCGGTTCACGATCGGAGGGACGCCGCGCCTGACGATCGCCGGCCGGACCTATAGGCATGGCGAGGACCTGCTGATTCGGGCGAACCCGGACCCGGAGCCGCTGTCGCTCGAGGCCCCTCTCCTCTTCGCCGGCTACGGCCTCGACCTTCCGGCGCGCGGCTATGACGATTATCGCGGACTCGACGCCCGCGGCCGCATCGTCGTCGTGCTGAGCGGGTCACCCGGCGGGACGCCGAGCGACGTCGCGGCCCACCTCAATGCCGAAAAGGCGCGCATGGCCGCCGAGCGCGGCGCCGTGGGCATGCTCGTCATTCGCAGCGATGCCGAGATGGAGCGCACGCCCTGGGCACGGCTGGCGGCCTTTGCCGGCCGGCCCGGCACGACCTGGATCGACCAGGAAGGACGCCCCTTCGCCGCGCACGGCCTGCGCTTCATCGCCACGGTCGACCGTCCGCTGGCCGCGGCCCTGTTCGCCGGAGCCCCGCAGCGGCTCGATCGGATCCTGCGCAATGCCGCCCGCAGCGAGACTTCGCCGGCCGGCTTCGCTTTGGCCGGCACCGCGCGGATCGAGCGGGGCGGCGCCGAGGCGACCCGGTTCGCCAGCCCCAACGTCGTCGGCATCCTGCCCGGCACCGATCCCGCGCTGGCCGGCGAATATGTGCTGCTGATGGCGCATCTCGACGGGCTCGGAATCAGTGACGACGAGGCGCTGGAGGATCGGATCCGGAACGGCGCGATGGACAATGCCACCGGCGTCGCCACGCTGATCGAGGTGGCGCGGCAGATGAGCCGAGCGGGCAATCGGCCGCGGCGGCCGATCCTGTTCGCGGCGGTGACGGCCGAGGAAGTCGGGCTGATCGGCTCGGAATATCTGGCCCGCAACCCGGTGGCCGATGGCCGGGTCGCCGCGGTGGTCAACCTCGACATGCCGGTCCTGACCTACGATTTTTCGGACGTGACCGCGTTCGGCGCCGAGCACAGCACGCTCGGCCCGCTCGTCGAGCGCGCCGCGGCGCGGATGAACGTCCGGCTTGCGCCCGATCCGCTGCCCCATGAAGGGCTGTTCACGCGCTCCGACCATTATGAATTCGTCCGGGTAGGCGTGCCCTCCGTATTCCTGATGACCGGCTTCGGCGGCGAAGGCCGCGAGCGCTTCACCGACTTCCTCGAGGAGAGCTATCACAGTCCGCAGGATGACCTGGCGCTGCCGTTCGACTGGGGCGCCGGAGCGCGGTTCGCCCAGCTCAACTATCTCATCGCCCGCGAGATCGCCGACGCGCCGGAAGCGCCGCTCTGGTATGCCGACAGCTTCTTCGGCGACGCCATCGCGCCGGGGCAGCAGCGGGCGCAGCGACCGTCCGGAGGGAGTCAACCAGCCCCAGAGTGAGAGATTCTGGCAGTTTCACCATCTCCGTTCGGGCTGAGCCTGTCGAAGCCCCCTCCTCGACTTTCGGTGGGACACAAGAAGGAAGGCCCTTCGACAGGCTCAGGGCGAACGGTGTTTCCAATGCCAGTCCAGCTGATCCCGAATCCTTGCGCTCAGGCCGCTTCGCGCCGAGCAACGAAATCCTCGTAGACGCGGCTGACGGTGGTGAATCGGCCGCCGATCCGGTCGCGGAAGAAGACCAGAACCTGCTCGATCGCGGCGAGGAAGGTGGCGAGATCCGCTTCGGACCGGACATAGGGCGTGTGGCCCGGCGCCAGGCTGGGACTGTGATAGACCAGGCTGAAGAGGCGGTGGCCGCGACGCACCATCGACTCGATCAGCCGGCACTGCTCGGCCGCCGACACGCCTTCGGGCGTCAGCCGCGAACGGACGGCGAGGCCGGAGCGCGCCAGCAGGCCGGGCAGGCGAAACCGCTCGGCGCGCACCGAATCGAAGAGTCCGCCAAAGCGCGGCGCCAGGCCGGCGGCGGCGCCAAAGAACCCGACCGTGGGCGGAACCTCGAGCAGTCCGCCCGGCCGGTCGAGCCAGTAGGGATGAGCCGGCGCGTCGCGATGGTCCGGCCCGCCGTCGCGCGTCAGGTCGGCATGAGGGAGCCGGCTGCAGTCGACCCGGTAGCCGAACTCGACCAGCAAGGCGGCGGTGTTGGGACCGAAGCCGTGCCGGCCCGCCTTGAACACGGTCGGCGACTCGCCGAACGCGCGCTGGACGGCATCGGTGATCGCCTCGATCTTCGCCCGCTCCAGCTCGGGCGGGAGATTGCCGTGGTAGGAATTGAGGGGATTTACCGCCTCGAGATGCGGCGGCGTCACCCAGGGATGGAGATGCGCGCCGATTTCCGCTTTGCCTTCGTCGCGAAGGGCGCGGAGGAAGCCGGCGGCGTCGCGATCGGTCGCCACCGGATAGTCGACGACGTAGGTCGGAACGATGCCCAGCCGGTCATAGATGGCGTGCGCCCGGGCCTGGGCGGGAATCGACCGGGTCGCCACGGCGTCGCGCGAGAGAGGCGCGGTCCAGTCGAACTCCTCCTCGGTATCGACGACGACGAGCAGCTCGGGAGTCACGGCCGCTCCAGCCGGGTTGCCCGCTTCGCCTTATCGATGACGCGGTAGCCGAGCGACTTCAAATGGTTCTGATGCGGGTAGCGCTTCGGCGCCGCCGGACGGAGGCCGGCAAGGCGAAGCACGGCGTTCATCCGGCGCGCATATTCCTCGCGATAGCTCCATTCCGACCGCCAGGTGACGGAGAAGGAGATCGAGACCTCGGGCCCGTTCCTCACCCAGTGGGGCGCCTTGACCGGCACATAGACCGCCTTGCCGGGCTCAAGCGCGAACGGCCGCCCGCGCGCGGCGAAGTCGTCCCGCCAAGGCAGGTTGCGGTGACCTCCGGCGTGGAAGGTTTCGTGCGCCTCGCCGCTTACCAGAGCCTCGTCGCTCGCCGGGAAGACGGTCATCGTTTTGGCGCCGCGTACCTGGAGCAAAATGTTGTGCTCGGGATCGAAATGGAACGGCGTCACCGCGTCGGGCGACGAGATGAAGATGAAAGCCTCGCGCTTGAGCATCGCGCCGGTGGTCGGCCGCACCACTTCCTCGAGCTCGCCGAGGGTGTCGTGGAGCAGATCGCGATAGACCGGGTCTTGCTCGACGAACTTGAGCACCATCCACGAGCCGCACTGCTCGATCGATCGGATCGTCTCTTCGACCGACAGGCCGTTGGACGGCGTATCGGCAGGATCGAGGCCGACCGGCAGGTCGCCGCGATTATATTCGGCGTCCACGGGACGGATCCGCGCGGCCAGCTCGGCAAGCGCCTCGAGCTTCAGCAGCGGATGATCGCACAGGCCGTGGTCGAGCAGCATCGGCTGCTCGGGATAGGCGTCGGTGAAGGCGACGCGGGCGGAATCCATGAAGGCGCGGCGATTCATGCCATTCCCTTTCCAGCAAGACGCCGCAGACTCTGCGAGCCGATCTCGAGGAGTCGGCAGGCGGCATAAGCCAGGGTGCGGCGGAGGCCCTTCAGGCGGACGGTGACGCGGACGATGCGACGGCGCCCCGACCAAAGGCTGTCGATCATCGGATGATCTTCCACCGCGCAGCTGTCCATCCAGCCGATGTCACCGCGGTCGAGGACGGCGAGATTCTCGAGCTGGATCAGCACGCCCGGCGAGAAGCGGGCATAGGTCTCGTCGAAGCAGGTCTTGAACGAGAAGCTCCCCGGCGGGGCGACGAAGTTGACCAGCAAGGCGATCGGCCGCTCGCCAAGGTCGAGGCGAAGGAAATCGAGCCGCCCGGCGGCCCAAGCGCCGGCGATGGCAGAGCGGAAGAAGGCTTCGGTCGCGGCGTCGCAGGCCAGGGCGGTGCCCGCCCGGCCCTTCCATCCGTCCCGCTCGATGGCCAGGAAGGTGTCGCACCAGCCGCCGAGCTCGGCCACGTCGTCGAGCCGACGAAACTGCACGGCGCCGAGCTCCTCAAGGCGGCTGCGCAGCCGCCTGATCTCCTTGCGTTTCTTGGTGCGGATGGTCTGCTCGTAATAAGCCCTGGAATCGAGATCGCTCGCCAGCAGGGCGCGAATCTCGCGGTGGACGATCGCACAGGCGCGGCCACGCGCCGCCGCCGCGGCCTGGAGGCCGCGATGGACAGGCCCGTCCTCGACCAGCCCGTGGAGATGGAGAAAATTCGGCGCCCAGCCGGCTTCGTCCAGCATATCGAGCAAGGCGGACCAGAAGGCCTCCTCCGCGCCGGCGCGCACCAGCGGCGTGCCGAGAAACGTGTGATGGTGCCGCCAGTTCTGGACGGTCCGCACCGGCGAGCGACCATATCGGCCCTCGACTGCAAGCGGGAGAATTCCGATCAGCCGGCTGCCGCACCGCACCTCGGCAAGCCGAACCTCGCGTCCCGGGTCCATCGTCGCCAGCGACGCCGCGACGAACCAGGGTTCGGCGTAGCAGTTCGGCTCGGCCGCCTCGGCGGCGAGCCCGGCCCATTCCTCGGCGAGCGTGTGGAATGCGTCGGCCGAGCGGACGAGGACGCGCGGCGCCTGCGCCAAGGGCACGGGTTTCGGGCCCGGTTCCGGGCATGGCTCGGGGCGCGCGGGCGACGCTCCCGCGCGGTCGAGCGGCAGGGCCATCTGAGCTGCCGGACACATAAGCCCGCGGGATAGAAGAGAGAGGTAAAGGAATGGTGGTGGCGCAGGCGCTGCGATCCTGCGCCGGGATGAGTCCTCGCAAGGTCCCTTGCGGGGAGAAAGGGCTCTACGCGTCAGGCCTTTCCATCCTCCCCCGCAGTTGCCGGGAGGGGACCGCGGAACGCCGTGGAGAGGTTCTACTTCGAGCGTGCGGCTACGCCGTTTGCAAACGATAGTCCCGATACTGCTCCCTGAGCGCGGTCTTGAGCAGCTTGCCGGTGGCGGTGTGGGGCAGGCCGTCGACGAAGAGGATCTCGTCGGGAAGCCACCATTTCGCGACGTGGCCGGCGAGGTGCTCCAATATCTGTCCGGCGGTGACGTCGCTGCCTTCCTTGCGGACGATCAGGAGCAGCGGGCGCTCGTCCCATTTGGGATGGGGCACGGCGACCGCCGCCGCCTCGGCGACGCCGGGGCAGCCCATCGCGGCATTCTCGAGCTCGATCGAGCTGATCCATTCGCCGCCCGACTTGATCACGTCCTTGGACCTGTCGGTGATCTGCATCGTGCCGTCCGGGTGGAGCAGGGCGACGTCGCCGGTATCGAACCAGTCGTCGGCGTCGACGGCCCTCGCCTCCTCCTTGAAATAACGCTCGACGACCCACGGACCGCGCACCTGCAGCCGTCCCGAGCTCTCGCCGTCGCGCGGCAGGACATGACCGTCGTCGTCGACAATCCGCATCTCGACCCCGAACGGCACCCGCCCCTGCTTGCAGGTCAGCGCGACCTGCTCGTCGAAGCCCAGTTCCTCCCAGTTCCAGGGTGGCGCGCCGACCGTGCCGATCGGCGACATCTCGGTCATTCCCCAGGCATGGCCCACGCGGATGCCGCGCTCCATGAAATATTCGATCATCGTCCTCGGCGCGGCGGAGCCACCGATGGTGACCAATCGCAGCTTGCCGAAATCGCGGCCCGTGGCGTCGGCATATTGCATCATCGCCAGCCAGACGGTCGGAACGGCGGCGGTATGGGTGACGGCCTCGTCGTGAAGGAGGTCGCAGACGACGCTCGGCGTGTAATCGGCGGTGAACGCGATCTTGCAGCCGGCGATCGGCGCTGCGAACGGCAGGCCCCAGGACGCGGCGTGGAACATCGGCACGATCGGCAGGACGCAGGCGCTGCGGGAAAGATCGAAAATGTCGGGTTGAACCTCGGCCATGGCGTGGAGCACGGTCGAACGATGTTCGTAGAGCACGCCCTTGGGATTGCCGGTCGTGCCGCTGGTGTAGCAGAGCATCGCCGGCTCACGCTCGTCGCCCTCGACCCAGCGATAATCGCCGCTCTCGACCGCGATCAGGGCCTCGAATCCGCCCCCTTCCGCAGGATCGAAGCAGACGAAATGCTCGACCGTCTTCAGCTGGGGCCGGATCTTCTCGACGAGCGGGCCGAAGACGCGGTCGTAGAACAGGACCCGGTCTTCGGCATGGTTGAAGATGTAGACGAGCTGCTCCTCGAACAGGCGCGGGTTCACGGTGTGGACGATGCCGCCCATGCCGATCGTGCCGTACCAGGAGACGAGATGGCGGCTGTGGTTCATCGCCAGGGTCGCGACCCGATCGCCGCGGCCGATGCCGAGCCGCTCCAGAGCCTGCGCGAGGCGGCGGCTGTCATGGGCGATCCCGCGCCAGTCGGTGCGGGTGGCGCGGCCGTCGGCCCAGCGGGTGACGATCTCGCGCGGCCCGTGCTCGCGCTCGGCATAATCGAGCAGCCGCATGATTCTCAGCGGCCAGTCCTGCATCGATCCCAGCATGTCCCCTCCGGCACCTCTTCTCAGGAGGGAGCATATCCGCATTCGCGCGAAAGCGGGAGACGGGCATTTCGGCGCGAGTTGCCCTCATCCAGGCACGGAAGCGATCCTAGATTCGAATTCAATATTGCGTCCCGGACTAGGCGCCGGCGACGAGGGCCAGGCGGGGCGCTTCAACCACCGACAGGCGCACCGCCATCACGCCGTCGATCCGTTCGAGGCGGGCGGCGAGCTCGGCGTCGACGTTGAAGTCGCGGCCAAGGACAAGCTCCACGTCGCCGAGGCCGGTCCTCGCCCTGAGGCGGAGCTGCCCGTTGCCGCCGCGGTGGTTGGCGACGGCGGCCGCGAGACGCGCCGGAGCGCCTTCGTCCCCCACCTCGACCTCGATCTGGAGCCGGCTGCGCCGCGACAGGATCTCGAACGACTGGAGCGAGCGAATTGTCACCCGCGGTGTCTCCTCGCCGGGGCGGCGGTCGAGCTCGACGTTCAGTAGGGCGCAGTCGCCAGCCTTCGCGGCCGCGACGACCTGTTCGGCGACCGTGTCGTCGAACACCGTCGCCTCGAACTGGCCGGACGGATCCGAGAGGGTCGCCATCATATAGCGGCGGCCGCGCGCCGAGGTGCGCCAGCGCGTATCCTCGATCAGCGCCGCCATCACCGAGCTGGTTCGACCGCCCTCGGCCGGGGCCGGCAGCGCGGCGAGCTGGGCGAAGCTGCGCGCGCCATGCGCCTCGACGAGGTGGCGGTAATTGTCGACGGGATGGGCGGAGAAATAGAAGCCGAAACTTTCTTTCTCCTGCGCCATGCGCTGCGCCAGCGTCCAGCTCTCGCTGCTCGGCATCCGGATCGGCACGACGTTCGCCGCGCCTTCGCCGAACAGGCCGCCCTGGCCGCTGTCGCGCATCTCGGCCGCGCTCGATGCCGCCGCCAGGATCGTCTCGGCGGCGGCGAACACCGCCGCGCGCTCGGCAATCTGGTCGAAGGCGCCGCCGCCGGCGAGGCTCTCGATCTGGCGCCGGTTGAGCAGGCGTGGATCGATCCGGCCGGCGAAATCGTCGAGATCGCGGAAAGGCCCCTGGGCATTACGTTCCTCGACCAGCTGCTCCATCGCCTTCTCGCCGACCCCCTTGAGCGCGCCGAGCGCGTAGCGGACCGCAAGCCTGTCTCGAGCGCCGTCGAAAGGCTCATCCGTCCCCTCGGGATCGTCGACGCGGGGCAAGGACTCGACCGAGAATTCGGCCTCGCTCGAATTCACCGAGGGCGGCAGGCAGTCGATGTCCATCCGCCGCATGTCTTCGACGAAAATGGCAAGCTTGTCGGTCTGGGCCATGTCGAAGCACATTGAGGCGGCGTAGAACTCGACAGGATGATGCGCCTTGAGCCAGGCGGTCTGGTAGGCGACCAGCGCGTAGGCGGCCGCGTGGCTCTTGTTGAAGCCATAGCCGGCGAACTTGTCGATCAAGTCGAACAATTCGTTCGCCTTCGCCGCGGGGATGTTGTTGGCGGCGCACCCCTCGACGAAGCGCGAACGCTGCGCGTCCATCTCGGCCTGGATCTTCTTGCCCATCGCGCGGCGGAGCAGGTCGGCCTCGCCGAGGCTGTAGCCGGCGAGGACCCGCGCCGCCTCCATGACCTGCTCCTGGTAGACGAAGATGCCGTAGGTTTCCTTCAGCACGTCCTCGAGCATCGGATGGGGATAGTGGATCGGCTCGCGGCCGTTCTTGCGCGCGCCGAAGGTCGGGATGTTGTCCATCGGGCCCGGTCGGTACAGCGAGACGAGCGCGATGATGTCGCCGAAATTGTCCGGCTTCACCGCGGCGAGGGTGCGCCGCATCCCCTCCGATTCTAGCTGGAACACGCCGACCGTCTCGCCGCGCTGGAGCAGCCGGTAGACCTCCGGATCGTCCCAGGCGAGGCGATCGAGATCGATCTCCACGCCGCGCCGGCGGAGCATCTCGACGCCCTTGCGAAGCACCGACAGCGTCTTGAGGCCGAGGAAGTCGAACTTCACGAGCCCGGCGCCTTCGACATATTTCATGTCGAACTGGGTGACCGGCATTTCGGAACGGGGATCGCGGTAGAGCGGCACGAGCTGGTCGAGCGGCCGATCGCCGATGACGACGCCGGCGGCATGGGTCGAGCTGTGGCGCGGCAGGCCCTCGAGCTTCATCGCCAGATCGAAAAGGCGGCGCACGTCGGAATCGTTGCGATATTCGGCGGCGAGCTCGGACACGCCGTTGAGCGCCCGTTCCAGCGTCCAGGGATCGGTCGGATGGTTGGGGACAAGCTTGGCGAGCCGGTCGACCTGGCCGTAGGGCATCTGCAGCACCCGGCCGGTATCCTTGAGGACGGCGCGCGCCTTCAATTTTCCGAAGGTGATGATCTGCGCGACCTTGTCGGTGCCCCAGCGCTCCTGGACGTAGCGGATCACCTCGCCGCGGCGGGTTTCGCAAAAGTCGATGTCGAAGTCCGGCATCGACACGCGTTCGGGATTGAGGAAGCGCTCGAACAGCAGGCCGAGGCGCATCGGATCGAGATCGGTGATGGTGAGCGCCCAGGCGACCACCGAGCCGGCCCCGGAGCCGCGGCCCGGGCCGACCGGTATGCCCTGGTCCTTGGCCCATTTGATGAAGTCGGCGACGATCAGGAAATAGCCCGGGAAGCCCATCCGGACGATGACGTCGAGCTCAAAGTCGAGGCGGTCGAAATAGGCTTTGTATTTTGCCTCGAGCGCTTCCGCGTCGTCCTGGACCCCTCCCCCTTGCGGGGAGGGGTTCGGTTCCCGGCCATCGCCGGGGATCTCGTAACGCCGTAGCCGCTCGACCAGACCAGATCTTGCGTCGCGCCTCAGCTGCTCGGCTTCATCGTCGACGTCGCCGGCGGTGCGGGGCAGGATCGGCTTGCGCTTCGGGGCGCCGAATGCGCAGCGGCGGGCGACGACGGCGCTGTTGGCGATCGCCTCGGGCAGGTCGGCGAACAAGGCGCGCATCTCGGTGGCGGGCTTGAGCCACGTCTCCGACGAGGACCGGATGCGGTCGTCGCGCTCGATCTGGCTCGACTGGGCGATGCACAGCATCGCATCGTGGGCGCGGTGGAAGCTGGCTTCGGCATAAGCGGCCGGGTTGGTGGCGACGAGCGGCAGATTGCGGGCATAAGCGAGCGCGATCAAATCGGCCTCGGCCGCCTGCTCGATCGGGTCGCCTCGCCGGCTCATCTCGATGTAGAGCCGGCCCGGAAACAGCCGCTCGAGCCGGTCGGCGACCGCATTCGCCGCGTCCGACTGGCCTTCGGCGAACAGGCGGGCCAGCGCGCCCTCCCCGCCTCCGGTGAGCGCAATCAAGCCGCCGGTGCGCCCCTCAAGCGATTCGAACGGGACATGGGCCTGCTCCTCGACCGGCCGGTCGAGATGGGCCGAGGAGACGAGCGCGCACAGGTTGCGATAGCCGTCATCGTCCTGGGCGTAGAGCGCGAGCCAGTCGATCGGCGGCGTACGCCCTTCCGGCACGCCCGGCCGCGCGACGCCGAGCAGGGCCGCGACGATCGGCTGGACGCCCTCGGCGAGACAGGCGTCGGTGAACGGCATGACGCCGTAGAGCCCGTTGCGATCGGTGACGGCGGCGGCCGGAAAATCGAGCCTCTTCGCCTGTTTCGCCACCGCCTTGGGTTCGATCGCGCCTTCGAGCATGGTGTAGCAGGAGAAGATTCGAAGCGGGACATAGGGCGTCGATGACATGACGGCGACTATGAGCGGACCGGGCCGGCCGCGAAAGACTTCAGTCGAGATTGTCCACAGATATTCAGCCGACCGACGATCGATCTGAAAAGGCGACCGGTCGCGCCGCAGGGGTGCGATCGTGCCATTAACTCAGACATATTGACAAGCGGGTCCGGGGCGGGTCCGTTCCGGGCCTGCGCACCGGAGAAGATGGAATGTACCAACCCCTACGCCTCTTCCTGGCCGGATTGGCCACGGTATCGGTTGCGGGAAATCCTGGCCGAGCCGAGGCGCCGCAGGCCCAGGACCCGCCAACCTGGGTCGCCGACAACGGCAACGGCACCTACAGCAACCCGCTCTTCTACGACGAATTCTCCGATCCCGACATGATCCGGGTGGGCGACGACTTTTATCTTACCGGCACGACCATGC
>Ga0299914_10002792_pt1 | contig 12144 bp, 13 predicted proteins | sample RVTome_10_FD_201361 | JGI IMG/M metagenome (GOLD analysis project Ga0299914, IMG submission 201361) | Soil microbial communities from uranium-contaminated site in the Upper Colorado River Basin, Wyoming, United States - RVT153D57 (version 2) ... | reverse complement strand
TGATGCGCACCCAGCTCGGCGACATCGCCGAACGCGGCGAGCCGGTGGCCACCCTCGTGGCAGCCGAGTACCCCATCTACGGCCGCTACGGCTACGGGCTCGCAGTCGAGGCCTGCGAGCTGCACCTTGACGCCGCCCAGGCGCAGTGGCTCGAGGACCCCTCGGGCAGCGTCGAGCTGGTGGACAACGACACCTTCGCCAAGGTCGTGGTCGACATCTACGACCGCGCTCGGCGCACGTCCCCCGGTCACATCAGCTACGACGCGTTGCGGTGGGAGGTGTTCGCCGGCGTCCGTGCCTGGCCCGACGGCGACGACGACATCCGTCGCAAGACCACCAAGGTCGTCTGGTCCGACGAGCAGGGCGAGCCCCAGGCGGCCACGGCGTACTCGGTAGACGACCGCTGGGAGCACAACCGCCCGGCGGGGACGCTGTCGGCCGGCGTACTGGTGGCGACGTCGGGGCGGGCCGAGATCGAACTGGTGCGGTTCCTCGCCTCCGTCGACTGGGTGGCGCAGGTACGCGTGGGCCTCCGACCCCTGGACAATCCGGTCCCGCTGGCGCTGGCCGATGCGCGCATGGGTGCGCTCGTCAACCGGTCCGACCACCTGTGGGTGCGAGTTCTGGACGTGCCGGCGGCCCTGACCGCCCGTCGCTACGCCGCTGACGGGTCCCTGGTGCTCGAGGTCGTCGACCCGCTCGGCCATGCCGCCGGCCGCTTCGCACTCGAGGGCGGGCCCGACGGTGCCACCTGCGCGGCGACCGACGCCGAGCCCGACCTCGTCATCCCCGTGGGGGCCCTGGGCGCCGCCTACCTGGGTGGGACCGATTGGGGTCGGCTGGCGGCGGTCGGGTGGGTGGACGAACGCCGGGCCGGTGCGACGGGCCAAGCGGCGGCCATGTTCGGGGCACCGCGGGCGCCGTGGTGCGTCCTGACGTTCTGACCGTGGCGGACCTCGACCTGGTCGATCTCGATCCCGGCGACGGCCGCTTGGTCGCCGAGGCCTTGCCGGTCCTCCAGGAACTGCGCCCACATCTGACGGTGGAGACGTTCGAGGCCGTATATGCCGAGGGCCGCCCCCAGGGTCTGCGATTCACGGCCGCGTACCACGGTGGCAAGTGCGTCGGCGTCGCCGGCTGGCGGATCGTCGCCACCACGGCCACTCTGCGCAAGCTCTACGTGGACGACCTGGTCACGACGGCGGACGCCCGCAGCACCGGCGTGGGGCGGACGCTGCTCGGTGCCCTGGCGCAGCGGGCCGAGGCCGCCGGCTGCACCGCCCTGGATCTCGACTCGGCGGTGCATCGGGCGGATGCCCACCGTTTCTACATGCGCGAGGGCCTCACGATCGGTGCGTTCCACTTCGCCCGCCGGCTGCGCTGACACCGGCCACGGTCGGAGGATCCAGCGAGGCCGACGAGCGCTGGCCGGCGAGGAAGCGCTTGAGACCCTGCGCCAACCCCGTCGGGTTCTGCACCATCATGAGATGTCCGGCGTCCGGCACCGACAGGCGTTCGGCCCGCGGGCACCAGGACTGCACGAGCTCGCTCCCATCCACGAACCGCGGGACGCTCTCTGCTCCGAGCACGTTGAGCACGGGCTGCGTCACGTGCGCGGCGTCGGCGGGCCCGAAGCTCCACCGCTGCACCGCCGGCATCTCCGCCTGGAAGAACAGGTCGGCCTCGTCCAGCGCCTCGCCGAAGGCGCCCGGGATCACTCGGTCCAGCTCGGCGCGGTAGCCGTCGCCACACACGTGGCGCAGGAACCCGTCCACTGCACCTGCCTTGTCGCCGGATCTGTAGGCGGCGACGACCGGCTCCAGCGCGGCCGCTACCTGCTCCGAGCGGGAGATGCCCCGGGCGGCGGGCTCGAGCAGCGCCACCGAGCGGACGCGCTCGGGCGCGTCGATCGCCAGCTGGAGGGCGACCAGGGCCCCGTACGAGTGACCCACGATGTGTGCCGTCGGCCAGCCGACGTGATCCATCAGCCGGATGCAGCTGGCGGCGTCCTCGCCGACGGTGAGGGGACGGTACCCGCCACTGCCGGATTCCCGGAGACGGCGCCGGTACCGCAGGGTCGAGAACGCCGTCAGCTGCTCGACCAGCGGGACGTACCACGACACGAAGGGACTGGCATGCACGAGAACGATGCGCTCACCGTGCCCCTGCAGCTCATATGTCAGCTCGACGTCGTCGAACTCCAGACGATCCACGGCACGCCCCCGTTCCAATCCGCTGCACATCGACTGTAGTGAATTGGGGGTTACTGTAGTGGAATGGCCAGGGCAGTCAAGACCCCGCGACGCGCATACAGCTCCCGGCTACGAGCCGATCAGGCCCAGCAGACGCGACGCCGGGTCTTGGAGTCAGCTCTCGAGCTCTTCGTCGAGCGCGGCTACGCGGGAACCACGGTCGCCGCCGTTGCCGACCACGCCGGAGTCTCACCGGAGACCATCTATCTCTCGCTGGGCGGCAAGCGTGGGTTGCTCGAGGGGGTCATGGACATCACCGGGCCGCACAGCTCCGTCGCCGACGACGACAAGTGGTGGCACATGGTCGCTCAGCTCCCGCGAGCCACGGAGCGGCTGGACAGGATGGTGGAGTACAGCTGCCGGATCCTGGCCCGCACCCGCCCGATCCACACCATCATCCGCGGCGCCGCGGACAAGGAGGCGTTCGCCGCCGCGCTGGGCCGCCGACTGCTGCAGGAACGTCTGAACAACCAGACCGAACGGATCCGCCACTACCTGGGCGATGAGCTCAAACCGGGACTTTCGGTAGCCGGGGCTGGCGAGCGGTACTGCGCCCTCGCCAGCCCCGAGCTCTATCACCTGCTCACCGTCGAGTTCGCCTGGACTGCCGACCAGCACCAGGAATGGCTCACCCACCTGCTGCACACCGAACTGCTCTGAGCAGGGCGCGGCGCTGGCGATTCCGGAGCTCGATCCGTCGATCTGGTCGCGAAGACTTGCGTCGCTCGCCGACGCCTTGCTCGTCCTCACAAATCCCCCGGTGATGTGTCCTTCACACTGCTCGCCGTTCGACTACTCGCCAGAGCCGGCCACGAGGGCCGGCAGGAAGAGAGTGAGAACACCATGCAACCGACGACGATCACCGACGTCCGCACGATCGGCGTCAACGTGACCGACCAGGACGACGCGATCGCGTTCTACGTCGCCGGCCTCGGCTTCGAGAAGCGACTCGACGCCCCGATCAGCTCCACCATGCGATGGATCGAGGTCGCACCCCGGGGAGCGACCACGTCGATCGCCCTCAACGCCACCGAAGGTGTCACGAGTGGCGCGGCAGACACCGGGATTCGATTCACTGTGCCCGACGTCGAGGCCGAGCACGTCGCGATGCGCGAACGCGGGGTGAGGGTCGGCGACGTCTTGCGGTGGGAGGGTGTCCCGCCGATGTACACCTTCGACGACCCCGACGGGAACCGGTTCTACGTTGTGGAGGCGTCTCGATGACAACGGATATGGCAGCTGACACCGGCACCGAGCCCGGTTCGCTCGACAAGTCCTTCACCGCAGCGCTGCAGAAGAGCCGCGCCAAGGGCGGCTGGACCTTTGTCGTCACCGACTGGACCGCTGCGTTCTTCGGGACGCGCGGCCTCGTCAAGGTCGCGGGAACGGTCGACGGGCACCCCTTCCGCAGTTCCTTCATGGCGCTCGGCGACGGCCGCCACAAGCTGCCCATCAACGCCGACCTGCGCCGCGTGATCAACAAGTCCGAAGGTGACACCGTCACCATCCATCTCACCGAACGACTCGGACGATGATCGCCTCCGAGTCCTACCCGGGCCGCTCCCCTGCCGCGGGCCGGACGATCCGGCGCTCGGTGACGATCGCGGTCACGAGATCCGCGGGGGTGACGTCGAATGCCGGGTTGACCGCCCGCGCCCCGGCGGGCGCCACCAAGCGGCCACCCCACGCCACCACCTCGTCGCCGCCGCGATCCTCGATCTCGATCTGGGAACCGTTCGGCGTCGCGGGGTCGACGGTCGACTCCGGCGCCGCCACCACGAACGGAATGTCGGTCCTGTGCGCCGCCAGCGCCAGGGGATAGGTGCCGATCTTGTTGGCCACGTCGCCGTTGGCGGCGATGCGGTCGGCTCCCACGACGACGGCGTCCACCAACCCCCGGGCGATGAGCGACGGAGCGGCACCGTCGATCACCAGCCGGTAGTCGGCCCCCATCTGATCGAGCTCCCATGCGGTGAGCCGGCTCCCCTGCAACAGGGGACGGGTCTCGTCGGCGTAGACCCGGGCGACCGCACCGCGCTCGTGGAGGGCACGCACCACACCCAGCGCCGTCCCCCACTCGACGCACGCCAGGGCCCCCGCGTTGCAGTGGGTGTGGAGGCGCAGGAGGGGGCACGCGCCGGCGCCTTCGGTGCCCGACGCTGGCCCGCACAGCTCCATCAGCAAGTCGGCACCCCGGCGGGCGATCGCACGATTGGCGGCGGCGTCCTCGTCGAGCACCGCCAGGGCCTCCCGCTCGACCGCGCCGTCCCCCTGTTCCAGCCGCGACGCGACCCGATCCACGCCCCATGCCAGGTTGACGGCCGTCGGTCGGGCCGAACGGATGCGGTCGATCGCCTTGGCCACCTCGTCGTCGGTCCAGTCCTGGCCGCGGCCCTGCCGGACCGCGAGCAACACGCCGAGCGCGCCCGCGGCCCCCAAGGCCGGTGCGCCCCGCACCGCCAGGCGACGAATACCGTCCACCAGCTCGTCGACGTCGGTCAGCCGGAGGGTGCGCAGCTCGTGCGGCAGCGCCGTCTGGTCGACGATCACGATGGCGCCGTCCATCCAATCGATGGTCCGCACGGGGTCACCCTATGTCTTTGAAGGAAAGGTGGCGCATGGCACCACTGTCCTTGAAAGACGGTATGGGCAGCCTCAGACCCGCGGCGGGTCGACGGCAACCCGGAGTCGCCCGGGCGGGCGCGGCGTCGCCGCCAAGGCGTCGCACAGCGCGCGATGGTCGGGGGCACGGACCAGCCAGCGGCCGTCTGACGGGCCCAGGACCTCGACGCCGAGACACGCCCCGAGGGCGGCGACGAATGCCTCTGCGGCGGCGCCCGAGACCTCGGCCATCGCGGTGACCGGCGGGAACCGCAGCTGCGTGCGCCGATCGCCCTCGGCCACCGCCACGCGGGACGGGTCGGCGTTCAGGGCCGCGAGGACGACCTCGTGGCGGGGCACATGGGTCTGGACCACCAGGCGGCCGCCACCGGCCTTCCCTCCCACCACCCGCGCCGCCCGTGCCAGCAGTCCCAGGGCCTGCTCCGCGGCCCGGTAGCGGGGGGCGAGCAGCTCCTGGTCGAAGTCCAGGAAGGCGACCGCGTCGGCCCGCTCGATCTGGTGCAGCGTCGCCTCGGTGCCGACGACCACCCGGGAGCCGGGCTCGGCGGGACCGCCCGAGGCCGCGGTCACCTCGTCGACCGGCTCACCGATCAGCGCCGCGATCTCGTCGCGCACCCGGGTCACGCCCTGGCGCAGCGCCCGAAGCCGTGACGCGCCACACGAGGCGCAGACCGGGGGCCGCACGGCGCCACAGCGGGCGCACACCAGCCCGTCGCCCGGCTGCCCGACGGCGGCATCGCAGCGCTCGCAGCGGGCCAGCTCGCCGCAGGCCTTGCAGGCCAGCAATCGTGCCCGCCCCGTCCGGTTGAGCACGCACAGGACCCGGCGGGCGCTGCGCAGGAGCCGAACCAGCGGCGGGGGTAGGAGGCCGGTGCGGGGATCCTGGCGGCGCATGTCCACCACGTCGACGACCGGCCAGCCGGCGCGCTCGTCGACCCGGGACGGCGGGAGCAGGCGGGCCGCGCCCAGGGCCTCCAACGACGGGCACGGCGATGTCATGACGCAGGGGATGCCCGCCCGTCGGGCCCGCTCCAGGGCCACGTCCCGGGCGTGCCAGGTGGGCGCCTGTTCCTGCTGATGGGCCTCGTCGTGCTCGTCGATCACGACGATCGCCGCCAGGTCCGCCACCGGCGCCCATGCGGCGGCGCGGGTGCCGACCACGGTGGCCCCCGCCGCCCCGAGCGCCCAGTCCCGCGGGTGGGACGCGGTTGGCACGCCCGCCCCGCGCATCACGGCACCGACCCTTCGTGCCGACGCCGCCGTGGGGCAAAGGACCAAGGCGTTCCCGCGGGTGACGGCGGCGAGCACGACCGGGTCGACCGGGGCCGCGGGCGGCAACCGCACGAGCAGCGGCGAACGCGGGCCGGAGAGCGCGGCCGTGAGCTGCTCATCGGCGGCGAGACCAGCCACCGGCGGTCGACGGGGCGCAGGCGCCGGAAGTCCCTGCACCACTCGCTCCGGCGACGCCGTCCGCAACAGCGACGCCGGCCGGCCCGCCCAGCGCCATGCCGCCCATTCCGCCAGCTCGATCAGCTCGGGCGTCGGTCCCCGGCCGGACCACTTGGCGAGGGGACGCAGCGCGACGCCGGGCGGCGCGTCGACGTCGGCGGCAACCACCCACCCCCCGACGCGGCGACCGTGGAGCACGACCCGGACCCGGTCGCCGACGCGCACCTGGTCCCCGAGGTCGTCGGGGACCAGGTAGTCGAACGTCTTGTCGATCGCGGGCTCGTCCGGCAGGACCCGTACGACCCGCGCGCTGCTCAGAGCCCCAGCGCCGACTTGAGGTCGTCGACCCGGCTCGTCTGCTCCCAGGTGAGCTCCTTGTCGCTGCGACCGAAGTGCCCGTACGCGGCCGTCTTCTTGTAGATCGGCCGGCGCAGGTCGAGGTCGCGGATGATCGCCGCAGGACGCAGGTCGAAGATCTGCTGCACGGCGCCGGCGATCTGGCCCGGGTCGACCGTGGAGGTCCCGAAGGTCTCGACGAGGACCGACACCGGGTGGGCGACGCCGATGGCGTAGGCCACCTGCACCTCGCAGCGCTGCGCGGCGCCGGCCGCCACCACGTTCTTGGCCACCCAACGGGCGGCGTAGGCGGCGGAGCGGTCGACCTTGGACGGATCCTTGCCCGAGAAGGCGCCGCCACCGTGGCGGGCGGCTCCCCCGTAGGTGTCGACGATGATCTTGCGACCCGTCAGGCCGCAGTCGGCATGGGGCCCGCCCAGCTCGAAGCTGCCCGTGGGGTTGACCAGCACCCGGTAGTCGTCGTCCTGGAACCGCGGCGGCACGAGCGGCCGGATGACGTGCTCGATCAGGTCGGGCTTGATGAGGGTCTCCGCGTCGAGGCCCGGCTGGTGCTGCGTCGAGATGAGGACCGTCTCGAGCCCGACGGGCACCCCGTCCTCGTACGCGAGCGTGACCTGCGTCTTGCCGTCGGGGCGGAGGTAGGGCAGGATCCCGGCCCGCCGAACCTCGGCCAGCCGGTGCGCCAGCCGATGCGCCAGCCAGATCGGCATGGGCATGAGGTCGTCGGTCTCGTCGACTGCATAGCCGAACATCATGCCCTGGTCGCCGGCGCCCTGGCTGTCGAGGTCCTCCTCGGTGCCTGCGGTGCGCTTCTCGTAGGCGGTGTCGACGCCCTGAGCGATGTCGGGGGACTGCGGGTCGATCGACGTCATGACGCCGCACGTGTGGCCGTCGAAGCCGACCGCCTCACGGTCGTAGCCGATGCCCTTGATCGTCTCGCGGACGATGTTGGGGATCTCGACGTAGGCGTCGGTGGTGATCTCACCGGCGACGATGGCTAGTCCGGTCGTCACCATGGTCTCGCAGGCCACGCGCGCCACGGGGTCCTGCACCAGGATGGCGTCGAGGATCGAGTCACTGATCTGGTCGGCCATCTTGTCGGGATGACCCTCTGTGACCGACTCGGACGTGAAGGTCCAACGGCTCACGGTTTCGTTCTCCTCTGTGTGACGGCATCGAACACGGCACGGGCGATCGCCCGCTTGTCGGCCAAGGGCACCTCGCGCTCAGTGCCGTCGGCATCCATGATCACGACGTGGTTGGTGTCGTGCTCGAACCCAGCGCCCGGGGCGGTCACATCGTTGGCCACGATGAGGTCGATGCCCTTGGCGGCGAGCTTGGCTGCGGCATTCTGTCGCACTTCGTCGGTCTCCGCAGCAAAACCGACGATGGTCTGCCCGGGCCGCTTGCGCGTCCCCAGTCCGGCCAGGATGTCGGGCGTCGGCTCGAGGGTGATCTCGGGCACGCCCGCCTGCTTCTTGAGCTTCCGCACGGCCACCCGCGCCGGCCGGAAGTCGGCCACGGCCGCGGCCATGACCACCACGTCGGCCGAGGCCTCGGCCGCATGCACCGCGTCTTCCATCTCGGCGGCGGTCTCGACCCGGACCACGTCGGCCCGGGGCGGCACCGGCAGGTCGACGGTGCTGACCAGCGTGACCTTGGCACCCCGGGCGGCGGCCTCGGCCGCCAAGGCGTGACCCTGCTTGCCCGACGAACGGTTGCCCACGAAGCGGACGGGATCGATCGGTTCGCGGGTCCCGCCGGCGGTCACGAGCACGTGCAGCCCGGACAGGTCCCGACCGGTGCCTAGCGCGGCCTCCACTGCCTCGACGATCGTCGCGGGCGCCGCCAGGCGCCCCTTGCCGATGTCGCCACCCGCCAGGCGTCCCTCCTCGGGGGGGACGATGTCGACCCCACGGCGGGCCAGCGTGGCGAGATTGTCCTGCACCGCCGGGTGCTCCCACATCTCGGCGTGCATGGCGGGCGCCACGACCACCGGCGAGCCCTCCCGCACGGCCAACAGCGTGGCCGTCAGCAGGTCGCTGGAGATGCCGGCCGCGTAGCTGCCGATGAGCCGGGCGGTTGCCGGGGCCACCACGACGGCGTCGGCCGACCGGCCCAGCCGGGTGTGCGGGATGGGGTCGTCGTCGTCGAACAGCGAGGTGTGGGCCCGCTCGGAGGCCAGCGCCGAGAACGTGGCCTCGCCGACGAATCGGGTGGCGCCCCGCGTCAGCACCGGGATCACGTACGCCCCTCGGTCGACGAGGCGGCGGCAGACGTCAATGGCCTTGTAGGCCGCGATGCCGCCCGACACCCCCAGGACGATCCGCCGTCCCTCCAGCATGGAAGCTGAGGGCCTACTCGGCCCGTTCGCGCTCGCCGTCGTCGCCTGATCGCTCGCCGCCGTCGGTGGCCGCTCCGCCCTCGGCGTTGCTCGACTCGTCAGGGGCGGACTCGCTGGGGTGAGCGAGGATTATCTTGTCGCCGGAGATCTCCTCGAAGGCGATCGACAAGGGCTTGCGGGCCACGGACGTGACCTGCGGCGGCACGATGGCGCCCAGGCCCTCGCCCAGTTGGTTGAAGTAGGCGTTGATTTGCCGGGCGCGCATGGCGCTCAGCGTGACCAGCGAGAACTTCGACCCGGCGCGGTCGAGCAGCTCCTCGATGGAGGGGTTCATCATGGTGTCCTGGCGTGAAGCCATGCTGGCGCGCACCTCGGTCCGGCCGGTTGATCGACTGACCAGGTTACCGTCGGAAGCCCTCGAAGGGTGAAATCCCCGGTACGGCCCGAGACAATCCCGAGGCAATACGGTCCGCTCCGGAGGACTCGAGGCATGAGGGTCCGGGGGCCGGTCCGCATTTGCCTCGAGAGCCGTCGTGCGGTCCCTATTGCCTCGAGGCGCCGGTGACGGACATCACTGGTCGTGCCGTTGGGCCGCGAACCGCTTCTCCGCGGCGTCGACGATCCTGTCTGCCAGCTCGGCAGGCCCCAGCTCGCCGGAATCCAGCACGAGCTCGTAGATCGACAGGTCCGCCAGATCGACGGCGTAGAGCGCCAGGTACCGGCCACGCTCGACGCGCTGGCGCTCCTCGTTGTCGGCCAGTGCCCGCTCGACGGTCACCCCCTCACGGGCCGCAACCCGTTCGGCCCGGATCCGGGGATCGCAGTCGATCCAGACCACGACCGCCGCCAACCCCTCGTTGTGCGCGATCCAGCCGGCCAGACGCGACTCGATGACGGCGCCGCCATCGCGGGCCCGATGGGCGAGACGGCTGTCGAGCTCGACGTCGACCCCGGGATTGTCGGCGACGTAGAGCCCGAACTCCGGCAGGCTCATCTTGTGCTCCGCGGCCAAGGCCCGGAACACCTCCCCGCCCGGCACCAGCTCGAGTGCGAGCCGGTCGGCCACGCGCTGGGCGACGGTGGTGGTGCCCGAGCCCGGTGGGCCCGAGACCGTGATCAGCAACTCCGAATGGGGAGGGTCGGACCTAGAAGGCGTCGAGCAGGGACCGGCGCTGCTGATCGCCCAGGCCCCGGACGCGGCGGGTGTCGGCGATGCCGATCTCTTCCATCGTCCGGCGAGCGCGCACCTTGCCCACGCCAGGGAGCGACTCGAGCACTGCGAGAACCTTCATCTTGCCCACGATGTCGTTGTCGTCGGCCTGGTCGAGGAGCTCCTTGAGGGTCAGGGACCCCATCTTGAGCTTCTCCTTGAGCTCGGCTCGGGCGCGGCGCGCCTCGGCTGCTTTCGCAAGTGCTGCTTCCCGCTGCTCGGGAGTCAAAATCGGTGGCTGCGGCATGTCGCGCACCCTAGCGCGACCCCACAGCGGAGCGGTGACAATCGCTGAGTGGGCGCCGTCACAGCAGTGGCGCCACCAGCGCCCGAGCCGCCGCCACCGGGTCGTCGGCCCGGGTGACGGGCCGGCCCACCAACAGCAGGTCGGCGCCCGCGTCGAGCGCCTGGCGGGGCGTGGCCACCCGCCCCTGGTCGTCGATGGCAGCTCCCTCGGGGCGGATGCCGGGAGTCGCCAGCACGGACGCCGGGGCGATCTGGCGGACCGTCTCCACGTCGGGCACGGCACAGACGAAACCGCCGCAGCCGCCTTCGAGCCCGGCAGCGACGCGCTGCTGAAGCAGGTGCGCCGACGCCTCGGGCTCGCTGGTCAGGACCGTCACGCCCATGGCCACCGGCTCGGGAAGCTCGGCCCCGGCCGCACCCTCGCGCAGCCCCTCGACGCCGGCCCGCAGCATCGGTGCGCCCCCTGCGGTGTGCAGCGTCAGGTAGCGCGCGCCCAATGCGCCGATCACCCGCGCCGCCCGGCCGACGGTGTTGGGGATGTCGAGGAGCTTGATGTCGCAGAACACGTCCACGCCCATGCCCACCAGCAGCGATATGGCCTCGGGGCCGGCAGCGCTGTAGAGCTCGAACCCCACCTTCATGGTGCCGAAGAACGGCTGGAGCTGCCGCGCCAGGCGCCGCGCTACCACCAGGTCGTCGACGTCGAGCGCCAGCACCATCCGGCTCCGCAGCGACTCGGGCATCTCGCCCGTCGTTGCCGTCGGCTGTCCGTGATCCTCAGCCATCAACCTCTCCGATCACATCGTCGATGCGGGCGACGCCCTGGCGCGACGCCCACCCTTGCAGCTCGCGGAGCACCCGGTGGGGTGCCCGAGGGTCGGCGAACGTTGCGGTGCCGACCTGGACGGCGCTGGCGCCCGCAAGCATCAGCTCGGCCGCGTCCGCGCCGCTGGCAACGCCCCCGACGCCGACGATGGGCACATCCGGGAGCGCCCGGTGCACGTCGAACACCGCACGCACCGCGATGGGGTGGATGGCGGGACCCGACAGGCCGCCCCCTCGAGGCCCCGACCCCAGGCGGAAACGCCGGGTCTCCGGGTCGATCGCCATCCCCATGACGGTATTGACGAGCGTCACCGCCTCCGCGCCGGACTCGTGCGCGGCGGCGGCGATCTCGTCGAGGCCGCCCACGTTGGGGCTGAGCTTGGCCCAGCGCGGCCGCCCACAGCCCGCCGTGGCTTCGATGGCCGCCCGGGTGTCGTCGGCCGAGTGCGCGAACAGGTCGCGCCCGGCCTCGGTGTTCGGGCACGACAGGTTGACCTCGAGGGCGACCACGCTGGGGGGCGCAGCCGCCACCAGATCGGCGGCGCGCCGGTACTCGTCGACGGTGCGTCCCCAGACCGACACCACCACCCGGGCACCGGTCGCCGCCAGCGCCGGCAGATCTCGGGCGAGCCAGGCCTCCATGCCGGGGCCCTGGAGCCCCACCGAGTTGATCATCCCTGCCGCCGTCTCGTGGACCCGCAACGGCGGGTTGCCGGGCCAGGGATCGGCGTGCAGCGACTTCACCACCACCGCCCCCAGGGCCGCCAGGTCGCCGTAGGCGGCCAGCTCGGCGCCATGGCCGGCGGTGCCTGACGCCGTCATGATCGGGTTGGCCAGCC
>Ga0299914_10002791_pt1 | contig 12148 bp, 15 predicted proteins | sample RVTome_10_FD_201361 | JGI IMG/M metagenome (GOLD analysis project Ga0299914, IMG submission 201361) | Soil microbial communities from uranium-contaminated site in the Upper Colorado River Basin, Wyoming, United States - RVT153D57 (version 2) ... | reverse complement strand
TCGCGAGCAGCGCCATTCGGTTGCGCCGCCCGCGCAGTGACGCTCTGACGAGTTCACGCATGCGTCACATCCAGCACCAGCTTTGCTATCCTGCGCCGACCGATTGACGGCTGCATCGCACCTGTGCCGCTCCCGATCAGCGTCACGTTACACATACATGTCGGCTGCGGAGTGCCATTCGTGCGGGATATTGCGCATGACGAGGGCACAGTCGAACGTCGCGGATCCTTCTGGAAACAGATGCTCATTCGCGAAGTAGCTGGAATAAGCCTTGTCCACTGCGAGAGGCTCGACGCTCCATCCATGCGTTCTGAGCACGATGCCGTCCAACCGCGCGCCGGAGGCAGTTGCGGAATACCCGACACAGCCCGGCTCGAAGAATTCCGAGGCCTCCGGCAGGCTTCGGAAGCAGGAGGTGGGCGGCAGTGCCGCCACCGTCCGGCCGACGATCGTGACTTCAACGAGCCCATCCGCCGACCGCATCTGCAGGTCGACGTGTTCTCCGTCGTCCACAACACGAAATCTGGCACGCTGATGCTCGCCAGGGAAGAGTCGTCCGCCAGCCAGATGGCTGACCATGGAATCGGTGTCGCGACGCGGTATGTAGACCCCTTCGTGCAGGCCGTGTGAGTCCTCCCACGTCACGGCGATGCGATGGGCGGCGTTCTCGCTCGCCAGACCCAGGATCCGGGGAAAACGCTTCGGGCGGATCGCCTCCAGTCGGATCAGGCAGATGCCGGCGATCGCATGCCCATCGTGAAGCTTCGGCACGAACGGCTGCGGCAGATGGCGCTGAACGACAGCTGGCGGAAGTCTGAAGTTCACGAGCAGCCGTCGTTTGATGAGGCCGTGAACCCTGGGCAGTCGCATATATGGCCTGACCTGCACTGACGTGATTGTAGTCGTTATCGTCAGCACTGGCCGACTCGAAGCCGGCCGCGCGGTCCGCGGCGTCCGACGCGGGCCGAGGAGTACCATGGAAGCCGTGGGGGCCGCCGTGAGCTTGGACCGTAAGCACTCGAGTTGAACTACAATATAGGCAAACTGGCGGTCCCGGGAAACGGCCACCCCAATGCGTGGTGGCTCGAGTCCGTCCAAGGGACGCATGTCCGTCGTACAGCCCGTACTGCAACATCCGGACCCGGGCGGCTTCGTGCTCGTCTACGAGACGCAGCCGTCGTCCCACACCTGTCCGGCACCTTTCCGAAGTTATGTCCCGGCACGAGGATCATGGGAATGGGCCCTCTGCCGCGCTTCTCCATGTGCCCCAGCGTCCCGAGTTCGCCGACTACCGTCCCGGGCTCGTAGACCAAGGTGTTTCGGCTGCGGTCCAGTCGTGGCTGGGCGAGAATGAGATCCGCGACGGGTCCATCGCCTGGACGCCTGCCGCCATGACGAAGCCCGCAGCCCTGGCGCACATGACAGAACGGAGCGCGCCGCGGAGCATCACTCGCGTCCTCGTCGTACGGTGGACGGCGGGACGCTCTCCCGGACCTGGGCGGCGTGGCCGCCGGCCGCTGATGCTCCGGCCGTACTGGCGATGGCCATCCACGCCACCGAGAGGCCCGCGTCGGTCCTGGTTGCCTGTAATGTAGTCATGAGCGAAAATCTAGCGGGATTGTGGCAGAGCGTCAATCGGTTTGTGATCGACACGCCGGCGGGCAACGGTCGCCGACGCCCTGACGTCTAAACCAATTCGAGATGGCCGGTCGGCCGCAGAGTGACCGCGGGACCGGATCGATGAGGGAGCTGGGGCTTCTGGACGCACCGAGGGGGATCGTGGTACGCGAAACGGAATGTCGCCGACGCTCCACGACTTCGAAAGGTCCACGGGCCGCTGCTGCGGGCTTCAGCGTCTTGCGAGCGGGGACCGCCTCATGCTGCGGTTTTTCGCGATCGACTTCGTTGTAATCGACGAAGGGCGGCCGCTCCGCCCACAGATCCGGCGTTCCGCCTCGCCCTACCGGATCAGTCTGTCGATCAACGCGCCCAGCGCCGCGCCGCTCGCGATCGCTGGAATGCCGACGGCGATCCGAAGCAGCCGGGGGCATTCGGGATTGATGGCCGGTTTGCAGTGCTTTTCCGGCACGTACCACAGACCGACCACCGCCCCGACGGCGCTGCCCACGATCATCCCGTTCCGGAGCGAATCGGCTTTCGGCGCCTTGGCCTCCGGCTGCTGCTGATTTGTCGTCGTGCCGCAGCCGGGGCGTGCGGCGCCCGATCCAACGGCAAGGACGGGCGCGACTCTCCGCGCGGGAGCGAAACCGTCGGCGTGCTCAGGACCGACGAGACCAAGGGATGCGTTCGCTGCTCGCACTCGTGCCACAAAGTCGGCATCGCTGGCGGAAGATCCGGACGCGGTAGGGAGCTGGCGCTCCGGAACGGGTGCCGCGAGGAGCTGCCGGCTCGTTGGTGGCGGCGGCGCCCGGTGCGGGATCCCATCGACCTGCCCGCTCAGCACCCCTCCGGCGACCCCGCCGGCGACCGCCGTGATGATGGCGGTTGTCCAGACCTTCCGATCACTGTGAGGCGCGTCATCGAACCAGCGCAGCCCCAGGATCAGTCCGGCGCCGAAGCCAAGCCCGGCGCCGATGAGAGCCCAGACGGCGCGCTTGCCGGAGGAGCTGGCCCGGGACTGCCGGGCTTCGTCCTCGGTCACAGCCGCCGCCCACCCACCGGACGGCACCACGAGCGAACCGATCAGCACGAGTATCAACGCTCGACGCAGCATGCCAGCACCTCCAGGGAGCCCCTCTCGAGGGTCCACGACGGTCCCGAATCGGGACCTCCTCCTGACAAATGCGAAAACTCGATGGCGAAGGGCTCAGATGAAGTGCTGCTTCCGGGTAGGCTCTCCGGGCCCGTGATGACTGCAATAGAGTCTGGGAGGACGCCCCAGCTGGCGGTCCGTGTCGCCGTCGGTGCGGATCGCCGCCGGATTCTGCGCCTGAGTGCCCGGCGAAGGGATGACGCCCGTGGCCGCGGGCCTGGCGCTGGGGCTGGGTGCAGGTCTTGTCGCGAGCCGTGCGCTCGGCGGCCTGCTCTTCGGCGTGGCGGCCTCCGATCCGGCGACGTACATCGCGACGGCCGTCGGCGTGACCGCTGTCGCGCTGGCCAGGTGCTTCGTGCCGGCGCTGCGCGCTTCACACCTTGCCGCCGCCGCCGTGCTGCGCGGAGAGTAGCTCGCATTATTCACGAGCGCTGCCGGGTCCGCACGGGGAGGAAGCGGGGACGGCAGCGGAGGCAGCGGAGGCAGCGGAGTTTCAAACACGGAGGAACGAAGGAACGGAGGAGAGCGGAGAGTACCGGCTTGATTGACGGCTCGCGAGCCACGCGCGCCGCCGACCGGAGGTCGGCGGGCGCGCGGCGGCGGTGGCAATCAAGCCACCCGGCTCCCTCCGTTTTGCTCCGTTGCTCCGTGCCTCCGTGTGAAGAGCTCCGTTCCTCCGCCCGCTCCGCTTTCCCCCGTGCGGCCCCTCGTCGTCTTTCCTTGCTATTCATGAATCATTCGGGCTAGTGGCCTGCCTCCGCTGAAGAGCCGCCTCGTTTACCGGCGGCGTGCCCCCCTTTCGGCACACGAACATCACGACCGCCGCACAACCGACAACAGCCAGGCGACCCGGAACGTGTCGGCGCGGCCCGGCGCGGCCGGGGGTTGCATCGAGAGGTGCCAGATCAACTGCCCCGCCGCGAACCCGGCCCATGGCGCCGCGCCGGCGAACACGAGCGCGCGCCTCGTCCTGGTCAGCCGCGTCCATCGGCTCGCCGCGAGCAGGCCAAGACCGATGGCCGGAACCAAGGGCAGGCCCGGCACGGCGATCAGCACCTTGAACACCAGGAAGAGAACCTCCAGCACCGCGTCGTGTTCTCCGGACGCGTGCGGCGCCGGGCGAGGCTCCGGCTCCTGCCCGCGATCACTGCCGGCGGGATCGGCGCGGTCCGAATCGCCCCGGTTCTCGCTGTCGAACCACGCAATGATCCGCGGGTAGAGGTCTGCGACCGTCTGTCCGGGCCGGCGATCCTTGTACAGCTCGAGCAGGAACTGATTGAACGTCCCGAATCGCAGGAACCCGCGGCGCTCGGTCATGAGGCGTTCGAGGCTTCCAATCATGGCCGCCCGCTCGTGGTCCGGAGCCGAGTCGGTGAACCAGAGACTCACGAGCGCCCAGTTCATGTACTCGTTGAACGTGCCCGTCCCTGCGTAGTACCCGGGGCCGAACCTGCCGGCTACCCAGCGCTCCCGGGCGCTGGTCGCCTGGAGGACCCGCTCGGTGTACTTGCTCGCCTCCGGATTGATGTACCCGTGGTTGATCTCGGTGAACACGATCGTACCGCGGAACATGGCGGCCGCGCGCGGGCTGAGGTCGCCGACGCCCCAGCGCGGCACTTCGGCGGGGTAGGGATAATTCACGTGCGGCTGCAGCTCGCGGAACCCGTTGCTCTCGAACCAGGTCGAGGATTGATTGCCGTAGACGAGCGGCGAAAAGATGATCTTGTACGTGTCGTAGCCGGCGGAATCCGGGAAGTGTTGCTCCAGCCACTCCCTCATGTCCTCGATTCCCGCGTCCTGGCGATAGTAACCGGCCAGCTCATCGTAGGTGGCGGCATTCGCCCTGAAGAATTCGCGGAACCGGCTGGCGTCAGCGAAAGACTGGAGATCGGCGAGAAACGGGCGCAGGGGATTGGCCCGTTCGCTCCGAAAGCCTGTCCGATCGTAAACAGGGCTCTGGACGAGCCGCCCCCGTTGGTCGAACTCGAAGGCGTAGCCATTAGCAGTGGGCCCGTGTAGTGACTATAATGTAGTCGGCTTGGCCCTTCAGAGTCCGTCGCGATTGCCAGTGCGCTGATGTTCGGTCTCGGTGCGGCGTGGTCGTCCGTGCCGGCGCTCGTCTGTTCATGACGCTCGGGAGCCTGGCCCTGGCGCTGGCGGCCATCGGTATGTACAGCCTCACGGCCTATCTGGTGTCGCGGCGAACGAGGGAGATCGGCCTCCGGATGGCTCTCGGTGCGACACCGCGGCGGGTCGGCTGGATGATCGCGCGTGATGCCCTCGTCTCGACCGTCACGGGTGTCGGTGTCGGCATCCTGCTGTCGCTTGGACTCAGCCGCGTCGTGGCGAGTCTGCTGTACCGGACCGACCCAGTGGGTCCGGTCGTGCTGCTCGGCGGAGCGGTGCTCCTGGGAGGCGCAACATTGGCGGCCAACTATCTGCCGGCCCGGCGCGCCGCGCGCGTGTCGCCGCTGACGGCGCTGCGGGTGGACTAGGAACGTGAGGTCAAGGCCGCGGCGATGGCGAACGCGGCTGGTGCTGGCCGGATCGTGCGCAGCGGCGATCCTCGCGCCGAACATGCTGTGGCTGGCTCGCTCGACCGCCCGCGTCGACAACCATACTGGCCTGACGCTCGAGTCGCTCCAGGTTCACGTGGGCGCGGCGGCGACGCCGCCCGTCGATGTGCCCGCTCGTTCCGGTCGATTCCTCATGCTGCCCGATCAGGGGGACGCAACATTGTCGGTGCGCTTTCGGATCGGCGCTGCCGCGCACGGTGGTTGTGTCGAGTACGTAGAGGGAGACATGTACCACGTGACGGTGAGCGTCGAGCCCGGGCCTGTGGTCACGTGCGTGCCGAGGCTGGCCGCTGTCTTTCCGCTGCTGGTCGTCGAGCTGCTCAGAGGCCCCGGCCAACCGCCCATCGCAGCTCGCCCCGCGCTCTTCAGCACCCGCGATCCTCTCGATGCATTCATTCACCAGCGGTATCCGCTCGGCTCCGATTACTTCATTCACGGCGTAGACGATACCCATCTCTTCCGGTGCATTCTCGACGGAGAGCCGGATCGGCCCGGTCGCGTGGCGTACTCCGAAATTTCCATCTGGGGAAACCGCACCGGTCCGTGGGAGCTCTTCGAACGTCAGCCGGACGGGTCCTATCGGTACACCGAGACGAGACTTCTGGCTGACACCTCATGTCTCGAACGGTGCGCCAGCCGCGAATGGCTCGCCTCGGGCTCCTGCCGGTGGGAGCGGGGTTGGCCATCCCGAAGCCCGCCGGGCGCCGGGGAGCACTCGCAGGATCGACCCGACCCCCAACTCCGACCGAGAGGAAGCGGTTCGTGAACCAGCCCGGCGCCATGGACGAAAGACCTGAAAAAGGCCAAACATCGAGGCGAGGGCCGATGCTCAGAATGATCTTTCTCTCCGCGCTCCTGGCGGCTACCGCATGCGCGGGTTCGCAGGACGCGCCGCCGGTCGGGTCGCGCCCCGAAACGGACTCCGACGACATACTGGTGATGGTCGTCGGCACCTATCACATGGCAGGATCGCAGTCCGATCTGATCAACCCGGTGACGGACAGCGTGTTGACCGAACGGGCGCCAGACGGAACTCGCCGAGTTCGCGGCGTTCCTCGCGACATTCGCGCCCACGGCGGTGGTCACCGAGCGAGTCACCGCCGCTTCGGACTACATCGATTCGTAGTTCGCGGACTTCACCGAGGCCGCGCTTCTCGCCGCCAGGCTCGATAGGCGGACACCGGCGCGGCCCTGCGGTGCATATTTGACTTGTCAAAATAAATATTTTGTGAATACTAACTCGACATGCGCTTCCGACTCAGTCTCATGCTTGCCTGCACAGGCTTCCTTGCGGTCCCGATCGCCGGCGAGGCTACGCCCCAGTTTGCGCGGAAATACCGCGTCGACTGCTCCCATTGCCATGCCTCGCCTCCCCGCCTCAACGCACGGGGGCTTCGATTCCTGGAAGCGGGATACCGAATGGACGGCGCACGGCCGACGATCCCGATCGCCGTCTGGAGCACGGTGGACGTCGAGTGGCGGCACTCGGCCGACCTGACGAAAGGCTTCCCGAGCCGCGTCGAGCTGATCTCGTCGGGCCCGATCGGCCGCTCCCGTGCGGCCTACTTCGTCGAGTGGCGGGCGCTGAGCCAGAGCATCGGCGGAGACCGGCGGCTGCTCGACCGGTCGGGCCGGTTCGAGGACCTGTTCGTGACCGCGCCGCTGCCCGGGGCCGGCCGGCTGTCGATTACGGCCGGTCAGTTCCGGACCCTTCTGCAGGTCGACGTCTCACAGCGGCTCTCGGTGTCCGAGCCGCTGGCGTTCAGTTCGAGCGTCCCGGGCGAACAGGCCTCGACCAGCCGCTTGACGAGTCTGCGGGCGTTCTCGGCGTCGGGTCGGCAGCCCGGCGCGCGCGTCGAGTACCGCAGCGGTCCCCCGTCGGCGGGCGGGTGGTGGACGGCCGCCGCGACGCTTCCGCTGACCGGCGAATTCACGGTTCCGTTCACCGATGCAGCCAGCTTCGAATTCGAAGGCCGTCCGAAAGGCGTGTTCCTCGAGGCCTTTCACCGGCGGGGACTCAGCTCCTTCGGCGGGCACGCGTTCGTCGGCAACGCCGGCCGCAATACGGCGACAGCGGTCGTCACGCGCGACATCGGCGGCCGTCTCGCGCTGCTCGCGGCCGCGGGCACCTTCCGTTCGAGCGCCGGGCGCGACGTGCGGCTGAGCGCGGGCGGCGAGCTCACGCTGTCGCGCGTCGTGGTCAGTGGCGTCCGGATCGATCATCAGACACGCCAGAACCGCGATCCCGCCGTTCTCTTCTATGCGAACGGCCACCTGCCGTTCGGCCCGGCCGAGTTCCGGCAGGCGCTGCGCGTGCAGGTGGAGCAGCGAGTTCAGCGGCGTAACCATACGACGACGGTCGCCCTGAGCCATGTGTTCTGAGTGCATCCGCGCATGGGCCGCTCACGCGTCCAGCTTGCTGCACGTGACCGCCGTTGCTGCCCACGACAGCGCGGGCAGCTGGGCCCGGGCGTCCCAACCCTGACCTCTCAGCGGCCCAGCCATCGCCCCTGAGTACCGAGACCGGGTCGACGCGCGAGAGGCGACGCGCCGGCGTGAGGAGCGCAGTCCCCGAGGCCGCCAGCAGCACGATCGCGGCGCCCGCCAGCGGCAGCGGCTCCCACGGCTGGAGGCCGTACAGCTCCGATGCGAGCAGCCGGGCCGCCGCGAGCGCGAGCGCGAACCCGACGACGAGGCCGGCCGCGGCCGGCGCGAGGCCTGCCCGCGCCGCCGCCCTCACGAGCGCGCCGCGGCTCGCGCCCAGCGCGCTCCGAACCGCCAGTTCGTGGCGGCGGCTCCGCGCCGAGAAGCTCACGACGCCCCAGGAGCCGGCGACGCCGAGCGCCACCGCAAGGCCCGCGAGGATCGCGACCATCGCCGTGGCCAGCCGTCCGCGCGCAGTCGCCGCGACCAGTGTGCGCATGGGTCTGGGCTCGCCGATCACCATTCCGGCGTCGAGGCCGCGAGGCGCGCGCGGATGTCTTCGGCCGGGACGGGCGCGCCGGGCCTCGTCGAGAAGATCATGTAGAAATCGGAGAACCCGTAGGACTGGGCGGGCCACCCCCGCGCCTGCGTGCCGACGCTGACGAGCGCCTGCGGCTGCGTAACCGGCAGCGGCGCGAGCAGCAGGCGCTCGAGGACCGTGAACATACCCGCGCTGAGGGCGGTGCCAAGAGCGAGAATGACGATGGCCGCCGTGCTGAAGCCGGGCGACCGTCGCACCCCGCGCGCGGTGTCGCGCGCCTCGCGGCAGCGAATCCGCATGGCGTCGGAGCGGCCGGAGCGCACCGCGGGCCGCGGTGCGCCGTCAGCCGCGTGGCCGTCCGCGCGCGCCTCCCGGCGTACCCGCGCGTTATGTCGCCGGCCACCATCGTCCAGAATCGCATCGCGCCCCGGACGCCGGAGAACGGCGGGCGCCGGCGATCGCGCGCGAAGCTGTCGAGGAGATCGGCGCCGTGCGTGTCGCGCAAGTCGCGCGGCATCAGCCGGAGCGCGACTGCCAGGAGCCTCCTGTCGAGCGGAGAGAGCTGCGAATCGTTCACCGGCCGCGTCCCGCAGCGGTGGCGAAACGGCGTCCGGCTTGCGCGAGCTGGCGGCGCATGCGAGCCAGCTCGGCCTTCAGGACCCGGGCACCCTCGGGCTCGAGTCGATAGCTCCGCCCCCGGCGCGCGTCGTCCGGCCGTACGGCCGGATCCTCCGCGATCAAGCCGCGTCGTTCGAGACGTTGCAGCGCCTGATAGAGCGTGCCGGACCCGAGGACGAAGTCGTCGCCGATGCGCACTTCGATGTCCTGCTTGATCGCGTAGCCATGGCGGGCGCCCCGGCTCAGGGTGAGCAGGATGTCGACGGCCACGCTCGAGAGCGGGGCGTCGTCGGGAGCGGATCGGGGAGTGCGCGGTGACATCAGGTGCCTTATGACATGTCACGGTGTGACATGTCAACACCGGCCGGACCATCCGGGGGAAGCGATTCCGGGCGGGACATTCGGGTGAGGGCCGGCGGAAAGACAGCCCGGCCAGCCGATGAACTGATGGCTCGGGGGTGGTTCAGTGCCGCAGTGCGGGTTCCCGGAATGCTCGCCATACCCGATCGGCGTTCGAGCTGCGGCACAGATGCGTGCCGCTCCGCGGCTCACAGTACTGCCACCGGCCGGTCTCTGGCTCCAGGATCACCCCGGCGCTCTCTGGCTCCACGCCGACGTAGATCGACTGCTGCCCGTCACGAACGTAGGCAGTGCCGTTGCGCCACCAGATCGACGAGATGCTGTGGCGGAACCTCTCGATCTCGTCCGGCGAGAAGAGGTCCTGCAGCCGACTGGAAAAAACCACGGTGCCTTCGGGTGAGTAGGCAGCCAGGACGGTTCCGAATCCCGCGTTGTGCCAGTTGTCGATCGTCACCAGATACCCGCGATCCGTGACGAGGAAATCCACCGGAGCGATGGGGTTGTGCAGGGTGGCTTCCCGGGTGAGCCGGTACGAACGGTCCTCCCCGCGGCGGTAGAACTCCGCGCTCGCATACCTGCCTTTGGCCGCACTCTTGAATCCGACGGTGTCTCCGAGGCTGGTGCCCGGAGTCACCCGCACGAACCATTCGCGCGACTGGCTGAACACCTCCCTCACTTGTGCGGCCGGCCAGGAGTCGCCACGGACCGCCGAGGCCGCGACCAGCACGATGACGAGCGTCGAGAGGAGCCGCTTCATAGCCACAGTGTAGCACCCGCCTGGACCGCGAGCCCGGGCGCCGGGACGAACGGCAGCCGGCACCGCGAGGGCGGGCGTCGTCGGGAGCGGGTGGCGGAGTGCGCGGGGACATCAGGTGCCTTATGACATGTCACGACGTGACATGTAAGCCCGCTCGGCGCTCCCGACGAGACGCCGGTCAGTGTGCCCGCAGGAACTCCAGGGCGAGCCGGTTGAACGCGGCAGGCTGCTCGAGATTGATCATGTGCCCGGTATCGGGCATGGTCACCGCCCGCGCGTCCGGGGCCTCGCGGGCGATCTTCTCCGCGATGCGGCGCGCATCCGGTCCGCCCTGCTCGGCCACGAGGACGAGGACCGGGACGCGAATCTCCGGCAGACGCCCGACCGCGAGCGGGCGCGCCATTTTCATCGGCACCGCATCCATGCTGAAGTTCCGCTCGAGCTGCTCTCGGATCGCCGCGTAGGCCGCCGGACGCGCCCTGGCAGTGGCGAACACGGGCTGCTCGAGCATCGCGTCGATGGCCGCAGCACGTCCGCCCTTCTTGAAGGCGTCGGCGACACGCATCATCGTGCCGCTGACGTCGGACGACCACTCCCACCCGCTGAGCCCCGGCTCGGCGAGGAGGAGGCTGCGCACCCGCTCGGGGTGCGTCAGGGCGAAATCGATGGCCAGGCCGCCCCCCATCGAGAGGCCGACGACCGCGGCTTGCTTCACCTTCAGGTGGTCGAGCACCGCCGCGATGTCGTGCTCGGCGCTGTAGGGCTCGCTCGACCTGGGCGACTTCCCGTAGCCGCGCAGATCGATCCGAATCACCTGGAACTCGGAGCGGAGCGCCTCGATCTGGGGGGCCCACATCGAGCTGTCCATGAATCCGCCGTGGAGCAGGACGACGGGTCTGCCGCGGCCTTCCACGGTGACGAACAGTTGGGCTCCGTTGACCGCGAGCAGCTGGCCGACGGATGCCGACTGGGCGCGCGCAGCCAGGGGCGCGGCCAGAAGACTCGTGGCGAGGACCAAACGGGCAAGCTGTGGCATGATGCCTCCTTTGTAAGCGTAGGACGCCGATCATCCTGGAGGGTGCGATGAATCGGGCCTTAATTGACGATTAATCGGCAAATGAATCCGATGGCCGGCGGCACAGAGGGAGGGCATCGCATGCGGCATTTCGAGGATTTCGCGCTCGACGAGCGGACCGGGGAACTCTACCGGGCCGGAGAGCGGCTCCACGTCACGGGCAAGGCGGTGGACCTGCTGCGGGTGCTGTCCGAGCGGCCCGGCGAGCTGATGACGAGGCAGGAGCTGCGCGAGCGGCTCTGGCCGGACAACACTTTCGTGGACTTCGACAACAACCTCAACGTCGCCGTCCGGCGGCTTCGCCAGGTTCTGGACGATTCGGCCACGGCACCGCGCTTCGTCGAGACCCTCCCGCGCCGCGGGCTGCGATTCATCCCTGCGCTCGTCCCGCCTCTCGCGACGCCCGCGCCTGGACGGCCCGCACGGCCCGGCCGCGGGCTGACGCTTGCCGGATTATTGACGGCTGCCGCGTTGACCGGCGTCGGCGACCACGCCGCGCGCCTCGATCCTGACAGGCCCCCGGCGATTGCCATTCAGGGCTTCCGCAATCTCAGCGGCGTGGCGTCGGACGACTACGTCTCTGAGGGACTGCGCGCCGAGCTGACCGTCGCGCTGGCGGCGCGGGACCGGCCGGCCATCCAGGTGGTCGCCGATGGCGAGTCCTCGGCCCCGTTCGTGGTGCGGGGCACGAGCCGGCGCGACGCATCGGGGCTGTACGTGACCGCCGAACTCGTGGATCGGAGAACGAATGCGTACGTCTGGGGCGAGTCCTACGTCTGCCCCCGGGAGGATCTGTTCGCGATTCAGCGTCAGGTTGCCGCGAAGATCGGTGAGCGCGTCACGGCCGCGCTCGGCCCGCCGAGCGGGAGAAGGTGAAGCCGCGGACGGCTCGAGAGGCCCGGGACGAGCGTCGGCGCGCTTGACAGCCGCCGCGCCATGATGCCTACAATTTAGGCATTAAATGAGCTGGAGGGCGCCCCTGATCGAGGTCGGCCCGGTGTCGCCGGCGGCCAGTGCCGGCCTG
>Ga0299914_10002790_pt1 | contig 12150 bp, 13 predicted proteins | sample RVTome_10_FD_201361 | JGI IMG/M metagenome (GOLD analysis project Ga0299914, IMG submission 201361) | Soil microbial communities from uranium-contaminated site in the Upper Colorado River Basin, Wyoming, United States - RVT153D57 (version 2) ... | reverse complement strand
TCCTGATCGTCGACTGGGTGGGCACCGCCGGCGCCGCGGTCTTCCCGAGGGTGATCACTCGCCTCGGAGCCGCCAGCGAGGCCACGGTGGTCGAGTGGCAGGCGGGCGATGACGTCGATGCGCTCGTCGTGCCGGTTGCGGAGCTCGACGTTGCGGCTGAGGCCCGACTCTCGCACGCGACTGTGCAGCAACGAGGCACGCGCACCTGGCAGATCGCCGAGCAAGCGGCCCGAGTCGGCCAGCAGGCGACCTTCGTCGGGCATCAGACCGGTCTCGGTGGCGACTACGCGCGAAGTCGTGTCGACTGCCGGCTCGCCGGCCGTGGCGCGACCGGCAACCTACGAGCCGGGTACTTCGGAGAGGGCGACCAGATGCTCGACTTCCGGACCTTCCAGGACCACCTCGCGCCCGATACCACCAGCGATCTCCTGTTCAAGGGGGCGGTGACCGGATCGTCGCGTTCGGTGTACACGGGCCTCATCCATGTCGCCAAGGAGGCACGGGGCACGAACGCGTTCCAGACGAATCGCAACATCAAGCTCTCCGACGGCGCGTGGGCCGAGTCCGTGCCGAACCTGGAGATCGAGAACAACGACGTACGGTGCAGCCATGCTTCGACCGTCGGTCCGATCGACGAGGAACAGCGTTTCTACCTCGAGAGTCGCGCGGTTCCGCCGGCGGTGGCCGAGCGGCTGATCGTCAACGGGTTCTTCCAGGAGGTGCTCGGCCAGTTCCCGGTGCCCGAGCTGGTTCCCGGGCTCACCACCGAGATCGACCGCCGGCTCGCGCCGAGGGCGGTGTGATGGGGTTCGAGCGTTTGTGTTCCGTCAAGGATCTCGAGCCGGGGGAGGCCAAGCGCTTCGATCTCGGGAAGCTCCGCATCGCCCTGGTGCGGATCGGCGACGACTTCTACGCGATCGGCGACCGGTGCACTCATCAGGACATATCCCTGGCCGAGGGTGAGGTCTATCCCGATGAGCGCGAGATCGAGTGCTGGAAGCACGGCAGCACGTTCTCACTGGTCACGGGCGAACCGACCACGTTGCCGGCAACGAAGGCCGAACCGGTGTTCGCGGTGCGCGTCGACGACGGTGACGTGTTCGTGGAGGTGCCATGAGCGAGCTTCGGATCAACGGCCTGCATGCGAGCGTCGCCGGTCGTGACATCCTGCACGGCATCGACCTGACGGTTCGCAGCGGCGAAGTTCACGTCGTCATGGGGCCGAACGGCTCGGGCAAGTCGACGCTTTCGCACGTGTTGATGGGCAAACCCGGTTACGAGGTGACGGCGGGAACGGTGACGCTCGACGGAACGGACCTGCTGAGTCTGGAGCCGTGGCAGCGGGCTCAGGCGGGGTTGTTCCTCGCGTTGCAGTACCCGACAGAAGTTCCGGGCGTCAGCTTGGAGGAGATGCTCGAGGAAGCGCTCGTCGCGCAGGGCCGCGATCGCGCCGACCTGCCGGCGGCCTTCGCGCGCGAGTCCGAGCGGCTGGCCATGGACGAACAGCTGCTCACACGGTCGGTGAACGTGGACATGTCGGGCGGTGAGAAGAAGCGCAACGAGACGCTTCAGCTCGCGGTGCTCCAGCCGAAGATCGCCGTCCTCGACGAGTTGGACTCCGGTCTCGACATCGACGCCTTGCGGGCGTGCGCTCGTCGGATCGAGGCCGCCACCACGGAGTTCGATCTCGGCGTGCTCGCCATCACGCACTACACGCGGCTCTTGAACGAGTTGAAGGCCGACGTGGTGCACATCCTCGTGCGCGGCGAGCTGCGCGCCAGCGGGGGACCGGAGCTGGCCGACCAGCTCGAGGAAAGCGGCTACGCCGCCTACGGCGACGTCGAGAGCGACCCGGCGCCGGCGGCCACCGCGGCCGACCCCTTTGCCGACCCCCTCGCCTGACGACCGCCGGCGCAGCCCACCCGCTTTTCGGCCACCCGTTCTCAGCCACGACGACGTCCTAGGATGGCGCCGATGGCCGACGCGGCGTTGAGCGCAGAAGAGGTACAGGCCCGCATGGTCGAGGTGCCGGGATGGGAACTACGTGACGGCAAGCTGCATCGCCAGTTCTCCTTCGCCGATTTCGGCGAGGCGTTCGGCTTCATGACGCGGGTCGCGCTGGCCGCCGAGAAGCTCGATCATCACCCCGACTGGTCGAACTCGTGGAACACCGTCGACATCGAGATCGCGAGCCACGCGGCTGGTGGCATCACCGAACGATGCTTCGAACTCGCGACACGCGCCGACCGCGCCGCCGGCATCAGCTGACCTGTCGGTCTCGCCCCTCCCAGTACGGGGCCCGCAGCTTGAACTTCTGCAGCTTTCCTGTCGAGGTGCGTGCCAGCTCGACTCGGAACTCAACCGAGGTCGGGCACTTGTAGTGCGCGAGCTTCTCGCGGCACCACTCGATGAGGTCCTGCTCGGTCACGGATTGATCCGGCGCCAGCACGACGAGCGCCTTCACCGTCTCGCCCCACTTCGCGTCGGGGATCCCGATGACCGCGACCTCCGCGACTGCGGGGTGGGAGAACAGCCGATCCTCGACTTCGATGGACGAGACGTTCTCGCCGCCCGAGATGATGACGTCCTTCTTCCGATCCGAGATCGACAGGTAGCCCTCCTCGTCGATCCAGCCACCGTCGCCGGTGTGGAACCAGCCGTCGACGATGGCTTCGGCGGTCGCCTCGGGTTGCTCCCAGTAGCTCGCCAGCACGTGGTTCGACCGTGCCAGTACCTCGCCCTGACCGTCGACGCGAAGCTGCACGCCAAGCGCCGGCACTCCGGTGCGGGCCAGCCGGCTGGCGCGATCCGGCGGGCTCAGGTGCTCCCACTCGGCCCGAGCTCGGTTCATCGTGAGCAGGGGCGAGGTCTCGGTCAGCCCGTAGATCTGGATGAACTCCCAACCGAGCTCGGTCTCGACGCGTTCGATCGTCCGGGTCGGTGGCGGCGCGCCGGCCACGACGATCCGGGTGGTGCCCGCCCCCGGGATCGGCCCGTTCCATGTGGCGGCGGCATCGAGCACCATGGCGACCACGGCGGGGGCGCCGCACATGAGCGTGACACCGTGCTCGGCTACGCGGCGCAGAATCTCGGCACCGTCCACCTTGCGCAGGACGATGTGGCGCCCGCCCATCCCGGTGACGGCGTGCCCCATGCCCCATCCGTTGGCGTGGAACATCGGCAGCGTGTGCAGATACACGTCGCGGTCGTCGACTCCTGCCTGCCACCCGAAGATCGCAGAGTTCAACCAGAGGTTGCGGTGCGTGATCTGCACGCCTTTCGGTCGAGCCGTCGTACCGCTCGTGTAGTTGATGGTGGCGGTGGCGTTCTCGTCGGGCGACCACGACTCGGGGTCGGCGCCGACCAGGTACAGGTCGTGGTCGTCACGACCGAGCACGAAGGTGTGCTTGCAGTCCACTCCCGCCAGCGCATCTTCCAGTTCGGGATCGACGAGCAGGACCGACGCACCGCTGTGACCGACGATGTAGTCGACCTCCTCGGTCTGCAATCGGAAGTTGATCGGCACGTAGACGCGACCGAATCCGCTCACGCCGAAGAAGCCGGTGAAGAGACGGGCGGCGTTCTGCGAGACGATGGCCACGCGTTCTCCCCGTCCGATGCCCAGGTCGTCGAGCCGGGCAGCCTGTGCTCGTGCGAGATCGTGTAGTTGGGCGTAGGTCAGCGCGCCGAGCGACGGCGCGGGTTGATCGGGCTCGTCGACCATTCCGACGCGCTCGCCGTAGACGATGGCGGCGCGCTCGAGGTAGTCACCAACGGTCAGCGGTACCTGCATCGGCTTGCCCCCTTGTCTCGGCGCCGAATCTAGGCGGACCGGACGTCGGATCGCTGCGCGTCAGGCCGGCGAGCCCGTCTCGACCTCACCGATTCCCTGACCGAGCGTGTTCCAGGCCAAGGTTGCGCACTTGATGCGCACGGGGAACTTCACCACGCCGCGCAGCGCCTCGAGATCGCCCAGCTTCACGTCGGGGACGTCCTCGGGCTCGGGCGCGCCATCCTCGCCACCGTCGAGCGAGCTCTCGTGGATCGACATCATCGCCTTGAAGGCCTTGGTGAGATCGCGAACCTCGTCGATGGTCTTGCCTTTGACGGCGGCCGCCATCATCGAGGCCGAAGACTGGCTGATCGAGCAGCCCTGACCGCTGATCTTGATGTCATCGATCTTTCCGTCGGCGTCGACGTCGAGGTACACGACGATCTCGTCACCGCAGAGAGGATTGAACCCTTCGACGCGATGAGCCGGCGGCACGGTGAGCTCCCCGCGGTTTCGCGGGTTGCGATAGTGGTCGAGGATGATCTCTCGGTAGAGGTCTTCCAGCCCGGGCATCGAGGTCAGCTCTCTCCTGCGGTAGCGGTGGTCACGGATCAGACCAGGAAGAATTCTGCAGCGTCGGACAGCGCATCGGCCAATGCGTCGACATCGGCCTCGTCGTTGTACAGGTAGAACGAGGCACGAGCCGTGGCATTCACCCCGAGTAGCCGCATCAACGGCTTGGCGCAGTGGTGGCCGGCCCGTACGCACACGCCGTGCTGGTCGAGCACCTGGCTGACATCGTGCGGGTGCACGTCCTGCAGGGCGAGCGAGAGCACACCCCCCCGCTTGTCGACGTCGGTCGGACCATGGATCGTGAGCCGCTCGCCGAAACGCTCGCCGAGGGTGTGCAGCGCGTAGTCGGTGAGCTGCTTCTCGTGGGCACGGATGCTGTCGATGCCGATCGCTTCGAGGTATTCGACGGCGCGACCGAGGCCGACGGCCTCTGCGATCGGTGGCGTGCCGGCTTCGAACTTCCACGGCACCTCGTTGGGCGTGAACCCGTCGAGGCGTACGTCGCGAATCATCTCGCCACCACCCAGGAACGGCGGCATGGCGTCGAGCAGTTCGGGCCGCGCCCACAGCACACCGACTCCGGTCGGACCCAACATCTTGTGACCGGTGAAGCCGAGGAAGTCGCAGCCCAGATCACCAACGTTCGTGGCGAGATGCGGCACGCGTTGCGCGGCGTCGACGAGGCACAGCGCGCCGGCCGAGTGCGCGGCGTCGGCCAACGCGCGAACGGGCGAGATGGTGCCGAGCACATTGGACACGGCCGACACGCCGAGCATCTTGGCGCCGTCGAGGAGTCGATCGAGGTTCGAGAGATCGAGCGTGAAGTCCGAGTTGAGCGGGATCCACCGAATCTCGATGTCGCGCTCTTGTTGGAGCATCAGCCAAGGCACGATGTTGGCGTGGTGTTCGAGATGGGTCAGCACCACGACATCGCCCGCGTGCAGGTTCTGGCGCCCCCACGTGTAGGCGACCAGGTTGAGCGCCTCGGTGACGTTCTTGGTGAAGACGATCTCGCGCTCGGACCCCGCGCCGATGAAGCGGCCAACCGCGGCCCGAGCGCCTTCGTAGCGCTCGGTGGTCTCTGCACCCAGCTCGTACACGCCCCGGTGCACGTTCGCGTACGTGGTCTCGTACAGGTTCTGCATGGCGTCGAGCACGGGCTGGGGCTTCTGTGAGGACGAAGCGGAGTCCAGGTAGACGATGGGCTTGCCATGCGCGGTCGCCTTCATCAAGAGGGGGAAGTCCCGCTTGATCGCGGCCACGTCGAGCGTCGACGAAGAGGTCATCGCCATGCGTCGTACCCTTCGGTTTCCAGTCGTTCGGCGAGTTCGGGCCCGCCGGACTCGACGATACGACCGCTGATCAGGATGTGCACTCGATCGGGCTGGAGGTAGCGCAGCAGCCGTTGGTAGTGCGTGATGGCCAGTACACCCAGTTCAGGTCGCGCCTTGCGCACCTCCTGGACACCCTTGGCGACGACCTTGAGCGCGTCGATGTCGAGCCCCGAATCGGTTTCGTCGAGGATGGCGATCTCGGGTTCGAGAATGGCCATCTGCAGGATCTCGTTGCGCTTCTTCTCGCCGCCCGAGAAGCCCTCGTTGAGGTAGCGATCTGCGAACGACGGGTCCATGTCGAGCCGCTCCATCCATTCCATGATCGTCAGACGGAGCTCGAGCATCGACAGGTCGATGCCCTTGCGGGCCGACAAGGCCTGGCGCAGGAAGTTCAGGACCGACACGCCGGCGACCTCTTGGGGGTACTGGAACGCGAGGAACACGCCCGCCTTGCCGCGGACGTCGGGATCCCACTCGGTGATGTCGTCGCCGTTGAAGCGGATGTGACCGCCGGTGACGGCGTACTCGGGGCTGCCGAGGAGCGCCGAGGCGAGGGTCGACTTGCCCGAGCCGTTGGGACCCATGAGCGCGTGCACCTCGCCCGGCCCGATCTCCAGGTCGACCCCGCGCAGGATCTCCTCGGGCGCCGCGACCCCGTCGACCAGGGGCGCGACACGGAGGTCGTCGATCTCGAACAGCGGGTCAGACATGCCGGCCAGTCTATTCGTCCCCTCGGATTAGCACTACGGCCGTAGTGCTAATCGGGGGGTGGGCGGCCCAGCCCGGGGCCAGACCCCGCCTACCCGTGATCGCGGAGATCCTCTTTCCAGGTACGGAAGCGGTCGTGGACGGTCCCACTCGGACCGGCTCCCCGGCCGTTGCCCTCGGCGTCGAGGGTGAAGGCGAACTGCTGTCGCAGATCCTCCGAGTCGATTGCGAGGTAGCGGGCGTCGCCCCGCGAGGCCGGCCCGGCCCGCCACAGGAGCCAGCGGCCGATGCGCCGCTTGTAGGTGGCGACCGGTTCGTCCAGGTCGTGGCCGAGCTCGAGCAGTTCGGACGGCGCTTCGACCCAGGCGTCGGCCGGGATGTTGCGGTCGCGCAGTGGCGTTGGCGGGAGCGCCTCCGTGTGCACTGGGGTCGGGTCGATCGGGCGCTGATCGGCAGGCAGTGCAGGGTCGGGCGGCGCGCCGTCAATCATGAGGCCACGGTAGGCAAGAATGCATCGATGCGTGTCACGGCCAAGGTCGACTATGCGGTGCGCGCTGCGATCCTGCTCGCGGTGGCGGCGTCCCAGGAGGCCGGCCCGGTGAAGGGCGACCAGATCGCGAGGTCCCAGGACATCCCGGTCAAATACCTCGAGAACATCCTGAGCGAGCTGCGCCAGGCGGGCATCGTCCGTAGCCAGCGCGGGGCGGACGGCGGGTACTGGTTGGGCAAAGCGGCCGCTGAGGTTTCCGTCGCCGACATCATCCGGGCTGTCGAGGGGCCGCTCGCGAACGTGCGAGGGGAACGCCCCGAGGCGTTGGAGTACCCGGACGGCACCGGTTCACTCCAGCAGGTGTGGGTCGCGACCCGCGCGGCGCTGCGCTCGGTGCTCGAGTCGGTGACCCTGGCTGACGTGGCCGCGGATCGTCTGCCCCGAACCGTCAAGACGCTCGTGGCCAAACCCGACTCGTGGGAGGCCCACTGAAGGCAAACTTGCGTTGCCCCGCACCGCCATTCGTCGTGGAGCTACGCAAGTTGGGGGGAGGGGTGGTTGGTTGGTCACCAGCCTCGGTCGATCCACTCCTGGAGGTGCGGTCGCTCGTTGCCGATCGTCGTGTCGTCACCGTGACCGGGTAGCACGATCGTGTCGGCGTCCAACGGGAACAACTCGGTGTCGATCGACTGGATGATCGCGTCGAAGTCGCCGCCTTCGAACGTGGTGTTGCCGGGCCCGCCCGGGAACAGGGTGTCACCGCTGAAGAGCACCGGCGAGTCCTCGAGCCGGAAGCAGATCGACCCGGGGGTATGGCCCGGCGTGAGGATCGTGTGCAGACGAAGTCGCCCGACCTCGAGCACCGTGTCACCGTCGAGCACGAAATCGTAGCTGTCGAGCATGTCCGCGTCGGCGGCGGTGACGCCGACGTCGTAGCCGGCATTCCGCACCGCGGGTACGGCCTGGATGTGGTCCCAATGGCCGTGCGTCTCGTAGACGCGGCGAACGTTCAGCCGCTCGCAGAGCTCGAGCAACTTCTCGTGCTCGTTGGCGGCGTCGATGAGGGCCGCCTCGCCGCTCTGCTTGCAGCGCAGGACGAAGACGTTGTTGTCCATGGGGCCGACGACGACCTTGTGGATCTCGGCCTGTTCGTCCTCGAAGTGCAACGTGGTCATGGGGTCAGGCTAGGGGAGTGGCGGGCAGCCCGGTGCGTCGGTCGCCCAGGCGGTGAGCGAATCGGTCCCGGCCGCGCCGTGCCAGTGGCCGACTGTGAACAGCGGGGTCCAGGACGATCCGAGGTCGGCATCCGCCGCCGCCAGACGTACGCATGCATCGAGATCGCGCTGGGACGGCGACATCGGGGGCTCGCCGCTGAGCCGGTGGACGTTGCGCCACTCGAATCCGGTGTCGACGCGGTCGGGCGGGTAGCCCAGCTGGACGGCGCGGTCGCCGGCGGCCCAGCGTGTGGCGTCGAATCGTGCGGCGTCGACGGTCCAGATGGCACCGAGCACGAAGAACGCGGCCACGCCGAGCCATCGCGCGGCACCGGCCGGTGTCCGGTCGGTCAAAGCGACCGACGCGGGCCGCCAGGCAAGGACGAGCGCGGCCGCGAAGGGGACGGCCGGCAGGACGTATCGGTCGAAGATCGGCAGGCCCATCGCACCGGCCGCCGTGAGGCTCAGCACCGTGAGCACGACGAGGACCCATGCCATCGTCCGGGTGTCGAAGGTCGCGCAGCGGTCCCGCCAGGTGGGGGCGCGAGTGGTCTCGATGGCGGTGAGCGCGAGGAGGCCGACCAGGCCGACCGCGGCCAGGAGCGTCACGGCGAGCACGACGAACAGCAGTGGCTCGGGCAGGATCAGCGCACGATCGCCCGGCAGGATGTCGTTGCCGAGCGCGCCACGCTGGTCGAGGTACGGGCCGAGGAGTGGTGGTGACCACTCCCATGTCGCCACGGCGCCGGCGACGAGGACGATCACGGCGGACCCGACGGCGACGACGCTCCATCGCGACGCCGTCATGTCTCTCACCAGTCGGCGAACCGGCACGAACGCGAACGCGGGCAGCACCAGGAAAGCGAGCGTGATCGTGGTGAAGGCGGCCGATCGTCCCACCGACCCGGCCGCGTCACCGACTCCGTCGGGAAGGGCGGGGTCGAGCGAGAGACTCGCCTCCCACGTTCGTCGCCATGCCACGAACGCGGCGATGAACAGCGCGGCCAGCGCACCAGTGACGGTGCTGATGATGAACGCATCCCTGTCGCGGCGCCCCCATGCTCGTGCCGCGACGACGACGAACACGGTTGCCGGCGCCACGACGGCGTACTCCCGGATGGTGACGCCCCACACGCCGACCGCCATCGCCCCGATGAACCAGCCGCGCCAATCTGTCGTCCGACTGCTGAGCGCGCGTGAGCCGAGCCACACGCAGACGGCCTGTGCGGTGAAGGCGGGGACGTCGGTCATGAACGACACGGCGATCGGTCCGTACAGGGGACTGACCAAGGTTGTGGCCACGGCCAGCACGGCGCGGCCCATCGACACGAATCGGCGGACGGTCGCGTACGCCGCCAACGCCCCGACGGCCCCCACCACCAGCGTGAACACTTGCAACGAGGCGACGTGACGCGGCAGCAGAGCTGCCAGCGGCCACGCCAACAGCAGTTGGCCGACGAGCGTCATCGATTCCCAACCCGCAAGACGAAGGTCGCCGGTCGCCTCCCAGCGCCAGAGCAGGTCGCTGTAGGCCCAGTCGTCGTTGCGCGGGACGCCGAACGCGCCGGCCGGGATCGTCAGGATCAGAGGCAGGGCGGCCAGACCCAGCACGACGGCCACGGCCAGCCCGGTTCGTCTGGTCTGTCGGCGCGTGACGGCGTGCATCGACACCGCCGGAGACTACGGGCCGACCCGTGCTGCGGAATGGTTCTTGACCGCCCGGTCTAGTAAGAATGGTCCCCAGCCAGCACCGGACCCGTCGGCCGGTAGATCCGCAGCAAGGGGGCCACGAGCCGTGAACTTCGCCTTCAGCGAGGAGCAGGAAGAGCTCCGCAACGTCGTCCGCCAGTTCCTCGAGGCCAAGTCCTCGGAGGCGGCCGTTCGCGAGCAGATGGAGACGGAGCGGGGCTTCGACCCTGACGTGTGGAAGCAGATGGCCGAACAGCTCGGGCTGCAGAGCCTCACCATCCCCGAGGAGTTCGGGGGTCAGGGCTTCGGCTACGTCGAGCTCATCGTGGTGCTCGAGGAGATGGGCAAGACGCTGCTGTGCGCGCCGTACTTCTCGACGGTCGTGCTGGCGGCCAACACGCTGCTGCAGTCTGGTGACGAATCGGCCAAGAAGGAGTACCTGGCGGGAATCGCCTCGGGTGAGACGATCGCGACACTCGCCTTCACCGAGCCGAGTGGCAAGTGGGACGAATCCGGCATCGAGGCCACCGCGACGGCCGATGGCGATGCGTGGAAGCTGTCCGGCACCAAGATGTTCGTGCTCGACGGGCACACCGCCGATCTGGTCATCGTGGCGGCACGCACATCGAAGGGTGTGTCGCTCTTCGCGGTCGACGGTGACGCCGCTGGGCTCACGCGTACGCCGCTGGCGACGATGGATCAGACCCGCAAACAGGCCAAGCTCGAGCTCGACGGCGTAGCCGCCCGTCTCATCGGCGAGGAGGGCAAGGGCTGGGACGTGCTGTCCACTGTTCTCGACCTCGCCGCGGTCGCGCTGGCCGCCGAGCAGGTCGGTGGCGCCCAGCAGTGCCTCGACATGTCGGTCGAGTACGCCAAGGTGCGTGTGCAGTTCGGTCGGCCGATCGGGTCGTTCCAGGCGATCAAGCACAAGTGCGCCGACATGCTGCTCGAGGTCGAGTCGGCGAAGTCAGCGGCCTACTACGCGGGTTGGTGCGCGTCGGAGATGAACGACGAGTTGCCTGCGGTCGCCAGCCTGGCCAAGGCCTACTGCTCCGATGCGTACTTCCACGCCGCCGCCGAGAACATCCAGATCCATGGTGGCATCGGGTTCACCTGGGAGCATCCCGCGCACCTGTACTTCAAGCGGGCCAAGAGCTCCGAGCTCCTGTTCGGTGATCCCACCTATCACCGCGAGCTGCTCGCGCAGCGCATCGGCATCTGACGCGCCGGCCATCATCGGCTCGTAGCGAACGCGAAACCGGCGACGACCCGAAGGTCGCCGCCGGTCGCCGTTGGGCCCGATCGCCGTGGGCTGCGATCAGACGGTCACGTCTGCGGGGACGAGGACGCTGTCGATCACGTGGATCACGCCGTTCGATGCCTCGATGTCAGTGGTGACGACCTGGGCTCGTCCGCCCTTGCCGTCGACGATGAACACGTCGGTGCCCTCGACCTCGATCGTGAAGGGTTGTCCCTCGACCGTTACGACCTCACCGGGCTCCACATCGGCGGCCATCACCTCGGCGGCCACGACGTGGTAGGTCAGGATCTTGGTCAACGTCTCCTGGTTGGCCGGCTCGAGCAGGCTCTGCAGCGTGGCGGCCGGGAGCTTCGCGAAGGCCTCGTTCGTGGGAGCGAACACCGTGAAGGGACCCTCACCGCTGAGCGTCTCGGCCAGCCCGGCGGCCTGGACCGCGCTCACCAGCGTCGAGAAGTCGGGGTTACCGGCGGCTACCTCGACGATCGTCTCGCTCGCCGCGTCGGACCCGCCGGATCGGGCGGTGGTCGTCGGGGCCTCGGTCGTGGGGGAGTCGTTCGTGCTCGTCGTGGTCTCGTCGTCCGAGCACGCGGCGGCGATCAAAGACCCCACGGCGAGGAGAGCGACGACCGCGGTCGTTCTCGTCTTGCGCATGTTGAGATTCCTCCTATTTAGTGCTAATTGTTGTCGAGGGTTCTACGGGGCGGTCGAGGAGTTGGATGACTGCGGCCGACGGGTCGGCGAATCGGGCGCTGACCAGGCACGGCGGCCGGGAATGGTGGCCTGGGCCTTCTAGGCTCGGGGCATGCTCGTCGTGTTCGTGGTCGTCGCCGCGCTGGTCGTGATCGGCATCGGCCTGGTGGCGGTGGGTGCGGTCACGGGGCGCCTGGCCGAGGAACCCAGGCGCTCGGTCTTCGACCTCGACGAGGCCGTCACCTACGTGGCCGATCGCCTGAGCGATGAGGTCACTGCGACGCTGAGCTACGAGGACGTGCGCTCGATCGTCGCGTGGCATCTCGACTACCTCGAGCACAAGGGTGTGGCCGGCGCGAGCGACCACGACCTCGAGGGGCTTCCGAGCGGCCCCGTCGTGACCGCTGACGACGAAGGCG
>Ga0299914_10002789_pt1 | contig 12155 bp, 12 predicted proteins | sample RVTome_10_FD_201361 | JGI IMG/M metagenome (GOLD analysis project Ga0299914, IMG submission 201361) | Soil microbial communities from uranium-contaminated site in the Upper Colorado River Basin, Wyoming, United States - RVT153D57 (version 2) ... | reverse complement strand
TCCGGCCGCGAAGATCGTGTACGCCATCGACGAGTCGGCGCGCGCGAACGTGGCGTTCAACGTCGAGCGCGCGACGGAGTCGCTCCACGAAGCGGGGGCTGCGATCGTCGACGTCGCGCGCATGGGCGGCAACAGCCACCAGCTCGGGACCGCACGCATGGGCGACGACCCCACGACGTCGGTCGTCGACCGCTGGGGCATGACCCACGACGTGGGCAACCTCGGCATCGTCGACGGGAGCCTGTTCGTCACCGCCGGCGCGGTGAACCCGACCAGCACGATCTGCGCGCTGGCACTTCGCACCGCCGACCACCTGATCGAGCGGCGGGCCGACGTCCGGGTGCCCGTGCGCGCGACACGCGTCGCGATCGCGGCTCCGACGGCGCCCCCGTCACCCGCGCGCGGCGACGCCGAGCGGCTCGACGACCCGGAGCGGGAGCGGCTCGCCGCCCTCGCCGACGCGCTGGTGCCGGGCCACCCGTACATGCCGTCGGCGAGCGAGGCCGGCATCAGTGACGCACTGGTCGACTGGGTGCTCGATGTGCGCCCCGACCTCGCCGTCGCGCTGCACCGCGCGCTCGCCGAGCCGGTCGACGACGCCACCGCGCGGCTCGACACGTTGCGCCGCACCGACCGGGCCGTGTACTACGACCTCGTGCTGTCGGTCGTCGCGGGCTACTACCACTCGGCGGTGGTGCGCGAGCTCATCGGCTATCCCGGCCAGGAAGCGCGCCCCCTGCCCGCGCTCGACTACCCGGAGTACGTGAGCGAGGGCCTGCTCGACTTCATGCTCGAGCAGGCACCGGGCTGAGGAGGGCACCGTGCGCGTCGGGTTCATCGGGCTCGGGTCCCAGGGTGGGCCCATGGCGAGGCGCATCGTCGAGGCCGGCCACGAGACCACGCTGTGGGCGCGCCGCGAGGCGACGCTCGAGCCGTACCGCGACACCGACGCGAATTTCGCGGCGTCGCCCGCGGAGCTCGCCGCCGCCGCCGACCTGGTCTGCCTCTGCGTGGTCAACGACGCCGACGTCGAGGAGGTGTTCGCGGCGTTGGCGCCGGGCCTCTCGGCGGGGGCCATCGTGGCGATCCAGAGCACGGTGCACCCCGGCACCTGCACGCGGCTCGCCGAGGCCGCGGCCACGCACGGGGCGACGGTGATCGACGCGCCGGTGAGCGGCGGCGGGCACATGGCCGCCGAGGGCCGCCTGCTCGTGATGACGGGCGGTGACCCCGACGCGTACGAGCGGGCCCGCCCCGTGTTCGCGACCTACGGCGACCCGGTGGTGCACCTCGGGCCGCTCGGCAGCGGGCAGCTGGCCAAGCTCGTGAACAACGTCCTCTTCACCGCGCACCTCACGCTCGCGGACGACGCCCTCGCCCTCGGCGGGGCTTGGGGCCTCGACCGGGCCGCGCTCGGGCAGGTCCTCACCGGCGGCAGCGCCCAGAGCTACGCGCTCCCGATCGTCGCGGGGATGGGCATCGAGGCGCTCCAGGCGGTCGCGGCCCCGCTCCTGCGCAAGGACGTCGACATCGTCACCGCCCTCGCGACCGAGACGGATGCGTCGACCGGTGCGCTCGTGGACACCGCCGACCGCGCGCTCACCCGGATGCGACTGCCGCCGAGAACGGCCTGACGGGCTATCCGTTACCCTCGGAGCGGCGCGTTCGAGCGGTCAAAGGGGGACCCTGCCATGGACATCAACGACCTGGTGCTGGTGAGCGTGGACGACCACGTCGTCGAGCCACCCAACGTGTTCGAGGGGCGCCTCCCATCCAAGTACCAGGACCTCGCGCCGAAGTTCACGACCCGTGACGACGGCAGCAACGCGTGGGTGTACGAGGGCAACGTGCTCACCAACGTGGCGCTCAACGCGGTCGCGGGGCGGCCGCCCGAGGAGTACGGCTTCGAGCCCACCTCGTTCGACCAGATCCGCAAGGGCACCTACGACATCCACGAGCGCATCAAGGACATGGACGCCAACGGCGTGCTCGGGTCGCTGTGCTTCCCCTCGTTCCCGCAGTTCTGCGGCCAGCTGTTCGCCCGCACCGCCGACAAGGACGTCGCACTGGCCATGGTGCGCGCGTACAACGACTGGCACATCGACGAGTGGTGCGGCACCTACCCGGGGCGCTTCATCCCCTGCTCGCTGCCGGCGATCTGGGACCCGCAGGTGATCGCCGACGAGGTGCGCAGGTGCGCGCGCAAGGGCGCGCACGCGGTCACGTGGTCGGAGAACGCGTCGGCGCTGGGCTGGCCGAGCATCTACAGCGACCACTGGGACCCGTTCTTCGCCGCGTGCGTCGACGAGGACGTCGTGGTCTGCATGCACATCGGGTCGTCGTCGCAGATCGTCGTCACCGCGCCCGACGCCGCCGTCGACACGATGATCAACCTCACGCCGATGAACATCGTGCAGGCTGCTGCCGACCTCGTGTGGTCGCAGACGCTGCGGAAGTTCCCGAAGCTGAAGGTCGCGCTCTCGGAGGGCGGCATCGGCTGGATCCCCTACTTCCTCGAGCGCGCCGACTACGTGTACGACCACCACAAGGCGTGGACCGGTCAGGACTTCGGCGCCCGCAGGCCCAGCGAGGTGTTCAGCGAGCAGGTGATCACCTGCTTCATCGACGACCGCTTCGGCGTCACCAGCCGCGAGTACCTCAACCTCGACAACGTGTGCTGGGAGTGCGACTACCCGCACTCCGACTCCACGTGGCCGCAGTCGCCCGAGAAGTTCCAGGAGCACGTCGTCGGCGTGCCCGACGTCGAGGTGGAGAAGCTCGCGCACCAGAACGCGATGCGACTCTTCAACTACGACCCGTTCACGCCGATGGGCGGCAAGGAGAACTGCACCGTCGGCGCGCTCCGCAAGCGGGCCGAGGGCCACGACATCAGCCCGCACCACGGCAAGAAGAGCGGGCACGCGGGCACGCTCTCGGCCGACCTCGTCACCGCGAGCGCGTCGAAGTCGAGCTAGGCGGGGGCTCGTCCTCCGTCACGCGGAAGCACGGCAGCAGCACGCCGTCGTCGCGCGAGCGGAAGTCGACCTGCACGGGCAGGTCTTCGTAGGGACCGTCGTGCGGCACGTCGACCAGGTTCGACACCAGCCGGACACCCTCCGCGAGCTCGACCAGCACCACGATGCGCGGCGGCTCGTCGGGACGGTTCGGATGGTGCGACTCGATCCACGAGTACACCACGCCGCGCCCCGACATCTCCTGCGGCGCCCACTCGAGCGACGCGCAGTCGCCACACATCGGCGCGGGCGGGTGGCGCAACCCGCCGCACGCGGTGCAGCGCTGGATCAGCAGCCGCCGCTCGGCGACGCCGTCCCAGAAGAACGCGTCGTCGGGTGACCTGACGGGGGCCTCGGGCACCGGCGTATCGTGGCACCCGGCGGCTCGGAACGCCGAGCCGAGCCCGCACTCGGGCCACACACTCTGGAGGCACCATGCCGCGCATCGAGCCCATCCCGTGGAACGAGCTGTCCGACGCCCAGCGGGGGATGATGGAAGCCGGCGGCGAGACGGGCGCCTACACGATGACGCTGCCGTTGCAGATCCTCGCCTACGCCGACCACGACCACGTGCCCGACACCGACCGGCACCCGAACTTCCCGAACCACCTGCTCGACGCCCGGCTGCTCGAGCTGCTGCGCATCCGCAGCGGGCAGCTCGGCGGGTGCGAGCCGTGCATGGGCTCACGCAAGCACGGCTCCATCACCGACGGCGACGTCGCGTGCCTCCGCGCGCCCGAGGACCGGCCCGAGCTCACCGACCGCGAGGAGCGCGCGCTCGAGTTCCTCGACCTCCTCGCCACCGACCACTTCTCCATCGACGACGACACCTACCGACGGCTCGCCGAGGTGTTCACCACCGCCGAGATCATCGAGCTCGGCACCACGTGCGGCGGCATGATCGGCACGCACCGGTTCATCCACACGCTCGACCCGCTCGGCGACCAGGCGCCCGTCATCACGTACGACCCGGCCCAGATCGGTGTCACCTGGGACGAGCTACACGTCCCCACGAGCTGAGCGTCACGCGCGGGCGTCGATCAGCACCTTCCCGGTCGCGCCGCGCTCGAGCATCGACCGCAGCGCGACCGCGGTGTCGCCCAGCGGGTGCACCGCGGACACGTGCGGGTGGATCCGTCCGGCCGCGAACAGCTCCTCGACCTCGCGCCGGTCGCGCGCGACCTCGCCGGGCAGGTTCTCGCCCAGGGTGCGGATCTCCATGCCGCGCACGATGGTGCCCTTGAGCAGCACGAGGTTGAGCGGGATGCGCGGGATCTCGCCCGACGCGAACCCGACCACCACGAAGCGCGAGCCGAACCGCGTGGCCCGCAGCGCCTGCTCGGAGTAGGGGCCGCCGACGGGATCGATCACCACGCCCGCGCCGCCCCCGGTGAGCTCCTTGGCGCGGTTCTTGAGATCCTCGGTCGTGTAGTCGATGGTGGCGACCGCGCCGTACTCCTTGCACACCGCGAGCTTGTCGGCGCCCCGCGCCGCTGCCACCACCTGCCCGCCGAGGATCGTGGCCAGCTCCACCGCCGCGAGGCCGACCCCGCCCGCGGCCCCGAGCACGAGCACCGACTCGCCGGGCTGCACCTCGGCCACCGTGCGCAGGCAGTGGTAGGCGGTGAGGTGCGCCACGCCGAGGCCGGCCGCCTCGCGCAGGTCGGCCCCGTCGGGCACGCGCGTGAGGCCGGCGGCCGCGACCGCGATGCGCTCGGCGAACGCGCCGACGAAGGTGCTGCCGGAGACGCGGTCGCCGGGCGACCACTGCGTGACCCCCTCGCCGACCTCGGCCACGACGCCCGCGTACTCGCTCCCCGGGACGAACGGCAGCGGCACCGAGATCTGGTAGTCGTTCGAGCAGATCAGGACGTCGGGGAAGTTGACCGCGCCGTAGTGGATGTCGACGAGCACCTCACCGGGGCCGGCAACCGGATCCGGGAGGTCGACGACCGCGACGTCCTCGGGCGTCCCATAGGCGGTGCAGTACGCGGCGCGCATGGTGGCGCTACGAGTTGGCGATCGTCGGCTCGAGCAGCGCTTCGAGCTTCGCCCGCGCCGCCTCCGTCTTCGCCGGCAGCCACTCCGACGGCCACTCGCCGTCGGCGGGCTTGTAGCCCTTCAGCACCTCGCGGGCGACCGTGACCTTGTGGACCTCGGTCGGCCCGTCGACCACCGACATGATCGGCGCGCCGATCCACATGGAACCGAACGGCATCTCGTTCGAGACCCCGAGCGCGCCGTGGAGGTGCATCGCGCGGTACACGATGTCCTGCTGCACCTTCGGCGTGAGGAACTTGATGGCGGCGATGTTCTTGCGCACCCGCTTGTAGTCCTTGTACCGGTCGATCTCCCACGCGGTGTAGAGCACGAGCAGCCGGAACTGCATGAGCTCGGCGTAGGAGTCGGCGATGTCGGACTGCACCAGCTGCTTCTCGGCGAGGATCGACCCCTGCGTCTCGCGTGACAGCGCGCGCTCGCACATCATGTCGAGCGCCTTCTGGCACACGCCGACGGTGCGCATTGCGTGGTGCACTCGCCCGCCGCCGAGCCGCGTCTGCGCCACCGCGAACGCCTGGCCCTCGCCGCCGAGCAGCGCGTCGGTCGGGACGCGCACGTTGTCGTAGTGGATCAGGGCGTGCATGCCCTCCTCGTCGGACTCGCCCATGAGGCCGATGTGGCGCTCCACCTTCAGGCCCGGCGTGTCGGTGGGCACGAGGAACATCGACATGCCCTGGTACGCGCTCACGTCGGGGTTGGTGACCACCATCACGATGATGAAGCGGGCGGTGCGCGCGTTGGACGAGAAGAACTTGCGCCCGTTGATGACCCACTCGTCGCCGTCGCGCTCGGCGCGCGTGGTGAACATCTTGGGGTCGGCGCCCGCGTGCGGCTCGGTCATGGAGTAGCAGGAGAAGCACTCGCCGTCGAGGAGCGGCTGGAGGTACCGCTCCTTCTGCGCGTCGGTGCCATAGTGGGCGATGATCTCGGCGTTGCCGGTATCGGGGGCGGCGGTGCCGAACACGATCGGCGCCCAGCTCGACGTGCCGAGGATCTCGTTGATGAGCGCCAGCTTCAGCTGGCCGAAGCCCTTGCCGCCGAGCTCGGGACCGAGGTGGGGGGCCCACAACCCGACGTCACGCACCTCCTGTTGCATCGGCTGCACCAGCGGACGGGTCTCGTCGTCGAGCGGGTGGAACGCGCGGCCCGGGTACACGAGGTCGAGCGGCTCGACCTTCCCGGCCACGAACTGGCGGATCCACTCGAGCTTGTCCTCGAACTCCGGCTCGGTCTCGAAGTCCCACGCCATCGCCTACTCCTCTGGTCGGCTCCGCTGCGGCGACCCGGGCGTCCGCCCTCGCCTCCGCTGCGCCTCTACCGCCCGGTCCATTCCGGCGCGCGCTTCTCGATGAACGCGGTCGCGCCCTCGCGTGCGTCGTCGCTGTTGAAGATGCGCTGCAGCGTGTCGCTGTCGGGCCAGGCCGCCGCCGCGCCCTCGAGCTCGCCGCGCCGCATGAGCGCCTTGATCGCGGCGACCGCCAGCGGCCCGTTCCCGGCGATGCGGGTCGCGATGGCGAGCGCCTCGTCGCGCACCTGGTCGGCGGGCACCACCCGGTTGACCAGCCCGGCCGCCAGCGCGCGTGACGCGTCGACGTTGTCACCGGTGAGGCACAGCTCGAGCGCGATCGCCGGCGGGATCCGGCTCCCCAGCACGGTGCCGCCCCCGCCGGGGATCAGCCCCCGCTTGACCTCCGACAGCCCGAAGAAGGCGTGCTCGGCGGCGACCACCACGTCGCACGACATCATCAGCTCGAACCCGCCCGCCACCGCAGGGCCGTTGATCGCGCCGATCAGCGGCACCCCGAGGTCCCACGGGATGACCGGCGCCACCACGTGCCCGGCCAGCCCGTCGGACGCCGACCCGTCGCCGTCGCCGCTGCCCTGCTCGACGAAGCCCCGCAGGTCCATCCCGGCGCAGAACGCCCGGTCGCCGGCACCGGTGAGCACGACCGCCCGGACCGCGTCGTCGCCGACCGCGGCGGCGAGGGTGCGCTTGAGCGCGTCGATCAGCTCGGGGTTGAGCGCGTTGCGGGCCTCCGGGCGGTTCATGGTGAGGACCGCCACGGCGCCGACGTGCTCGACGAGGAGCACCTCGGAGCCGGTTCCCGGGTCGGCCGTCATCGCGCGAGACGGTAATCCATCGCGTCGGATCGCCGTCCGGGCGGATCTGCGAGACTCGCGGGAGTGAGCGCCACCGACCCCAGGCACGACGTGATCCTCACCGGCATCGGCGGACAGGGGATCCAGCTGTGCGCCAAGGTGCTCGCGATGGCCGCGGCCGCCGACGGCCGCCACGTGATGCTGAGCTCCTACTTCGGTGGCGAGATGCGCGGCGGCCGCACCGAGGCGACCGTGGTCAGCCGCGACGGGCCGATCACGGGGATGCCGCCGATCGTGCCCCGCCTCGACGCCGCCATCGTGCTGCACCCCGAGTTCCTCGGCGACGCGCTCCCGCGCCTCGTGGCCGACCCGCTCGTGGTCACCGACGCGTGGGCCTGGGCCGACCAGGACCTCGCGGGACGGATCGTCGCGGTTCCGGCCCGGGAGATCGCCGCCGACCTCGGCGCACCGGTGGCGGCCGGATTCGTGCTCGTCGGTGCTTTCGGCGCGCTCAGCGGGGTCGCATCGCCAGCCGCGCTGGCCGACGCGGTCGGCGAGCTCGTGCCCGCGCACCGCGTCGCCGCGCTGCGCGCCAACCTCGACGCGCTCGCCGCCGGCGCCTCGTTCGTCGCGACCGCGGACCAGCCCGCGTGAGTACCACGTTGCCGCGCGGCACGGTGGTCATGGCGCTCGATCGGTGCAAGGGCTGCGCGCTCTGCGTCCCGGTGTGCCAGCCCGGTGTGCTCGAGATGACCACCGAGCGCAATGCCAAGGGCTACGTGCTCCCGCGCCTGCTCGACGGGTGCACGGGTTGCCGTGCGTGCGCCGACGTCTGCCCCGACTTCGTGTTCGAGGTGTACCGCTTCGGCGACGTCGAGCACGAAGCCGAACATCGCCAGGAGGCGGGCCGGTGAAGCTCGTGCTGCGCCAGGGCTACGACGCGATGGCGGCCGCCGCCGTCGACGCCGGGTGCCGCTTCTTCGCCGGCTACCCGATGCTCCCGTTCACCGGCCTGCTCGACGCGTTCGCGCGCGAGCTCCCGCGCGCCGACGGTGTGTGGATCCAGGCCGACACGGAGATCGAGGGCGCCAACATGGCGCTCGGCGCGGCCGCCACCGGCGCCCGGGCCGCCACCGGCTCCACCGGGCAGGGCGTCGCGCTGATGCAGGAGACGATCGCCGAGGCCGCGCTCAACGAGCTGCCGCTCGTGGTCTTCACGATCGGGCGCGGGCAGCAGGACTACTTCCAGTGCACGCGCGGCGGCGGCTGGGGTGACTACCGCACCATCACGCTCGCGCCCGCCGACGTGGTGGAGGCAGCCGAGCACTCGGCGCTCGCGTTCGAGCTGGCCGACCGCTGGCTCACCCCGGTCGTCGTCTACGGCGACCACCTCGTCGGGTTCACGCAGATGACCATCGACGACTCGCCCGCCCACGAGGCGGCACCGGCGCCCGACAAGCCGTGGGCGCTCGACGGCAGCTCCGGCGGCACCGGCCGCTCGAAGGTGATCTGGACGTGGCGGCAGGGCAAGCACAACACGCCCGGACCGGGCCCGAACGTGCACTGGCGCACGGTGGCGGAGAAGTACGACGAGGTCGCGCGCACCGAGGCGCGTCACGTGACCTACCGGGTCGATGACGTGCGGCACCTGGTCGTGTCGTTCGGGAGCACCGGACCCTTCGTCGACTACGTGGTCGACGAGCTGCGCGCGGAGGGGCACGCGATCGGTGCGTTCCGGCCCGTCACCCTGTGGCCGTTCCCGTCCGCGGAGCTGGCCGCGCTCGCCGCCCGGTGCGACCAGGTGCTGGTGTACGAGCTCAACGCGGGGCAGATGGTCGACGACGTCCGGCTGGCGGTGAACGGCGCGGTGCCGGTGCACTCGATCGCGGGCGTCAGCCAGGACGAGTCGGGGATGCGGCAGGGCGAGCTGCTCGGCGTCGACACCATGCGCGCACGACTGCTCGACGCGATCGGAGGAAGGTCATGACCGACACCACTCCGGTCACCGGGGTGCCCGCCGATGGGAGGCCGGAGGGGGCGAAGAAGGTGGCGTCGTTCGCGCCCGCCCTGCTGCAGAGCACCGAGCACCACCTCTGCTCGGGATGTGGCCACCCGGTGGCCTGGCGCATCCTGGTCGAGGTGCTCGACGAGCTCGCGCTGGTCGACCGCTCGATCGGCGTCGTGGGCCACGGCTGCTACACGCAGATCATCACCACCGCCGACGTGGAGTTCCTGCAGTGCCTGCACGGCCGGGCACCCGCAGTGGCCACGGGCGTGAAGCGGATGCTCCCCGACCGCGCCGTCTACACGCTCCAGGGCGACGGCGACATGGTGTCGGAGGGGCTGGCCGAGGTGCTGCACATCGCGGCGCGCGGCGAGTCGATCACGTGCCTGATGCTCGACAACGGCGTCTTCGGCGACACCGGCGGTCAGATGACCGCCACCACCACTGTCGGTCAGCGCACGAAGACCGACCTCGAGGGTCGCGCGCCGGGTGCGTACGGCTACCCGATCGCGGTCGCCGACATCGTGGCCACGTTCCCCGGAGTCGCGTACGTGGCGCGGGGCGCGGTCGACAAACCGAACGCGATCGCGCGCACCCGCCGCTACCTGCGCGCCGCCTTCGAGTCGCAGCTGCGCGGGGAGGGCTTCTCGCTGGTGGAGATCCTCACGATGTGCCCCACGGGTTGGGCGGTCCCCACGGATCAGGGCGCCGAGTACCAGCGCGAGCAGCGCGGCACCGTCGCGCCGCTCGGTGAGCTGAAGCCGCGCCCCGCGCACTGAGGCGGGCTGCGTGGACGTGCGCATCCACGACATCCTCACGCGCAACGCGCGGCTCGAGCCCGACCGCATCGCGGCGACGCTGGGCGAGGAGCGCCGCACGTTCGGCGAGCTCGACGAGCGCGCCAACCGCGCCGCGCACCGGCTCGCCACCGAAGGGGTCGCCCATCGCGACCGGGTGGTGTGGTGGGGCCCGACCGACCTCGCCGCGTTGGAGGTCTGCTACGGCGTGACCCGCGCGGGCGGCGCGCTGGCACCGGTGAACCCGGCGTTCGGCGAGCAGGAGGCGGCGGCCGCCCTCACCGAGCTCCGGCCGCGCCTCGTGGTCGCGCACCCCGACTGCGAGGACGCGGCGCGCGCCGTGGCCACGCCGCTCGGGCTCGGGGTCGTCGTCACCGGTCCCGACTGGCTGCAGGGCGCGGCGACCACCGTTCTCCCGCGCGTCGGTGACGCCGAGGACACGTGCACGGTGTTCCTCACGAGCGGGTCGACCGGCGTGTCGAAGGCGGCGGAGCTTTCGCACCGCGCGAGCTGGTTGCGCGCCGTCGCACGCGAGCACCAGACGGGCGCGCCCGGCGTCGCGGGCGAGGTGGTGATGTTCGGCTACTTCCACATGGCGGGTTGGTGGATGACCGAGCACGCGTGGGCCGTCGACCGCCCGGCGCACCTCGTGCACCACGCCGACGCCGACGAGCTGCTGTGGGCGGTCGACCGCTGGCAGGCGTCGTCGCTGTACTGCATCCCCGCGGTGTGGGAGCGCATCCTCGACGCCGGCGGCGGCGCGGACGCGTCGCGGCGCGGAGGATCCCTACGGGGCCGATCCCTCAAGGAGGTGCTCACGGGCACGTCGCGCGTCGACCTGGCACTCGTCGGCGCGCTGCGCGACCGCTTCCCGGGCGCGTGGATGTCGGTGGCGTACGGCTCCACCGAGATCGGCCGGGGGGCGGTGCTCGTCGACGGCGACATCGAGGCGCGACCCGGGAGCGTCGGCCTCCCGCCGCCCGCGGTCGACGCCTGCATCGACGCCGACGGTGAGCTCCTGCTGCGCGGCCCGACCATGTTCACCGGGTACCTCGGCCGGCCCGACGCCACCGCGGCCGCCATCGACGCCGACGGCTGGTACCACACCGGCGACCTCGCCACCGCCGACGGCGACGGGTACCTCACGATCACCGGCCGGCGCTCCGAGGGCATCCGCTCCGGCGGCGAGTGGATCGCCCCCGTGGAGGTGGAGACCGCGGTGCGCACGCACCCCGCGGTCGCCGACGTGGGCGTGGTGGGCCTCCCCGACCCGCAGTGGGGCGAGGTCGTGTGCGCGGCGATCGTGCCCCGCCCCGGGATGGAGGTGCCGACGGTCGACGAGCTGCGGGCGCACGTCGCGCCGATGCTGGTGGGCCCGAAGCAGCCGCGCGTGGTCGTGGAGGTCGCCCACGTGCCGCGGACCGACGCCACCGGGCAGATCCGGCGCGCGCACCTGCAGCGCCGGCTCGTGGCCGGGGCGGGTGGCGGCGGCTCGGCGTAGCATCGTCGCCATGACGACGACCTACGACAAGTTCTACGTCGACGGCGCCTGGGTGGAGCCGAGCCCGGGCGCGGGCACCCTCGAGGTGACCGACTCCACCACCGAGGAGGTCTTCGCGACCATCCCCGACGGCACGCCCGCCGACATCGACCGCGCGGTCGCGGCGGCCAAGGCGGCGTTCGAGGGCTGGGCCGGCCAGCCGGTGCAGGAGCGCGGCAAGCTGCTGCGACGCGTTGCGGAGGAGCTCGACGCCCGGCGCGACGAGATCGCCGACGTGATCACCCACGAGGTCGGCATGCCGAAGCCGCAGTCGGCCGCCATCCAGGTGGGCACCGGCATCTCCGCGTTCACCATCGCGTCGGAGCTCGTCACCACCTTCCCGTTCGAGGACGACTCGAACGGCCTCGTCGTGCGCGAGCCCGTCGGCGTGGTGGGCGCGATCACGCCGTGGAACTACCCGCTCAACCAGATCGGCGCCAAGGTCGCGTACGCGCTCGCCGCCGGGTGCACGGTGGTGCTGAAGCCGTCGGAGGTCGCGCCGGTCAACGCGTTCATCCTCGCCGAGATCATCGACGAGATCGGGTTCCCGCCCGGCGTGTTCAACCTCGTCACCGGCGTCGGGCCGGTGGTGGGCGAGGCGCTCGCCGCGCACCCTGACGTCGACATGGTCTCCTTCA
>Ga0299914_10002788_pt1 | contig 12160 bp, 15 predicted proteins | sample RVTome_10_FD_201361 | JGI IMG/M metagenome (GOLD analysis project Ga0299914, IMG submission 201361) | Soil microbial communities from uranium-contaminated site in the Upper Colorado River Basin, Wyoming, United States - RVT153D57 (version 2) ... | reverse complement strand
CGACACGCGGCAGGGATGCGATTGTGCAGCTGATCGATGGCTACGACAAGGAGCTCTCCTCGGACTTCAGGCTGACCAAGACCTTCGCTGTGGTCACCCATGAGGGATTCGCTGTCGAGTACCACGAGACCGGCACCAATGACCGGGGGGCACATGCCTCGGGGCGAACCTTCTCTTTGCAAAATGTGATGGTGGGCGAGGTTCTGGGCGGCAGGGTCTCGCGGTTGACGGATTACTCCGACGTGATCGCGTTCCGGGCGCAGACGACCTGACCGAGGTCAGCGCTCAGCTGTCCTCTTCGCGTGGAGGAGCCGAATGGCTTCGAGAAGCCGAAATCGAGTGGAGGTGAGCGGATTTGAACCGCCGGCTTCTTCGTTGCGAACGAAGCGCTCTGCCAGGCTGAGCTACACCCCCGAAGCGCGTTCAGGGTACCAAAGGGCCCGTGGCGTCAGTCCCGGTCTTCGAGCGAGCGCGCCACCCGGGTCGCCACGATCGCGTTCGTGACATCGCCGCGCGTGCGCTCGAGCACGGCGCGCAGCGCGTCGGTGGCACGGCGCAGCCCACCGGTCAGCGCCTCGGGGAAGTCGATCGTCACGAGCATTCCGTAGACGTCGTCCATCGTGGCCAGGAGCTGCTCGGCCCGGTCGACCTCGTCGCGCCGGAGGCAGTCGAGGGCCTGGCGGCGCAGCTCGCTGGCGGCCTCGCACATGCCGTGGAGGTACGCCTTGGTCTCGACCCGCAGCTCGTCGGCCGTCGGCAGCGGGTGGTTGGCCACGAACGCCAGCGTGAGGTTGGCCTCGGCGAACTCCTTCTTGGCGTCGTGCAGGAAGCCGGCGTGGCGGACGTCGTCGTGCCCGGTAAGGGCGGCCTCGGCTTCGAAGAGGAAGGCAGCGGACTCGGCGATGAGCTCCCGGGCGACGTTGAACTCGAGGCGGTGCACCGCCCGGATGGCCGAGGCGCAGGAGCGGATGGCCCGTCGTGAGGCGCTGAGCGTGATCTCGCGGGCCTCGCTCTTCTGGTCGAGGACCTCACGGGCGAGCTTGCCCGTGTTGACGATGTCGTCGTAGTGCGCCGATTGCACCAGCTGATGGTACGACCGAGCGGAGGTGCGGGCGAGGTCTGGCTAGGGAGCGCGGCGGACGGCCAGCGGGTGCGCCACCTCGAGGTGAGGTACATGACGCTGCTGGCGGCGCCGCTCCGCCGGCGGTGGTGCGATCACGCCCGGGCGGGCGGAGGAACGCAGGGTGCCCTGCTTGAGCCGGTACAGGAGGAACAGGTACCCGCCGAGGGCGAGGTCAACGACGAACTGGACGCCCCATACCGCCAGGGAACGGGTGAACAGCGCCAGCAGCAGGGTCAGGCCGGCGGCGCACACCAGGATCATGAGCACGTCGCGGCGGCGCTTCTGCGCCGCCGTCATCGCTCCCGAAGGAGACGTACCGCCGAGAAGACCGGGGCGGGCGGCGCCGTCGGCACGGGGTGCGCCGGCACCGGGCGACCGGGCCAGGTAGGCACCAGGACGGTACGGAGCACCGGCTCGTCCGCCGAGCGGACGGTTGATCGGGGACGACAGCGGGTTGGACTTGCCCAACCCGAAGCTCATCCCGCCGAAGGCGCTGCCTCTCCGACCCTCGGAGCGGTTGCGCAGGACGGGCGGCACCAACACCGCCGCCCACAGCACCGCCAGGATCAGAAGGACCGCTACCGCCAAGATGCTCCCCAAATACCACCGAGAACTTACGTGTAGAAACGCTAACTACACATATGTAAGTCGCGGTGGATGCTCCGCCAAGTCCCGAGAACTCTAACGAACGGCCCCCCGGGGTGGTCAAGCTGTAGCCGCATATTCCTGAACTCGGACAAATCGCCCAGACCCGGCGAACGGGCTGGTCAGCGTGGTGTCAAAGGCCCAGGTCGTCGTCGAGATCGGGGGCCCGGCGGTAGGTCCCCGACCGTCCGCCGGTCTTCTCCCAGAGGGCGAGCGCCTCGATCGTCATGGTCCGGTCGAGCGACTTGCACATGTCGTAGATCGTGAGCGCGGCGACGGAGCAGGCGGTGAGCGCCTCCATCTCGACGCCGGTCCGGTCGACGGTGTCGACCTGGGTCTCGACCTCGATGTACGCGTCCTCGATGCGGAAGTTCACGAACACCGAGCCGACCAGAAGGGGGTGACAGAGCGGCAGGAGGTTCGGCGTCTGCTTTGCCGCCTGGATCCCGGCGACGCGTGCGACGGCGAGCACGTCGCCCTTGCTGACGGCGCCGGCGGCGACCTTCGAAGCCGTGTCGGACTCCATGACCACGCGGCAGCGGGCGACGGCACGGCGGTGCGACGCCTCCTTGGCGGTGACGTCGACCATGCGGGCGCGCCCGAGCGGGTCGAGATGGGTGAACTCCGAGGCGGTCACAGGCTTCCCCTCGCTACCGGGCCCGGCGCTGGACCAGTGAGTCTACGGGTGACCAGGCCGGGTGCGCCGAGCCGGCCTCGAGGCGGCGGTCAGCCGCCGATCTGGCTCATCGAGCGGGCCGGGCGCACGAACGTGACCTGGCCGATGCGGTGACCGGCCCACTTGGTGCCGACGGCCCGTTCGATCTCGGCGGCGACGTCGTCGTCGCTGCCCCCGCCCCGCACGATTGCCCGGAGGTCGAACTCCTCCAGCGCGAACAGGCACGTGCGGAACTGCCCTTCGGCGGTGATCCGCACGCGGTCGCACGAGTCGCAGAAGGGCTCGCTGACGCTGGCGATGACGCCGACGTCGCCGCGTCCGTCGCGATAGCGGAACTTCTCCGCCGGCTCGACGTGGGCGGGATCGGCGCCGCGGTCGATCGGTTCGAGCGGGAACACGGCGTCGATGCGATCGAGAATCTCGCGCGCCGGGACGACCTGGTCGGCGGTCCAGTCGCCGGCGGCGTCGAGCGGCATGAACTCGATGAAGCGCAGGCCGACGCCGCGGTCGCGCCCGTAGGCGGCCAGGTCGACGACCTCGTCGTCGTTCACGCCCCGGATCACGACGGCGTTGACCTTCACCGGGTCGAGCCCGGCGTCGAGCGCGGCGTCGATCCCGGCAAGCACGCGGTCGAGCTCGTCGCGCCGGGTGAGCTCGACGAACGTCTCGCGCCGCAACGAGTCAAGCGAGACGTTGATCCGGCGCAGTCCGGCCGCGACGAGGTCGTGGGCGGTCTCGGCTAGCCGGGTGCCGTTGGTGGTGAGCGCCAGGTCGACACCCAGTGGCGCCAGCATCTCGATGAGGCGGTGGAAGTGGGCGCGGACGGTCGGCTCGCCACCGGTGATACGGATCGCCTCGAAGCCGAACCGCTCGACGCACACGCGGGCGATGCGGGCCTGCTCCTCGTACGTGAGTAGCTCCTCGCGGGGCAGCCACTGCATGCCTTCCTCGGGCATGCAGTAGGTGCACCGGAAGTTGCAGCGGTCGGTGATCGAGATCCGCAGGTCCTTGACCGTGCGCCCGAACGGGTCGACCAGCGGCTGCGACGAGGTCACGAACCCAGGGTAGAGGTCGACGGGCCGTCCCCGTACCGGCCTTGTGTGGGCACGAACCGGCCCTGGAGTCGGTATTAGTGCCCAAACAAGAGGGGGTTCAGCAGCATGACCCGCACCGGGTCGCCCTGGGCCACGCCGTCGCCGTCGGGGAGCAGGGCGAGGCCGTTGGCGGCGGCCATGGCCGAGAGCACGTTGCTCTGCTGCACCCCGCTGCGGGCCACGTGGTAGCCGCCGTCGGCGTAGCGGACCCACACCCGGTCGAAGTGGAGCTTGCCGTCGGGCTTGCGGGACATGGCCTCGTCGGCGGTGGCAACGACCTCGGGGCGGAAGCAGTTGGGGTACCCCATCCGCTGGAGCACCGCCGGGCGGGCGAACAGCTCGTAGCTGACCAGCGACGACACCGGGTTGCCGGGCAGGCCGAACACCGGCACGTCACCGACCATCCCGAACGCGAGCGGCTTCGCCGGCTTGATCGCGACTTGCCACCACTGGAGCACGCCCATGCGGTCGAGGACCGCCTTCACGTAGTCGTAGTCGCCGACGGAGACGCCGCCACTGGTCAGCACGACGTCGCAACGCGTGAACGCGTCCTCGAGGACGGCGGTGATACGGGCCTCGTCGTCACGTGCCGTGCCGAGGTCGACGGGCTCGGCGCCGGTTGCCGCCACCAACGCCAGCAGCATCGGGCGGTTGGAGTCACGGATCTTCCCGGGCGCCAGCGGTCCCGACTCGACGAGCTCGTCGCCGGTCGAGAGCACGCCGACCCGCGCTCGTGGGTACGCGCGCACCTCCGCGCGGCCGATGCTGGCGAGCACGCCCAGGTGGGCGGGGCCGAGGACGGTGCCGGCCGCGAACACCTCGGCGCCGGCGGCGAGGTCGCCACCGGCGTCGCGAATGTGGTCGCCGACGCGGGCTTCGCGCACCACCATCACGCCGCCGTCGCCGGCGCGCTCGGTCACCTCGACCATCACGATGGCGTCGGCGCCCGCCGGAATCGGCGCTCCGGTCATGATGCGCACCGCCTCGCCCGCCCCGACGGTCATGCCCTCCGGCGAGCGTCCGGCCGGGAGCTCCCCGACCACGCGCAGCCGGGCCGGCGCGTCGGCCGCGGCGCCGGCGGTGTCGGCCGCCCGCACCGCGTAACCGTCCATGGCCGTGTTGGCGAACGGCGGGACGGGCTCCGGCGTGCTGACGGCGTCGGCCGTCGCGAGGCCCAGGGCGTCGCGCCGCGCGACCGTCGTCGGCTCGAGGGCGTCGACGGCAGCGAAGATGTGGGCGCGAACTTCGTCGAGCGGGACGAGCACGCCGGTCAGGCCAGGCCGCGCCGGCGCACGACCTCGACGATCATCGCCTCGACGTCGGCCGCGAGCTCGGGGCGGTCGAGGGCGAGCTCGAGGTTGGCCCGCAGGAAGTCCACCTTCATCCCGGCGTCGTACCGACCCTCGGTGAATCGACGGCCGAGCACCGGCTCGTCGCGCAGCAGGACGCCGATGGCGTCGGTGAGCTGGAGCTCGCCGCCGGCGCCGGGCTCGATGCGGTCGAGGGCGCCGAAGATCCCGGGTCGCAGCACGTAGCGGCCGATCACGGCGAGCTGCGACGGCGCGTCCTCGGGCTTGGGCTTCTCGACCACCGACTTCAACCGGAACACGTCGGTGCCGTACGGCTCGACCTCGGCCGACCCGTAGGCCGAGATCTCGTCACCCTCGACCTCGAGCAGCGCGATCACTGACGCCTGCTCGCGATCGTGGATCTCGATCATGCTGCGCAGGAGGGCGGAGTCGTCGATCATCACGTCGTCGCCGAGCAACACCGCGAACGACTCGTCGCCGACGTGCTGGCGCGCCATCGACACCGCGTGCCCGAGCCCGAGCGGCTCGTGCTGACGCACGAAGTGGAGGTCGGCGAGATCGGCCAGCGCCTGCACCTGCTTCAGCAGGTCGTGCTTGCCCTTCTGGTCGAGGACGGCTTCGAGCTCGGGATCGCGGTCGAAGTGGTCCTCGATGGCGCCCTTGCCGCGCCCGTTGACCACGAGGATGTCGCGGATGCCGGCGCGCGCCGCCTCCTCGATCACGTACTCGATGGTCGGGCGGTCGACGAGCGGGAGCATCTCCTTGGGGATGCTCTTGCTCGCGGGCAGGAAGCGCGTGCCCAGACCGGCGGCGGGGATAACGGCCTTCGTCACGGTCTCGCTCATGGCGGCACCGTACCCGGGTCGCTCTTCTTGCTCTCCAACTTCAGCTCTTCGCCTCGCACCAGACGCCGGAGGTTCGACCCGTGCCGCACGATCACCACCGCGGCCAGGCCCGCCGTCACCGCGACGTCACCCCACGAGTTGCCCGTCGCCCACACCGCGACGGGGAAGGCGGCGGACACGAGGATCGACGCCACCGAGGCCTTCTTGAGAACACGTGCGATGAAGAACCAGATCGCCGCCAGCGCGACGCCGACGAGCGGGTAGAGCACGAGCAGCACGCCGCCGGCGGTGGCGACGCCGCGCCCGCCCTTGAAGCGGCGGGTGACCGGGAACACGTGACCGAGCACGGCGGCGAGCCCGAGGATGTAGGCGCCCCGGTGCCCGTCGAGGACGAGGCCGACGCCGGAGGCGGCCGAGCCCTTCCCGATGTCGACGACGAGGACCAGGAGCCCGGCCTTCCACCCCGCCAGCCGGTAGACGTTGGACGCCCCCGGGTTGCGGGACCCCTCCGTCAACACGTCGTGGCCGTGGGCGCGCGCGACGACGGCCGCGATCGGGAACATCCCGACCAGGTAGGCCACGGGGATCAGCAGGAGGACGGGCAGCATCCGAAGGCAGTCTTCTCCGAGGTAGGCTTAGCAGTCGACCGAGGAGAGTGCTAAGTGCCCACGTACCGCTATCGCTGCGACCGCTGTGGCGAGCAGATCGACGTGTGGCAGTCGATCCACGACGAGGCGCTGCGGGTCCACGAAGGCGAGTGCGGCGGCGCACTCCTCAAGGTGCTCGGCGTGGGCGGCATCGTGCTCAAGGGCTCGGGCTTCTACCGCAACGACAGCGGAGCCCGGTCCAAGGGGCGGAACGGCGACCGCTCGAAGAGCGACAAGTCCGACGGCAACGGCTCCTCCGAAAAGGGCGGGACCAAGAAGTCGGACGACAAGAAGGCGGACACCAGCTCCTCGAAGGCGGACAGCTCGTCGTCCAAGTCCGACTCCTCTTCTTCCAAGTAGCCAGCCCAGCACCTACGCTTTCCTCCGCGCGGCCTCCTTCCCTCGCTGCCCTTCCCCCTGACGTTCTCCTGGGAAGGGGTCTCAGATGTCCCGCCGCTCTCCTCGCGCCCTGCTGCTGTGGGCGCTCGCTGTCGCCGTCGCCGGTGCCACCGCCCTGGTCGTCGGCACCGATCTCGCCGCGCTGCACCGGCGCGCCACCCGTCTGGGGCCCGAGGTCGAGGTCGCCGTGGCCGCCCGCGATCTCCCGATGGGCACGACCGTCGGCACCGGCGATCTCACGCCCCGACGCGTGCACCGCGACCAGTTGCCTGAAGGCACGGTCGATCTCGACGGTGCGCGCGGACGCGTCGTGACCGTGCCGGTGGTGGAGCACGGGTTCGTCGCCGAGCGCAACCTGGCGCCACCCGATCGCACCGGGTTGGACGGCGTCGTACCGCCGGGCATGCGGATCGTGCGGATCGTCGTGGACGACGCCCACGCGCTGCGACCCGGGGTGGCCGTCGACGTGCTGGCGACCTTCGACGTCGCCTTCGATCCCGTCGTGGCATCGGAGCCGCCGCAGCCGACGGTGGTGGTCGCGGCCGGCGTCCTCGTGATCGCCACCGACGACGCCACGACCGACCCGGCGACGGGTCGGAGGGGCAACGGCGTGACCGTGCTCGTCAGCGAGATCGAGGCGCGCGACCTGGCCTACGCGGGCGCCGCCGGCGTGGTGTCCGTCGCCCTCGTGCCGCCCGAAGACGCCCGCACGCCGTTGCCCGAATAGCATCCGGGCGCCTTGTCCATCCTCCAAGCCATCGTCCTCGGCATCGTGCAGGGGCTGACCGAGTTCCTGCCGATCTCGTCGAGCGGGCATCTCCTCCTGATCCCAGAGTTGTTCCACTGGACCGAGCTCACCGACGATCCCGAGCTCGAAAAGACCTTCAGCGTGGCGCTGCACATCGGGACGTTCATCGGCGCCGCCTGGTACTTCCGCCACGACCTGGTCCGCTACGCGCGTGCGGCCGTGCGTTCGCTGCGGCGCCGCGAGATCGAGACCGTCGACGAGCGCATCGCGTGGCTGCTGGCACTGTCGGCGGTACCGGCGGCGATCGTCGGCGCATTGTTCAGCGACTTCATCGACGAGTCGCTCGGCGAGCCGGTGCTCATCGGCGTGATGCTCATCGTGTTCGGCCTGGTGCTCTTCGCGTGTGACCGGCTGCCGAGCGACCGCACCGAGTCCCGGTTCAGCGTGCGCGACGCATTGATGATGGGCGGCGCCCAGGCGGTCGCGCTCCAGCCCGGCGTGTCACGCGCCGGCGTGACGATATCGATGGGCCGCTTCCTCCATTTCGACCGCGACTCCGCCACACGCCTGTCATTCCTGATGAGCCTGCCGATCATCTTCGGCGCCGGCCTGTTCGAGGGCGTGCAGGTGGCGGCGGACGGAGGCATCCCGAGCGACCTCGTGGCGCCCTTCCTGTGGGGACTCGTGTCCGCCGCCGTCAGCGGCTTCCTCGCCGTCGCCTGGTTGCTGCGCCTGCTGCGAACGCACTCGTTCACCCCGTTCGTGATCTACCGCGTGATCGTCGGCCTCGCCGTGATCATCACCTTCGCGTCCGGCCTGCGCTGACCCCGTCCGTTCCGGCGCCGCAGACCCCCGGGGGCGGGGTTTCGGCGACGCCAGAAAGGGGGGTCAGGTCTGGGTGAGGCCGCTCGGGATGATGCGCGGGGTCCAGGGGCGGGCACGGTCGAAGCGGTGCCCGACGATGCGACCGGCCGGCAGCTGGGCCAGGAAGTCGGCGGGCCCGTCGAAGTCGGGCATCTCGACGTAGGCGGCGCCGAGGGCGGCGGGGTCGTGGGCGTCGGAGCCGGCGCCACCCGGCAGCCCGGTCTCGCGTGCCAGCTCGGCCGCGCGGTCGTTGAGGTGGGCGAGCGAGACCTTGGCGTTCAGGACCTCGAGGGCGTCGATCGAGCCGTCGGCGCAGAGCCGGCGCAGCACCGGCTCGCGCAGGGCCCGCCGCACCGGGTCGAACGGGTGCGGCACGTAGACGACTCCGCCCTGGGCGCGGATGCGCGCCACCGTCTCGTCAGGTGCCAGGCCGTGCGGGACCCGGTCGGTGAGGAACAGCCCGATCACCTCGCCCGCTTGCGTGCGCACCTCCTCCCCCACCACGATCCGGCAGTCGAGCTCGCGCCCGATCGCCTCGTGCGCGCCCCGGATCGAGTGGTGGTCGGTCACGCACAGCACGTCGAGGTCGGTGCTCTCGACCCGTTCGGCGAGCTCGTCGATCGTGGTGACGGCGTCACCCGAGTAGCAGGTGTGCATGTGCATGTCGACGCGCACCGCGCCTCGGTGGCGGGGTTCCGCGAGGTGCGGGTGGAGCTCGACCGCGGGCTCGATCATCCGGCCTATCTTGCCTCCATGCGGCCCGTCGAAGCGGTGGTGTGGGACTACGGCGGGGTCATCTCCAGCCCGTTGTTCCGAGGAATCGGACGCTTCGAAGCCGACCTGGGGTACCCACCGGGCTCGATCCTCGAGCTGCTCTTCGGCGAGTCGGCCTACATCGGCGTGGAGGGCCGCGCCGTCACCGGCGGCGACCCGATGGACGGCGCCGCTCCCGCCGACGCCCAGGCGGTCACCCACGACTGGCACCGGCTCGAGACCGGCGAGATCACCCTCGACGAGTACCTGGCCGACGTCATCGAGCGGGCGCCGGCCGTCCTCGGCCAGCCCATCGACCTCGAGGCGTATCACCGGTTCACCCGTGAGATGCCGATCGGCATCCACTGGCCTGTCGTGCACCGCATCCGCCGGCTCAAGGCCGACGGGCTGAAGGTTGCGCTGCTCACCAACAACGTGAAGGAGTTCGGTGACGCTTGGCGTTCGACGTTCCCCGTCGACGAGTTGTTCGAGATCGTCGTCGACTCCAGCCACGTCGGCGTGCGCAAGCCCGACCCCGAGATCTACCTCATCACCTGTGAGCGCATCGGCGTAGAACCGGGCGCAGCGGTCTTCCTCGACGACAACCACGACAACGTCGCCGCCGCCCGCGCCGTCGGCATGGACGCGATCCAGTTCGACGACGACCCCTGGGTCGCGCTGGCCGAGCTCGACGCCATCCTCGATCGCCGGGGGACTCGCCCGTCGTGACGACGGTGCAGAGCGAACGCGACGGCCCGGTCGCGATCGTCACCATCGACCGGCCCGAGGTGCGCAACGCCGTCGACCGACCCACCGCCGACGCGCTGGCGGACGCCTTCCGTGCGTTCGACGCCGACGACGAGCTCGCGGTGGCCGTGCTCACCGGCGCCGGCGGCACCTTCTGTGCCGGCGCCGACCTGAACGCTGTCGCCGACGGTCGTGGCAACCGCGTCGCCGAGGACGGCGACGGGCCGATGGGCCCCACGCGGCTCGGGCTCACCAAGCCCGTCATCGCCGCCATCGAGGGTCACGCCGTCGCCGGCGGCCTCGAGCTGGCGGTGTGGTGCGACCTGCGGGTGGCAGCGCGCGACGCCGTGCTCGGCGTGTTCAACCGCCGCTTCGGCGTCCCGCTCGTCGACGGCGCCACCATCCGGCTCCCTCGGCTCATCGGGCAGGGTCGGGCCCTCGACCTCATCCTCACAGGACGGGCCGTCGACGCCGAGGAGGCGCTCGCCATGGGGCTCGTCGACCGGATCGTTCCGCCCGGCACCGCCCTCGAGCACGCGATCGCGCTGGGGCGCATCTTGGCGAGGTTCCCCCAGACGTGCCTGCGCAACGACCGCCGCTCGGTGCTCGACCAGTGGGGCATGACCGAGCCCGACGCCCTCGTGCACGAGGCGCGCCTCGGCCTGGCCACGATCGAGACCGGCGAGACCCAGGCGGGTGCGGCCCGCTTCCGCCAAGGCGAAGGCCGGCACGGCCAACCGACGGCATAGAGCGGCCTCGCTCCGGGCATACTCGCGACCACTGTGATGGGTACGCCGCTGACACCGCCGCAGGCGCGCCGAGCGCTCGTCGTCGCCCGGTGGGGCGCGGCCTTCGGCGTGGCCCTTCTGGTGATTGGCGCGCTGCAACCGTGGGCCGACATCCGTTCGGTATCCGAGGGCTACTACGACAAGGGCTACGCGACCGACATGTTCCCGGTGGCGGCGCTCATTGCGTGTGGCGCGCTGCTCTGCTCGGCGCGACTCGTTCGCGGCGCACACCGGGGCCGCGGCCTGGGGATGGCCGGGATCGTCGTCGGGTGGCTCGGCGTGCTGCTCCTGTGGATGTGGATCCCGGTCTGGAACGCGTCGCTGAGCGACGAGCGGGTCATCGCCGAATCCGGCATCGCGCTGGTGTCGTTCGGCTTCGCCACCGTGACGGTCGCGGTCTGGGCGGCGGCGACCCTCGAGCGCGCCGCTCAGCGCGTCGACGCGTCGACCCCCGTCCCCTGATCGGCCGTCGGGAAGTGCCGGGCCATCCAGGCCTCCCACTTCGCTTCGTCGCGGACGACGACCCTCCTTCCCTCCTCGCCGTACTGGTAGACGTGGATCGTCGTATGGGCCTGGCCCTGCCACATGTGGACGCCGGCGAACGCGAAGCCCGGCCCCGGCTCGTCGAGCGTGAGCATGAAGCTGTGGTGCCACGCGCTGCCGACGTGGGCATCGACGGTCCCGCCCAGGGGCGGCGCGCCCGCGCCGCCGACCGACATGCGATCTCCTTCCGCCAGCGCTTCCGGCACGCCGAGGGCGCCGGCGAAGGCGCGCCACGCCTCCTGGACCGTCCCGGATGCCTGACCCATCGTGAGGATCGTCGAGCACGGCTGCCCCGCGAACTCCGCTAGGTACAGCTTCAGGACGCGGAAGTACATCGACCAGCCCTCGCGCATCTGCTCGAGCTCTTCACTCCAGTCGCCGGTCCCCGACATCGTGGTAACGAGGCGCACGATGCAGGTGCCACCGGCGAGCGCCTCCACGAGCCACTCTGAAGCCAGCGTGATCGGCGCCTCGCCCTCGGCGACGGGCCAGTCCTCCGCGCCGACGAAACGGTGCGGCGGTTCCCAGACGCGCACGGTCCCGCCCGATTCGAGACCCCCTCCCATGTCGAAGGCCATCGCTCCGCCTTCGCGCTCCTCGATCTCGGCCGGGACGAACCAGGCGGTGATGCCGGGACCGGTAGCGATCGCCTCCCACACCTGCTCGGGAGTACCGGGTACTTCGACTTCCATCTCCAGACGGCGCTCACTCATGACTTCTCCTCCTGGCTCGATGGCTCGGGGGCGTGCAGGACGGGGTGGGCCGCCACAACGAGTCGGTGGGCGCGCCCGCCGGGTGCGACCTCGTCGTGGTACTTCGAGACCAGCGACGTCACCGCCGCCGTCAGCTCGCCTGCGAACGCGGCACGCTGGGCGGCGGAGCGGAAGCGGATCTCGGTGTCGATGCCGAGGGTCGCGACCCGCTTCTCCTCCTTGTCGGCGCGGCGCACGAGGTCGCCGACCTCGCGCACCATGCGGG
>Ga0299914_10002787_pt1 | contig 12161 bp, 13 predicted proteins | sample RVTome_10_FD_201361 | JGI IMG/M metagenome (GOLD analysis project Ga0299914, IMG submission 201361) | Soil microbial communities from uranium-contaminated site in the Upper Colorado River Basin, Wyoming, United States - RVT153D57 (version 2) ... | reverse complement strand
GCACGAGCAGAGTTCGAGCCCCGAGCCTGGCTGGGTCGGTGAGCCACACACTCCGTTAGGTTGCGGCTGCTTTGCCAAACCTGCAGCCGGTCAACCGCTTCATCGAGACCCTAGAAGCTCGTGACTGGGAGGCATGGGCCTCCCTGCTCCATCCGGATGTGGTTTATGAGATCCCACAGTCGAGGGAACGAATCAGAGGGCGTGACCGGTACCTCCAGTTCAATCAGGAGTATCCCGGCGATTGGCACCTTCGTCTCAAGGTCGCCATCGCCGACGCCCGGAACGGTGTCGCGTGGTTCGGATGGGAGGTCGACGGCACGGAGCCATCCGACGGGATTGCCTTCTTCACCTTCTCAGACGGGCTCATCACCTCGGTCACCGACTTCTGGCCCGAGACCTATGACCCACCGCCAGGGCGCGAGCATCTCGTCGAGCGCTGGTGAGAATGGCAGGCGGAGTTACCAGGGCCACCCTTGCACTCGACGACGCCGGCGCGATCTACCAGGTCCATCGTTACGACGTACCCGAGAAAGTGGGGGAGGGCTACGGGGAGGCTGTCGCGGCCGCTATCGGGATGGGACATGCCCGGGTCTTCAAGACGCTCGTGGCCGAGGTGGACGATGAGCCGGTGATCGCTGTGATTCCGGTCGATCGACGTCTTTCCACGAAGAGGCTGGCTCGTGCGGTCGGCGGCAAGCATTGCTCGCTGGTGCCGGCCGCAATCGCCGAGCGAGAGACCGGCTATGTCACCGGTGGGATCAGCCCGTTCGGTCAGCGCAAGAGGCATCGGCTCATCCTGGACTCCTCGGCGGAGGACCAAGAGACGATTGCCGTGTCCGGAGGACAGCGAGGGCTCCAACTGGAGCTGTCTCCGCAAACCCTCCTCCATCTCACCGGCGGCTTTGTTGCCGTCATCGTCGACGACTGAGGGCCGGATCTAGGCTCGTGCCTGTGGCCACCCGTCTCGAAGTCCTGCGCATGCTGGCCGAGCTGGCCAGGCTCACTGCTCTGGATGAGGGCAGTCCCCAGGCATTCAGGGTTCGGGCCTACGAGAACGCGCTCCACGGGATCGAGGGTTATCAGGGCGAGTTGACGGGCCTGGGCAAGAAGGAGCTGACCGAGATAAAGGGAGTCGGCGCCTCGACGGCAGACAAGATCCTCGAGTACATGTCCACCGGCTCGGTGGCCAAACTGGTCGCCCTTCGCGAAAAGTACCCGCCGGCATTCGTCGAGCTCACGAAGATCCCTGGTCTGGGCCCGAAAACGCTCAAGCTCATCCGGGAACAGCTCGGCATCGAGGACATCGAAGGCCTGCGCCGGGCCATCGCCGCCGAGCAGCTGCGAGAACTACCCGGTCTCGGGAAGACGACAGAGGAGAAGATCGGCAAGGCGATCGAGCGTCTTGGTCTGCACGGGAAGGACCGGCGAACCCCATTGGTCGAGGCGTTGCCTCTGGCAAGATCACTGGCATCGCGGATCGCCGCCCTCGACGGTGTCGAGGCCGCCGTGCCGTGCGGCTCGATCCGTCGATTCTCGGACACCGTCGGGGACATCGACATCGTGGTGGCCGCCAACGACTCCACGGCCGTCTCCGAGTTCGTCGTCCGTCTGCCCGAGGCCACCGAGGTGATCGGGTCCGGCGGGACAAAGACCTCGTTCCTGACCCGGGAAGCCCTACAGGTCGATGTCCGCACTGTCGAGCCCGGTCAGCTGGGCTCGGCCCTTCTCTACTTCACCGGGTCGAAGGCTCACAACATCGCGCTCCGTCAGCGCGCGATCGATCGGGGTTGGCTGCTCAGCGAGTACGGGCTCTTCGAGGAAGAGAGGCTGATCGCTTCGGAGACCGAGGAAGACATCTACAAGGCGCTGGAGATGGAGTTGGTTCCCCCGCCACTGCGTGAGGGCACCGGTGAAATGGAGGCCGCGGCCGCGGGGACACTGCCCCGGCTCATCGAGCTTTCCCAGATCAGGGGTGATCTCCATTATCACTCAGACCGGTCCGGGGATGGCCGCTCGACGCTCGAGGAGATGATCGAAGCGGCGATCGCGCGGGGATATGAGTACGTGGCGTTCACCGACCACGGTGAGGACCTCGCAATCAATGGGTCGTCACGGGACGTGATGCTCGAACATCGCGACCGCATTCGTGATCTTCAGGGCAAGTACCCCGACATTCGCCTCTTGTTCGGGTGCGAGCTCAACATCGGCCCGGACGGCGATCTCGACTACGACGCCGACTTCCGCCTCGAGTTCGACTACTGCGTCGCCTCGATCCATTCCCATTTCGACCTGTCGCAAGATCGTCAGACCGCGCGGATCCTCGGCGCGCTCCACGATCCGGCGGTGAATGCAATCGGTCATCTCAGCGGCCGGTACGTGGGACGCCGTCCGGGTGTCGAGCTGGACATCGACGTGATACTCGAAGGGCTCGAAGTGACCGGGGTGGCCCTCGAGATCAATGGAGCGCTCGATCGGCTCGACGCCACCTCCGAGGTGGCGCGTCGGGCGATGGCACGTGGCGTCGACTTCGTCATCGACACCGACTCGCATCACACCAGCGACCTCGTCCGGATGGGTTACGGAGTCACCTACGCCCAGCGTGGGTGGGTGACGACCGATCGAGTGGTCAACGCCCGGCCGGTCGACGACTTCCTGGAGTGGGTCGCTCGCCGCCGATGACGGGTAGCTTCCCGATGATGGCCAAGGAATATCAGGTCACCCGGAACGTGAATCGGCTCATGTCGTGGGCCGCCCGGCGGGGTATGGGAAGGACCCAGCTCATGACCACGACGGGACGGAAGAGCGGCCAAAGGCGAGAAGTCCCGGTAAGCCCGCTCGTGCTCGATGGCACCGAGTACGTGGTCTCGCCTTACGGCGAGGTGCCATGGGTGCACAACGTCCGAGCCAACCCCTCAGTCACCCTGCGTCACGGATCGAACGAGCGTCAGGTCCGCCTCGAAGAGATGACCGGCTCCATAGCGGCGTCGGCCGCAGCCGCTTATTACGAACGGGAGAACTTCGCGCGTCCCTACATGGACGTGCCGGAGAATCCCACCACCGCCGACTTCGCGGCCAAGTTGGCGCTTTTCCCTGTGTTCAAGGTCAACGCCTGAGCCCGGTTCACCGGCGATCCTTGTAATTCACCGCCAGGAGCAGGAAGCTGTGCTCCTTGGCGACGACCGCTAGACAGACCGAACAAGTGTCCTTCGTCCTCGACACCTGTGTGCTCCTCGCCGACCCCCAGTCCCCGCTCCGATTCGACGAGCACGATGTCGTGCTGCCGCTCGTTGTCGTCGAAGAGTTGGATCGGATGAAGACGCGCATGGACGAGGTGGGGGGCAACGCCAGGGCGGCCATTCGCCTCCTGGAAGAGCTGGGGGCGTCCCGGACCGGCGGGCTGCGAGATGCGGTCGAGCTCCCCGGAGGCGGCACCCTCAGGATCGAGCTCAATGGGGTGGTCTCCGAGCGTCTGCCAGCGGTGCTCGATCCTCACACCCCGGATCACCGGATCCTCGCCACCTGCCTGAACTTGCACGAGCAGACGCCGGCGGTGCTCGTCACCAAGGACGCATCTCTTCGCATCAAGGGGGCACAGCTCGGGGTCCCGGTTCAGGATTACCGAGCTGACACCGTGCCGGTGGAACAGCTCCAGTCGGGGCTCGTCGAGCATGCGACCGACGGAGACACCATCGATCGGCTGTTCGACGAGGGAAAGATCACCCTCGATGAGATCGACGCGATGGTCAATCAGTTCGTGCTGCTCCGCTCCGGCGCGTCACGTTCAGCCCTGGCCCGCGTCATCCAGGCCGAGCCAACCGTCGTGGTGGAACGGGTCCCCACCCATGTGCGGGCGTTCGGTGTGGAGCCGAAGAACGTCCGGCAGACCGTGGCATTGCATCAACTGCTCGATCCGGACATCCCTGCCGTTTCGCTGATGGGCATGGCGGGCACCGGGAAGACCTTTCTCGCCCTGGCCGCTGCTCTCGAACAGGTCATCGAACAGGGGAGATACCGGAGGGTTTCTGTCTATCGCCCCTTGGTGGCAGTGGGCCGCCAGGAGGTCGGCTACTTGCCCGGGGATCTCAACGAGAAGCTGGCGCCATGGATGGCGGCGGTACATGACAACCTGTTCGCCCTCTTCTCCGACGCCGGGGCCGACGGCGCCAAGCACGCCATCGAGGAGCTCATCGACCGCGGTGAGTTGGAGATGGCGGCGGTGACCTATCTTCGCGGTCGCTCAATCACCGGCGAGTTCGTCGTCATCGACGAGGCGCAGAACCTGGAGCTGCCCACCCTCAAAGTGATCCTGACCCGGATGTCGCGCGACTCCAAGGTGGTCTTCTGTGGTGACTTGACCCAGGTGGACAACCCCTACATCTCGCCATTCGGGGGGATGGCCGCTCTCATCGAGAAGTTCAAGGGCTCACCGCTGTTCGGACACGTCACGCTGGAGAAGACGGTGCGCTCCCCGCTGGCCGAGATGGCCGCAACAGTGCTCTGACCAATGTCGCCCAAGTCCCTACTTCGACGGGGCAGGGCTGTGCTGAAAACCATCCCTTATCGCGGGTTAGGGCGGTGGTGCCCCGTATGCAGGCGGTCATCCCGACGCTTCCGCCCCTACGGGAATCCGCCCCGTCGCGAAGCCCAATGCATCCACTGTGGATCGCTGGAGCGCCATCGGTTTGTGTGGCTTCTGTTGAACGACGACACCGATCTCTTCGACGGCCGCGCCAAGAATGTCCTGCACTTCGCACCGGAGCGCTGCCTCGAGCCTTTCCTCCGCCAGCGTTTGGGCGCCGGCTATCAAACCGCGGATCTCGAACGAGAAGACGTCGATCTGCGTCTGGATGTGACCAACATCCAGCTCCCGGACGAATCGTTCGACGTCATCATCTGCAGCCATGTCCTCGAGCACGTCCCTGACGATCGACGGGCGATGCAAGAGCTGCGCCGCATCCTCTCCTCCAACGGCTGGGGATTGGTCGTGGTTCCCATAACGAGGGACGTGACATTCGAAGATCCGACCATTGTCGATCCCGATGAGAGGCTTCGAGTCTTCGGACAGCGAGATCACGTCAGGATGTACGGCCCTGACATAGTGGATCGCCTCCGGGATGCCGGGTTCTGGGTGGTGAGCCACGGGGCCTCGGACATGTACTCCGAGAAGAACATCGCGCGAATGGGGCTGCGCCGAGCTTCCCGACCGGTATTCGTCATCAGCGGCGGCGGCTGAAGGCGCCGCGTTGGGGCAGCCGGTGACTGGTCCCGACAGACCACCTCGACACTCCATGTGCAGACATATGTGACTGCCCCTACTGGCAATCCTGTGCCTGGACAGTCTGCCTGCACGGCACAGTGCCCAGATGATCCCTCGAACCCAGACAGCTGGACCATCGTGGTGCCCGATGCGGGTCACTAGGGCATTCATGTCGGGGTGGGACAGTGGATTTTTGATCCGAACTTTCCGCCCGCATGACTGAGTCCAACTTCGGCCGCCTAGCCGAACCTGATTGAGAGGGCCCGGGTCAACCCGGGCCCCTCTCTACGCCCAGCAAGCACAAGGCGAAAACGAACCCCTAATTCCCGACTCGATCCCTTCGTGCCGACAAGAGCTCCGCCGCCCGCTCGAGGGTGATGGTCTCGGGGGAGTCGCCCTGACGCAATGAGGCATTGACCTCGCCGTCGGTCACGTACGGGCCGTAGCGGCCGTTGCGAACCGTCACCGGTTTCCCACTCACCGGATCCGGGCCCAGCTCTTTGAGGGGGCCAGATGCCTGCTGACCCCTGCGGCGCGGCGGCTCGGCAAGAAGCGCCAATGCCTGATCGACGGTGAGGGTGAACAGCTGATCCTCACTCTCCAGACTGCGTCGGTCGGACCCCCGCTGGATGTAGGGCCCATAGCGCCCGTTCAGGGCGACGATTTCCACGCCCTCCGGGTCGGTCCCAACCTTGCGGGGCAGGGAGAGCAGTCGCATGGCCGTGTCCAACCCAAGCTCGTCGAGCGACATCGTCTTGAACAGGGAGGCCCGCTTCGGCTTGGTCTTGCTTCCCTCTTCGGCCTCGCCGAGCTGGATGTAGGGACCGAACCGACCGGTCTTGCCGTATACGGTGAGCCCGGATTCGGGGTCGGTGCCGAAGATCTTGTCGCCCGCGTTCTGAGACTGTACAAGTTCGAGCGCCTTCTCCACGGTCAGCTCGTCCGGCGCCAGATCATCGGGGATCGAAGCCCGCTCCTCGTCGATCTCGACGTAGGGCCCGTAGCGCCCGATCCTGGCGACGACGTCGTTGCCGGCCTCGTCGACACCGATCGGGATGGAGCCCACGGCCCGTGGGTCGATCTCATCGAGACGGGTCGCCACCTTGTGCTTCAACCCGTCGTCGCCGAAATAGAAATGAGTGAGCCACGGGATCGACTCCTCCTCCCCGGCGGCAATCCTGTCGAGATCGTCCTCCATCGATGCCGTGAAGCTGTAATCGACGAGCTGGGGGAAATGTTTCTCGAGAAGCGCGACAACGCCAAACGCGACGAAGCTCGGGACCAGGGCCGTGCCCTTCTTCCGCACGTAGCCGCGGTCCTGGATCGTGGTCATGATCGAGGCATATGTGGAGGGCCGCCCCACGCCCAGCTCCTCGAGACGTTGAACCAGCGATGCCTCGGTGTACCTGGCCGGCGGCCTCGTCTCGTGCCCGGTGGGCTCCAGACGCTGCACGGCGAGAGCGTCTCCAGTGGTCAGTTTGGGCAGGACCTTCTCCTTGTCGTCTGGGTCGGACTCCGGGTCGTCTGATCCCTGCACATAGACGCGGAGGAAACCGGGAAAGGTGATGGTTCTACCGCTGGTGCTGAACACGACTTCGCGCCCATCGGTCGACTGCGCCCCGAGGCGAGCCGACACGGTGAAGCCCACAGCATCGGCCATTTGCGATGCGATGGTCCGCTTCCAGATGAGATCGTAGAGCCGACCCTCGTCTGGGCCGACGAGTGTGGCCACCTGTTCCGGTGTCTGGAATTGCTCATCCCCGGCCGGCCGGATCGCCTCGTGCGCCTCCTGGGCGCCTTTCACCTTCGAGGCGAATGTCCGCGGCTTCGGTGAGAGATACTCCTGCCCGTAGAGCTTGGTGATTTGAGCCCGGGAAGAGGCAACAGCGGAGTCGGCCAACGAGGTTGAGTCCGTCCGCATGTAGGTGATGTACCCGTTCTCATAGAGACGCTGGGCCACCGACATGGTTCGTGACGACGAGAAACGGAGCTTCCGGGCAGCCTCCTGCTGAAGGGTCGACGTCCGAAACGGCGGATACGGGGACCGCTTGTAGGGCTTCTCCTCGACCGAACGCACGTCGAATCGAGAGTCGAGGAGGCCTTCGGCCAGTTCCGTCGCCAGAGCCTGGTCCAACACGAGAGCTCCTGGCTTTGGCTGCCCGTCTGCGCCGAACTCCTTGCCAGTGGCCACCCTGGCCCCGTCCACCTGGTAGAGGGTTGCCTCGAAGGTTTTGTTCAGATCATCGACCGGGGCAAAGGTGCCTTCGACGCTCCAGTATTCGGCCGAGGTGAACGCCATCCGCTCACGTTCACGTTCGACGACGATGCGCACCGCGACACTCTGCACCCGCCCGGCGGAGAGGCCCTGTTGGACCTTGCGCCACAGGACCGGGGACACCTCGTATCCGTAGAGGCGGTCGAGGATCCGGCGTGCTTCCTGCGCCTGGACCAAACGAAGGTCCAGATCTCGTGGGTTGGCAAAGGCATCTTCGATCGCATGTTGGGTGATCTCGTGGAACACCATCCGATGAACGGGCACCTTGGGCTTGAGGGCTTCGGCGAGATGCCAGGCGATGGACTCGCCCTCGCGGTCCTCGTCCGTTGCCAGATAGAGCCGGTCGACCCCGGCCAGCATCTCCTTGAGCTTCTTGACCCGTTCCTTCCGCTCCTTGGGCACCACATACAGCGGCTCGAAATCGTTGTCCACGTCGACTCCGAGGCGGGCCCAATCCTTGCCCTTCGCGCTGGCCGGGATCTCGGCGGCCGACCGCGGAAGGTCACGGATGTGGCCCATCGAAGACTCGACGGCCACGTCCGGACCGAGAAATCCGGAGATGGTGCGAGCCTTCGTCGGGGACTCGACGATTACGAGGCTCTTAGGCATGGGTGGGGAGAGTTGACTTCATCTGACCGCCTGATGTCAATACGACTCGTGTCACGGGAGACCGTTACCGTCCATCACAGTGACAGGTGAAACGCCCCGTAACCACCGATATATTGCGCTGGAGGGCGGTGATGGCAGCGGCAAGACGACTTTGTCGGCCGCCCTGGCCACCAGGCTTCGCTCCTTGGGGGAAGAGGTCGTCGAGGTGCGTGAGCCCGGTGGGACCCCGCTCGGAGAGACAGTTCGCAAGCTGGTGCTCGACTCAGAACAGGTCGATCGCTGGGCGGAGGTGTTCCTCTTCGCCGCGCAACGGGCTCAACTCGCCCGGGATGTGGTGGCGCCGGCTCTGCAGCGAGGCGCCTGGGTGATCAGCGATCGCACTTACTACTCATCGATCGCCTATCAGGGACGGGCCCGTGGGCTTGGCGAGGGGCAAGTGCGTGAGATCAACGAGATCGGGCTCGAGGGTGTGGAGCCGGGCCGGGTGTTCGTGATCGATATCGACCCGGGAGAGGCATTGCGGCGTCAGGGGCGTTCCGATCGGATTGGTGGCGAGAGTGTGTCTTTCCAGGAGGAGGTGAGCGCGGCATATCGAGACCTCGCCGTGGCCGAGCCCCGGCGTGTTGTGCTGCTGGACGGGTCGGGGTCGGTGGAGGAGCTGGTCGATCGGATAATGATGGATTTGGCTGGATGAGCGATTCCTTCGATGGAGTGATCGGTCACGAGCGGGTGGTCGATCTGTTGCGTAGGGAATTGGGCGCGCCTGCCCAGGCGTACCTGTTCACCGGGCCCGACTCGGTGGGCAAGGGGACGCTCGCAGTGCGGTTCGCCGCGGCGCTGCTCTGCGCCGAACGTGGAGAGCACGAGGTGGAATGCCGATCATGCCGGTTGGTACGCGGGGGAGTCCACCCCGATGTGACTGTCGTCGAGCCGGAGGGGGCGACCAGTCTCGGTGTCGACCAGGCCCGGGAGGTGGTCACCCGGGCCTCGTTGCGCCCGGTCGAGTCGGATCGGTCGATATTCCTCTTTCCTGAGGCGGGGACGATGACCGAGCAAGCGGCCAACGCCCTGCTCAAGACGCTGGAGGAGCCGACTGCGTCGGTCGTTTTCCTCCTGGTGGCGGAGTCTGAGGAGGATTTCCCCGCCACGGTGGCCTCCCGATGTCGCACCATCCACGTCGGCAGGGTTCCCCAGGCGACGATGGTGAAGGCGCTCGAGGCTCGGGGATTGGATCACGCCCCCGCCGAGGGTGTGGCGGTCGTCTCCGGTGGGCGGCCCGGTCTGGCTCTGGCTTTGATGGATCGGCCCGAGGTTTCCCGGTTCCGCGATCTGTGGTTGGCGATACCTGGCCAGGTGACGCCCCATCCGGGAGACGGTCAGAGACTGGCCTCCGACGTACTGTCCGAAATCGCTCCCCTGGTCGACCAGTCGGTCTCCGAGGACATGACCAAGGAACGGGAGCAACGGGCGAGGCGACGCGCCGAGCAGTCCTTGCTGGTCAACGGGCTCGAGATCCTCGCCTCGTGGTACACCGACTCGGCCTCGTTGCAGATGGGAGGGCCGGTGCGCAACAGCGATTTGCCCTTGGGGTCATTCACCGATGTGAGTCCCCGCAAGGCGGTGGCCTCGGCAGAGAAGATCCTTGACGCCGTCGTCGACATCCAGGCCAATCTCAGACGCGAGCTGGTCCTGGCCAATCTCTTTGCCGGTCTCGGCTCCGAGACCTGACTTTTCGTCCCTCGGTCCCAATACCTTCTACATCGAGGGTGTCGATGGGGAAGACCAACGCCAAAGGGCAGATCGGGGAGGCGATGATCCTGGCCGACCTCCAGCGCCAAGGTCACGGCATCGCCATCCCTTTCGGACACGACCTGCCGTTCGATCTCATCGTGGTCCGCAAGGAGGACGGCGCACTGGAGAGGGTCCAATGCAAATACGCGACTTCGGATGGCCGTGTCCTGATCGCTCGAATCATGAGCAACTCGGCGTGGGTGCGTCATCGGTACACCAAGGATGAGGTCGATTGGATCGCGGTTTATGACGCCACGACGGACCTCTGTGCCTATCTTCCGTCCGCCGAATGGGACGGTCAGGTTGCGATGAATCTGCGGCTAACTCCAACGGCCAATGGTCAGACCAAGGGGATCAGATTCGCCAAGGACTTCACGGTCGTTAGCGGCAGACCGAACGAAGTTCGGCGATCTGGCTCAGGCAAGCCTCTCCCTTTACCATTGAGCCTCCCGCCGGAGTAGCTCAGTGGTAGAGCAATCGCCTCGTAAGCGATAGGCCAGGGGTTCGACTCCCCTCTCCGGCTCTGTGACCGCTCGTTGGATTCCGCCCGTGCCCGACGGCGATCCAATCCTCGACAAGACGCCCCACTCGGTCCGTCGCTTGCTGTCCGACAACTTCGAGCTGATCTCGGTGGTCGTGATGTCGGTGACGGCCATAGCCACCGCCTGGTCCGGTTTTCAAGCTCGCAATGGTCTGCGGCCCAGGCAACAGCTAGGGCGACGCAGCCAGCGACCAGACCGAATAGGTGCGCGCCTCGAACGAGGCCCGGGCAGGCCACGTCGATCGATCTGGCCGTGTTTATCGCCTGGCTCGAGGCAACGACCGACGGTGAAGCCGAAACGGCCGAATTCATCTACGAAGGCATGCCGGAGCGGCTGCGCATCGCGACCGACGCCTGGCTGGCCGAGGAACCGTTCGACAATCCGGATGCCCCTTCGTCTCCGTTTGTCATGGAGGAGTATGTGGTGCCTGCGGCGCAGATCGCCGATGACCTCGCTCAGATGGCCGACGAGCACACTCTGACCGCTCAGCAGGCCAGTGAGCGGGCCAACGAATACGTGCTGACAACCGTCCTCTCGCCACGGTTATGTTCTTCGCTTCCATCAGCTCCAAGCTCAACGGCGTGGTCAACCGGTGGGCGATCCTATCGATCGCCATAATCGGCCTTCTGGCCGTGTCCGGCCGATCATCCAGTGGACATCGAACCCCCATGTCTCCGTGTCTCGGTCCGGATTCGCGATCTCGACCGCTTAGGGCTTTCCACCCTCACCCTGTACCGTCCCGGCTCATGGCGGACCAGGCCAACTTCGAACGCGATGCCATGCAGTACGCACGGCAGTTGTACAGCGCCGCCATGCGCATGACCCGTAACCCAGCCGATGCCGAGGATCTGGTCCAGGAGACCTTTCTCAAGGCCTACCGGGCCTATCACACCTTTGAGGAGGGGACCAACCTCAAGGCGTGGCTCTACCGGATCCTCACCAACACCTACATCAACAAATACCGCAAGGACTCGCGGCGCCCCTCTGAGGTCGACCTGGGCTCGGTCGAGGACCTCTACCTCTACAGGAACATCGGCTCCGAGGAGTCGGCGGAGGCTGCTCGTACCACCGAAGACCGGGTGCTGGACGGGTTGGTGGAGTCTGATATCAAGAAGGCGGTCGAGGACCTGCCGGAGAACTTCCGGCTCCCGGTATTGCTCGCCGACCTCGAGGGTTTCTCATACAAGGAGATCTCCGACATCCTCGACATCCCGATCGGTACCGTCATGTCGCGGCTCCACCGGGGAAGAAAGGCGATGCAGAAATCGTTGTGGGAATACGCAGTCAAAAGAGGCCTTGTGCCTGAAGGCGCGGAGCGACCATGAGCGGCCACGAGTGCGATGACGCACTGACCAATCTGTATCAGTATCTCGACAGGGAGATCGAAACCACCACATCGGAGGTGATTCGCGCCCATCTCGAAGACTGTTCGGGATGCCTGCGCAGCTTCGATTTCGAGGCTCGGCTCCAGGTCGTGGTGAGACAGCGCCTTGCCGAGGAGGTTCCACCCGAGTTCCTGGAGCGGTTGCGCGACGCGATCGCCCGCGAGGCGGCATCTCCCTAGTGCAGCACTAGTCTGCGCGTCAGATGAAGCGATTCAGCCGCATCGCGACACTCGTCGTCCTCGTCGCCGCCCACGCATCTTTCTTCGTAGCGCCCGCGCTGGCGACCGAGGGGACCGAGGAAC
>Ga0299914_10002786_pt1 | contig 12164 bp, 7 predicted proteins | sample RVTome_10_FD_201361 | JGI IMG/M metagenome (GOLD analysis project Ga0299914, IMG submission 201361) | Soil microbial communities from uranium-contaminated site in the Upper Colorado River Basin, Wyoming, United States - RVT153D57 (version 2) ... | reverse complement strand
GCCGCGAGCGGAATGGCCAGCGCCAGCACCGGCACCGGCAGGTGCCACAGCACGTCCAGCACCCGCGACGCCATCCGTCCATCGTCGAGGGCGAGCGACGTCATGCCGCCGATGGGGAAGAGCCCCGTGACGCCGGCCGCCCAGACGAGCAGCAGCGACGCGATGAGCGGCGGCACCGAGATGCAGAGCGCCGACAGCGCGCGCACGGCCTGCGCGGCAAACGTGCGCGGACGGCTGCCCGAGAGCAGGCCGAGCGGCAGGCCGGCGAGGCACGCGACGAGCAGCGCGCCGAAGGCGAGCAGCGCGCTGTTGGCGGTGCGCCCCGCGACCAGGTCGCGCACCGGACGCTGGTAGAGGAGCGAGGTGCCGAAGTCGAGGCGGACGGCGCCGCGCAGCCACCCGGCGTACTGCTCGGCGAAGGGGCGGTCGAGCCCGCGCGCCGCGCGCAGGCGCTCGATCGTCTCGGGCCGGGCGCCGAGGCCGAGCGACTGCGACACGTAGTCGCCGCCGGCGGCCCGCGCGAGCACCAGCCCGCCGGTCGCCAGGACGAAGGCGAGCGCGAGCGCCGCCAGCGCGCGCCGGGCGATGAAGCGCAGCATCAGGCCTTCAGCGCGGGGCGCGCACTCGCGTTCATTCCACCGTGACGACGTCCGGGTTCCACAGGATCTGGGGGCGGGAGACGACGGGCGTGAAGCCGGTGACGCGGGGGCTCGTGGCCACGTAGACGTGCGGCGCGGCGAAGACGAGCGCCGGGCTTTCCGCGGCCACGATCTCCTGCACCCTGGCGAAGAGCGCGTGGCGCTCGAGGAAGTCGGTCGAGGCCACCTGCCGGCGCATCAGCGCGTCGACCTGCTCCTCCCACTCCGTGGAGGGGTCGGGCTGGCCCGGGTTCCACAGGTGCGCGCTGCCGGACGACAGCCACAGATCGAGGTTGCCGGCCGGGTCTGTGTCGGTCCACATCATCCAGTGGTAGATCGCGTCGTACTCGGCCTTGCCCCAGCGCGACATCATCGCGGCCAGCTCGAGCGCGGCGATGTCGACGCCGATGCCGACCTGCGCGAGCTGCTCGCGCAGGAACGACGCGCCCTTCTCGGCGGCCGTGATGCCCTTCTGCACCAGCACCGTGAAGCGCACCGGCGCGCCGGCGGCGTCCTGCAGCAGGCCGTCGCCGTCGGGATCGGTGAGGCGGAGGCCGGCGAGCAGCCGGCGCGCGAGATCCCGATCGAGGGCCGGCTCCGGCACATCGGCGTGCCACGTGGTGTTCGCGGCGCTCACCAGCGTCCACGCCGGCTCCGCGGCGCCGAGGTACACGGTTTCCGCGAACGCGCGGCGGTCGACCGCGTGCGAGATGGCGCGGCGGAACGCCGGGTGGTGCAGCCAGGGGCGCCCCGCCTCGCAGGCCGCGCCGGTCAGGTTGAACCAGAGCAGGTGCGTGTCGAGGCTCGTGCCGATGTCGACCATCTTCAGGCGTCCGCGGTCGGCCTCGTCTTTCAGCGGGCGGTAGTCCTCGGGCCGCAGCTCGCTCTGCATCAGGTCGATCTGGCCGGCCTGCAGCCGCAGCAGCTCCGCGTTCTGGTCGGGCACCAGCTCCACGATCAGGCGGTCGAGGCGCGGGTATGGGTCGCCGCCGCCGCCGGTGCGCCAGTAGTGCGGGTTCCGCTCGAAGATCAGGCGCTGCCCCGGCTCGTGGCGCGCGAGGCGGAACGGGCCGAGGCCGGCGATCTCGCCCGGCGGGGTGGCCGGGCCCCAGGCCTCGCCGAGCGTGCCCGCCTCGAGGGACGCCGCCAGCAGGTGGCGCGGGTAGATCGGCAGGCCGTCGAGCAGGCGCAGCCCCGGGCCGTAGGGGGCGGGGAAGCGGATGGTCACGTGCCGGTCGCCGTGCGCCTCGACCTGCAGCGGCTCGCCGCCGATGCGGAGCACGTCGGCGAAGGGGCTGGCGGTGCGCGGGTCGTAGATGGCGGCGAACGAGAAGGCGACGTCGGCGGCGGTGAACGGCTCGCCGTCGGAGAAGCGGATCCCCTCGCGGAGGTGCAGGTCGTACTGGAGCGCGTCGCCGCTCACCTCCCACGACTCGGCGAGCCACGGCTCGACGCGGTCGGTGAGGCGGTTGATGCGGACCAGCCCCGCGTGCGTCAGTCCCGTGATGAGGACAGTCGGGTACGCGCGTCCGGCGCCCGTGTAGCGGTTGAAGGTGGCGGGCTCGCTGCGGAGCGTCGTCACGAGCGTGCGCGGCCCGTCACCGCCCGCAACCGCTTCGTCCCTGGCGGGTTGCGCGCCGAGGTACCAGGCCGCCGCGGCGGCGAGCGCGACGAGGATCAGGACGGCGGAGAGGAGTCCGGAACGGAAACGAGTGGCCATGATCCTGACTAGCCGGCCAATGGATTAGCCACGTAGAAGCTCCTCTTTTTCGCTTTTTTCAACACGCCGCGGTCCGCGCGCCCGCAGATGTTGCAACGCCGAAGCGGGGCGGTCAACTGCCTGCCCGGCCGGGAACGTTCCCGCCCGCTTCCGGACTCCCAGCTCGGTCGCCGTCAACCCCTGTGGTGTCAGTCGTTTGCCCGTCGCTGTGACGGGCGTCGTCGCGCTGGCACCGGCCCTGCCAAGGCAACGGGCGGGTGAACGCTCTTCACCCGCTCTCTATCTCACGACAACGGGGGGATTTCGTGGACGAGCACGGTCGGAGCGTGTCGATCAGTCAGGCTGCCCAGCTTCTCGGCGTCTCGCGCCGCACCGTGTATTACCGCATCAAAGACGGGCGGTTGCTGACGGTGCGCACGCGCGGGGCGTCGCAGCGGGTGCTGGTCGTGTCGCTGCAGCAGTTCGTGCTCGCGCACCCGGTGTCGAAGCTCGCGCCCGCGCGCGCGGTGGTGGCGTGAGCGTCATGCCGTTCGTCTTCATCCATGTCGGGTTCCCAGGTCGTCCGGAGGGTGTCATGCGTGGAAACCGGGGGTCGTCGGTGACGCGGTCGCTGTGGCGTGTGTTCGCCGCGGCGGTCCTTGTGCTCGGTGCGGGGTCGCTCGCCTTTGCGGGCCCCGGCAACGGGCGGCTCTCCCGGGATCTGCGCGAGGGGCTCGGCAACGGGCGGCAGACGTTCAACGTCATCGTGCAGGCGGACGCGGCGGCGATCGAGGACGCGGTGGCGAGGTACGGCGTCCGCGTGAAGAAGACGCTCAGGCGCGGCGCCGTCGTCGAGGCCTCGGCGGAGGCGCTCGAGGCGATGAGCGCGGACGGCTCGCTCGGGCACCTGTCGGGCGACACGTACGTGCGCTCGATGATGGCGGTGGCCTCCGAGGCGATTGGCGCGGACCAGGCGTGGGCGGGCGTCGTCGAGGACCTGGCGGGGGTGACGGGGCGCGGCATCGGCGTCGCGGTGCTCGACTCGGGCATCTCGAACCACTCGGCGCTGGCGGGGCGCGTCGCGGCGTCGGTCGACATGACCGGGAGCAACGGCGCGGGCATCGATCAGTGGGGGCACGGGACGCACGTGGCCGGCATCATCGCCGGCTCTTCGAGCGGGTTCCGCGGAGTCGCGCCGGGGGCGCACCTGGTGAGCGTGAAGGTGCTGGACGGCGAGGGCAAGGGGTACACGAGCGACGTCATCCGGGGCCTCGACTGGGTGGTGGCGAACAAGAGCCGCTACGGCATCCGGGTGGTCAACCTCTCGCTGGGGCGTCCGGTCTTCGACTCGTATGCGGACGATCCGCTGTGCCAGGCGGTGGAGCGGGCGTTCAAGGCCGGCCTCGTCGTCGTGGCGTCGGCGGGGAACTACGGGCAGCTCGAGGACGGGCGGCTGGTGGCGGGTGGCATTACCTCGCCGGGGAACTCGCCGTTTGCGCTGACGGTGGGGGCGATTGACAACAAGGGCACCGTCCGGCGGTCGGATGACGAGGTGGCGTCGTGGAGCTCGAAGGGTCCGACGCTGTATGACGAGCTGCTCAAGCCGGATCTGGCGGCGCCGGGGCGGAACATCGTGTCGCTGTCGTCGCCGGGGTCGTACCTGCTGAAGACCTACCCGGAGCGGCAGGTATCGGGGAGCGGGCAGTCGGGGCTCTTCAAGCTCAGCGGGACGAGCATGGCGGCGGCGGTGGTGAGCGGCGCGGCGGCGGTGGTGCTGGAGGCCAACAGCCAGCTCACCCCGGCGCAGGTGCGGATTGCGCTGCAGCTCACCAGCGAGTTCCTGCCGGACTACGGCCTCGTGGGGGCGGGGGCGGGGAGCCTCAACCTCGCGGCGGCGGTTCAAGCTGCAGGACTCGGTCCGGACCTATCAGTGATTTCTACAGCGATAGGTGGCCAATCAGTGGAGAGCGGCGGGTTGGCATTTGGAACCAACATCCCGTCGGTCTCCGGTGACGTGCTCGTCTGGGGCAACGTCCTGGTGTGGGGCAACGTGCTCGTCTGGGGCAACGTCCTTGTCTGGGGCAACGTGCTCGTATGGGGCAACGTGCTCGTTTGGGGGAACGCTGTCACAGGAGACGTGCTGGTCTGGGGAAACAACGCTGTCGCAGGCAACGTGCTGGTCTGGGGCAACAACGTAGCGGGCAACGTCCTAGTCTGGGGCAATGTCCTCGTGTGGGGCTAGGTCACAGCTGCGTCGCGAAAAAGGAGGCAGATTTTCAATGAACCCCATAATCGTCTGGACCTAGCCGACCGATATCCCATCAGGGATGTCAGCGCCGAAGCATCTCCAACAAGCTGAGAAGCCCGCGGTTCCACGGAAACTGTCCGTTTCTGGGACAGCGTACGTCCTTGCAGTGGCCGCGGGCGGTGGCTTAGTGTTGCTGGCGTCAGTCCAGCAGATTCACGACCAAGACCTCTGGCTGAAGTGGCTTCCGCTCGCAGCTTTGACGCTGTTGAGCGGCTCCGCTTCAGTGAAGCTTCCGTCGATTCCAGCCACGATCTCGGTTTCGGAAACCTTCGTATTCGCGTCAGTTCTGTTGTTCGGCCCCGCGGCCGGCGCACTCATCACCGCCCTTGACGGTCTCATCATCTCTGCGTGGTTGTCGACGTGTAGAAGGGAGTGGTACCGAATCCTCTTCAACGTGACCGCGCCTGCTCTCTCGATCTGGCTCGCTTCTAGTCTCTATTTCTCTTTCCCGGGCATCCGGCCATTCACCACAGGCACGGTTTCGATCGAAGTACTGATTGTTCCCCTGGCAGTTTTTGCCCTTACCCATTTCTTGGTTAATACATGGTCGGTCGCGCTTGCGATCTCCTTCCAGACCAACCTTCCTGCTCCGACAGTCTGGCGAAGTCACTTCCCTTGGCTTTCATTGAACTACTTCGGCGCCGCCTCTGTTGCAGCTCTCATCGCCATTTACACGACGGATGTGAGTCCTGTCCTGCTCGGCGTCATCGTCCCTTTGTTACTTCTGCTGTACTTCAGTTTCAAGGTACCAATGGCCCGCATCGAGGATAGTTTGCGACATGTGGAGCAAGTCAATTCCTTGTACTTGTCGACCATCGAGACCCTCGCGATGGCCGTCGACGCGAAAGATCAAGTCACGCACGGCCACATCCGACGCGTTCAGCTGTATGCCACGAGCCTAGCAAAGGAGCTTGGAATACGAGACGAGGGCCTGCTGAAAGCTATTGAAGCATCCGCTCTGCTCCATGACATGGGAAAGCTAGCGATCCCAGAACATATTCTCAATAAGCCTGGGAAACTTAGCGATGCCGAATTCGAAAAGATGAAAATGCACGCGTCGATCGGCGCGGACATTCTATCGGCCATCGAGTTCCCATATCCGGTCGTGCCAATCGTCAGGCACCATCATGAAAACTGGAACGGTACCGGCTACCCCGATGGATTAGGTGGCACGGATATCCCCATCGGTGCGAGGATTCTTGCAGTCGTGGATTGTTACGACGCACTCACATCCGATCGACCTTACCGACCGAGCCTGTCCGACGAACAAGCAGTGGGCATTCTCCTCCAGCGCCGTGGGACGATGTACGATCCGCTAGTCGTCGATACGTTTTTGCGCGTTCACGCGGAATTATCTGCGGAACATATGAGAGATATGTCAGCCCCTCACCCGGCGTTCGCAGATCTCCACCGGGGTAGTTTCCGTCGTCTTGCCGACGTCGTTCCCTCAGGGCCATATGATGAAAGGCCGACGCATCAAGGTACGTCTGGCTCTAATCACACCAACATCCGAGCGTTGCCAGCGGCCGAACGCGTCTGCTCACAGATACGCGATGCGGTGAACGCCTCTGCCTACGTGTTGGCTACCTACGATAAAGCCGCGGACCAGCTTGTCATTCAAGTCGCATCCGGCGAGTCCGTGAGTTCTTTGCTGGGGCAGCGCATAACACTGGGACAAAGGGCGCTGGGTTGGGTAGCCGCGAACCGACGCACAATGCTCAACGCGGATCCCACCTTGGACTTTGCCTCAGGAGTCGTTGTGGCCGTGCCCAACCTCACGGCGTCTATCATCTTTCCGGTGTGCGAAAACGACGAACTTCTAGCAGTCCTTGGCCTCTATGGCCGTCAGTCCTTCGAGAAGCACTGCGAAGTTGTCGTCGAGAGGGCACTGCCGGGCTTAATCGAGGCGCTGAAGCCCGGTATGCGCTTGCGTCGCGTCGCTGCCTCGTAACCTTCCCTCTAGCTGCCGACGTCTCTGTGACGTGGCGCGTTCAGAATCACGGGGCATTACCGAGGTGTTCGCAAGATCTTCATCCAAACCTCTGGATACAAGCTCATCATCGTGGCATATTGCTTTCGGCCCCGCTCTCACCCGGCGGCTGGCGTCGGTTCAGCACACAAAGAAAAACGCGGACGGACGCACGATAGCAGCGAGTTCGACCCGGCGAAATTGCTGACGGCGGCGGTGATTGACCAAACGCGCAAACATCGCCGCCGACCGCCGGACGAAGTCAGACGCATCGAAGAGCACCGGAAGCGACAGAGTCGTTGAGGAATGACACGTTTCCACCGCACCGAGAAGTCCGCGACACGCTGCCGGCAGCTATACTGTGAGGTGTGTCGCCGCGGCGGCTGCGGTCACCTCCGCCGTGGCCGAATGCCCCAAGTGATTTCGGAAGATTCGGAGGCGTATCACAATCGGTATCACAATCCGGGTTTGCCGGCTACGGCCACTAGCCTGTAAATTACTGATTCTAAAGATACGGAGAGATGTCCGAGTGGTTGAAGGAGCACGCTTGGAAAGCGAAGCGGGCGAGGAACACCAAGCCACTCCGAAGCGCGTTAACGCAGACGCGATCAGCGACTTAACCTACCAGAACTATCACTCGGTGTGGGTTGGTAAACCTCGATGTTCTTCGAGGTTCCAAGCTTGACCTATCACAGTTCTATCACAATTCCTTCCGGCACTTAGAGGGCCTCGCTGGTCCACTGGTGACCGAGGCTGTAGCGACGACTCCCGGCTATGCCTGGCAACGCCGCGCACGCTGCGTGGTCGCCTCCCAGAATGGTTCGTCTTCCACTAGCGCACGCGGCGGGTTCGCGGGCGAAGCGCCGTTGCAGCCGTACAACCCTGCGACCAGGTAGTGATCTCGGTAACAATATACTGGACTGACCACTAGGCCGGTCGGTAAATTGTCTGCCCCACCGTGTAAAACCGGTGGGAAGGAGTGAATGGGTGCTCAGGTTCTTTCTGTTCCGAACTCATGGTTTGGGGTATTTGACGACATGCCTGTCATTGAGCAGGTGAGCCTAGACGGCAGCTATGGTCGGGACCCCTCCGAGCGGATGTTTTCCTATGGCGGATGGTTCGGATACGAAGATGCTTGGAAAGTCTTGGCGATGAAGTGGCCAGCCCTGCTCGACAAGTTCAATATCCATCACTTCCGCTCCAACGACCTAAAGGGAAGGCCGGACTGGAAGCAGTTGCAGCAAGAGTTCGGCATGGCAGCGAAGACCGCTGGACTGCACGTCGTCGTGTCTGTCCCGTCGGAGCGCCTCCTTGGAAGTGGCACTGAAGCTCAACGCAAGATGGCCGTTTTCCAGCATGTTGTGCGGCAGTTGTTCGATGCCGCGCCGGAGTCTGTGAACTTCGCGTTGATGTGCGACCGAGAGCAGGATTTGGAAAAGCAGATCTCGGCGTGGGTTCAGCGGCTGAGGGAGCGGAAAGGGGACCAGTACGACCGCATAGTTGGGGTCTGCTTCCTAAACTCAAAGAAAGTCATACACGTCCAGGCGGCAGACTTGGTAGCGAATCTTGCGAGAGAGCAAGGCGAAGCCCTGTTACGAAACCAGGCCGCGCCAATGGACCCGCTCCTAGATAAGCTCACTGACGGACGGTTCTCTGTTTCGTACGTTTCGGACGCCGACTTTTTGGTAAGCGAGTAGTCGTGTGTGGTTTCGGTGTCGCCAGCACCCGTCGCAGCCCGACTGTGAATCGCTCCATCGTGCCCACCGGGTTATCGGCGGGCACGTCTGATGCGGGCCGCTTCATTGATGTCGCTTTTCTCATGGGTCAACCTTGGTTACAAGAACGAGATAGCCGCGACCAATGCGAGGGCGACCAGCATCAAGGCAGCGACAACCGTCGCTATCCCGGCTGGAAACAAGGTCACATGCCGCCCTCGGCCCCACGGTATGGCGAAGTCCCAGCAGTATTGGTCGCTATCGAGTTCGTTTTTGTCGCCCCGGTCGTTGCTGCGGGAGGCTCTTTTCAGCACGTTTGCGGCAACTCCGAGCCGGTCAGCGCAGTGTAGGTGAGCCGCTTGTTGATGATACCTTTAAGCGCTAGTGCGAACCGCTCCGCATCGGTTCCGACGCGGTTGTTGAAACGGAACGCCTGCTCATCGAGGTAGCGAAACAGATGGAACGGTTCGATGCTCACGTAGGTGCCCTTGATGGCGCGCTTCAGGAGACTCCAGAAGTTCTCGCAGCCGTTGGTGTGGACGTTCCCGTCCACTCGGGCACACGAGAGAATAATCAGCGTCGTCGGGACCGGCGCTCCGAAGGCCAGCGATTGGTCGATGTCCAGCGTAGCAGTTCGGACTCGGACCATGTTGCCTTGGCCCGCCAGCTTTACTCAGGAAGGCCAAACTTCGCATCGTTGAGCCGGCGGCGCTTGACGCATTTGCGCCTCGCAACCATCATGTCCGAACTGGCACTTCAATCGCTGCCATTGCAATGGACCTCACTGCCGGTCAGTACATCGGCCCGTACGAGATCGTCTCGCCCCTCGGGGCTGGCGGAATGGGCGAGGTGTATCGCGCGCACGACGCCAAGCTGAAGCGCGATGTCGCGCTGAAGATCCTTCCCGCCCACGTCTCACAAGACGTCGAGCGTCTGGCGCGCTTCGAGCGCGAAGCACGGATCCTGGCGTCCCTCAATCATCCACACATCGCGGTGATCTATGGCGTCGAAGATACTGTTGGTGTGCGCGCATTGGTCCTCGAGCTGGTAGAAGGCCCGACCCTGGCCGAGCAGCTGGCCCAAGGCGCGCTTTCCGTCCGCGAGGCGTTGTCGAGGGCCCGCCAGATCGCCGAGGCGCTGGACGCGGCGCACGAGAAAGGCGTCGTCCACCGTGACCTGAAGCCCGCCAACATCAAAGTGACGCCGGATGGCATCGTGAAGGTGCTCGACTTCGGGATTGCGAAGATGCGTGCCCCTGACGAGGCCGCGGCGAACGGACCGACGGTGACTACGGTCGGCACGCGAGCTGGGACGCTGCTAGGAACGGCAGCGTATATGAGCCCGGAGCAGGCGCGCGGGCAGGCGGTGGACAAGCGCACTGATATCTGGGCGTTCGGCTGCGTGCTCTTCGAAATGTTGACCGGGCAGGCGGCGTTCGCAGGCGAGACGGTTTCCGACACGGTGGCGCGCATCATCGAGCGCGAGCCGGATTGGAGCCGCTTGCCCAGCACCACGCCCGCGAACCTACGGCGTCTCCTCCGCCGCTGTGTAGAGAAGGATCCAAAGCAGCGCCTGCGCGACATCGGCGATGCGCGGCCCGAGCTGCAAGAAACGCTCGCGCCAGCTCCCGACGGCGGCCGCGTGACCGGACCATCCCGTTCGGCGCTGATGGGCATGGCGGCCGGCCTCGTCGTCGTTACGGCCGCTGCTGTAAGCGTGGCGATGTGGCGGCTCATACCGACCGAAGCGGGCGTCACCACTCGCTTCTCGCACGTGCTGGCCGAGGACACGCCCTTTACTGCGTTGGAACGATCACTCATCGCGATCGCCCCCGACGGGTCGTCGCTCGTCTACGCGGCCGCCGGGCGACTGTATCACCGCACACTCAATGAACTGCGTGCCGACCCGATTCGGGGGACCGACGGTGCGCCTTCTTCGCCGTTCTTCTCGCCTGATGGTCAGGCGGTGGGCTACTTGGATGCGGCGGCCGGAGAGCTGCGGCGTATCGCTGTGGCGGGAGGGACGCCGGTGTCGTTGACGCGCGCCACCGCCCTCTACGGCGCAAACTGGGACGCCGACGGGACAATCGTCTACGGCCAACAGGGGGGCATCTGGCGGGTTTCGGCGAATGGCGGGAAGCCGGAGCAAATAATCCAGATTCCGGTGGACGAGCTGGTGTATGGCCCACGGATGCTGCCCGGCGGCAGAGCCGTCCTGTTCAGCCTAGTGACACGCGCCGACATGGTAGGACAGTCAACGGCGTGGGACAGCGCGCGTGTCCTCGTGCAGATGGTTGAAACGGGCGAGCGCCGCGAGATTCTACGTGGCGGCGACCCGCGCATTGTACCCACCGGTCATCTGGTCTATGCACTCGGTAACGCGCTGTTTGCGGTCCCCTTCGATGTCGAACGACTGGAAGTGAACGGCGGACCGATTTCCGTTATTGAAGGCGTGCAGCGCGGGATTCGAGGCAGCGAAGGTCAGGGCGGCAGCGCCAACTACGACGTCAGCTCGAACGGGACGTTGGTCTACGTCCCGGATTTCGCACTCGCGGCCGGTGTGCCACGTCGGCTGCTGGCGGTGGATCTGTCGGGAAATGCCCTGCCGTTGATCGAGGACGAACGGGACTTCTGGCGTCCGCGAATCTCGCCCGACGGCAGCCGCGTGGCGGTGGAGGTGCTCCGACCGAATTTCTCGGCACAGGTCTGGATCGTGGATCTGGAGCGCCGCACGTTGAATCCCGTTGGCGGCGGCGAATCGGCTTATGCGGCGTGGACGCCCGATGGCAAGTCGGTCATCTACAGGCACAACGAAAGCAGCTTGTACAGGCAGCCGGCCGACGGAAGCGAGGGTGCCCAGCTCCTCGCTGACTATGAACGAGCAGTGGTTGCGCGAGTCATGGACACCTCTCGCAGCGGGATCGTGGCGTTTGCGACAGGTAGCCCGCAGGACGATATTCAAACGCTTCACCTCGAGACTGGAAAGGTGTCCGAGTTCCTGGCGACGCCCGCTCGGGAGCATATGGCAAGCTTTTCGCCCGACGGTCGGTGGCTTGCGTATACGTCGAACGACTCGGGGCGGGACGAGGTCTACGTTCGGCCGTTTCCAAGGACTGAGGGTGCAGCGCGACTCGTCTCGATCGGTGGAGGGTCCGGTCCGGTTTGGGCGCCGAACGGGTCGACACTGTACTACCGAGGCGCCTCTGGCGACATGATGAGCGTGCCGGTGACGCTGAATCCCACGTTTACCTCCGGCCGCCCGCGGACGTTGTTCCGCTTTACCGGCGTCTATCGCATGTCGGGAACCGCGACGGCGTACGACATCCATCCCGATGGCAAGCGCTTCATCATGGTGTCCGAGCACAAGGGCGCCGCCGCGACTCCGCGTCAACAGGTCAACATCGTGCTCAACTGGTTCGAGGAGCTCCGCCGGCTCGCGCCCATGACACGCTGACCTCGGAAGGCGCGGCTATACTGGAAAAGCCCGTAAGTGATCGCGGCACATTGGAGGACTTATCACAATCGCGGATATACCGCTCAACCTGTGGCCGTAAGCTATTGATTCTAAATCGAGAGATGTCAGGGTTATGGGCGCTGGAGTAGACCCGTGTAATCATCGTTACGGAAGGCCACCTCTAGCAGGCTGCTGAAAAAGTGACCCACCGGGGATCGACAGGATCGATTCCCCGTACTACGATGCTCCCACCCGGCACGAAGGGAGCGAGGGGATGCGCGGACCAGACGATCAGACCAGCCACATGTTCAGCTATCTGTCGCCGGAGCAGCGCGTTCGCGCGGATCATCCGCTGCGCGCCATCCGTCGGATGACCGACGAG
>Ga0299914_10002785_pt1 | contig 12165 bp, 16 predicted proteins | sample RVTome_10_FD_201361 | JGI IMG/M metagenome (GOLD analysis project Ga0299914, IMG submission 201361) | Soil microbial communities from uranium-contaminated site in the Upper Colorado River Basin, Wyoming, United States - RVT153D57 (version 2) ... | reverse complement strand
TCGGGATGTCCTTGGCGGCGGCAGCGTTCGGCGCCTTCATCATGTCGGTGTTTCTCGTCAACCGGACCGACATCTGGGGGGTTGCCATCGAGGCGCCTGCCTTCTCTGTGGGTGTGATCCTCGTCGTGCTCGGCATTTCGGGCCCGCTCAGCGTCAGCCGCGTCGAGTCTCGAGTCATCGCCGGCCAGGTCGGAGCCCTGCTGGTCTTCTCGCTCACAGCCGTGATCTTCTTCGGGTACGTCTACGGGACAGCCACAGTGGGGCGTCTCTTCCTCCGACCCGAGATCTCGTTTCAGGCATCTCTCACTTCGGTGATGACGGCCACCGGGGTGTTCTTGATCCGTCCAGCGAGCGGTCTGCTGTCGACGGCCTCGAGCCCTGGTGCCGGCGGGCGGCTCCTCCGGGCCTTCGGTCCCGTGGTGCTGTTTATGCCAGCTTTGCTGCTCCTCGTCGCGGAGAACGTCCCCAGCAGTGACCGCGTCGACGCCCTCGCATTCATCGCGGTTGGGCTGGGACTGTTCTTGCTGGTTCTCCTGTCGTTCTTCGTCAGGGCTCTCGACGAGACCTACATCGAGGCCGCCACCAATGCCGCCGAGGCCGAGCGCGCCAAGATCGGCCTGCGACAAGAGGCCCCGGTCGTGACCCATATCTCCGAGATGCTGCACATGGTCGAGATCGACGATGTCGACGGCTGGGAAGTTGCTACTCGCTATCGACCCGGGCGGGGGAGCGTCGCGGGGGACGCCAGCGTGGTGCGTCGGATGCCCGATGGCACCATAGGGGCGGTTCTGGTGGACCTCACCGGGCATGGTGCCATTCCCGCAGTTTGGGCCATACGGGCTCGCGACCTACTCCTTCACTCTCTCATCGCCGGCGAATCTCCGAGCGAGGCCATGAATGCCGTTGAATGGTCGGCTCCTGGAGACACCCTGGCATCGGCGATGGTGATCACGTTGGCTCCCGCCACTGGTCGAGTTCGCCTCAGCTCTGCAGGTCACCCTCCCGTGATCGTCGTGGGCACCCAGGAGACCGATCTGAAGCGGCCAACAGGACCGTTGCTGTATCTGGGCATTGACTCCGACTACGAGGAAGTCGAATTCGACCTCTCCGTCGGGGACACGATCGTCGCCTTCAGCGACGGGGTGGCCGACGTCCAGGTGACCGAGAACGGGCGAACGCAGCCTGAGGTGTTGGCAGACATGCTCCTCGCCGAAGGTGGCAACGCCGCTCGCACCGCCGATCTCGCCCTCGGATTCGCTCCACCCGAGCCCACCGACGACCAAACGGTCGTCGTGATACGGCGCGCCAACTGATCGTTTGACCCTGCGTCCACTCGGGTAAGCGAAATTCGCACGTGAGCGAAAGAGAAGAGTTGCGGCTGCGCAGGGGGATCAATGAACGAGATTCATGATTTCGACGACACGGTCGTCGCCATATTGGACGACGAGGAAGAGGCTCGCGAGGTGACGGCCGAATTGTCGGCTGCCGGCTACGAGTACGAGCTGCTCGTCGGCGAGGAGGGGAAGGCGCATCTCGACGTGGCCGGAGAGTCGGGCCCGGGTGCCACCATCAAACGCCTCTTGAACGCCTTCGGGGATCAGTATCGGGTGATCGAAGAGCTGCATGCCGAGTTGGACGAAGGAAAACTCGTGATCTCGATCGACGCGAAACCCAAAGAGGCCGATGAGGTGGTCAGGATCCTGCAAGAGAGCGGAGGGGAGTTCATCTGGAAGCTCGGGACCTGGACGTACACAAAGATCGGCGAGTGAGGCGGGCAACCATCCCTTTCGTCTGGGCTTGTGGAAATGGCGCTGATACGATCCCCTCAGATGAGGGGTCTCACAATTCAGAACTCCGAGCTGAGCAACGGCTGGCGATGCATAGTCGTGGAAGGCGAGGTAGATCTCGCCACCGTGGAAGAGTTAGAGACCGCAATCGAGGCCGTTTTCTCCTCCAATTCTGATCCTTTGGTCGTGGATCTGAGAAGCTCTTCGTTCATGGACTCGACGGGGTTGAAGGCCCTCGTGATGGCACACAGGAGATTTGACGAGAATGGAAGGCTATTCGCGGTCGCGGTGAGTGGGGGTCCAATCTCGAGGTTGTTCGACCTGACAGGCGTGGATTCCTCGGTCAGGGTCGTGGCGAGTACCGATGATCTCGAGTCTCATCCGGGCTGAGACCGGAACGGCATCAGCGTCAATTCTGCCCACACGGTGAACTCTTGACCACCGTCCTCCATTCCCCAGCGGTCGGCCAGTTTTTCCACGATCAACAAACCCAGGCCCTCTCCCCTTGGGTCGTCGACGGAGAAGCCGGGACCGGCGTCGGTGACTTCCACCCGAATCCGATCTGTTTGCGCGGCCACCCGCAGAAGGATTTTGCTGGACGCGCCATGACGCACGCTGTTGGCGATCAACTCGGACACGACGAGGACGACGTCCTCGTATCTGGGCTCCAGCTTCGACTTCAGGGGCCGGAGCTGCGAACGCGATAGACTAGGTGCGTCAACGTTCGACTCGACCTGCAGAGTCACTTCATCCATCTCGCTCGCGATCGTCATTCGTCACTGCCCCCTTGCTTGGACAGGGTAAACCGGCCTTACTCCGATACCTCCTCCTTGCCAATCAACTTCTCGAGGCTCTTGAGCGCGCTGGCCAACAGCCGGGACACATGCATTTGTGATATCCCGAGCTCGTCGGCGATCTCGGTCTGGGTCATGTCCTCGTTGAACCTCAGATCGAGGATTCTCTGCTGGCGCTCGGGCAACTTCCCAACTGCCTCCTCGACGACCACGCGATCGTCAGCCATCAAGAGGTGCATGTCATCGTTCTCGAGACGGTCCAACAGGCTCACTCCGGTGGACTCCGCGGGTTTGTCGATCGAGCTTGACGCATAAGCCTGACGGGCGTCCATGGCTTCGGCGACCTCTTCTGTCGTCATGTCCAAATGCTTGGCGATCTCCGACACGTCGGCGCGCCGATTCAGCCGTTGCGCCAGCATCTCCGATGCTTTGGCCACCTCGAGAGACCGCTCCTGAAGGGACCGTGGCACCCGAACCGACCAGCCCTTGTCCCTGAGGAGCCGCTTGAGCTCTCCCGAGATAGTGGCCGCGGCGTACGGTCTGATCGTCCCGATCGAGGGGTCGTAGCGCTGGATGGCTTTGAGAAGTGCCATGTTGGCCACCTGGAGGAGGTCGTCTTCGTCGACACCCTTCCCCCGGTAGCGGCGGGCGATCGACGCCGCCAGGTCCTCATGTCTGCGGACGAGCTCGTCCGAATATGCAGCCGGGTCCTCTGCCATCCTCGTGAAGAGGTCCTCGTCCGGCACTTCCGTGGGGATGTTCGCCGTTCCCGGAGTCCGGAGGACGAACCAGACGGTGAGACCCTCGCCATCGTGAGAGTGACCCCAATCCCTGGTCATTCGTTGTAGGAGCATGAACCCGACCCCCTCCTGTGGGGAGTCGATCGGTGTGTGGTGGGGATGAGAAACGCTGACCACCAGACCGCGTTCTCTGTCCTGCTTGACCGCTACCACGACTTCGTCCGAGTCGGGGGAGTGCTCGATTGCGTTTCCGATCAGCTCGGTGACGAGGAGGTCAGCCTCTGCGTGACGCATCCCGTCGAGGGTGGCGTGCTCTCTGATGAATGCTCTGGCCAACGCGGCCGCGGCGGGCTCCGCCGCGAGCCGTAGCTCCTTTTGGTCGGTCATCGACGGGATCCTAAGTTCAGTAGTGGGAATCATCACTCTTCCGGGGTTTCGGGCAATTTCGGTGATCTGGTGAGATCGGTGTGGGCTGCCGCCTCCTCCTCGGCGACTCCCGTCTCGCTGTCGGCTACCTCGTCCTCCAACTCGGTGAGGCGGGCTTCGAGTCGGTGCTCCTCCTCCAGGAGCTCTTTTCTTTGGGAATCGGAGTCGTCCGAGGGGTGCTCGCGCTCTTCGGCTATCTCACCCAACCTGGTTCGTATGTCATCGATCTCCGCGATGACTGCGTCGTCCATGCTGATCCTTGCTCACGTCGCCTTGCGAAGAAGCTCGATTACCCAGGTCACCGCGGGTTTCAAACGTGGCCCGGGTCCTCCGGGTTGGGCGGACTTCCTGTGGGGTAAGGAGCGTGACTTCCTTTGGGGTAAGGAGCGTAAAGTGTCAAACGTGTCAGATACGGTCGAGCCGGCCGCTCCCGATGATGACGAAGTCGACGACCAGTTTCGGGCGGTGATGGAGGGTCTGCGGACCACGATCCCTGCGGTGATGGTCCTGTTCTCGTTTCTCCTGATCCTCCCCCTCCAGGCGTCATTCGGCGATGTCAGCGATCCCAACACGATCGTCTATTACATAGCCTTCGCCAGCGCCGCCGTGTCGTCGGTGCTCCTCATCTCTCCAAGCGTCCATCAGCGAGTACGGGCTCCAATCAGCGGGATCACACGCCACACGTACAGCCACGTCCTGTATGCCACCAAATTGGCTCTGGCCGGTACCGTTGTGTTTCTGGTGGCGATAGTCGCGGTCGTCTACCTCGTGTCCTCGCTCGTATTCTCCGATCCCATCGCCGTGGGGGCCAGCGTCGTTGTCGCCGCGGTTGCGTGCTGGGCCTGGTTCTACGTTCCTCTGGTCACGTTCGGTCGCGACGACTGAGGGACAATCACAGAGCCGTCAACCCGACCGAACGACTCCTTGCCCTCTGCGGCCGTGAAGGCTCCGACGAGATCGCGAAAAAGAAACATGACTCTGGCTTGCAATCCGCTGCCCATCTGAGGTACAAATCACTCGTCTGGCCGGAGGGCTCTTCACGGAGTCAATCGGCCAGACATTTTTTTTGTCTGTAGGGAGGCATGCCTCCGCCCTGTTGTCGATCGGGCGGGCAGGCGTTTTCGAGAATCACGCGGCGGGTAGTTGCGTGCCCATGGAGGGCAGAGTCGACATCCCCGTGGGTTCCCATCAGGTCATACATGGCGATGTCGGCGGAGTTCCCGACGAGGGGACCATCGTGTTCGTCCACGGGAGTGGGAGCAGCCGTCACAGCCCACGTAACCAGCACGTCGCCGAGATTCTCCAGGATGCCGGGTTCGAAACGGTTCTACTCGACCTGTTGACAGCCGATGAGGAGGAGAGAGACCGGCGAACTCTGGAGCATCGCTTCGACATCGATCTCCTCGCCGGGCGCGTCCTCCTGACGATGGCATGGCTACTCGACCGGGGCGATGACCGACCAATCGGCCTCTTCGGGGCTTCGACCGGGGCGGCCGCGGCGTTGCGCGCCGCTGCCTCCGAACCCGACCGCATAGGTGCCGTGGTCTCGCGTGGTGGTCGGCCGGACCTGGCGGAGGAGGTTCTCTCGGATGTGGGAGCACCCACGTTGCTCATCGTTGGGAGCAGCGATTCCGAGGTTCTCCAGCTCAACCGGCGAGCCGTGGACGGGTTGAGTGAAGAGAGCTCTCTGCAAATCGTGGAGGGTGCCGGTCACCTGTTCGAGGAGCCGGGGAAGTTGGACCGGGTGGCTCAGCTGGCGGCGGACTGGTTCCAGGAGCACCTCGGTCCCCGTCATTGATCGCCGACGTCAACCGGATCAGCGCCGGCAGCTAGCCGGTGTAACTACCCCAGACGGTCTCGCCGGGGATGGTCGGTGACGATGAGCACGTCGAAGGCGGCGTTGAAGATGCGATTCGACAGCTCGAGGTCGATGGTCTTCGACCCGATGTGGTCGGCACTGAGGATCAGCATCGACGCCTGAGCAGACTCGCAGAAAGTCACGGTCCTCTCGATGTCCGAGTCGTCAGGCTCGGCCCTGATCACGCGGACGTGGGGGTTGCCCCAGAGAGCGCGCATGGCTCTCGTCTCACGCTCGTCGGCCTCGCCGGGCATGGCTCGCAACTCGTCGCGCAGAGGGGTGGTCCCGTAGTCGAGCACGATCAAACCGAGGGACCTGCTCATGGCCTCGTCAAGCGCGGAACGAAAGAGCCGAAGCGCCTTGAGGGAGTCGTGCACCGCGACCACGACAGGGGATGTCGAGATCTCACGCGAAGCCTCGACGACGGTGAATCCCCTCCGGGGTGATGGCTTGGACTTCCAACCGTGCGGGGCGAGCATGGGGTCTCCTGAGCGCCGCCTTTTACCACCCTGATCGAGGTTCAAACCTCGATCAGGTGATCGTCTCCAGTGTCTCTAGGGCTGCATCACCCACTGCCAAGCGCACACCATCGGAGTCCATCGATTCGATCCAGTGTGCTGGCAGCACCTTCTCACCATCGAAGAGGCCGAGGTCGACCACCAGGTGACTGAGGCGCCCACTGTCGTCCACCTGCATCTCAGCGACCGTGCCCAGGTTCTCGTCTTTGGTCGACAAGACCGGGGTTCGCGGACCGATGATCTCGCCTTCGGCGAGATAGTCCGGGATGACCGGATCGTCGACGTCCCGTGGTCCCGCGTCGGCAGGCGGCATCGGATAGGCGGGATACAGGGGAAAGGGCCCGACCATGGCGGTTGGGTGTCGCCACATGTAGTCAGAGCCCGCCGGGGCGCCGAGTCGGGTGCGGGTCTCGTCGTCGACCAATGTGTAGTCGTCCCTGAGGAAGCGCGGCAGAGCCGCTGGGTCGACGTCTTCTGCCAGGACGACCCGATCGTCTTCGACCCGCTCTATGGCCTCCAGCGGCACCACGCGGTCATCGGTGAAGAAGACTCCCTTCTCCACGAGGACGTGGGTCAATTCGGAGTTCGACGGCTGAACCACGAAGTGTCTGATGGCGCCGAGGTGGTCTCCAGTCGCCGAGTAGAGGCGGGAGCCTTCGTGAAGACCCAGTTTCATGGGTGCACCTTCCTTTGAACGATCTTCCAGGGGTTACCCAAGGGGTGCTGGTGGTAACCCTCTCGAAGGATCTCTCGGGCTATCGACCCTCGAGCGTTGATGGCACGATCAGACCGTAGTGACCGTCGTAGCGGCGATAGAGAGCGCTTGCCTGCCCCTGGGCGGAGTCCTCGAAGTATGCAAACGGCTCATCGGTGGCGTTGAGATGAGATACGGCCTCGCTCACGCTCATGCAGGGTGCCGGGACCTCGTTGATACGCAGATCGGGGCGAATGGTTGACCCGTCGGGTCTGGAGCCGTCGACCTTGCGGATGGCGACCCCTCCCTCTTCCTCATAGACGATCGACGACTTGTCGTCGGATTCGTCGGTGAACAGAAAGAACCTGTAATCGAGGACGTCGAGATCGAATAGAGCCTGGCTGACCGAGATTCGCTCCGCAGGCGGGTATGTCTTGCGACGTATGACCGATCGCTGTTCGGGGGGCCTTTCGTTGAATTCGGGTCGCCGTGAAGGCACATCACCCATCCGGGTCCCCTGCGACGTCGGCGGCCTCTCTTCGGCCCTTTGGCGACGATCCGTCAGCCGGTTGATCCTCCGCTCCATGCGCTCGCCGACGGCTCTCAACGCCTCAACCGCAGTCGAGGCGGCGGCCTGGGCGCGCAGGATGACACCGGAGACGTCCATCGCCGCCTCTGCAAGAGACCGCTGCCCGGGAAGGCGTTCCTCGTCATCGTGCACCTTGACCTTCGAGGAGATGACCGGTCTCGGCGCCAGGTCTGCCAACCCTGACACCATGGCCTCGGCCTCGGTCCGCGCCGAGGCGGGCACCGGACCGAAAGTCTGGTAGATGATCTCAGATGTGACGTCTGTGCTGATCTGCTCTCGGCTATCGCCCATCGTGGATCTCGCATACCCACGTCCCCGCGCGACGAAACCGCACTCAGTGGAGTCCTCGCAGCGTGGCACGCTGCAGACCCGCTGGATCACTCGAGAATCAGGGCCGCCCGGATCGGGGTCAGTGGTTTCTCAGGGCGTCGATCAACTGGTCCTTGGTCATGTCAGACCGACCCTCGATGCCGATGTCCGCGGCACGGTCGCGCAACTCGTCCACGGTCCACTCCTCGTAGGGAGCAGCCTCTCCGCCTCTCCGTCCCGCTTCTTCGGCGGGTGTGTTGGCGATGCGGGCTGCTTTCTCTTTGCTCATCCCCTCTTCGCGCATCGCTTCGTAGCGCTCCTCGTCCTTGACAGAAGGTCTCTCGTCTTTACCGTTGGCCATGCCAGTTTCCTTTCGCCTCGATGTGGATACCCGGAGAGCCGAGCGTCTCAAACGAGTCAGGCGACGGCCGTCATCCATTCGTCGACGGCCTCGGCGAGCATTGGCAAGGTCATGGGGCCGTTGACCAGCATGGTGTCGTGGAATCCTTTGATGTCGAACGAGTTCCCGAGTTTTTCCTCGGCTTCCTTGCGGAGTCGCATGATCTCCAACTGCCCTATCTTGTACGACAGGGCCTGACCCGCCATCCCGATGTATCTGTCGATTTCCTGCTCCACGGTCAACAGACCGATAGGTGTCCACCTCTGGAGGAATTCGATCGCCTCCTGGCGGCTCCATCCGAGAGCATGCATACCGGTGTCGGTCACGAGTCGCCCCGCCCGCCAGGCATCGGCTGAGATCATCCCCAGACGATCGACATCTGACGAGTAGAGACCCATCTCGTCCGCCAGACGCTCGCTGTAGAGACCCCAGCCTTCGGTGTGCGCATAGACCATTGCATAGCGCCGAAACGTCGGAATCCCCTCGAGCTCGGTGGCGAGAGACCTGTCGAAATGGTGCCCGGGGATGCCCTCGTGGAAGTGGATCGATTCGTATTCGAACAGGTCACGTTCTTCCGGCTTGTGAGTATTGAGGTAGTAGAGGCCGGGTCTCGAGCCGTCTACCGGCGGCTGGGAGTAGTACGCAGGTGGCATCGCCGGGGCAGTGGCAGCCGGCACGGGGACGACCTCGCACGGGGCAGCCGGCCTGTGCCCAAACCATTCGTCGACCGCTTCCCATGCTCGTTCGAGGGCTGACCTGGCGTGGTCGAGCATTTGAGCTTCGGAGCGAAACCGTAGATCAGGGTCCGAATGCAGTCTTTCGAACACTGCTTCGAGGCTGGTGGCACCGAACGCCCTGCTCCCGACCTCGACCCATTCGGCAGCATTGTTCTCGGTTGCCCACCGCTGCCCGATGTCGTGGATGTCCTGGGGCGACATTGGACGTTGGGTGTACTGCTCGACCAGGTTTGCGTAGATCTCCTCTCCGCCTGTCATCCACACGAGCCCGCATTTGTCATCGGGTCGGGCAATCGGGACGATGTGCTCGGCCAGGCCGTCGCGGTAGGCCTCGATCGCAGGTCGGATCGTGCCCGTCACCAATGACCGGGCCCCGTCCAACCAAGCACCGTCGTCCCCGGGGACCTCGAGGATCAGGAATGGGTCGTCGTCGAGCGCCGAGCGCAGATATCCGTCCAGTTGGTCGATCACACGGATCGTGGGGGCCAGAGCCGGTGTCTGGCGGGCACTTGCGCTCTGACGATGGGTCTCGAGCGCGGTCTCGAGGAAGGCGGGAACTCTCGAGTAACGCTCGAGCAGGGCGTTGGCCTGTGTCAGATCGGTGACGGTGTTCTGTCTCGTGTCCGACAGCAATCGGGTGTGTGGGCCCAAGAAGGGGTCTATGGGGGAACGTCGGAACGGAGACTCGATCCGCCGGGCCAATGAAAGGCTCTGATGGACGAGCAGACTTCGGGTGATCTTCTCCTGGGTGGTCATCCCGGTGGTGTCGAGCGCCTCGGCTTCGTCCACGATGCCCCGGAAGGCCGAGGACATTTCCGCCACCCAAGGCTCGTCCAGCGCCGGAAGGAGGTGGTCGAACTCATGGAATCCACGCACCGTCGCGACGGTGGGATCGGCTTCGAGGGACTTCTTCCAGTAGCGGTCGGCCAGTGCGTCGAGGGTCATGGCCGATGACCGTACCGATTCTCAGTCACCGGCGAGGAAGTAGAGCCAGTTCCCTTCGTGGTCGATCCCGGTGCGCCATCCGGCATAGGACGTGAGCCCGGCGAGTTGATCGAGCTCCCCCTCGGTGTAGATGGCGGTGAGCTCGGCCAGCTCGTGCTCAGGGATCTCATCCCACGACTCGTATGTGGCAGCTGCGGGCCAGATGTAGATCGCACCTCCACCCTCGAGAGGCATCGTCCCGTAGGACATGTCGAGCAGACCAAGCAGTGTTCCCAACTGACCCTCACCCTGGTCCTCCCAGATCGCGAGGTTCTCAACGCCTCCTCCGCCGAAACTGGTCCGGAGACGTTCGCCCAGGCTCCCGAGTCTGGCCAGGTCACAATCGGAAGCGGCGTCGGCGATCGTCTCACGAGTTACCAACACCTCGTGGGGTAGACCGTCGACAGCGGCAGGAAGCGGGACCCCGTCTGAGGAGCAGCCGCCGGTGGGAGCGTCAACCGTCGAGTTGTCGGTGGGGGCGGTTAGCGGTGAGGTGTCGCCGATCGGTTCGTTTCCGCCAATGCCCGCCAGCCAGGGGATGAGCCCGAATGTCACGACCACGACCGCGAAGGCAGCGGCGAACGCCGGCCAGCCGCGGGGACGGATCTGTCCTCGCTCCACCACCAGCTCCCGCGGTAGACGCTTTTGGGCAAGTCTCCTCGTCTCGTCGGCGGCGGCTCGGATTCTCTGTTCCACGTCGTTCATCGGTTCTCCTCGTTCCAGTCGGCCAGGGGGCCCCTGAGGGCTTCCCGGGCACGATGAAGATGTGACTTGACGGCTCCTCTCGAGCACCCCATGGCATCCGCCATCTCGATCGTCGACAACTGGCCGACATAGTGGAGGACGATGGCCTGCTGCTGGCGCCTGGGAAGCTTGCGCACCTCCCGCCACACGTCGGCGGTCTCGGGGGAGAGATCGGGCGGGCTCGGCTCAGGCTCCCCTACCCGGCCGATGGCTCGGCCCTCGACCGACAGGCGGCGACGTAGAGACGTTGCCCGGTTGATCAAGACCCGACGCACCCAAGCCTGTGGGATGTCGTACTGGGAAACGCGGTCCCAGCGTCGGTGCGCGCTGATGAAGGCCTCTTGGACGAGGTCCTCGGCGGTGCCGGTGTCTCCCGCCAAGGCGATAGCGATGCCGAGCATCGATCGGTATTGATCACGGTAGAAGGTCTCGAACGGGGTCACCCTGGCAATGGTCCTTGCAATACGCGTATCGGTTCGGCTGGTGATGGAGCTCACATGACTAACACGCTCGAGACTCCGCATCGGTTTACAACCTCGTCGTCATCCTGAACCGAAGCGGTTTGGGGGGTGGCGGGTCGGGGTATCCGACGTTTCCCCTGACAAGGAGGTGCGCGAGTGATGCACCCGATCGATATAGCGCCCAAGCAGGATGAGGATCACCCAGCTCCTCCCGGTGGTGCCAGTTCGGGCTTCTGGGCAGTGATCGCCCTCGTGGCCATCGTCGCCCTGATCGTGGCCGCCACCATCGCCTTCTCCGATGGAGAGGGCGAGCAACAGCAGACGCCGCCGCCGGTCGACGCTCCACTGGACCCCGGCGTGGGCCAGTAAGCCTCTCCGAGTTTTCCGTACCCGGGCTCAACTCCTCCCCTTGCAGCGGCCAGTGGCCGGTCCACGGTCACGGATCGATCTTCCATCTCCTCAGTTGGTTCGTCATCGTCGTGGGTCTGGCGGCGGTCGTCATGGGGGCATGGTCGTCTTCTGGTCCTCTCGCACCAGGTACACCGCCAGACGCCACGTGCCGGTGGACAACGTTGGTTTGTTCTGGCTTGCCATGGTGATCATCTGGGTAACCGGTATGGGTGTCCTCCATCTGACTCCGAGGCTGACATGACGGAACGCCCCCACCAGCGCACCTTCGTGCCCAGATGGGCCTGGCTCTTCCTGGCCGGGCCGATCATCTGGTATCTCTACTTCTGGGTCGTCTACCTGGCCGCCGAGTCCGGATGCGCCGCCGATGCAGGTGAGGTGGTCACGTGGGTGACGATCGGGCTGACCGGGAGCACGATGGTGGCTGTCGCCTATTACGCATGGCGTGCGGCCCAGGCCGGGACGGAGGGGGACGACGACGACCGCCGGGGATCTCTGATCCGAGCCGGCTTCCTCATGGGGTTGGTCTTTGTGGTCGCCAGCCTCTTCGTTGGCGTACCGGCACTAGTGCTCCAGCCCTGCTGACGATGATCCTCGCTCACGAGGTCGTGATCGGATTCGGCGGGGCGTGGCATCGTCTACACCGCCGACTGGCCTCTGGCTGCTCACGTCATGGCTCGGTGTGGAAGCCGGCCTGCCCGGGCATCGCCGCACAG
>Ga0299914_10002784_pt1 | contig 12166 bp, 7 predicted proteins | sample RVTome_10_FD_201361 | JGI IMG/M metagenome (GOLD analysis project Ga0299914, IMG submission 201361) | Soil microbial communities from uranium-contaminated site in the Upper Colorado River Basin, Wyoming, United States - RVT153D57 (version 2) ... | reverse complement strand
CCTGGTCGAGGATCCGCCGGACGCGCGGGATCCAGTCGTCGCACTCCCCCCACGCGAGGTGGCGCACCACCTCCATGGGACTCCACGTCCCGGGCCCCTCGTTCACATTCAGGAGATCGGCGGGCAGGGGGCGCAGGAGCGCGGAGAGGACGGCGGGGGTGTGCTCGAGGGAGATGCGGGCTCGGCTGAAGGAGAATGCTGGGTTCATAAGGTTCATGGGTTCATGAGGTTCATGGGTTTTCGAGTGCCCGGCCGGCGGAGGCGCGCTCCGGGACGGCGAGCCGGAGAACAGAATCGACCATACCGCGGGAGAGACGCGGATCGCGAGGCCAGGATCAGATTGGCCGGCTCACCGGCCCGGCGCCTCGGGACGCACGTCGTGCGGCACGAGGACGGTGACGTCGCCGACGCGCCCGGCGAAGCGCATGTCCGAGACCGTGACGCGCGTGCCGTCCTCGACGGGGGCGAGGCGGTAGAAGGGAAAACGCGCCCAGACGAGCACGGCGCGCACGCGCGGATCGTCCCGCGCCCGCACCGCGGCCGGCACGTCCGCATTCAGCGGCACACGCGCCTCGTCCAGTACGACCCGTCGGCCCTGCCAGTGGAAGCGGCCGGAGCGGTAGTGATCGCCCGCGTGGAGGATGATCGCCCGGCGGAACGGATTCGCGAACGCCGGCCCGACCATCAGCGCGCGCGGCGGCGCGCCGTGCTCCCGCATCCAGGCGTCGAGCACGTGCGCGCGCGCCCGCCTGGCGGAGACGACCATGCCCGCGATGTAGATCGTCGCGAGGATGAGCGAGACGCCGGCGGCCGCGGGACGCGACGTACGGCGCGCCACCAACACCCCGAGGCCGAGCACCAGCCAGAGCCACGGATCGACGATGAACACGGAGTCGCCGTAACTCCAGCGATCGGAGAACGGCATGAGGAGCCGGACGCCGTAGTTGTTCAGCCAGTCGAGGCCGACGTGGGTGAGGACGCCGACGTACGACAGGAGCAGCAGCGGCGCCGCGCGGGCACGCTGTCCTCCCCCGCGCGGGGGGCGCCAGCGATCGACGAGGAGGACGAGGACGGTGAACGCGATCGGCAGAAGCGCCTGGGCGAGGATGCCGTGCGTGAGGCCGCGCCGCACCGCGACGGCCGGCGTGGAGGTCGCGAAGGCGAGCACATCGACGTCCGGCAGGTTTGCGGTGATGAGCAGCACGGGCGTCGCGAACCGCGTGCGCGTTTTCAGCCCCGCCTCGGCGCACGCGGCGCCGACCAGGGTGTGGCAGATGTTGTCCATCGGATCAGGCCTGGAGAGCGCCGGCCCGATGGAACATGGAAGATGGAAAATGGAAAAGTGCCCGGATTGGTGCGCGTTCCATCTGGCCAGTGTCCTTCCAGGATAGGTTCTCTGGCATCCTGCTATTCAATCACGCGGCGGCAGCAGCTCGTCTCCGGGCACCACACCCTCATCGTCCTCATCTCCCGCCTCCTCCTCGTCCCACCGCTTCCGCCGGTCGGCGCGGCGCAGCCGGAACGCGAACGCCGCCCACACGGCCAGCAGCGTCGTCGCCGTCCAGAGGACGAAGGGGCTCGTGACGAGCGGAATCCATCGTTCCCACGAGGTGACCTCCACGGAGAACGCGCGCTCGGCGGCGGGGAGCGTCATCCCCGTGGTGCTCTCGAAGGCCGACTCGAACGGGGCGCCGAGGGCCATGCGTCTCAGGATTCCGGCCGGCGCGTCGATCCCATGGCGATCGATGATTTGCCGGACGAACGCGCTGCCGAGCGCGTAGGCACGCGCGGCCGGGCCCTGACCCTCGCCGAAGGCGCGATCCAGGTCCTCGAGCCGGACCGGGCGGCTGGTGGCCAGCGCCCAGGCGAGGTGCCGGCGGTCCTCGAACGTCCACGCGCGCTCCGCGATCGTGGCGAGCCCTTCGTTGAACCAGCGCGGCACGTGGCGGCCGCCCGCGGCGCGATGGATGAGGATGTGGGCGATCTCGTGGTGCAGGACGGCCGCGAGCGAATCGTGGGGGTAGCTCGGCGAGCGCGACGGGAACAGCAGGACGGTGTCGGACGGGCCGTGCGCCACGCCGGCGATCCAGGACGGCGTGCCGCGCGCGAGCGGCGAGTCCTCCGGCACGAGCACGACGCGGATGGGATGGCCAGGGTCCTCGAGGCCGACGAGGCGGACGATCGTGCGCAGGTGATCGCCGTCGACGCGCCCGAGGCTCTCCCCGGCCGGCGTGCCCTCGAGCGTTTCGACGCGCAGCTCCGGCGCGCGCGGCTGGGCGGCGGCCGGACCGGCGGCGCAGACCGCCACGGCGAAGGTCAGGATCAGCGCGGCCGCGCCGCGACACCTCATCCCTCCAGCGTACTTCAATCGCCGGCAGCGGCTCCGCCGGCTGAGGTCTTTTCAGAGTTCTTCAGGGTCGGGGCGTTTGCCATCTTTCTCTTGCCCTGCCGGAAGCGCTTTTCAGCATCTGGCGAGAATCAGAACGCAGATGGCAGGGGTTCCGGATTTGCGCCATCGCGTCCTATTCAGTAAGCTAGCCGGCTGGAAAGGAGGCCATGTCGAATGCCTGACACGACCACCCGATGGGCCCTCCGGGGGCGCGGATACGAGTACTGCAATTGCGATTTCGGCTGCGGCTGCAATTTCGGGGGGTTTCCGAACTCGGAGGATGGCAGCTGCCGCGCGTTCGTGGGACACGACATCCTGGAGGGACACTGCGGCGAGGTCGATCTCGCGGGCGTGAAGGCCGCGGGGATCATGCATTGGCCAAAAGCGATTCACGAGGGCAACGGCAAAGCGGTCTTCGTGGTCGATCCCTCCACGACCGACGCGCAGATCGAAGCGCTGGGCCAGATCTTCACGGGCAAGCTGGGCGGCATGCCGTGGGAGATCCTCGGACAGACGTTCGAAGTGACGGGCCTGGTCAAGGCGCCGATCACGATCGAGGGCGAAGGCCGGCGCAGCACCTACAGGGCCGAAGGTGTCGGCGAGGGGCGTGGCGAGGCCTTCAAGAACCCGGTCACGGGCGATGATCACGAGACGGATGTCGTGCTCGGCAAGGGCTTCATCTGGAAGCGCGGCCAGTGCGGGCTCGGTACCTACAACGTGAGCGCCGGCGGTCTCTCGATCGGCGCGGAGAAGTCGAACTGGATTTATTACGAGTTCGACTGGACGAACGCCTGAGGGGTGCTCGATCCACTCACCATCCACTCTCTACTGAACGGGTTGACGGGCCCACGATGGGCACGATGACACGATGGCGGTCCGGTCATTGTGCCGACGCTCTCGATCCCGCGAGCCGCGAACGCCGTAGACGTCGCGCAGGCCTGCCAGACCGTCGCGCAGGCCTTCAGGCCTGCCAGGGTTCCACTCTCCATCGTCCATCAGGCCGCCGTCTACCGGCCTGCCATCCACATTGAAGCCATGATGAGCGCGACGCCCAGCGCGCGGCTGGTGTAGCCGCCGAAGGGGGCGGCCTTCTCGACGAGCACGATGATCGTGAGCGCGGCGATGACCGTGAGGTTCATGACGCCGCCGGCGAAGAGCAGCAGCATCAGCGCCCAGCAGCAGCCCAGGCAGGACAATCCGTGATCCACGCCGAGGCGGAACGCCGCGGCGGCGCCGTGCCCGCGCTCGCGCATGATGAAGGAGAGCGGCGAGCGGCAGGCGTCGAGGCATCGCGCCTTGAGCGGCGTGAGCTGATAGACGCCGGCGAGCGCCAGCAGCCCGGCGACAACCGGCGTCGCGGCGATCTCCATCATCGGCGTCAGCACGAGCATCTCGCTGAGCCATCGCTGAAGGGTCGTGGCCGCGGCGCTGAAGCCGGTCCACACGAGCAGGTAACCCCCGCCGAGCGCATAGACGCGCGGCACGCCCGTCCGCGCCGGCTCCCGGCGCCGCGCGGCGCCCGCGTACAGCAGCAGCAGCGGCGCCGCCGACGGCAGCATCATGCCGGCCATCATCACCGCCCACATGGCGAACAGCAGCAGCGTGTGCGTCGCGTCCCACTCCGTCGTCATCATCCACGCGGACGGCCCGTCCATCGCGCCGTACATGTCGCGCGCCATGGGGACGATCCAGGCCCAGCAGAGGACGGTGGCGGCGGCGAGCGCCGCCGCGACGAGCGCGCGGTCGCGCCGGAGGAGGCGCTCGAGCTGCGACGGCGGCGGCGTGCCGGCGATCGGCGCGGAGGACATCACTGCATGATCCTGCGGCTCGGGGCGGGGTGCAAGGCGGCTTGTGCTGCCAGCTGAACGCGCCGACGGCTCACGGCGTGCGACCCCGACGGCCGCGACGATCTGAAGCGTATCGCAACACACGACGGACAGGCGAGAAGCCGGCGGATCCTCGGGGCCTCAGGCCTGGCTGCCCGCACCGACTCCAACGACGACGGTAGTGCCGGTGCCGGCGGCATCGATGCGGTGGGTGAAGCTCACGGGATATACTGCGCCACGGGAACCCGCATGACGGATACACGAGATCCTCGCCCTGCAGGCAGCTCACCCTCCGCCTCGCCGAACCTCGCGCGGGTGGCGGTCGGGATCGCGATCGTGTTCATCGGAATCGCGGCGGTCGCTGGGCTGATAGCCCGGCAGTCGCGGCAGGCCTCGGCGCGCGTGTCCGCCACCATCGACGCCTTGCAGAAGGACCTCGACTCCGTCCGGAACCAAGTGAACACGCTCGCGCAGGACTCGGAGCGAACGGCCGTCCTGTCACTCTCGGATGGGGGCTACTTCCCCGTCCGGACCAACGCCGGCACGCTCCTGATCGCCGTGGCGGATATCGAGCCGGTCGAGAACGCGCTGCGCGTCCACCTCCGCGTCGGCAACCCGCACGCGATGACCTACGTGGGATTCACGCTCGCGTTCGCGTGGGACAAGGGCAACGGCCAGCAGGCGTTCCGGGAGCCCCTGGAACCCGGCACGTGGGTCGTCGTGCCGGTGACCCTCGCGCCGGCGGATCCCGCGAGCACACGATCGCTGACGATCACGTCCGCGTCGGTCGATGAGATTGCCGCGGCGGTACCAGGCCGTTGAGCTGCCGCGGCCTGATGGAACACGGAAAATGGAAAATGGAAGATGGAAAATGGTAGAGAGCCCTCTGCGGCCGAACGAGCGGGCTCTTGATGGCGTGCGCCGAGAGATTGCCGCGCGAAGGCGGCTCCAGGACGCCGATGTTCTTGCCCACCATCTTCTTCAGCCTGGACTGGCGGCGCTCTTCAGTAGCCCGGAACACTCCGAGGCAGCCGCGGTCCATGCGCGCCGTCGAGGCGACCGGCAGCCGGCCGGCTCCGCGATAGAGGACATCAGAATCAGCGTGAAGGGCCCGAGCTGCGCATTTCGCCGGGCAGAAACAGATCCAGCGATCCGACGGGCACGGCCCAGGATCGCTGACCGTGTCGATCCGTGAGCGCCTGCACTACGTCTTTCGCATTCACTGTCAGCCGGCCGTACAGCTCACGAGGTGCGTCAGGCGACCGCATCACACGCGCAGTCGACCGCGTCGTCCAGATACCGCCCGCCTCGCGGCGCTGAGGCGTGTCGGGCGCCGCGAGCTGGCCAAAGCCCGGATCCGTGAATGCATCGAAGTAATGATAACTGGCCGCCTTACCGGCGACCGCATAGGCATCCACGACAACCACCCATTTGCCGGGCGCCGGGCCGGCGACGTCCACTTCGCCGCGAGCATCGTTGGCGGCGTCCTTCGCCACGGGCACGCATAGTGAGGCCGGGTCACCCCCCGGTCCGATCCGGTCCTGGCGCTCGCGTTCTGCTGGACTGGATTCGTCTGTTCGACAGGCGAGCAGGTAGATGTCCAGGTCGTCCCGGGCATCGTTGCTGCGCACCGCAGCCCGCAACAGCCGGGCACCCTCGGGAACGTTCACAACATAAAGATGCTGGGCGCCGGGGCGGATGCTCCGCGACGTCCGATAGGCGCTGCCCAGAGGGCTTGGGGTCGTGGCTGCAGCTTCCAGTGCGGCCCCGCGATTGCGGAAGGCCACGTCACGGCCGCCGTCGCTCGACACGTCGACATCCACTCCGAGAACGGACGCCGTCAGCGTGATGTCCCTGGGTTGCGCCACGCCAGCGCCGGCGTGGCCATACGTCAGATCCCCATCCCAGAGATTGATCTCCCAGACACCAGGGGCGGGCCGCGCGATGGCGCACCGAGGCGCGGGCGGTGCACTGAGATTTATGGCACTCGGCCCGACACAGGGCAGCAGGTTCTGCCGGTACGGCGAAACCAGCGTGATCCGTACCGGCCCGCTCCTGGAGGCGACAGAAAGGGCGAGCGCGCCGGCGCCTGGCGGCACATTGACAAAGACACCGCGGTCGGACGCTCTTGGCACGGAGACCTTCGTCGAGACCGAGAAGCCGTTGCCTTCGTCGAGCGGCAACGCCGCAACGATCGCGCAAAGGACCCGGGCCGCCGCACCGGGGATCGAGGGATGCTCGAGGACGAGGATGGCGCTGTGTACGCCGGCGGTCTTCACCTGGACGTCCACCGGGAGCGCGACAGAGCGGCCGAGCGGCAGCACGATGGATGCGTCGCTGGAGAAGGTGCCATCGTTGCCGATCCATTTCACGGTGAACGCCATCGGGCTCGCAGGGCCGGTCGTGCGGGTAAACGTCACTGCGCGTCTACCGCTCTGACCAGCGGTCCAACCCTCCCTCTCGTAGAGACCGACTCCTTCGTGTGGAGAAGAAAGCCATGCACTCAGCGCCGTGCGCACCGGCGCCCGCGTCGTGATGCGCAGGGGCGCCGTCTCGGCCCTGCCGAGCAGGGCCAGCGCAGGCTCTATTTGTATGAGGCCTACGCCTTGCTCATGCGCGCCCAGGTGCGGGATGAAGCGGGCGCTGTTGGCGAGCGCGGCCTTCAGTCGTGGTCCATCCGCAGGAACCCCCTTCTGGCGCGTGGCGCTGAGGAGGACCGCGGCGGCACCAGCCGCGACCGGTGCTGCGGTGGACGTGCCGCCCGCCACGGTGTAACCAGGGGGGAGTTCGTACAGCCCCTTGCGAACCTCGCCTGGCAGAAACCCCACCCGCGTCGAGATCAGGCCAGTCGGCGCCAGCAGATCCGGCTTGAGCGCGCCAGACCCTGAGGGCCCGTGCGAGAGGCCCGCATAGTGCAGGTGGTCCTCGCCTGGCAGCTCGAGGCCCCAGTTCACGGAATAACTGCCACGGCTCTGGTACGCGCCGACGCTGATGATCCCGGGGGCATTGCCGTCTTCGGCAACCAGCCCGACACCCGGGCGGTTGGAACCGGGTACGAACATCAGCTTCTGATACCGTTCCGCAAGCCGCTGCACGATCACCGTGAAGGGATGCCGGCCGTCCGAGGGCAGGTAGGAATGCGTCATCATGCCTGTGTGCTGCTCGAACGCGATGAGATCGATCGCCGGATCCCGAAAGATCCTGATCAATCCCTCGAGCGCCCCGTGCATGGTGCTGCCGTAAAACACCGACACGATGCGGGCGCCCGGCGCAATCCCCGCGAGCCGGCCCGACGGCTCACGATTGGCCACGGCTGCTCCGAGGATCATGGTGGCGTGTTCATCGATGCCCGGATTGATCGAAATGAAGCGTGTCTGCGGCTCGATCTGCACGGTGAACCCGATCGTCTCGCGCTCGGCCGTGGAGGGGTCGTCCTTGCCGAACACGCCCGTCACCTGCCGGCTCCGGTAATCCCCGAGTCGCCTCTCATCCAGGAACGTGAGATTGCGATTCGTGTCCACCCACACGTCGCCGCTCGTTTCGTCCCACAGAACCGCGAAGCGCCCGTCATCGTCCGATCGATCCCCACTGAAGTCGATGTCCAGAGTGCGGGCGGTGTTGCCGGAATACCGCGTAAACCTGCGCTCGTCGAACAATCCAACTCGAAATCGACCGCTGTACGGTGTCGTATAGGTCTGGCCGCGCCACCCGATTCGAGAAGCATCCGCGTGGACCTCCTCCGCCATATCGACCCAGCGCGGAACATGCGCCGCATCGTCGCGGGGGTCGGTCACATTGAGAACGCCGGCGATCTTCGGAATGCGTCTGCCGTCGAGGCTGTAGGCGGTCTGGAGTTCAGGCAGGAGCATGTCCGGATTCCCGTCGAAGACCGCGATCGTGACGCCCCGTCCGTCGTACGTGGGGTGCGCGGCCCGCAGGGCCGCGGCGCCGATCGCCGGCAACGGCGAGTACGAGTTGCGCAAGGGGGAGTCGGGCAGTCGTGCAGGGCGCGCGCGCTGTGGCGACCCGCCATTCGCCTGAACGGCCGACGCATGGGCGGTCGATTCCGTGTCGGTCCTCGAGGGCAGGCGAGGCGCCTGACCTATATGCCAATCGGCCGCAGCCGCGACGACTGCCGCCGATTCGGTCAGCTCGGTAACGGCATCCAGGGGCAGCCGCACTCGCAAGTATCCGACTTCGTCGTCCTGATATCGAATCTCGCCGCCGAGCCGCCGCGCATCGGCGGCTGCGGAGCGGGTGCGACCGGATACGGCAGCCACCACAAGGCTGATATGAGACTGGCCCTGGGCACGGGCGGCTGCGAGAGCCTGCCGGCTGTCTTTGAACAGCCGCGGCCCGCGCCGCGGCGGCTGTGCGACGGCTGCATCGGGTTCACAAGTGGGGTGCCCGGCGAGTGCCGCCGCGAGTACGATCGATGCCCTCCAGCAGCGCTGAGCGTTCATCGGCTTGAAAATGGCGACACTTGCCTTGTCGTGCTCGCGTCGTACACGACCCCGTCAATGACCGTGAAGCGGACGTCGAGCGTGTTCAGAACGTCCGTCAGGGGGTCGGAGCCCAGGACGACCAGGTCGGCGATCTTCCCGGGCTGAATCGATCCCAGATCGTCGGCGTAGCCCACCTTTTCGATGCCCGTCCTCGTCGCCGCCCGAATGACCTCCTCTGCCGGCATGCCGCCTTTCCAGAGCAGCCACATTTCCACGTGCGCCAGGACAGCGGGCGCATTGTGGCCGCTGACGGCGATCTTCCCGCCTGCGCGCACCAGCGCGGCGGAGGCCTCCGCCACTCTGAAGGGGCGGATGTCTTCCAGCCGCTTATCGGTGGGCGTCGTCCATTCCAGAAACGTGCTCCTGCTCACGTACCGGCTGACCCTTGCGAGTTGCTCAGGCTTGCGGCGCTGCACCTGCTCGAAGTACAGCCGCAGCGGCTCGTCGTCCAGACTCGACGTTCCATGTGCGATTAGCGCGTGAGGCGTCACGATCGTCTTGGTCCGGGCCAGGAGCTGGAGGACGTCGTCTTCGAAGGGCACATAGAACCGCGAGTGCTCGAGGGCCGTGTACCCGTCCATGACGCGCGCCAGCATCTGCCCCAGGCCTTCGAAGTGCCCGGCGATGCCGAGGCCTTCGTGCCTCGCCGCATCGGCAAACCACCGTCGCGTGCGCCGATCGGGGACGGCGTAGTCCTTCAGGAGCTCCACGCCGAGGGCGGCGTGCCGTCGCGCGCTGGCTCGCGCCTCCTCCGGTCCGCGCACCTGCCCCGCGAAATGCTCCACCGATCGCCCGGCGAAGAACCAGCGGGGGCCACGGAGCCGGCCTGCGGCTCGCATCTCCTCGGCCGCGCGTCCCATCTCGCCGTAGCCGGTGATCGCGTCCCACGCAGAGGTCAGCCCGAACGCGACCGCGCTGGGATCCTCGCGAGGGCTGAAGCCGGCATCCTGCCCGATCGAGTGGTAATGCGCATCGTGGAAGCCGGGAAGAATCGTCAAGCCGGTTGCGTCGATGACGACGGCGTCCGGCGGAACCGCGACCTCTGGCGCGGGCCCCACAGCGGCGATCCGTCGCCCGCGTACTACGATGGTTGCCCGCTCCAGAATCGGGCCTGCACCGCGCTCGCCCGCCACCGTGACGACACGGGCGTTGACCAGCGCCAGCGTCCCCGTACCCTCGTGACGCGGCGCCTGAAGCCGCAGGTCTGCGAACGCGTGGCGCGAGTGGGCAGCGATCTCGAACTGCGCAATCACACTGCCGTTCCCGACGAGCAGCGTTCCCGCTCGTTGCCATGCCATGGAGGTCGTCATTTCACTGCTGATGAGCACGGCGTCGGCGGGGTCGGGGCGGAGCGGGACGGGCAATCTCGCCGGCTCAGGTCTTCGTAACCATGAATCGCCGTTCAGGCCGATGAACGCGATGAATCGTCCGTCGCTCGACGGAACCGCGCCCAGGATCTCACGACCTCCGGTGGCCAGCTCCGTTCGGGAGCCGCCATGGAGAGGCACGGAAAACACCTGGGTGCGCATCAGCTCCGGTGTCGCTGTGCACAGCAGCTCGCGGTCGTCGTCGGAGAATGAGACGTGCAGGGAGAATGGCGAGGGGAGAATCGGCGCTCTCGGGAGAACCGCAGCGATGGTCGTGGTCTCGCCCTGAAGGTCGAACCAGCCGTACTCCAGGACGGTGCGACGCGGATCGCGTGCAGGCCCGCTCGGATGGGTCTCGCGCACAAAGGCGAGCTTCGCTCCGTCATGTGACCAGGCTGGTGCGAAATAGCCAAAATCTCCGACACCTACACGGCGCAGGTCAGAGCGGGCCAGATCCGCCAGCACCAGCGTGCCCTTCGACTGCAGATCGCCGTAGTCGACGTACGCGACCCTTCGCCCGTCGGGCGACATTGCGGGCATGTGCTCGAAGCCCTTCCCGTTCGTGAGCCGCCTCGGCTTCCCTTGCGGCAGGTCCTGAACCCAGATGGAGCCGAGCGCGTTGAACGCGACGCGACTGCCATCGCGCGAAAACGAGGGCCATCGGATCGCCTGAACATCGAGCAGGCCGTCCGTCAGCCGCCGGCGAGGCGCTGCGCGCGGCGGGATATCCAGTGCGGCCGAGGCGCGGAACGGGATCTCGGTCCGTTCCCCGTCGCTCAGTGAGACGCGGTGGATGGTGCCGCCCAGAGCGATGACGATTGCCTGCTCGTCGGGGGTGAAGGCAAACGTGGGCATGGGATCCCCGCGATCGCCCCAGCGATAGGGATCGTCCGCGCGGGGCACTTCCACCAGCCGCCGATCGGTACCCGTGCCCATGTCGCGCAGCCGGATTTCCGTGCCGTCGCTGTTCGCGCGGTAATACGCCAGCAGGCGGCCGTCCGCGGACACCTGCGGCTTCGAGTCGTTGTGCGCCTTCGCCAGATCCGTGAGGACTCGCCTCGAACCGTCCCTCGCGTCAACGCGCACCAGAACGCTCCTGGAGCCGTGCGCAAACCCTGGCCGCGGATGCACGACGTGGATCTCGGAAAAGAAGGCACCGCGATCGGGGCCGAACACACCAGACGTCGCGGCGACGTAGCTGTAGGTGTACGGGCTCTCGCTGAGTGCATTCGCCGGGTGCGCCTCGAGGTCTCTGATCGTGTCGGTATTCAGTCCGACCAGTCGAAGCCGAGACGACACGCTGCGGGTGCCAAACAGCAGCTCGCCTCCATCCGGCGACCATGCAGGAGTCCCGGCAACCGCCTCCTCCAACCTGGTGATCTGCTGCGGACGGCGCGTGGCGAGCGGCAGGACCCAGACGTTGTCGACCCCGCTGCGATCGCTGACGAATGCGATCCGACTGCCGTCCGGCGAGAATCGCGGCGCCTGATCCCACTCACGTCCGGTGAGCAGCGGCGTGGCGGTGCCGCCCGTCACCGGCAGTAGGTACAAGTCACCTAACAGATCGAAGACGATCGACCGGCCGTCCGGTGAGACATCGAGGTTGAGAAAGGTCCCGCGGGCGATCTCGAACGGGGTCCCGCTCCCCTGGCCCTCAGACCGGGCGGTCTGGCCCGGCACGGCGAGAACCCCGGCGACGATCAGCACGCCGCCGATGCCTGCCTTCACGCGTAGCGCCATGGACGGACCGCTGCCCTGAAGCTGTTGAGATCGCGTCAGAACAGGAACTTCACGCCCAATTGCACCGATCGGGGCCCGCCAACCTGGTAGAGCGGATTGAAGCCGCCGCTCAATCCCCCGGCGCCCAGGCTGGTAGCCAATGTGCTCGTGGACACGCCGAAGAGACCGCTCGTCAGACTGCCGACGGGATCGCCGAAGTTGGGACGGTTCAGAAGGTTGAAGATCTCGGCTCGAACCTGCACGCCCAGACGCGGAGAAAACCGGAGGTTCCGCCGCACGGCCATATCCACCTGCCACATGCTGAAGCCCCTGACCGAATTGCGGCCAAGCGTGCCCTGG
>Ga0299914_10002783_pt1 | contig 12167 bp, 11 predicted proteins | sample RVTome_10_FD_201361 | JGI IMG/M metagenome (GOLD analysis project Ga0299914, IMG submission 201361) | Soil microbial communities from uranium-contaminated site in the Upper Colorado River Basin, Wyoming, United States - RVT153D57 (version 2) ... | reverse complement strand
CAGGTGCTTGCGGCCGCAGCCGTCCTCAACGGGATGTGTGAGGCGACCCTGTTGAGGGACACGAGCGGACGCACCGAGGACGAGATAGTCGAGGCGGTCGAAGAGCTGGTGTCTTCGGGACTCCTCTACGAGCAGGAGGACGGTCGGCTCGGCTTCACACTCGACGTCCTGGAGCGGATCACCTACGAGTCGACCTCCCTGGTCCGGCGTCGTCTCCTGCATAGACGAGCAGCCGAGGCCTTGGAGAGCCGTGCCCGGACTCGTCTGGACGCCCGTCTCGCCACGGCCACGGCCGGGCATCTGAGACACGCGGGCCACGACGACGCCGCCGACTGGTACCGGCTCGCCGGAGACCTGGCCCGAGGCGTCTACGCCAACCAGGAAGCGGTCACGGCCTACGAGACAGCGATCGCCCTCGGTCACCCCGAGGTGGGCTCGCTCCACCTGGCGCTCGGGGAGCTCGCCATGGCTGCCGGCGAATACGACACCGCAGCCCGCGAGTTGCAGGGGGCGGCGGCGCAGTCGGAAGGCCCGGTCCTGGCGGTGGTCGAGCATCGAATCGGCGACCTCAACCGCGTTCTGGGTCGATTCGACCTGGCGGAGGAGAGCTTCGACCGCGCCGATGCGCAGCATCCGAGACGATCCAACCTCTACGCGGACTGGGCGCTGCTTCGTCATCGGGTCGGCGACGAGCTCGGCGCCCTGGAACTGGCGCGCCGGTCGCAGGAGACGGCGCAGTCCGACGAGGAGACAGCCCGTGCCCTCAACATCCTCGGTCTGGTCACACGAGACGACGACACTGCGATGTCCCACATCGACCAAGCCCTCTCGGTCACCCACCCCTTGGACCCGGCGCGTATGGCGGCACTCAACAACAAGGCACACCTCATCGCCGAGACCGGAGATCACGAGACGGCTATCGGCCTCGTGGGCGAGGCGATCGAGCTCGCCAGCCGGGCCGGCTACCGCCATCAGCAGGCAGCCCTGCTCAACCATCTCGCCGACCTGTATCACCGCGCGGGCCGGAGGGACGAGGCCGAGTCGGCTCTGACCGAGGCCGTCAGGATCTTCGCAGACATCGATGCCGGTGACTGGCAGCCGGAGGTGTGGCTGCTGAGACAGTGGTGAGTCCCCGTAACGAATCCGTACCGACGGGGCCATAGAAGACCCGTGAGTTCGGAATGGAGGAACTATGGGTGCTTCACGCACAGGCCGGGCGACTATCCCGGTGTTGGTGATAGGTCTGATGGTGGCGGCGTGCTCCGGCGGGCCGAGTGCCGAGGTCACCGCGTTCTGCGACGACTACGTGGCCGTCGACGCTTTGCTGGGCTCGGGGCCCGACGAGACGGACCCGATGCCGTGGATCGAAGAGGTGACTGTCGGTCTCGAAGGCCTGAAGGCAGATGCGCCAACAGAGATCTCGTCAGCCGTCGGTTCGATGGCTGATGCGCTCCTCGAGCCGGTCGCCAATCTCGACGAGGAGGGGTTCTTCGCGGCGACGGAGTCCGAGACCTTTGCCGAAGACTCAGCGGTGGTCGACGAGTACGTCGGCACCGAATGTGGCTTCGGCTCCGTCGAGGTGACCGCCGTCGACTACGCCTTCGATGCCGATCTCGAATCTCTCGAGGCGGGACAAGTGGCGTTCGAGTTCACAAATGAAGGGACGGAGCTTCACGAGATGGCTCTCATTCGAGTCAACGACGACACCACCGAGTCGATCGAAGAACTCCTCGAGCTGCCTGAGGAGGAGGCACAGACGAAGACGACATTTCTCGGAGTGTCCATTGCTGCTCCCGGGGACGGGGACGTCATGTACGCAAATCTCGATCCGGGCCGCTATGTGATGATCTGCTTCATCCCCACCGGCAGCACGTCCATGGAAGAGGCCGAGACCGCCGAGGGACCACCCCACTTCACGAACGGGATGCTCCGCGACTTCACGATCGAGGGTTGAGAGCCAGCATCTCCTGAACCAGGTCCAGGGGCAGGGCGTGAGCCGTTCTGCCCCTCTGGCCGGTCATGGTCTCGGCGGCACACAGGGCATTGAGGACGGACTCCTCGGTGGCGTCGGCAACGGCGTGGAACAGCCCATCCATCTCCCGATGCGGGAGCACGTCGATGTTCCACGGCTCGCCGTCGGCGGGCAGGTGATTCCCGGTCGAGAAGGCCAGAAATATGTCACCGCTGGAGTCGTGCCCGTAGCCGCCGACCCTCCCCAGCCCGACCGTGATCCGCTTGGCGAGTCTGTGACACTGGATCGGGAGCAGCGGGGCGTCGGTGGCAGCTACGACGATGATGGAGCCACCGTTGGGTGCCTCCTCCCAAGCCGATGGCACCACATCGGCCCCGATGTGCCGTCCCAGCGGGAAGCCGTCCACTCTCAGGTCTTCACGACGCCCGTAATTGGCCTGGACCAGCACACCCACCGTGTAGGAGCCCGTTTTGGAGTCGACCACCCGAGAGGACGTCCCGATTCCACCCTTGAACTCATGACAGATCATCCCGGTGCCACCACCGACGGCCCCTTCGGCAACAGACCCACCCGACGCCGACTCATACGCAGCCCGGGCCTCAGCCTCGGTCAGAGGAAAAGAGTCGGGGTCACTCAGCCATCCATCCCATGTTTCGGCCACCACCGGTAGGTGAAAGGCGTCGACCAGACCGGTCTCCACCGCCGCTTTCACCAAGAAGTCACGGACCAGCCCGACCTGGTGGGTGCTGGTGATGCCGATGGGCGAGCCGAGCAAGCCGGTCTCCTCGATCCAGCCGAGACCGGTCATCTCCCCGTTGCCGCTGAAGTTGAACCAGGCTGCATGGGCGAAGTCGGTCCAGATCCCACCGTCGCGGGGCACGATCATGGTGACGCCGGTCCGGGCCACGGACGGCTGGTCCCGGATCAGGGTGGCATGCCCGACCTTCACCCCTGGAACGTCGGTGATGGCGTTGTTCGGGCCGGGGTCGTATCCACCGATCACGACGCCGAGATCTCTCAACCTTCTCATCAGCGGCGTGAAGTTAGCTCCGGGTGTACCGTGCCGCGCCGATGAGCCCGTGCTCCACGGTCGTGCGATGAGCGCCCTGTTTCGTCGTGGCAGCGGGCTCCCCTCTGTGGCGCGCGCCCACGGCTGTTGGATCACCGACACCGCCGGGAAGAGATACCTCGACGCCGCCGCCGGCGCACTGGTGGTCAACGTCGGTCACGACGACTCCCGTGTCACGGCAGCGATCCACCGTCAGATGGCCTCGGTCTCCTATGTCCATGCATCGGCGTTCACCGCGGACGTCAGCGAGCGCTATGCCGCTGCCCTTGCGGCCCGTCTTCCAATGGATGACGCGGCGATCTACCCCGTTTCGGGCGGGTCCGAGGCCGTCGAGACCGCCCTCAAGGCGGCCCGCGCCTTCCATCTCGCCAACGGTGAGCCGGAACGCTCCATCGTGATAGGTCGCGAGCTTTCCTACCACGGCAACACCCGCGGTGCCCTGGATGTGTCGGGAAGGGACTCCCTCAGGGCGCCCTACCTCCCGTGGCTCGGCCTCTCCGGCCGCGTCCCGGGTGTGTTGGAGTATCGCTGCCCGAACCCGGCGCACCCCGAGGAATGCGGCCGATGGCACGCCGAGACTCTCGACCAGGAGATCGTGCGACTCGGGCCGAGCCGGGTAGCGGCCTTCATCGCAGAGCCGGTCGGCGGGGCCGCCAGCGGTGCGGCGGTGCCGCCGGACGGCTACTGGGATGCCATCCGAAGAGTATGCGACAGACATGGCGTGTTGGTGATCGCCGACGAGGTGATGACCGGATTCGGCCGCACCGGGAGATGGTTCGCATCCGAGCACTTCGGGTTTCGCCCCGACATCCTCACAATGGCCAAAGGCGCCTCCAGCGGCTATTGGCCATTGGGACTCTGTGCGATGTCGGGCCCCGTGGCGGCCGCGCTCGGGGACGGCGGGTTCGTCCACGGTCTCACCTTCTCGCATCATCTGGTGGGCGCCGCCGCGGGGATGGCGGTGCTGCAGAGGATCGACGAATTGCGACTCGTCGCCGCCGCCGAGAGCAAGGGAGCAAGACTCCTGCGATGGCTCGAGGAGGCCCTGGCGGCCAACCCCGCCGTCGGGGACGTGCGTGGGATCGGATTGCTGTTGGCGATCGAGATCGTCGCCGACCGGGCCACCAAACGCCCCTTTCCCAGATCGGACACGATCGCGGAGACGATCACCCGATTGGCCAGAGAGCAGGGTCTGATCGTCTACCCGTCCACCGGAAGTGCCGGTGCGGGGGAAGGAGACCTGATCATGGTCGGCCCGCCTTTGACCATCTCCGATGATGAGATGGGTTTGGTGGTCGACAAGCTCGTCAGCGCGATGGAGATGCTCACATGACTCTCGCGGTCTGGTCGGAGGGAAGCCTCGCGCACGATCCGGACGCAGAAGTCTGGATCGGGATCCCCATCGAAGGCGACGAGACACCGCCTCGCGGCCGAGCGTTCAAGCGGGCCGTGGACGCGGCCGGGCTGGACATCGTCCCGCCAAGGGAACACGCCGACGAGCCGATCACAGCGATCCACGATCCGGGGATGCTCTCCTACCTGCGCACGGCCTACGAGGATTGGACCGCTGCCGGTTACCCCGAAGAGCACGGGCAGGACAGGGTGATCGCGTACGCGTTTCGCGACCCCGGCGCCTTCAACCACGTGGCTCGCCGCGATCCCAAGAGCCGAGCCGCGATGGCCGGCGTCTACTGCATGGACACCTGCACGACATTGGGACCGGGCAGTTACCGAGGCATCCGGTATGCCGTCGATGCGGCCCTCACTGCGGCAGACCTGGTCCTGGGCGGCGGCGCGAGCGCCTACGCAGCGATCCGCCCTCCCGGCCACCATGCCGGGACTGACTACTTCGGTGGGTCGTGTTATCTGAACAACGCGGCGATCACTGCCGGCTACCTGGTCGATTCCGGTGTGGGGCGCGTCGGGATCATCGATATCGACGCCCATCACGGGAACGGAAGCCAACAGGTCTTCTACGAACGCGCCGACGTCTTCTACGGGTCGGTTCACATCGACCCGGGCCGCGGTTGGTTCCCGCACTGGAGCGGTTTCGAGGACGAGCAAGGGTCGGGAGACGGGTCTGGATTCAACGTCAATCTCCCCCTTGAGCCCGGCGCGGACGACGACCGATACTTGGCTGCCATGGAGACCCTGGCCGGTCTCGTGGTAGAGAAAGGCTGCGACGCACTGGTCGTCTCCCTCGGGGTCGACGCCGGCGCCCACGACGAGAACTCTCCACTCCTGGTCAGCACGTCGGGATTCGGACGAGCCGGCGATCAACTCGCCGGTCTCGAGTTGCCCACTGTCCTGGTTCAAGAGGGTGGGTATGACCTCCCGTCGCTCGAACGCGACCTGGCCGAGTTCCTGTCTGCGTTCCACCGGCGATCGCAGGCATAGCCTCACCGAGCCCGGCTCTGCTGCCGGGTGGGCGCCGATCGTGCGGCCGCGCCGGGGCCACCCCGCTATCTTGTCCCGGTTCTCCAGCGCAGGAGGCGCGGATCATGAGCTCGACCCCCTGGCTGGGGACAGACCGACATGGTGGGGTGCGGAGTCAGCCTCGGCCCGATCGAATGCTGCCCCCACACTGGCGGCTCGACGCCATCTACGCCACGGAGCGGCCGCACCACACGGTCGTCTCGCCGGACGGCACCGCAATCGCTTTCATCCTGTCTTCCGGAGGCACCAGCGATGTCTACGTCATCGCCGAGTCCGGCGGCCAGGCCAGACGTCTGAGCACCGATCGCTCCCTCGCCTCATATTGGGAGGACTCCGCGCCGGAGTGGTCACCACAGGGCTCTGCCATCGCCTACGGGTCTGGCGACCACGTCTTCGTCGTCGACACCCACGGTGGGCCTCCGCGGAGGATCCCCGACGTCGGGCTCGGTGCCTGGATCGACGAAGACCGTCTGGTCGTCGTAGTCGAGCGGAAACGCGCCTCCCGCCTCGCTGTCGTCAACGTCTCCGATCCGTGGCCACAGCCCTTCGGTCCCGGCGGTGGTGACGTCTCCCAGGTGAGAGCCACAGGCGACGGTCGGGTTCTGGCCACATACTGGCCGAAGGACGACAGGAGCCGCTCGGATCTCGTAGTGGCGTCCCCCGGTGGCGATTGGGAGACCCTCGTCGGTCATGCTGGTCGGAGGGCTCTGGACGCAGCGACTCACGACGGGAGAATCGCCTACGCCCTCGAGGACGGTGACTGGCGCGCCGTCTACCTGACTGATCTCGACGGCTCCGATCACGCTCTCCTGGTCAAAGACGATGCCGACTTCGGTGACCTGGCATGGTCACCGGACGGACAACGACTGGTGGCGATCCGCTCGCGGCGCGGCCGCGGCGATCTCGTCACGGTCGGGCTCGACGGCGGCGTCGACACGGTTGCCGAAGGCGGTTTCTGGCAGACACCGTCGTGGGCGGGCGACACCATCGTGGCCGTCCATGAAGATCACGACACCGCGCCGCGATTGGTGGTGTTGAACGACGGGGAGGTCACGTGCCTCTACGACGGCGCTCCCGCCGCCGTCGCATCAGCCCCACACGCCGGGTTCGAGAGGGTGGTGTTCCAATCGAGTGACGGGCTCGACATCGAAGGGTTCTTGTTCAAGCCCGAGGACGTCTCGACTCCGGTCCCGGCCGTCGTATATCCCCACGGTGGGCCGACGTCGGTCTACGGCGAAGAGTGGGACGGCCACGCCCAGTACTTCATCGACAAAGGGTACGCATGGCTGGCCATCAACTTCAGGGGCTCGACGACCTACGGCGTAGGCTTCGAGCGGGCCAACCACAACGACTGGGGCGTCGGAGACACGGCTGACTGCATCGCGGCGGGAGAATATCTGGCCGGTCTCGACTGGGTCGACGGCGACCGGCTCGCCATCTTCGGGGCCAGCTATGGGAGCTACATGGCACTCACCGCACTCGTCCATCCCGACAATCCGTTCGCCTGCGGCGTGGCCAAGTACGGGGACTGCAACATCCTCACGTCATGGGCGCAAGGCGACCGGCCGGGCGGCGACGACCTGGAGAGGATGATGGGCCACCCGTCGGAGAACCGCAGCGGCTATCGCGCCGGGTCACCTATCCACGACATCGAGAAGATCGATCGGCCGATCCTCATCGCACACGGAGAGAAGGACGCTCGGGTTCACGTCAACCAGGCCGAGGAGCTGGTCGCCGCCCTGGACCGGCTGGGGAAGACATACGAGTACGTGACCTATCCCGAAGAGGCCCATGGATTCCTACGTCGCGAGTCGCAGGTCGACTTCTACCGACGACTCGAGCGCTTTCTCGACTGGTACCTGATGTAGCCGGCCGGGGGGCCTGCTACATCGAGATGGGTCTGGCGACCCTCAAGCAAATCGGGGAGCTTGCCGACAAATACCTCGATATGACTACTGCCAGTCCTCCAATCAGTGCCTGGGCCGCCCACCCGATGGGCAAGGCTGCACGCATCGCAATCGCAGTCGGCGGGCTGGTCACAGCGACGCTCGTCCTCATGACGGCATCGGTGGTGACCACCGGCTCTTGGGCACTTGTCGTGCTCGGCGTCGGTCTGGCCGCATTGTCAGTCAGAGCAGCCAGGGTCCCGACTCCAACGAGGCTCACCCTGGTGGCGGCGTCGCTCATCGCCATCCCCTTGGCTTTCCAGGTCTTCTGAATCTCAACGGGACCCGTTAATGGGTCTCGCACGTAAGCAACGGCCACCGGCTAACGGTGGCCGTTGGCCGTCCTCGATGGCCGCCGACTTGGCGGTCTTCCAGCCAGGCATCCCCATGCCTCTTCGGTGGGGCGTCAGACATCTCTACATTCGCCAAACAGACGCCGGTCGGCGCAGCTTCCGCCCCACTGCAATCTCGGAGGATCAGCCGGCTGATATAGGGGACATTCCCTATATGCACATGGTCGGGAATCCGACATGATCTCTGACAAGGGGGACTTCAGGGCAAGACTCCGTCCCTCGAAGCGACAATGGGGACCTCACCTGGGGAGCCGTGCAAACGGCTCCCCAGGCCCTTTCCAGGGCATGCACAGCACACTTCCGACTACATTTTCCCCAATGCTCAAGGGGAGTTTCACCTACCGAGGAAGCCCCGAGCTCGAGGCAACACTTCGCCGTATGGTGGTCGTCTTCCGGTTCCTTGGTTGGATCTGGATGACGCTCCTTGTGATCGTGACCCTGGTCTCGGCTCCCCCACCCCGTCTCTGGATCGTGTACGGCGCCGTGGCCCTCGCCACCGTCTGGACCCTCCTCACGTGGTATATGGCCCGGAGTCAACCCGTTGCGCTCGCCGGTGGGCTCTGGTTCGCCTTGGACTCCTTGGTGATGCTGGCGATCGGCGCCGCCTCGGTGGCGTCGGGGGCGGACGAGCTGTTCCACGGAGGGCTCCCGCTCTCATATGTGTTCGTGGGCGCTCTATGGGGTGGCCTCTCGGGATCGCTCGTCGCTGCCGTCCTCCTGGCCGCCGAGCAATTCGCGGTTCATGTCATCGCCGAGCTCGGAGCGGTGAGGGCGGCAGGCAGCATCATCTTCTTCATCATCGCCGCCATCGTCGGCTGGACCTTCGACCGACTGCGTCACTACGACGTCGCCCGTCAGTTGGCCGAGGGCCAGTTGGCCGCGGAGCGAGAAGCGGTGGCGGCCCATGAGGCGAGGGTCGGTCTGGTCAACAAGCTCCACGATTCGGTCTTGCAGACTTTTCACGCGATACGGATGGGAGCGGACGATCCTGCGCAGTCGAGATACTTGGCCAGGAGGCAGGAGCGTGAGTTGCGTCGCAACATCGAGGAATGGCGATCTGAGTATCCCCGCAGCTTCCGTGCTGCCCTCCTGGCGGTGCGTGACGACGTCGAGGACATCCACCGGGTCGAGATCGAGGCGGTGATTCGCGACGACACCGCCCTGACCCGCGATCTCGAGGCCGGTATCGAGGCGGCGCGGGAGGCTTTGACCAATGCGGTCAAGCACTCGGGGGCGCAGAGCATCTCGATCTTCTCCGAGGTCGTCGATGGCAAGGCATACATCCACATCCGTGACAACGGCCGGGGAATCGAGGACACCGTCCAGGCACGCCTCTCAGGGCGGCTCAACCAGAGGGTGGAGGGAGTTGGCGGTCTCGTGGCGATCGACTCCGGAGAGAAGGCCGGCACCGAGGTCAAGATCACGGTGAGCGCATGACCCGTCGCATCTTCCTCGTCGACGATCACGACGTGGTTCGGGCCGGCACGAAGGCGGTGCTCGACGAGCAATTCGACGTGGTCGGCGAGGCCGCCGACGTGCAGAGGGCAGTCGAAGGCATTCTGGCGACGACTCCCGAGTTGGTGGTGTTGGACGTGAAGCTCCCGGGCGGAGGTGGCTCGGCTGTGATCCACCAGGTGCGCGGGCAGCTCCCTGACATCAGATTCATGGCGCTCACGGTCTCGAGCTCACGCGACGACGTCGTTCACATGATGCAGGCAGGTGTCGACGGCTACATAACCAAGACGACGTTGAGCAACGAGCTCCCCAACCTGATCGAGCAGACGGCCGAGGGTCAGCGACCCGTGTCGCCGGACGTGGCGGGATTCTTGCTAGACATCGACGAGGACATCGAGGCGGGGTCGACGATCGAGAGGCTTACCCCACGCGAGCGCGAGGTGGTCAACCTCATCGCCCGCGGCTACTCGTACCGGGAGACCGCGAACCGGCTCAGCATCTCTGTCAAGACGTTGGAGAGCCACATGGGCAACATTTTCGAGAAGCTGTCTGTGGCCAGCCGCCACGAGCTGGCTGCGCTCGCCTACGAAGAGGGGTACGTGGACGGGCCGGGGTTCTGAATCACCTCAGAGCCAGGCACCGGCGTGAAGCGATAGCCCATACCCCGCACCGTCTCGATCCTGCCCTCCCCGAGTTTTCGTCTCAGATAGCCGACATAGACATCCACGACGTTGCTCCCCGGGTCGAAGTCGTATCCCCACACCCGGGAGAGCAGTTGCTCCCGGGAAAGGACCTGACCGGGGTGACTCATCAAGGTCTCGGCGAGAGAGAACTCACGAGCCGACAGATCCACATCCGAGCCGTGGACCCGGACCCTCCTGGTGCGGAGGTCGAGGACGATGTCGCCTGCGTCGATGACCGTGGTGCTGGCGGTCGCGGTATCGCGCAGACGCACCCGGACTCGAGCCAACACTTCCTGAAAGGAGAAGGGCTTGGTGACGTAGTCGTCGGCCCCGTCCTCCAGACCGGCGACAGTGTCCTGAACGCTCTTTCGGGCGGTGAGGATGATCACCGGCATCTGCACCCCACGCCGACGCACCTCGGTCAGCACGTGGCGCCCATCTCTGCCAGGGAGCCCGAGGTCAAGGATCATCAGGTCGAAAGCGTCGTCGCTGGCGATCCGCTCGGCGGCGATGCCGTCCTCCACAACCATGGTGGTGAATCCCTCGGCGCGGAGCCCCTTCTCGAGGAAGGAGGCAATCCCCGGCTCGTCCTCGACGATCAGGATCCGACTCATCGACGATCCGGGCCCGGGGCCGAGGGGACGGTGATGATGAACCTGTTGCCACCCTCCTCAGGGATGTCGAGGCTCACCTCGCCGCCATGCGCCTCGGCGATGGCGGCCACTATCGCCAAACCCAGCCCGGCTCCCTCCGTCTTACGTCGTCCGGTGTCCACGCGGGCGAAACGCTCGAAGATCCGCTCCTGATCGTCGATGGGAATCGTTTCTCCCTCGTCCCGGACCCAGAGGTGAACGTTGCCCCTCCAGTCGAGCTTGCTCCCGATGCGAACCTTCGTCCCGGCCGGAGTGTGCTCGACCGCATTGCGGATGAGGTTCATCATCGCCTGGTTGAGTCTATGCCGGTCGGCCTCGATCACCACATGCTCCACGCTCTCCACAGTCCAGGGTCGGTCGTCGAGTGCCGCGGCTCGGGCCGCGATGTCGTTGGTGAACTCGGCGAGGTCCATCGGCGCCGCCTGGATGAAGTCGGGCTGCTCCGATTTGGCCAGATCGAGCAGGTCGTCGACTATCCGGGACATCCGGTCCAGCTCGTCGGTGACGAGGGCGAGCGTCTCGGTCCGATCCGCAGGGTCGTCGCCCATCACCTCGAGATTCCCCCGGATGATGGTTATCGGTGTCCGCAGCTCGTGCCCGGCATCGTCGATGAATCGCCGCTGCGACCCGAACGCCTCATCGAGGCGGTCCAGCATCGAGTTGAAGGTCCTGCCCAGCTCGGCGATCTCGTCGTCACCGTCGACCTCGATTCGACGGGAGAGATCGGTGTCGGTGATCGACATCGCGGTCTCTGTGAGATCAGTGAGCGGTCTCAATATCCTGCCCGCTGCCACCCAGGCGAGCGCGGTGGCGAGAAAGAAGATCGACCCGTAGACGATGGCGCCGAGCCGGACGACGTCGTCGACGGCGGCCAGCCGGTTGTCCATCAAGACCGTGACCACGAAGACCCCACTCTGTTGTCTGCCCACTCCGATGGGGACCGCTAGATAACGGATCTCCCCGAGCTCACCGTCCTCGACCATGCCTCTCTCGCTATCGCTCAGGGTGCCCCAGCGGTTTGTCAGCGGGAGGCCGGCAACGAGGGCGCCGGTGACGTCGGTCTTGTAGATGTCGCCGTTGATGAATGTGACGAGACCCTCCCCCTCCAAGGGAACGTTCCGGGCCAGGAAGATGTCGAATATGGCGCGGATGTTCCCCCCGAATGGCTCACCGGTGTTGGGATTGACGCCACCCACTAGTTGTTCCAGCTCACCGTGCTCCTGGTCGAGCGCACTGGTGGCGTCCCGTTGCACCTGGGCGAGGAGAAAGGTGCGCTGCAGGAGAAGGGCGGCGACCAGGGATATGCCGAGCAGGGCGATGTACCAGCCGAGGATGCGGACCCGGACCGATGACGTCCGGCGACGGGAGCGGGGCACCTCTGCATTCATCAGCGGCGTCTCGACTGTTTCTACGTTCACCATTCGAGGTTAAGCCCGGGAGGGGACGAGGGAGCCACGAGGCCATGGGGGACGACGGCTCCCTCGTCGGGTGGCTTTCAGGAATCCAGTGAGTCGCCAGACTCCGCCGAGTCGACCGAGACCGGGGAATCGGCCGGGGAATCGGCCGGGGAATCGGCCGGGGAATCGGCCGGGGAATCGGC
>Ga0299914_10002782_pt1 | contig 12170 bp, 7 predicted proteins | sample RVTome_10_FD_201361 | JGI IMG/M metagenome (GOLD analysis project Ga0299914, IMG submission 201361) | Soil microbial communities from uranium-contaminated site in the Upper Colorado River Basin, Wyoming, United States - RVT153D57 (version 2) ... | reverse complement strand
GCCGCCATCTTTCAAGCATTCGGGTCGACGCTTCTCACGCGCTACGAGGTCGTGAGCAGCGAACTGACTCAGGACCAACCAGACTCCACGGTCTCAAAGCAACGAGATGATGAAGAGCGAGGACCGCTGCTGAAACGTCTGTGGATCTCGATCTCGAAGTCGAATCCCAAGTAGGAAGAAAAGCGGTAATCCGCTCATTGTGTGGTGGGGAGCGGGACCGCGACGTCGGAGCCGCCCTCAGGCGTTAGCCGGCCCCCGATTCGTGCAATCGTTGGCGCGAACGTAAAGCCTCCGGCAAGCAGGGCCTCGCCCTTGGTGAAAGCAGGCGCCGATTGAAGCATCGAGGGTGGCGCGTACCCGAAGACGCGCCCGAGGTCCTCGAGATCGGCCGGAGCGTTCATGCGCATCAGTACGAGGTTGTCACATTGCGATAGGACGTTCGGGTGGATTTTCGAGGGTCGCTGCGTCGAGACGAGCAGCCAAAGCCCGTACTTCCGCCCCTCACCCGCGATCTGAACCAATCGCTCGGTCGCAAGCGCCTGAAGCTCATTGGCTGGTTCGGTTGTGCAGACATTATGAGCCTCGTCGATCACAATCAGGGTTGGCTCCCTGCGTTCCCGGCGCTCCCAGAGATGGTCAAGGACGGCTAGAGCCGCGGCCGACCGCTCGGCCCCAGAGTCGAAGCTGCCGATTTCCAGCACCGCTGCCCGCGGCCGCTCTTCTATCGCCTCGAGCACGGAGCTTGCGCCTCGGGCCCAGAGAGACCAGTCGAGGATCCCGAGGTTCTCCAACCGGGTCGTGATGGCGCGGCCGTCATCTCCGAGGGCTCCGATCTCTTTCAGGAAGTCGCTACGCTCCAGTCCCGGATCGGTGACGGGCAGATTTAGGAGCACGTTGTACTCACCGCGATCCCGGATTGGGTCGAGCTGCATCACAGCGCCCTGGGCTGGGCGCGTGAGCTCGCTCCACAGAAGACGAAGGGGTTCGGCGCCCTGTGATCCCGGGCGGAAGACCCGAACGGTCCCCTGAGCACCTCGTAGAGGACCGGCATCATGCTCGACGGCGTCGGGACGGAGCTCCCCGAGCCGAACGAAGTCCCCGTTCGGATCGAGGATCACCATTCGCAGATCGGTCACTGCCAGCAGCTGCTCCAGGATCACGCCGAGCGCATAGGTCTTGCCCGACCCGCTTTGCCCACAGAGGAACGTGTGGCGGTTGAAGGAGCCTGCGTTAAGGAGCGCCGGGAGTTCGCCGGTGCGCGTAGTTCCAACACGGGCTACTGGGCCACGCCCCGAGACAAGAGGATCCAGCAGGCTGGGAGTGGCACGGCCGACGGTGGCCGTGCTGAACGGCCGTGCGTCGGGCGGCAATAGAGCGCCGTTCTCGAGCCTTCCCAACACGACGCCGGTGCCTCGCACGAGGCTGCCCTCGGCGCGCTCTTTCGTCCTGATCTGAACGAGCAGCGAGATCTCCTCGTCGGTCCGGAGAGTCAGCAGGTCGCCGACCAGGACTGGACTGTCCGGCTCGGCGTCATATTCAAAAGTGCGGCCGTCCAGCGAGCTAGATGACGCGATTCTCAGGGCATCGGCCATTTGATGAGACGCTCCTTCTATACGACCTATGGCAAGGCCAACCAGGGTATCGGTATCGATTCTCACCTGGGTGATTCGTGAAGGTGGGCGACGCCTCATTCAAGCTTACGTTCGACCATGACTGGGAGGAAGAGAGGGAGGATCGTTATGGACGAATCCACAGATTCCCAGCACCCTGACACGCCCAATGAAGATTTGACTGCTGAGATGGAACGCTTGCGCGCCGAGCGTGACGAGCTGGATGCGCGCCTGAAGCGAGCTGAGGATCGGACGGGCAAACGCGCAAGAGCGCGCTCAGTGGCGACGGTTGTGCTCACCATCCTTGCCTGCCTCGCGGTCACCGTGACCGTCCCGGCCGCCTGGACCTATCGAACGATCTTCGACACCGACGCGTTCGTCGATCGGGTCACTCCGATCGGGTTCGACCCCGCCGTGACCCCCGTGCTAAGCGATCGCCTCACGACCCAAATCTTCTCCCTGGTGGATGTGGACGCGATAGTGGCGGAGGCTCTCCCACCTCAAGGGCAGATACTTGCGGGCCCCCTTACCGGTGGGATCGAGGACTTCGTTCGCGAAAAGGTGAATGAGGTTCTCTCTAGCGACAGATTCCGAGACCGCTGGATTCGAGCGAATCGATTCGCGCACTCGCAGATCGTCGCCGTTCTCCGAAACGAGAGCGAGATCGTCGACACCGCGGGTGGTCGAGTCGTTCTCAACCTTCTCCCAATCGTGAACGAGGCCCTACAGAACGTCGAAGCGCAGGCAGCGGGTCTGTTCCAGAAGGACGTCGATCTACCAGAAGTTACTGGGGGAGAGGTTCCCGACGAGGTGCGCGAAAGGATCTCGTTGGCCGTCGGTGTCGAGGTCCCCGAGGACTTTGGTGAGATCGTGGTATTCGAGTCAGACCGTCTCGAAGCGGCCCAGGAGGCAGTCTCGTTCTTTGATCGGGCGATTCTGTTCCTCGCGATTCTCACCCTGGTCCTAATAGCCCTCGCATTGTGGGTGTCGCAACGACGACGCAGAACGCTGCTTCAGCTCGTCGTGGGCTCCATGGTGGGAATCGTCGTGATCAGACGCTTGGCAATGTGGGCCGAGGACGAGGTCGTCGCGCTGGCGCAGAGACCCGACGGTGAGAGGGCTTTGGCGGCAATCACCGACCAGGTATTCGGCTCACTCTTTACAGTCACACAGATTGTCATCATCGTGGGCTTGGCCATTGTTGCGATCGCGCTGGTCACGGGGCCGTACGGCTGGGCCGTCACAGCCCGAACGAAAACGGGGGCCTTGGCTAGCGGGGTCGTCAACACCGCGAGCGACTCGGCCCGGCAAGAGTCGACAGTGATCTGGGTCCGGGCACACAGGGAAGCCATGCAGCTCGGCGGCGCGATCGTGTTCGTCCTTCTCCTTTTGATCCTCGATCTCTCCTTGCTCGGATTCCTGTTACTCGCCGGCCTGATCGCCCTTTACGAGCTCTGGCTATGGCGCCTCGGGGCGGGGGATACCGCGAATGATGGCTCTGAGACTCTGGGGGCCGGCGATCTGCCCGCGACGGGTGGCTAAAAGCCAGGCCTAAACGGCGATCAGTCTGGTCCCGAGCGATGCGAAAGACTAAGGCGCCTGACTGTGGGCTCAGGGGCAGCCGCCTTTTCCGGGATGTCGTCCCCGGCCGTCTCGATCCGGCGACCGTAGCTCGCCGCAAATGGTCCCGCCGTCAGGCCGTGAAGAACGACCGAGAATAGGACCGTATAGGTCACGGTGGCCGCGAGCGTCGCGGTCGACTGGCCATGCAGTTCCTCCACCGCAATGAGGAGAAAGACCACCGAGGCCAAGCCCCGGGGGCCGAACCAGCCCGCGAAAGCCAGCGTATCCAAGCGCAGCCGCAGTCCCGAGAGCACCGCGGCGACAGGGACCATCCGAACAATCGTCAAACTGACAAGCGCGTAGAGGATTGCTTTGCCATCAATCCCCTCGCGAAGCAGGGGTCCGACGAGAAAGGCTCCGAAAAGCGTCCATACCAAGAAGGATGCGAAGAGGGCCAGGTTCTCGGTGAACTCCGTCTGCTCGGCAAGACGGGCGGCGGTTGCTGCGCCGAAGAAAATTCCGCCCGTGAACGCTGCAACGAAGCCGTTACCGCCAATCGCTACCGCGGCGGAGTAGGAAAGGAAAGCCAGCGAAAGGACAGCAAGCTGCTCGGACAGAGTCGACGTCCATGAACGGTTGCGGGCGGCCTTGACTGCGAGTCCGCCAACGATGCCGACGACGACGGCGACGACCAGCGCTAGTCCTAGCTCCTTCAGGGCTTCGGACGCCCAGTCACCGGCGACGACGTCCTCTTCGGCAGCCACCACCAAGAGGAACAGTGTGACGAAGGGCGTGGCGATTCCGTCATTGAGGCCGCTTTCTACGTTCAGCGCGCGCCGAATACGCACCGGAACCGCCCGATTGGTTACGACCGCCAAACCCAGGGCTGCGTCCGTCGGTGCGAGGATCGAGGCGATCAGCGCCGCCATCGCCCAGCTCTCCGACGGAAACAGCAGTTTGACTGCCAAGGTTCCGAGAACCAGCGTCAAGGGCAAGCCGAATAGGAGGAGGCGAGTCGGGAGGCGAGCATCACTGCGCACGTCACGCAATCGAACCGTCGATGCGTCGGCGAACAGCAACAAGGCAAGAGTGAGCTCAGCAAGGAGCTTCGCCGATTCACCGCTTACGCTGGGGAGAGCGTCCGAGACTGCCGGTCCGAGGAGGATGCCGGCCGCGACGAATACAAGTGGGGCCGAGATGGACACTCGGTCCAGTCGGGACGCCACGAGCGAATACAGGACGAAGGAAACTGCAACGATAGTCAGCCCGGTCATGGTTCGTCCCGGAGAGGGCCGGAGGGATCGTGCGCGTGCATCACCGGTACGCCCTTGTTTCCACGAGGCTATTAGGCTCCTTTAGCTTCCGGTCTTGAAGTCGGTCAGGACAGCTCGAGCGTCGCTCAGATCAACTGCAACTCGCGCGCCTTTTCGACCGCCCCCTCGCGCGACGTCACGTTCATCTTGCGATAGATCGCGCGCACATGGCTCTTCACTGTGTTCAGAGAAACGAAGAGTTCCCCCGCAATTGCGCGGTGCGTCAATTGGCTCGGTAGAAGCCGAAGCACGGCAAGCTCGCGGTCGGTTAGGGAATCTCCGAAGATGGCGGGCCGCTGTGACGAGCGCCCCAGGCTCCGCTCCAGCCTTAGAAGTTGGTCGGGCAGCGTTCCGGCATCCGGATTGGCTGTCAATATTGCTTGCGCCTCTTTCAACAGCTCACGCGCTCCGTCTTGATCCCCCTGCGAGAAACGCACTGGAGCGAGCGCCAGCATCACCTGAAGGGTTACCCAAGTAGACATTCGTGGGAGCTGACCCCGAGTCATGAGAGCCAACTCCAACATTTCTCTCGCTTCATTGAGATCCCCGTCGTCCGCCGCGAGGCGGCCGAGAGCGAGGTAGACCAGTGACGATTGCGGGAGCCCCGAGAGACCATGCTGCTCCATCATTTGACGAGCCTCTTGAGTTAGCTCAACTGCGCGTTTCTTGTCTCCGCAGTCGGAACTCACCAGCGCCAGCTCGCAGCGCGCAACCATTTCGAGCACCGGCTGCTTCAAGTGATTGGGTGCAATCGCTTGGGTGATGGCTGCCTCTGCGGACTCTAGGTCTCCAGTCAGATATGAGAGGTATCCAAATGCGACCAACGCAACCGAGCGCCAATGTCCTGGTTCCGGTTCGAGTTCCAACGCGCGCCGCGCGTCATCGAGCGCTACGGACACACCCCCCAGACCGAACATCGAGGTAACGAGGACAATGCCCGAATCGAGTGACTGCGCGCCGTCCGGCAAGGGTCCGTCCACAGAACCCAGTTTGACGGAGGCCACCCATCTCTCGGCCTCATCAACGTCACCCACGAGGGCAGAGCACCAGGCGGCCGTCAAGGAAAGAACCGGATCGGTGGCGATCTCCTCTTCGCCTACAGCGGAAAGCCACGAGCGAACGGTCTCGAGCCGGCCCGCATTCAAGTATGAGTACCAATTGGCGGAGATCAATTCTCTAGTGGCGCGCCGATCTCCTGCTTCGATTGCGTGGTGCACGGCCTGGGAAACCAGTTTCGTCTCTGCAAACCAGTTACTGGCCCGCCGGTGAAGTTCCGGCACCGTGGTTCGGTGTGTTCGGTTCAGCTCGCTTCTGAGCAGATCGCCGAAGAGTTGATGGTATCGATACCATTCGCGATGCTCGTCGAGTGGAACGATCAGAAGATTCGAGCGTTCGAGATCATCGATAATGGCCGCGGAATCGTTAGACCCCAGGACTTCATCACATAACGCTGCGCTGAAGCGATTCAGGATTGAGGTTCTAAGCAAGAATCGGCGCACGTTATCGGGCAAGCGACTCAGGATTTCTATTGATAAGTAGTCGGCGACATGACGAGCGCTGCCGGTGAAATCCTCTATCAAGTGGTTCGGGTCGGTGTGATCACGAAGCGACACCGCAGCCAAATACAAACCTGCCGGCCAGCCCTCGGTCTTATCGACGAGCTTGCGAATCTGGTCGCCAGTCAACTTGCGGCCTAGCACCTCTGTCAGCAGTGTGTCCCCTTCGCTGTAAAAGAACCGAAGGTCTGCGGCGCGAACTTCGTGCAAGCTTCCTCCGACGCGACGACGGCCCACCAAGAGCGGTGGATCAGCCCTACTAGAGACGACGACTTGCGTGGTAGGTGGAAGGTTGTCCAGCAAGAGGATGGTTAGTTCGTGGCAGTGAGCGTTTTTGATGTGATGGTAGTCGTCAAGGACGAGGACGATGGGATTGGACGAACGGCTCAGTTCGCTGATCAGACGCGGAAGAAAGATGTTTTGCAGAGTCTCCCTCGACGCGGGAACGGCCTCACTCCAGTCGCCTATGGCTGGTTCGACTCGGCGGAGTGCCTCGATGACATAACTCCAGAAATGGTTTGGGTCGTTATCCAGTCGATCAAGGGTCACCCATGCAAAAGGTCGTGGATCTGCCGCGTCCCACTGGGTCACCAGCGTCGTCTTTCCGTACCCAACCGGGGCATCGATAAGGACGATCGACTTGTCCGCCGAAGCCACGAGGCCGTCAACTAGATCCTTACGGGCAACCCACTCGCGCCGCCCCGGAGGCGCGTGAAGCTTACTTTCGAGAAACACCACACCTTGAGACTCAGACGCTTGTCTCACACGGCGATCGACCTGCGGAATAGTCTGGTTCAAGTGCGCTCGTCCCCCCCAAGGGAATCGTCCAGCCCACCTGCTGCTATCCCCGCGCATCAGAGTCGGTTGGTTTTCAGCCGCAACGCTGCGGATAAATCAAACATTGTTCCCAACCGCTAACAAGTAATCTCTGGGATCTATGCCCACAGCATCCGTTTAATTCTTCAATGGCCGCGTGATCGCGTACCAATTGTTGGAGGAAGACTGTCGCGAACGCGACAAAGCAGGGCAATTGTTCGCCCCGTAGTCGTAGTCAGCCCAAGATGTTGAATGGGAACTCGATGTTCCTCATTCGAGAAACTGCTGCCTCACCCGGAACTTGATGACAACCCGGTTGAGGCGGAAGTTCCCATTGCAATTGGAACTGCCCCCGCTTACGGAGCCATGGTGATGTCGCGGCCATGCGCGGTCAGGGCCCAGATAACTGCTATGTCCAGGGCGATGATGACTATCGACCACACCGGGTAGTAGGGGATGAATCCGAAATTGGCGATCGCGCTGATGACGGCCATTGTGACACCCAACGTTCTCGCCCAGACGGCCCCGCTGAACAGCCCCACTGCGGCGCAGACAACCAGTATCCCAGCGAGCATGTGGATCCAACCCCAAGCGGTCGCGTCGAACTCGAAAACATAATTTCGGGTGGCGACATAGAACTCGTTCTCGAGGATTCCCGCGAAACCAGCGATCGCGTGGAACGTTCCAACCATGAACATCACGATGGCGGCAAAGTACGTGAAGCCAACGGCCGCACCACTCCTCGAACTCTGTGACATGAATGTCTCCCTTTCCCTCCCAATAAGAACGAGTACAGGTTCTAGCGACCCGGCATACGAGGCATCACCTGCGGCCATCAATCACCCGGGTGAGTCGGTTGATTGGGTGACGACCGTCAGCACGTCCAACGCCATCGTTTCAACGGACCGCTCCCCGATGGAGATCGCCAAGCGCTTTAGGGAGAACGATGGGGTCGATGCCCGAGTACCCCCGAGGAGGGGGTGCGGGAGACCGACGTCCCAGCAGTCCATCTCTCGGGATGGTCGTTCTCGAGTCGAAGCTTCGGCCGGCCCCGGTTCGGCGCGACTGGGTCGAGAGGCGCGCCCTACACGATCAACTGGTTGAGGCAGCCGGCCGCAAGGTCGTCCTGCTTAGCGCTCCTATCGGATACGGAAAAACAAACCTTCTCGACCAGTGGCGAAGCGATCCTCGAGAAGCGCGGCCGTTTGCGTGGGTAACCCTGGATGCCTCCGACAACGAGCCTTTGCGCTTCTGGATTTATCTGATCGAAGCGATTCGTCAGGTGCAACCTGGTACCGGAGTCCACCTCAGCATTCTTCAAGAACGTGGAAGCGAATCTCTGCGCGCGGCGGTCATACCGCAACTCCTCGAGGAGTTGGCTCTCCTCCCCAGACGAATCGTGATCGTCCTGGATGATTTTTCCCAGCTCACCAACCCCGCGTGTCACGAGTCCATCGATGAGTTCATTGACGGTCTTCCCTCAACCACCCAACTCGTCATTTCAACCCGATCGGATCCACCCCTGCCATCTTTGCAACGCTCTCGCGTGGAGAGCGAGATGCTCGAGATTCGCGCCCGTGACTTGCGCTTCACAAACGAGGAGGCTGGGTCACTCTTCAAGCAAACAGCGGGTATCGAACTGGATTCCCGAGACGTCCAGCGTATTGTCGACCGCACCGAGGGATGGCCTGCCGGGCTTTACCTGGCCGCTCTTTCTCTTCAGGATCGCGTCGATACGGAGGCGTTCATCCGTGACTTCGCGGGCGACAGCCGGCACGTCGCTGACTATCTGACAACCGAGATTCTGAGCCGGTTGCCGGAGCGCGTGCGGCGCTTTCTGGTGAGAACCTCCATCCTCGAAAGGTTCAATTCTTCATTAAGCGATGCAGTGGTAGGTGAGGAAGGCTCGGCTGCCATTCTCGAGGACGTAGAGCGCAGCAATCTCTTCTTGGTCCCGCTCGATGATCAGAAAAATTGGTTCCGCTACCACCGCCTCTTTCAAGAACTCTTGCAGAGTGACCTCAGCGCAACAGACCGATTGCTCGTTCCCGAACTGCACCGTCGAGCATCCCAATGGCACCGTAGTTGGGGATTCCTGGACCACGCAATCAAGCACGCCAATGCGGCCAACGATCTCGCGTCATGTCGGGATTTGATTTCCGGGAACTGGCTCGCCTACTGCAACGCTGGCCGGGTGGCTATCGTGCGATCTTGGATCGAATCCTTGGGAGAGGAACGGGTGGCATCCGATCCAGTTCTTTCGTTGACGGCCGCGTGGATCTCTGGGTTGTCGGGGCACCCACATGAAGTCGAGAAATGGTTGGAGCTCGCGGGTCAGGGCTCTTTCTCTGGTCCGCTGCCAGATGGAGCCAGCTCGCTGGCCTCGGGCATCGCCCTGGTCCGTGCGTCGTTCGGACACGAAGGCGTCGGCAAGGCGCTGACTGCCGCTAGCGTCGCTCTCGAGCTCGAATCGCGGCGGGACACGAGATGGCAACCTGCGGCCCAGACCGCGCTTGGTTTCTATCTTTTCCTGTCGGGTGATCGTGAGCTAGCAACCGCTCAACTCGAGGAGGTAGCAGAGCGGAAGCCGAGGGGCGGCGTCTTCGAGATCATCTTTGCGCTTTCGCAGCTGTCGATTATTGCATCGGAAGAAGGCCGCCGGCCTGAAGCAGAGCGGCTAGCTCGCAGAGCCGTCGCGATCGGGGAGGAGTATCGCCTCTCGGATGCTCCGCAAGCCTCGGTCGCGTATGCCAGCCTGGGGCGAGCACTCGTCGCGGCCGACGACCCGAGGGGGGGAGTCCAGGAGCTGGAGAGAGCCCTTACATTGCGTCGCAGGAGTGATCTCGTTGCGCCGTGGCCGACGCTCCAGCTGCTGCTGGCTCTCGCGCCGGTCCGAGCGGACGTCGGCGATCGCGAGGGGACCGTCCTTTTGATCCAGGAAGCGCGCTCGATCGTGGATGCGTACCCCGACGCGGGCGTCTTGGGCATTGAGCTTGACGAGCTCGAGCGTTCTATCGCTGCAGCCAAGCCGAGGCCCGCGCCAACTCGAAAATCACTGACCGATCGCGAGCTTTCAATACTGCGGCTGCTTCCTACCTCACTAACTCAGCGTGAGATCGGCGACGAGCTGTTCTTGTCTATCAACACGGTCAAGACCCACGTGAAATCGATCTTCGGGAAGCTCGAGGTGGAGTCGCGAGCGGAGGCAGTCGAGCAGGCACGCGGACTCGGTCTCCTGTAGCAAGGAATCAGTTTCGTCTCGTAGCGGCTCGCTAGGTCTCCGTCTGGAGCTCGTTCACACTAACGAGCTCGATGGCAAAATCTCGGAGCCTGTCGAGGACGCCGTAGAATTCTGACAAGTCGGCAACATCCGCCATCAGGATGGTCGTGCCATCCTTTGGCAGCGCTGTCATATCGCCGAAGGCGCTCGACAGGAGTTCCCCGAACTCACCCCGCACCACGATCCGGTACCTCCTTCTTTGACCTGCGCCATTGTGCTCGGTCATCCTCAGTCGATCCCCCTCCTGCGACCTAAGTTTCGGTCCACCCAAGAGTCCTCCTCCAGAGGTGGACGCGCCTCACCCTTTATTGGTGTTCACCAGGGTGACGCTGGGCGGACCTAGGTGTTGACCCCGAAATGTGGGCTTCAACGCCTTCCGACAGCGTCGGATAGATCAATCGGCGCGTCTTCAGATCACCCCAGCGAGGCGAAGCTTTGGCGACCGCCAACACGGAGGTCGTCATCGCCGCCAACCAAATATCGGTACCCTTCGACTGGAGCCTTTCGGCCAGGTCGTTGAAGATCTCGGCCGCGGTCGAGTCGATTTGAGGGACAGCCGATAGGTCGAGCAGCAGCGTCCGGGGTCTACTAGGCGCGTCGTCGACCATCGTCGAGAGGCGGTCTGTGACGCGTTGCGAGTTTCCGAAATAGAGACCCGACTCGACCCGGGCAATCATGAGGTCCTCGTACACGATATCGGCAGGATCGTGCCCCATCTCGCGGAAGACGTCCGTGTCGGGTTTGCGCGCAAGGATGAAGATCGGTGGATGGTTGAGTTCCCAGAACAGAGTGCCAAGGGAAACAACAACCCCAACGAGCAATCCCGGCAAGGCACCAAGGGCCAGAACACCAGCAATAGCGGTCATTCCGAAGACGTAGTCATCAAGACGGAGTCCGCGTATGCGCCTGAGGCCTTCAATATCGATGAGTCCAAGCGCTGCCACGAGGACGATGGCACCGAGCACGGGTTCGGGTACATACACGAAGAGCGAGGCAAGAAACAAAAGAACCAGCGCCACGCTGCACGCCGTCACAAGGCCGGAGACCTGCGATCGAGCCCCCGAGCGGTCGTTCACTGCGGTTTGCGAGAGGCCCCCTCCAGCTGGGATCGCCTGGAACAGCCCACCAGCGAGGTTCGCGCCTCCCAGAGCAATGAGCTCCTGGTTTGGGTCTACAGGGGGTTCATCCTGAGACCGGAACGCTCGCGCAGCGGCTATGGATTCGACGAACGCCATCAGGGCGATGCCGGCCGCAGCTGGTAGAAGCGCTGTCGCAAGTGCGAAGTCGGGCACCTGCAGATTGGGGAGTCCCCCCGGCACGTCGGCAACTGTGGCTACTCCCCGCGTCTCGAGTTGCGTGATTGCCATCAGGGCCATCCCCGCGACGAAGACGAGCAGAGGACCCGGGAGGCTTGGAATCTTTCGCTTGATGATCATTAGAGCTGCAAAGGATGTCAGCGCGATCGCGAGAGTCCAGAGATTCGTGTCAGCGACCTGCGAGGCCGCCGAGGCGATCTTGGGGAAGAACGTCTCTCCACTTACCGATACCCCCATGATCTTCCCCAACTGGCTGGCCGCAATTGTCATGCCCATACCGATCTTGAAGCCGGCCAGGATGGGCCGCGAGATGAAGCTGGACAGGAAACCCAGACGCAACAATCCCGCAATCACGAGGAACAAACCGACCTCGGCTGCTAGAACGGCGGCCACGGTGGCTGGCTCGGCCCCCTTTGGTGCGAGTGCTATCCCAGAGGCGGTCAGCAGCGCGATCGTCGACGTGGTGCTGACGCTGAGGCAGCGGGCGTTACCGAGGAGCGAATAGACGACCATCGGGACCAAGGCCGTGTACAGCCCATACTGGACCGGCAGTCCCGCGATGGTCGCGTAGGCCATCGCTTGGGGGATCACAACGGCGGCGGTGGTCAATCCAGCGATCAGGTCCCACCGAATCCAGGACACGCGATAGGTGCGGAGCCATGGTGCGACTGGCATCCGTCTATGGACTCCGCGTAGGGGTGGAGTCATCCGGCGAG
>Ga0299914_10002781_pt1 | contig 12172 bp, 14 predicted proteins | sample RVTome_10_FD_201361 | JGI IMG/M metagenome (GOLD analysis project Ga0299914, IMG submission 201361) | Soil microbial communities from uranium-contaminated site in the Upper Colorado River Basin, Wyoming, United States - RVT153D57 (version 2) ... | reverse complement strand
GCGTTCAAGGTCACTTCGAATGTCCTTGAGCTGCCGCTGCAGCTCGTCGCGGGGTGCGACGGCATCTTTCAGCGCCTGCGAAAGCTCCTTCGCCCGTTGTGCCGTGTCCTTCTGCGCCGCCTGGTGTTTGCTTACAGCCTGCATCAGGTCCCTGTTCTGCTCCGCCAGGCGAAGCTGTTCCTGGTCCTGAGCCTCCACACGCTCCTGCCAGCCGGCATTGACGGCGATTCTCTCCCTGGCAGAGCGGTCGCCTCGCATGATCCAGCCGATTGCGGCGCCGGCGGTAAAAAGCAGCGCAAAAATTGCGAAGTGAACGGCTGTAATTTCAGGCATTGCTCGACCCCATGTCCGGTCGCGGCCCGGGAGCATTCATAATGCCACGCGAATCTGTCCCATTTCGCCAATTACGTCACTAATTTTGTCCACTGCAATATCGATGTCGCTGCGACTTATGACAAGCGGCGGCGCAAGCCGGACCACCGTTTCGTGGGTTTCCTTGCTGAGCACGCCGCGGGTCATAAGCCGTTCGCAGACCCGGCGCGCACTTCCGCGAGACGGGTCGATCTCCAATCCGACGAACAGGCCGCGCCCCCGTACCTCCCTGACCAGCGGGCTCTCGATGAGCCGCAACCGTTTCATCAGGTATTCGCCGTTTGATGCACTGGCCCGGGCCAAGTCTTCCTCGACCAGAACATCGAGCGCTTCGAGTCCTATGGCGGATGCCAGCGGATTGCCCCCGAAGGTGCTGCCGTGGCTTCCGGGAGTGAACCGATCCATGACGTCGGCGCGCGCAAGAAACAGCGATACCGGCACGAGGCCGCCGCCGAGCGCCTTGCCGAGGACAAGGCCGTCCGGCGTAATGCCCTCATGGTCGCAGGCGAGCATGCTGCCGGTGCGTCCGAGCCCGGTCTGGATCTCATCCGCAATCAGCAGCACGTCGTGCGTTCGGCAGATATCACGGCAAGCCTTGAGATATCCGTCCGGAGGCATGACGATTCCCGCCTCGCCCTGAACGGGTTCGACAATGAATGCCGCCGTGTTCGGCGTAATGGCGCGCTCCAGAGCCTTGGCGTCGCCGAAGTCGACCAGACGGAATCCGGGCGGAAACGGACCGAAGCCGCGCCGGTACCGAACTTCGCTGGACATCGCGACCGCGGCTATGGTGCGCCCGTGGAAATTGCCGCGGCAGGCAATGATTTCGGCCTTGCCGGGCGGAACGGCCTTTACGTCATAAGCCCATTTTCGCGCGGCCTTCAGCGCTGTCTCGACGGCCTCGGCGCCCGTGTTCATCGGCAGGGCCTTATCCTGACCCGTGAGTTCGCAGGCCCGCTTGAGAAATGGACCGAGCTTGTCGGTGTGGAAAGCCCGCGAAACGATGCTGAGCCGCCCGAGCTGTTCGCGCGCGACCGCAACGAGCCGCGGATGCGCGTGACCGTGGCTGACCGCCGAATAGGCGCTCATCATGTCGATATAGCGGTTGCCCGCCTCGTCCCAGACGTGGATACCTTCGCCGCGTGTCAACACCACGGGTAGCGGGTCGTAGTTCTGCGCGCAATGGCGATTTTCGAGTTCGATTGACGAGATCATGAGATGACGCGCGGTTGTAATGAAAGGCTTGTCGTAGCGGGTTTCAGGCACATCACTGTACCGCAACACCGGTCAGTCAGGCCACCAGGGAAGCCGGCGAACGACGCTCAGGACTCGCCGCGCAGGGTCCATTAGACCCGGCGAAATCCTTCGTGTACTTTGCATTCCTTGACCGCCAGTAGCCTCGTCCACTCTCACGTTCCCCGCATGAGCAAGCTGCCGAAAACGGAAAAGCTTTGCATCGCCGGACCCGCCGGCAGGCTCGAGGCGCTGCTCGAGTCGCCGAAGGACGGCGAACCGGTCGGAAGCGCGGTCATTTGCCATCCGCATCCGGAGCATGGCGGAACCCTGCAGAACAAGGTGGCGCACACGCTCGCCCGCGCCTTCCTGGCCCGAGGATTCGCGGCGCTGCGATTCAATTTCCGCGGCGTGGGCGAGAGCGAAGGCCGGTTCGACGAGGGGGAGGGTGAGGTGCAGGACGCCCTCGCGGCGGTGCGGACGATGAAGGAACGGGTGGGCGGCTCGAATCCTTGGCTGGCCGGCTTTTCATTCGGCGCGGCGATTGCGATTCATGCCGCGGCGCTGGCGCGGCCCTCCGGGCTGGTAAGCGTTGCGCCGGCAGTCTCTCGCCTCTCGAGGCAGATGGGCCCGCAGCCCGACTGTCCGTGGCTGATCGTCCAGGGCGACGAAGATGAACTGGTCAGAGTTACCGACACGATTGCATGGGTCAATGCGCTGGAGCCGGGTCCGGAACTGCAGATCTTCGACGGCACCGAGCATTTCTTTCATGGCAGGCTTACGCAGTTGCGGCATGCCGTCGAAGCGTTTATTGCCTCCCACTGAGCCGCCGGAAAGCATAAAAAAGCCGGGGCAAGCCCGGCTTCTTACGGGACCAGCGGTGCGTGCCGTCAGACCATGTCCTTCAGGCCTTTCAGGGCTTGAACCTTCACGGTCCTGGAGGCCGGTTTGGCCTTGAACATCATCTCTTCGCCCGTGAAAGGATTTACACCCTTGCGTGCCTTGGTCGCAGGCTTTTTCACTACGCGCATTTTGAGAAGGCCTGGAACGGTAAACAGACCACTGCCGTTGCGGCCACCGAGACTCTTTTTGATTTGTGCAGTAAGCGAGTCGAAGACCGCAGCGACGTCTTTCTTTGAAAGACCGGTGTCCTCGGCAATCTGGGAGTAAATTTCGGATTTAGTCGGCGCTTTCTTGCCGTTTGCGCCGGCTTTGTCATTTGCTGCCATAAATAAAGAGTCTCCTGAACTGATGCGAAAAACGAAGCTTGAGAAATCGAAAAAGCGGGTGTGGGCCGCGAAAATGCTGCGCGACGATAACACAAGAGAGGCGTGCGCGTAAGGCGCATAAGGCCTTTTTCAGCGGTTTTCGGCGGTTTTCGGCGTTGCGGCGCCGCTATCGATCGGTGAAGAACTGCCTCTTGAATCGCACCTCGGATGGCGACGCCGCGTCCTCAGGCGTGACACTGATGTCGAAAATCAGCGTTTCACGATTTGCAACAGGAGTTTCCCCAATGTAGTAGATGGCTTCCTGTTCGTCGATGCGTCGCATGTTGACTGTCTTCAGCTGACCCGTGAGGTTGACGGTTTTGACCGTCACGTTGGCAGGCACGGAACTTCGCGTCTCCTCGTCGACAACGGACACGTTGAGCATTGCACGGTTGTTGCTGCGCACGATGTTGTAGGTCCGGGCGATTTCCGGGGGCAGCTGGCCGGTGAGCTGTGCGTTGAAATGCACCTGATGGTCGCCGATGTCGATCGACGTGGCTTCGGCGGGCTCGGCCCGCGGTACCGTCGCGGATTCGTCCGGACCACCGCATCCGGCAAGAAAAGGAAGAAAGGCAAGCGCAACCGTTGTGCTTATTAGTTTCATATACTTATCCCCTCCCGGATCCCCCCCTGGATCGGTCTGCAGACTATAGCGGATTGGCAGCGCTTGTCCTATGCCTCCTTCCGCGGCAGCCGTTCGGCTGCACAAGCCGGCATGCGCCCGGCCGGTACGCGGACAGGTATGAGCAACTCATCGATCGGGAGAGACACTGCCGTCAGACGGGGACAGGCTTGATTGACTGCAGCATGATCACCGCCGCCTGCAGCAGCACAATGGCGAATATGGGTGAGATGTCCAGACCGCCGATCGAGGGTATGAGCCGTCGAAAAGGCCGCAGAACAGGTTCCGACAGGGTGGTCAGGAGGGCTGTAATCGGGTTGTAGTTCCCGGGAGCAACCCAGCTCAGAACGATACGAATGAGGACTGCGAAGAAAAACAGGTTGAGGCTCAAGGTAGCCAGCTCGATGATCGAAGCCAGCGCCACGTCGGCGGTGTCCGCCGAGCGCCGGACTATCGCGAGTAAAGCTAAGACGGTCACATACTGGACGACAAACGCCACCAGCACCGTCGCCGTATCGAGGCGGCCGACCGACGGCAGGAAGCGGCGCAACGGGACGATCAGTGGCGAGGTAAACCGCAGAATGCCCTGGGCGATCGGGTTGCGGAAATCGGCGCGCAGCCATGGCAGCCAGAAGCGCAGCAGCAAGAGCAGCAGGTAAAGCTGCGCCAGGGTCTTGACGATGAAATAAAGTGCCTGTGTCATGCGCCTCCGTCTCAGGTCGACCTGGCTTCCGCGGCGAGCGCTTTCGCCCGGTCTCTGGCTGCCTTGATTGCCGACGCAAAGATAGCACGAACGTCCGCCGCATCCAGCCGCTCGAATGCGGCCGTGGTCGTGCCGCCGGGCGAGCGCACACGCTCGATCAGGGTCGTCATCGATTCCTGCTCCGCCATGGCCAGCGACGCGGCGCCCCTTGCCGTCTCGAGCACCAGCGTTTTCGCGACGTCAGGAGCAAGGCCGAGCGTGACCGCGGAGGCGATCATGATGTCGATCAGCAGGTACACGTACGCCGGGCCGGTGCCGGACACCGCGGTAACGGCGTCCATCAGCGATTCATCCTCGATCCAGACAACCTTTCCGACCGCCGCCATCACCTTCTCCGCGAGGATCCTGCCGAAGTCGTCGGTCAGCGCATTGGCATACAGTGCGGAGACGCCCTGATCGACCAGGGCCGGCTGATTCGGCATGACACGGACGATCTCGAGGCCGCCCCCGAGCCACGAATCGATATCGTCGACGGTAGGCCCTGCCGCGATGGAGATCACCAGCGGCCGCCGCTTCTGCACCGCCTCCTCGAGTTCCAGGCACACGGATTTCAGGATCTGCGGCTTGACCGCGAGTAGCAGGTTGCCGGCGCCCGCGACAACCTCGCGGTTGTCGCCTGTCACTTCGGCGCCGGGGAATTCCCGTTCGAGCAATGCGCGTCGCTCTGCTCGCGGCGTGGAAATGAGGATGTCGCCTGCCCGGAAGCCCGAGCGGATGAGCCCGCCGGCAATGGCGCGAGCCATGTTACCGCCGCCGATAAAACCCACCGTCTGTCGCGTCATCGTGTTCCTCTAGTGTCCTGCGGGACAGGACACTAACGTCTCGGACCGAAAAGCGCCGTCCCGATACGGACCAGTGTCGCTCCCTCATGAATCGCGGCCACGTAGTCGTTGCTCATGCCCATCGATAGTGTGTCTGTTTCGACCCCTGCTGCATTCAGACCCTCGGAGAGCAGACGCAGCCTCCGGAACGGCTCACGTTGAGCCTCGAGGCTTTCGCGAGGCGCAGGTATGCACATGAGACCACGGAGCTTCAGCTTTGGCAGGGCCGCGACGGCTCCGGCAAGGTCCGGAAGTTCGTCCGGCGCGACGCCGGCCTTGTCGTCTTCCGGATCGATCATGACCTGGATGCACACATTCAGGTCGTCGGCATGGTAAGGGCGTTGCCGGCTCAGCCGTTCCGCGATCTTCAGGCGATCGACCGTGTGCACCCATTGAAAATGTTCGGCAACCTGGCGGGTCTTGTTGGATTGCAGATGGCCGATGAAATGCCATGTCAGGTCGTGCCGCCCCACCGCAGTGATCTTGGCGACGGCCTCCTGAACGAAATTCTCGCCGAGGGCCCTCTGACCGGCGGAGACCGCTTCGAGAACGGCGGCGGCCGGCTGGCCTTTGCTGACCGCGAGCAGCCCGACCGAGCCGCGCGGGCGGCCCGCTTCGGACGTCGCCTGCGCCAGCAAATCTTGGATTTTTCGAAAGTTTTCCGTGACTCTAATCACGTTTTGGTCCGAGTGCTTCGTTATACTAGGCAGCCATTGGGCCGGGTTATGGTAAGTCCGGCCTCACCTTACAGAGGGAGCAATATGGCCGTCGACGTCGCGCAGTTACTGTCGTTCACCGTCAAGAACAACGCATCCGACCTGCACTTGTCCGGCGGCGTCCCGCCGATGATTCGAGTCGACGGCGACATCAAGCGTATCAACATGCCGGCGCTGACCCACAAAGACGTCAATAGCATGGTGTACGACATCATGAATGACAAGCAGCGCAAGGATTACGAAGAGTTTCTGGAGACGGATTTTTCTTTCGAGATTCCGAAACTGGCCCGCTTCCGCGTCAACGCATTCAACCAGAACCGCGGCTCAGCCGCCGTTTTCAGGACAATTCCGTCCGAGATACTGTCTCTGGACGATCTCGGCGCGCCGCAGATATTCAAGGACGTGTCCATGCATCCGCGCGGCATCGTCCTCGTTACCGGACCGACGGGCTCCGGCAAGTCGACGACGCTCGCCGCCATGGTCGACTACATCAACGACAACAAGCCCGATCACATCCTGACGATCGAGGACCCGATCGAATTCGTGCACGAAAGCAAGAAGTCGCTCATCAATCAGCGCGAAGTGCATCGCGACACACTCGGCTTCAACGAGGCACTGCGTTCGGCGCTGCGAGAGGACCCGGACGTCATTCTCGTCGGCGAGCTTCGCGACCTCGAAACGATTCGTCTGGCATTGACCGCCGCCGAAACCGGCCACCTCGTGTTCGGCACGCTGCACACCAGTTCGGCGGCGAAGACCATCGACCGTATCGTTGACGTGTTCCCGGCGGCCGAGAAGGAAATGGTACGCGCCATGCTGTCCGAGTCTCTGCGCGCCGTCGTTTCTCAGACGCTGCTGAAGCGCATCGGCGGCGGACGGATTGCCGCTCACGAAATCATGATCGGCACGCCGGCCATCCGTAACCTCATTCGTGAAGGCAAGATCGCACAGATGTATTCGGCGATACAGACCGGACACTCGACCGGCATGCAAACGCTCGACCAGAACCTCACCGAACTGATGGCCAAGGGCTTGATCAACAAGGAAGAGGCGCGGTTCCGGGCGGTGAACAAAGAGAATTTCTGAACGTAATGAACAAAGACACAGCCGGCGGCGGGCTTAAGCGCGCTTACGCGGCGGGCAGGACAGGAGGACCAGGATAATGGAACGCGAACAAGCGGTGCGGCTGACGCAGAACCTTCTGCGCAAGATGGTCGAAAAGGACGGGTCCGACCTTTTCATCACGACCGGGTTTCCACCGGCTATCAAGATCGACGGACAGATTCACAAGGCGACCGACACACCGCTTACGGCGGAGCAGGCGGCCATGATGGTCCGTTCGATCATGAACGACAAACAGGTCCGGGAATTCGACGCCACCAAGGAATGTAACTTTGCCATCAGCCCGCAAGGTATCGGGCGCTTCCGCGTCAGTGCGTTTATTCAGCAGGGCATGATTGGCGCGGTGTTGCGCACGATCACCACGGAAATTCCCACGCTCGGAGACTTGGACCTGCCTCCGATCCTCAAGGACGTCGTGATGAACAAGCGCGGCCTGGTGGTGGTAGTCGGCGGTACCGGCTCGGGCAAGTCCACGACACTCGCAGCCATGATCGGCCACCGTAACGAGAACTCGAAAGGTCACATCATTTCCATCGAGGATCCGGTGGAGTACGTCCATCCGCACAGGGGTTGCGTCATCACCCAGCGCGAAGTGGGCGTCGATACGGAATCCTGGCATGCCGCGTTGAAAAACACACTGCGACAGGCGCCAGACGTGATCCTGATTGGCGAAATCCGTGACAAGGAAACCATGGAGTACGGCATCCAGTTTGCGGAAACGGGTCACCTCTGTCTCGCGACCCTGCACGCGAACAGCGCCAACCAGGCCCTCGATCGCATCATCAACTTTTTTCCCGACGAGCGCCGGCAGCAACTGCTGATGGACCTGTCGCTCAATACCAAGGCGTTCATTTCACAGCGGCTGATTCCTCGTGAGAACGGCGTGGGCCGTATCGCAGCGATGGAGATCATGTTGAACTCGCCCCTGATCGCCGATCTCATTTTCAAAGGCGAAGTGGCGTACATCAAGGAGATCATGGCGAAGTCGACCCGGCTCGGCATGCAGACCTTCGACCAGGCGCTGTTCGCGCTTTACGAGGAGGGCGTCATTTCGTACGAAGAGGCCATGCGTAACGCCGACTCCAAGAACGAACTTCGGTTGCGCGTCAAGCTGGAGAGCAAACGCGATGCCTCGGCCGGCGAGCAGCAGGCTGAAAGTCTCAATATCCTGGAAGAAGATACCGCTCGGACTTTCTGAGCATACGGCAGCCGGTCTATGAACGTTAAACCCTTATTCAAACTGATGGTCGAGAAGCGTGCGTCAGACCTTTTCTTTGCGCCCTACGCCCCGGCCAAGATCAAGATCGACGGCAAGATAATACCGGTGAACAAGCTCGAGATGACGCCGAAGATGGTGAAACAGGCCGCGCTAGAGCTCATGGATGAAAACCAGCTCGACATATTCACGCGCGAGCTCGAAGTGGATTTCGCCATTTCAGAAGCAGGCCTCGGACGGTTTCGCGTAAACGTATTCCATCAGCGCGGCAACGTCGCAATGGTATTGCGTTACATTACGGCGGATATGCCGGTGCTCGAAGAGCTCGGCATGCCGGAGCAGCTTAAGGACCTCGTGATGCTGCGCCGCGGACTCATACTCATGGTCGGCGCCAGCGGCAACGGCAAGTCGACGACGCTTGCGGCAATGGTCAATCACCGCAACGAGAAGACGTCGTCGCACATTATTACCGTCGAGGATCCGATCGAATTTTTGCATCCGAACAAGCAGTCTATCGTGAATCAGCGTGAAGTCGGCCTCGATACCAAGTCGTACGCGAATGCGCTGAAGAGCGCGATGCGCGCCGCGCCCGATGTAATACAGATCGGCGAAATTCGCGATCGTGAATCGATGCAGTCCGCAATCGACATGGCAGGCACCGGGCATCTGGTGCTGGCGACTCTGCACTCGAACAACGCGCCCGAGACGCTCGACCGGATCATCAACATGTTCCCGCAGGAACAGCACGTGCAGATCTTCATGGACCTGGCGCACTATCTGCGCGCCATCATTTCGCAACGGCTGGTTCGCTCGCGAACGGGCCGGCGAGTGGCGGCCGTCGAGCTCATGCTCAACACCCCGCACATCAAGGACCTTATCCTCAAAGGCGACATCTCCGAGGTGAAAGAGGCCATCAAGGACAGCAGCGAAAAGGGCGTCCAGAACTTCGACGATGCGCTGCTGAACCTGTACAAGGCCGGCACGATCACGCTCGAAGAAGCGATGTCCCACGCCGACTCAAGGTCCAATCTGGAAGCAAAAGTCAACTTCGGCTAAGCGCGCTCCTGCAGCGGTCTATTCAAAGACCGTCGCGGCGTCGAAAACGGGGCCGTCTACGCAGACGCGCTTCATCGCCGGTCCCTCCGGCGTCCGCACGAGTACCGTGCAGCCGGCGCAGCCCCCTACCGCGCAAGCCATGTACTCTTCGAGCGAGGCCTGGCAGGGCACCTTGAATTCGCGCGCCAATGCAGTTACCGCCTCGAGCATCGGTGTCGGGCCGCAGGTGAAGATTTCGGTTTGTGCGAGATCGTCTTCCGTTTGTACTTCGAGCCATTTCCTGGCGAGATCCGTGACGTAGCCGCGAAACACGCCGTCGAATTCGGTCATGCTCGCGAGTCGGCTGGGAATCCGCCAGTCTTCCATCAATGGCATCGCCGATCCGAATTCCCTGCCCAGCCACTCGGTCGCAATGAGCGATTCCCCCAGCTCGAACGGAAAGGGAATCTCCGAGCCCATCAGCACCAGCGCCTGCCAGTCGAAATCGTCCGCCTGCAGGCGCTCCGCAAGAAAAATCATCGGCGGAATGCCCACGCCACCGCCAATCAACAGCGCGCGCGGTCGCCGGGTCGACGGCTCGAAGCCCCTGCCGATCGGGCCCATGAGACTCATATGATCCCCGCGTTCCTTGTGACCGAGGGAGCGCAGGCCGCTGCCCACGATCTTGAACAGCACTTCGATCCAGCCCTCAGCGTCATGCGCACGCATGATCGAGAGCGGGCGGCGCATGGGAATGGCGTCGTCGCAGCGTATATGCACGAAGCTCCCGGGAACGGCGAGATCGGCCGTCTGCGGTGCGTAGAGTCGCAGAATGTACTGGTTCCCGGGAAATGTCCTGACCTCGGTGACCCGCGCATCCTCGACAACGATGGTGCCGCGGTTTCGCTGAGCCGCGGCCTGTTCCGGCGTGCGGTCGGTCACCAGGTTTCCAGGGTCTCGGTAACGGCGCAGAGAATTGCCATGCGGATGGCGACGCCATTGGTCACCTGCTTCGTAATCACGGACTGCCGGCTGTCGGCGAGGCTGGATTCGATTTCGATTCCCCGGTTCATGGGGCCGGGATGCATCACGATGGCGTCCGGCGCCGCCAGCTTCATTCGCTCGTGGCTGATCCCGTAGTTGGCAAAGTATTCGTCGATGCCAGGCACGCCATCGAGATTGCCGATACGCTCGCGCTGAATGCGCAATGCCATGACGACGTCGGCGCCCCGCACCCCGTCCTCCAGGCGATGCAGAATGCGCGCGGAGGGCATGTCGGCGGGGTCGGGCGCCAGCGCCCGCGGCGACACCAGGCGTATCTCGCCGGCGCCCATGGTTGTCAGCCCCTGGACGGCGGAACGCGCGACCCTCGAATGCGCGATGTCGCCGACGATGGCTACGGTGAGATTCTCGAAGTCCGGCTTGTGCTGACGAATGGTCAGCAGGTCGAGCAGTCCCTGCGTCGGGTGTGACACGTCCGACTCGCCCGCATTGAGAATGCTGACGTAGTCATTGACGTGACGCGCGATGTAGGCTGGCACCCCTGCGCTCGCGTCGCGCACCACGAACACATCGATCTGCATCGCCTGCAGCGTGTAGATCATGTCGAGGATGCCCTCGCCCTTCTTGCGCGACGACGTATTCACATCGAGATTCAGAACGTCCGCGCCGAGCCGTTTTGCCGCGAGATCGAACGACGCACGCGTCCTCGTGCTCGGCTCGAAGAAAAGATTGGCGACGGTGCGGCCCCGGAGCGCGTCCGTCCGGACAGCAGGGCTCCCGTGCGGACTCAGGAATGTTTCCGCACGGTCCAGGATCGCCGTGAGTTGCCGACGGCTCAGGCCGCGCAATGTCAGCAAATGTCGCAAACCTCCGGATGGCGTCATCTGGAGACCGGGTTCGTCGTCGACTCGTGGCCGTTCAAACAGCTCTGTTACTGACATGGCGTCGGCAGTTTACTCTCATCGCGGGGCTACCGCGCCTCCTTGAGCCATCGTTCCGCGATTAGCGTCGCGGCCGCGGCATCGAGGGTTTCCTTGCTGATCTTTCCGCGTCCTCCGAGTTTGCGCTTCACGACAAGTATCTGTTTCGCTTCGGACGAAGAGTAACGCTCGTCGGTGCTCTCTACCGGCAGCGAGAAGCGCTCGAGGCCCGTCATGAAGGTGTCGACGGCGCCGGACATCTCCGAGGGCGAGCCATCGACGTTCCGCGGCATGCCGACGACAAGGCGCGCGGCGCCCCATTCCTTTATGAGAGTTCCTATCCGTAGCCAGTCAGGTCCGGAGCTGCCGTTGGATACGACGCCGACCGGGCTTGCCGAGCGGGTCACGGTCTGCCCGACGGCAACCCCGATACGCCGCAGGCCGAAATCGAATGCCAGTATTGTTTCGTCAGGACGGTTAGTGTCAGGCGTGGCCGGCATGCGACGACAGGCGGCTCAAGTCGACCCCCAGGATGTCGGCGGCGCTGATCCAGCGCCGGGAAAAGGGCACATCGAAAATGATCTCGGGGGTCGCCGGCACGCTGAGCCATGTATTTGCCAGCATTTCCGCTTCGAGCTGCCCTGGCTGCCAGCCGGCATAACCCAATGCGACGAGTGCTTTCTTCGGTCCGTGGCCCGCCGCAATCGCATCCAGTACGTCGCGCGAGAGCGTCAGCTGAATGTCGTCGGAAACCGCCACGGAGCTCTCGAATTCGACGTCGGGGTGGTGCAGGACGAATCCCCTTTCCTTGGCCACCGGGCCGCCGTCCAGAACCGGAATTCGCGCTGCGGCACCGTCGGGATCGTGAACGGAAAGTTGCGCGAAAAGGCCCGCAAGGTTCAGGTTCATCGGGCGGTTGATGACGATGCCGAGCGCTCCCTCCGAGTTGTGTTCGCAGATCAGCGTAACGGTGCTGCTGAAATTGGGATCGGCCATGCCGGGCATGGCGATCAACAGATGATTGTTGAAGGAACCCTCGATTTCCATGCTTCAAGTATCGACCTTGTTCTTGCCGCAGACAA
>Ga0299914_10002780_pt1 | contig 12172 bp, 11 predicted proteins | sample RVTome_10_FD_201361 | JGI IMG/M metagenome (GOLD analysis project Ga0299914, IMG submission 201361) | Soil microbial communities from uranium-contaminated site in the Upper Colorado River Basin, Wyoming, United States - RVT153D57 (version 2) ... | reverse complement strand
GTGTTCCACGGCTGCCGGGCCGCCGCGCGGCACCTGATCGGGCAGAAGGCGGGCAAGATCATCAACCTCGCGTCGGTGCTCGCGGCCGTCGCGCTGCCGGGCTACACGATGTACGCGGCGACCAAGGGGGCCGTCATCGCGCTCACGCGCACGCTGGCCGTCGAGTGGGCGCGCCACAACATCCAGGTGAACGCCATCGCTCCGGGCTGGTTCGTGACGGACATGAACGAGGCCGCGTTCGCCGATCCCGCGATCCACGCGCGCCTGACCCGCGACATCCCGGCTCGCCGGACCGGGCGCCTGCAGGAGATCGGGCCCCTGGCGGTGTATCTGGCGTCCTCGGGCTCGGACTTCATGACAGGTCAGACCATTTTCCTCGACGGCGGCCAGACGGTGGCCTAGAGTACTTCCAGTGCAGTCTCAACCCTGTGAATCCAAATATCTGTAATTCTATACTGACTTCGTGCGGCTCGAGCATGGATTTCACGCGATCGAGGGGGTCGGTGACGACGCGATTCCGAGCACGCGGCGCGGGACTGAGGTAGATTTCCCCGCGTGAAGTCCGCGGTCCTGCACGGCCCTCGCGATCTGCGCGTCGAGCGTACGCCTCCGCCGGAACCCGGAAGCGGGGACGTTTTGGTCCGGGTCGCCCTGGCCGGGCTGTGCGGCACGGACTACGGCATCTGGAGCGGCGATCGGCCCGTGGCGTACCCGCTCGTGCCCGGCCACGAGTTCGTCGGTCACGTGGCGGCCGCCGGCACGGGCGTCACGCGGGTCCGTCCGGGGGACCGTGTGGCCATCGAGCCGAACTACTCCTGCGGCGCCTGCCCGCTCTGCCGCGAGGGCAACCGCAATCTCTGCCTGGCGCGTACGGCGGTGGGCATCGACGTGGACGGGTGCTTCGCGGAGTTCGCGCGCATTCCCGAGCGCTGCTGCTGGCCGGCTCCGGCCGGCGTCGGCGACGAGGACCTCCTGCTGGCCGAGCCGCTCGCCGTCGTGGTGCGCGCGGTGGCGCGAGCCGCCGTGCGGCCGGGGGAGAGTGCCGCCGTGGTAGGGGGCGGGACACTGGGACTCCTCGCGCTCCAGGTGCTGCGGGGACGGGGCGCCCGCGTGCTCGTGGTCAGCCGCTCGTCCCGCCGCTTCGCGCTCGCGTGCGAGCTGGGCGCGGCCGCCACCCACGCCGTGGAGGATGGGCCGCTGGCGGCCAGCGCGGCGGCCTTCTCGGGGCGCGAGGGGGTCGACGTGGTGATCGAGACCGCCGGCTCCCCGGAGGCGGTGACCCACGCGCTGACCCTCGTGCGGCCGGGCGGCCGGGTGGTGCTCACCGGGCTGCCTCACGAGGCCACTCCCGTGACGTTCTTCACCGTCGTGCGGCGCGAGGTCACGATCGCCGGCTCGATGATCTACCAGGACGAGTTCCCCGAGGCCATGCAGCTGATCGCCGCCGGCACGGTGCGCACGCGCCCGCTGATCACCCACCGGTTCGGGCTCGATGCCATCGGCGATGCGCTCGCCGCCCACCGGCGGCCCGAGGCGATCAAGGTCATGGTGCGCACCGACTGACACCGTCAACTCCAGCCTGAGAGGACAACGACCCTGAGGATCATCGTCACCGGAGGCGCCGGGTTCATCGGCTCGCACGTCGTGGATCGCCTGGTGGCCGACCACCACGAGGTGGCCGTCGTGGACGATCTGAGCACCGGAGCGCGCGCGAACGTGAACGCGGCGGCCCGGCTGCACGTGGCGGACCTGCGTGCCCCCGAGCTGCTCCGCATCGTGGACGCCACCCGGCCCGCCGGGGTGGTGCATCTCGCGGCCCAGGCGGCGGTGTCCCGCTCCGTCGCCGATCCCGGCTTCGACGCCTCGGTGAACATCCTCGGCATGCTGAACCTGCTCGAGGCGTGCCGGGGCGCCGGCGTGCGCGACGTGGTGTACGTCTCCACCGGGGGAGCCGCCTACGGCGACACCGAGGTCGTGCCCACGCCGGAGACGCACCTGACCCGGCCCGCCTCGCCCTACGGGGTGTCCAAGGTGGCCGCCGAGCTCTATCTCGACTGCTGGGCCGGGCTGCACGGCACCCGCGGGGTGTCGCTGCGGCTCGCCAACGTGTACGGGCCGCGGCAGAACCCCGAGGGCGAGGCCGGCGTCGTGGCGATCTTCACGCGACGCCTGCTCAGCGGCCGGCCCTGCGTGATCAACGGCGACGGCGAGCAGACCCGCGATTACGTCTACGTCGGCGACGTCGCCGACGCGGTCGTGCGCGCGCTGATCCGGCCGGCCGCGACCGGGGCGAGCAACGTCGGCACGAGCCGGGAGACGAGCGTGAACGAGATCTACCGGGTGCTGGCGCGGGCGGCCAAGGTCGACCGGTCCGCCGAGCACGGCCCGGCCCGGCCCGGCGAGCAGCGGCGCAGCGCGCTGAGCTGGGAGCGCGCCCGGCGCGTGCTCGAGTGGGCGCCGAGCACGCCGCTGGACCGCGGACTGGCCGCGACGGTGGAGTGGGCGCGGTCGAGCGGCGGCGCCTAGACGGCCGCGCCGGTCGCCGCCGGGCGAAAAGAAGTCGTGCGTGATCTCGGACTCGGCTAGACTCGTACCGGCATGACGCAGCGCCGGGCGCTCATCACGGGCATCACGGGCCAGGACGGCTCCTACCTCGCCGAATTCCTCCTCGAGAAGGGCTACGCCGTCTACGGAATGGTGCGCCGGGCCTCGAGTGATCACTTCGCCCGGATCGCGCATCTTCAAGACCGGGTCCACCTGCGCGAGGGCGATCTCCTCGACCAGCTCTCGCTGATCACGCTGCTGCACGAGACGGAGCCTCACGAGGTCTACAACCTCGCCGCCCAGTCGTTCGTGCCGACCTCGTGGGAGCAGCCGATCCTGACGAGCGAGGCGACCGCGCTCGGGGTCACCCGCATGCTGGAGGCCATCCGCGTCGTGGACCGCGGCATCAAGTTCTACCAGGCGTCCTCCTCGGAGATGTTCGGCAAGGTGCGGGAGAGTCCGCAGGACGAGAAGACGCCCTTCTATCCGCGCAGCCCGTACGGCGTGGCCAAGGTGTACGGTCACGACATCACCGTGAACTACCGAGAGTCGTATGGCCTGTTCGCGGTGTCGGGGATCCTCTTCAACCACGAGTCGCCACGCCGAGGCCGGCAGTTCGTCACCCGCAAGGTGACCAGCGGGGCCGCCCGGATCAAGCTCGGGCTGGGCCGGGAGCTGAAGCTCGGCAACCTGGAGGCCAAGCGCGACTGGGGATTCGCCGGCGACTACGTGGAGGCGATGTGGCTGATGCTCCAGCAGCCGACACCGGACGACTTCGTCATCGCCACCGGCGAGACGCACAGCGTGCGGGAGCTGTGCGAGATCGCCTTCGCCCGGGCCGGCCTCGACTGGGAGCGCCACGTCGTCGTCGACAAGACGCACGTGCGGCCGGCCGAGGTCGACTACCTCATCGGCAACGCCGACAAGGCCCGGCGCGTGCTGGGGTGGACGCCGAAGGTCAGCTTCCGCAACCTCGTCGAGATGATGGTGGACGCGGATCTCGCGGCCGGCGCGTCGGCGACCTGACACTCCGGTTGCCCCCGGGGCCCGCGGGCCCGACCTCGCGAAGCGACGTGCGCTGATACACGCCCCCTTCCCCCCTCCTCGCCGGCCCGAGTGTCAGTACGGCACGCCATGTCAGCACTGGCGTCCAAGAATTGTCACCCCGGTTTCAACGTAGAAATTCCAGGGCCTTGCAGATTGAGGTTTTCCAATGCGCCTCAGGTGTGGTCCGACACTTGCCAATGCCGCGACCGGGGTGACAACCGCGTGATTGAAGAAACGTCAGTTCCAGGCATCGAGGATTCGGTCCGTGTCTACCTGAGGCAGATGGGGAAGGTTCCCTTGCTGACCCCGCAGCGCGAGGTCGAGCTCGCCCGGCGGATCGAAACCGGACGCGAAGAGGTGATCCTGGCCGTGCTTGGCACGGAGGCTGGACGGACGGGGCTGCGGGAGCTGGCGAGCCGGGTTGCCCGCCAGGAGATCGCGGTCGACGCGGTCGTGGACCTCATGGACCCCGAGATCGACGAGGCCCAGCGAAGGACGCTGGCCCGCCAGGTCGGTCGAGGGGTGACCACCGTCCTCAAGTGGCTGGAGCAGGGTGATGCCCTGCGCCGGCGCCCGCGGCGGCTGTCCGCTCGGCTGCGGGCCAAGCTGCAGGCCGACGGCCGCCGGCTGGAGCAGCAGGTGCTGGCCCGGTTGCGGACGCTCCGCCTGCGCTACGAGGTGTTCGACAGCGAGGGTGAGCAGGGAGGCCTCGCGCAGACCCTCGCCGCCGCCGCCACGAACGGTCACGCCGCGCGGCTCCGCCCGGTGCTGGAACGCATCAATCGCGCCCGCGCCGAGGCCGCGGAGGCCAAGAATCGAATGGCCGAGGCCAATCTCCGGCTCGTCGTCTCGATCGCCAAGCGGCACGTCAGCCGCGGCTTGCCGCTGCTCGACCTCATCCAGGAGGGCAACATCGGGCTGCTGCGCGCGGTCGACAAGTTCGAGTACCGGCGCGGGTACAAGTTCTCCACGTACGCCACCTGGTGGGTCCGGCAGTCGATCAGCCGGGCGCTGGCCGATCAGGCGCGAACGATCCGGCTGCCGGTTCACATGATCGAGCGCATCAATCGCCTGCTCAAGGCGTCGCGGCAGCTCGTGCAGGAGCTGGGACGTGAGCCGTCGGCCGAGGAGATCGCCACCCGCGTGCAGATGCCGCTGGAGATGGTTCGGGCGGCGCTGTCGGTGATCGTGGAGCCCATCTCGCTGGAGACGCCGGTCGGCGACGACGAGGACTGCGCGATCGGGGACTTCATCGAGGATCGGCAGGCCGCCTCGCCCTACGAGACCGCGCTGGGTGCCGAGCGGCGCGACCGCACGCTGGCCCTGCTCGACACGCTCAAGCCGCGGGAGGCGCGGGTCCTGCGGCTGCGCTACGGCCTGGGCGACGGATACGACTGGACGCTGGAAGAGGTCGGCCAGGAGTTCCGGGTCACGCGCGAGCGTATCCGGCAGATCGAGGCCAAGGCGCTCAAGCGCATGCGTCACCCCTCGCGCACGGACAAGCTCCGGATCTTCGCCGAGGCCTGAGCCGGCGGCCCGTGGGGTGGCCGCCGGCTACCCCACGGGCCCACGCCGACCCGCTCGACCGGGCTCCGGCGTGCTGCCCCTTGAACCGCACCTCCATCTAGGCTAGACCTGGGCCTCGTGCCCGGCGCGCTGGACGGCCTCGGCGTTCTCGACCTCGCGACCTTCGTGGCCGCGCCGTTCTGCTGCACCCTTCTGGGGGAGTTCGGCGCCGAGGTCATCAAGGTGGAGCAGCCCGGGCGTGGCGACGATCTGCGCCGCCTGGGAACCCCCGCCCGCGACGGCCTCTCCTACTGGTGGCTGGTCGAGTCGCGCAACAAGAAGGCGATCACCTGCAACCTGCGCGAGCCCGAGGGCCAGGCGCTCGTCAAGCGGCTGGCTCGCGGCGCCGACGTCCTCGCCGAGAACTTCCGGCCGGGGACGATGGAACGCTGGGGCCTGGGCTGGGACGACCTGCGCGCCGCGAACCCGGGCCTCGTGATGGTGCGGATCTCCGCGTTCGGCCAGACGGGGCCCTACCGCGAGCGGCCGGGCTTCGGCCGCATCGCGGCGGCGATGGGCGGGCTGTCCTACCTGTCGGGTTATCCCGACCGGCCGCCCGTCACACCGGGCACACCGACGATCCCCGACTATCTCGCCGGCGCGCTCGCCGCCTTCGGAGCGCTCGCCGCGCTGCAGCACCGCCAGCGTTCCGGCGAGGGGCAGGTCGTGGACGTCGGTCTCTACGAGCCGATGCTGCGGATGCTCGACGAGCTGATCCCCGTGCACGGCGCCACCGGTTACGTCCGCGAGCGCATCGGCTCGGGCACCGAGTACGTCGTGCCCCACGACCACTACCAGGCCCGCGACGGACGGTGGGTGGCGATCGCGTGCACGAACGACCGGATGTTCGAGCGGCTGGCGGGTGCGATGGGCCGTCCGGAGCTGGCCGCGGACTATCCGACGATGGCGGCGCGCCTGCAGCGACGAGCGGAGCTGGACGCGGTGGTGCAGGCGTGGGTCGGGGGCAGCGACGCCCGCGACGTCCTGGCCCGCCTCGACGCGGCCGAGGTGCCGTGCGGGCCGGTGGCCAGCGCGCGCGACCTCTTCGAGGACCCCCACGTGCGCGCGCGCGGCAACATCGTCGAGCTGCCGAACCCGCTCGGCGGGCTGCTCGCGATGGCCGGCGTCGTGCCACGGCTCACGGCGAGCCCGGGCCGCGTGGAGCACCCGGGACCCGTCGCGGTGGGCGCGCACAACGAAGAGATCTACTGCGGCCGGCTGGGCCTCAGCCGTGACGAGCTGCGCGCGCTGGCCGCGCGTGGCGTCGTCTGAGCGCGGTGGCCGGTGTGGCGCCGATCGACCGGCCGCTGCACCATACGGTGCGGGGCCACGCGGGGCCGCCGGTCGTGCTGCTGCACGGCCTCGGGTCGTCCTCGGCGGACTGGCCCGAGCAGCAGACGGTCCTCGAGCCCGCCTACCGGGTCGTCGCGGTCGACCTGCCGGGGCACGGCGGTTCCCCCTTGCCACGGGGCCCGCTGACGGTCGAGGGCATGGCGGCCGGCGTGGCGGCGCTGCTGGCACGCCTCGACGGGGAGCCGGCCCACGTGGTGGGGCTGTCGCTCGGCGCCTGCGTGGCCCTCCGGCTGGCGCTCGAGACGCCCGGAGGCGTGCGCTCCCTCACGCTCGTCAACCCGTTCGCCCGCGTGCATCCGGCGAATCCCGTCCACGCGGTCCGTCTCGCCCTGCGCCTGGTCCTGCTCGGCACCGCGCCCATGCACGCCGTCGCCGCCCACGTCGCCCGGCGGCTGTTCCCGTGGCCCGAGCAGCGTCCGCTCTACGCGTCGGCCGTGAAGAGCCTGGCCGCCACCCCGCGGCGCGCTCACTTCGCGGCCATGCGAGCCCTGGCCCGCTTCGACGCACGAGGGCAGCTGGCCGCCATCCGGCAGCCCACGCTGGTCGTGAGCGGCGATCGGGACACCTCGGTGCCCCTCGAGGCGAAGCTGGCGCTGGCGGCCGCGATCCCGCACGCCGCCGTGCTGATCGTTCCCGCCTCCGGCCACGCCACGCCGCACGATCAGCCCGCGGCCTTCAACCGCGCCCTGCTGGAGTTCCTCGCACGGCACTAGCGTAGAATCGCCGTCCATGTGGCTCGTCCTGGCGCTGGCCGCGGCGCTGTTCCAGGTGCTGCGCAACACCGCCATGAAGCGCCTGGGCCACGCCCTCGACGAGTACATCAACGTCTGGGGCCGCTTCACGTTCCTGCTGCCCTTCGCGCTGCTCGGCTGCGTGGTCGGCGGGTTCCCCGAGCTCAAGCCCGGCTTCGCCGGCTGGTGCGCGCTCTTCGGCGTCTCCCAGACGCTGTCGACGCTGGCCCTGTCCAAGGCGCTGAAGCTGTCGGAGATCTCCCTCGTCACCGCGCTGTGGAAGGTCAGCCTCCTGGTGCTGCTGGGCATGGCGTGGGTGACGATCGGCGAGCACCCGAGCCCGCTCGGCGTCGCCGGCGTGCTCCTGAGCGCGGCGGGCGTCTACCTGCTCAACGTGAGGCGGGCGCGCATCGGCCTCGGGGAGCCGCTACGGGTGTTATTCACGGACCGGGGCCAGCGCTACACGCTGCTCGCCGCGCTCTTCTACGCCCCGTCGGTCATCACGATCAAGCAGGCGATCCTGGCCTCCAACGCCGCGATGGGGACGCTGGGCGGATACCTGGCCGCCAGCCTGCTCATGACGCCGATCGTGCTCCGCACCTCGGTCCGGCACTTCGCCCAGGTGCCGCGGCACTGGAAGGAGTTCGTGGCGCTGGGGCTGTTCGCCTCGCTCACCACGATCAGCCAGGGCCACGCCTACACGCTGACGCTGTCCTCCTACGTGGAAGCGGTCAAGCAGGTCGAGATCCTGCTCGCCATGGCCATCGGGGTGCTCGTCTTCGGCGAGGCGCAGCGCGTGCGCGAGTCGGCGCTCGGCGCCGTCGTCATGCTGCTCGGCATGGTCCTGCTGGCCCTCGCCGCTTGACGGAGTGGGGGGCCATGTCGGGGCCTCGCGGGCGCGGCGAGGCCGAGGAGCGCCCCGGCTCCGCCGGGGCGCTGCCGAGCGATGGGGGGTGTGCGGGGGCCGTGTCCGGGCCCCCCACTCCATCAATCCGTCAGACCGGCCTCCGCCTGTCGCACCCGCTGGGAGAGCGTGGCGAGGAGGCTCTGCGTCAGCTCGGGTGCCTCCCTGAGCAGCGTCGTGAAATCGCGCCGCTTGATCACGAGCAGCCGCAGCGGGGTCTCGGCCGTCACGCTCGCCGAGCGGGGTCCCCCGTCCAGCAGGCTCATCTCGCCGAAGTACTGGCCCGGCTCCAGGCGCGAGCGCTTGCGCGGCGATACCTCCACCCGCGCACTGCCGTCGAGGATGAGGAAGAACTCGTCGCCCGGCGCACCGGCCCGGGCCAGCACCGTCGCGGCCGGCACCTCGATCACCTCGCTGATGCGGGCGATGGCGCGCAGCTGCCGGCGCGAGCAGCCCGCCAGCAGGGCGACGTCCTCCAGCCGGTCGATCTTGTCGTCCTGACTGATGCGGCCGCCGAAGAAGCTCCGCCCCCGGGGCTCACCGCGGGGGCTGTACGGGATGGAGCCATCGAGAATACGGGTGACCAGTTCCATGGGAGCGCCTCCGCGCCGTGCCTCAGCCGTCGAGGGTGGGGCGCTTGCCGTAGGTGGCTCGGATCTCGGTCTTGATGCCGCCGCGGACGTTGAAGTCGCCGATCACCTCGACCCACCGCGGCCGGGCCGCGGCGACGAGATCGTCCAGGATGCGATTGGTCACGTCCTCGTGGAAGGCTCCCCGCTGCCGGTACGACCACAGGTAGAGCTTGACCGACTTGAGCTCGACGAGGTGCTGATCGGGGACGTAGCGGATGCGGATGGTCGCGAAGTCCGGCTGCCCCGTCATCGGGCACAGGCAGGTGAACTCGGGCACCGTCATCGACACTTCGTAGTCGCGATCGGCATGGGGATTCGGCACCACCTCGAGCCGCGTCGTGGGCTGGGTCGGCATGGATCCGATTATACCGGGTCGCCTCACCAGCTCCGCCTGCGGACACGCGACCCGTCGCGTGGCGTCCTCTATAATCGACCCATGTGGAGATCCCCTCGATGAAGATCGGTCTGGTCGGTCTGCCCAAGAGCGGCAAGACGACGCTGTTCAATCTCCTCACGGGTGCCAGCGTGGCGACCTCGCGCTACGATGCCGGGCGCGCCGAGCTGCACACCGGCGTCGCGCGGGTCCCCGATCCGCGCGTCGATCGGCTGGCCGAGCTGTTCAAGCCGCGGAAGACGACCTTCGCGACCTTCGAGGTCGTGGACCTCGCCGGCATCGAGAAGGGTGACCGCGGTGGTCTGGAGGCCAAGGAGTTCCGCAACGCCGATGCGCTGCTGCACGTCGTGCGCGCCTTCCCGGACGACGCCCGCGGGATCGCCGATCCCCGCCGGGACGTCCTCGACCTCGAGCTCACCCTGGTGCTGGCCGACCTGGAGGTCGTCGAGCGGCGCCTCGAGCGCCTGGCGGCCTCGATCAAGAAGCAGCGCAAGGACGCCGAGGTCCGCGAGCAGGAGCTGCTGGTCCGCCTCGGGACTGCGCTGGAGGCCGAGACGCCGTTGCGGGCGGTCGCGCTGACGCCGGACGAGGCGCGCCTGGTCCGCGGCTTCACGTTTCTCTCGCAGAAGCCCATCCTCCATCTGGTCAACGTCGAGGAGGGCGCGATCGCCGAGGGCGGGCGGGCGACCGAGCAGTACGACCTGGCCGACGTCGCGGCCCGACCCCAGACGCGGGTGGGCTGGGTGTCGGCGGTGATCGAGGCCGAGATCGCCCGCCTGGCGGGGGAGGAGCAGCAGGCCTTCCTGGCCGACCTGGGCCTGAGCGAGCCGGCCATCAATCGCGTGCTGCGCGAGTGCTTCGCGCTGCTCGGACTCATCTCGTTCTTCACCACGGGGGACGACGAGGTGCGCGCCTGGCCGGTCCCCGCCGGGACCCGGGCCCAGGACGCCGCCGGCACCGTGCACTCCGACATCGCGCGCGGGTTCATCCGGGCCGAGGTCAACAGCTACGACGAGCTGGTCGCGGCGGCGGGCTCGTTCGCGGACCTCCGGGCGCGTGGGCAGCTCCGGCTCGAGGGCAAGGACTACGTGGTCCTGGACGGCGAGATCTGCCACTTCCGGTTCAACGTGGCCAAGTAGCTCCAGGCCGCGGGCGCGAGTTCGGGCGCCGCGCGGCCTAGCCGCGCGGCGTGATTCCCGGCACGGGCTTGAGCGGCCCGCCGAGCGTTCGCACCACGGCGGCGACGTTGTCGTCGGGCGTGTTCATCGCCAGCACGCAGCCAGGGCCCACGATGAGGCCGGTGCCCCCCGTCTGGGCCACCGCGTCCCGGGCCTGGGCCACCGCCGCCTCGGGGGAGCCGTCCCGCAGCGTCGCCCACTGGTCGAGCCCCCCGATCACCGCACCCGGGACCCTGGCGTGCCCCTCGGCGAGGGTGGGTGCCGTGCGGCGATCGTCCCAGTTCCAGGCGTGGCCGGGCAGGCCGGCCAGCCGGTCGAACATGAGGGCGTCGCCGTGGCAATGCACGATGGTGAGAACCGACCGGCCGGCGACCGATTCGAGGATCGCGCGGTCGTAGGGCTCTCCGAACTCCGCGTAGGTCTCCTCGGTGTGCAGGCTGCGGCTGGCCGCCTGGATCGAGTAGAAGATGCCGGAGACCCCCTCGGTGAGCGCGGCGTCCGCGAAGCGAAGCAGGGTCTCGGTGATCGCCTCGAGGGCGCCGCGCACCAGATCGGGATGCGCGCGCAGGTCGCCGGCGAGCCGGCCGACGGCCAGCTTGTGGGCCAGCGACAGGGGCGAGAAGAGCGTCGGCATGACCACGGCGTCACCGATCCGACGATCGAAGCCCATGCGGATGATCGTCTCGATCTGCTGGCCGTAGCCCTCGGCGCTCATCGGGTCGAGCGGCCGGATGCGCTTCCAGTCGTCGGCCGTCTTGACCGCGCACGAGGCGCACGCACGGTGGCCGTCGGGCAGCACCTCCTCGCCCTCCACGCAGCCCCACGCCTCGACGGCGTAGCCCCCGTGCGGCGTGATCTTGAGGAAGTCGGAGCCGTAGTGGTCGTGGAAGCGCAGCGTGGCCTGGGCCAGGCCGGCCGGCGAGCGGTCCACGCTCGGGAAGTGCCGCCACACGGCATAGGGCACGCGATCCACCGGCTGGCGGCTGATGGCGGCCTGGATGCGCTCGCGCCGACTCATCTGTCGCATGCGATGAGGACCCCCTGGCTCAGGACCGGCCGCCCGTCGGGGCCGATCGCGTCGAAGGAGACGCCGCCGTCGGGGCCGGGACGTCCCCGGACCGTGAAGGACGACGGCAGCGGCACCATGCCGCTGAAGCGGGCCTGGATCTCGGCCACACGGCCCGGCTCGCCGCCGAGCGTGTGTGCCACGACGCGCGAGACGGCCAGCGCCAGCGTGGCGGTGCCGTGCAGGATCGGATCGGGTAGCCCGGCGGCCCGGGCGACGGCCACGTCGGTGTGGATCGGGTTCCAGATCCGCGCGCACTCCGTGTACACCAGCGCCAGCGTGGATGGGACCTCCACGGGCTCTTGCCAGACGGCCGCAGCGGGGGCGGACGACGGGCAGGCTTCGTCGCTCGGTACAACCTTCGCTCTGGAAGCCTCCCCGTCGTCCGCCCTCGCCGCTCCGCGAGGCGAGGTCACGTCGAGCTCGACCAGCGAGACGCCGCGGTAGACGGAGCCGTAGTCGGTCGTGGTCACCGGGGCACCGGCGGTGTCCGTCGTCTCCAACCGCGTCACGACCAGCGTCCCGGAGCGGCGGGGGCGGACGTCGGTCACGCGGGCGGTCGTCAGCAGGGTGTCGCCGGCGCGGGGTGGACGGTGGATCACCACGTGATGGGTGGCGTGCACGCTCCGCGGCTGCAACGGGTCGGGGACCGTCGCGGCACGAAGCGCGACGGCGACGGGCCACTCGTAACAGACGGAAAAGAGTGGGTGGGCGACGGGGCCGCCGGCGGCGAGCGTGTCGTAGTAGCGGGGGCCGT
>Ga0299914_10002779_pt1 | contig 12172 bp, 10 predicted proteins | sample RVTome_10_FD_201361 | JGI IMG/M metagenome (GOLD analysis project Ga0299914, IMG submission 201361) | Soil microbial communities from uranium-contaminated site in the Upper Colorado River Basin, Wyoming, United States - RVT153D57 (version 2) ... | reverse complement strand
GTCGCGGTCGATGGGATGCGCCACGGGAACCTCGGAACGGAAGACCGGCTGGAACGTTTCGTCGATCAGGTGGCCGGCCATCGCTGTCGCGGCAGACAGGTCGACGGCTGTCTCGCGGCTGATCCGGTCGAGCTGACCGTGCGCCGGGACGGTGCGCTGCAGGACGTCACCCTGCGGCCACAGTACGACGAGGCGGTGGATCGCACCAGGATCGGCATCTCCTACAGGACAGAGAGCATCGACCTCGGCGCCTGGGCATCCGCCGACCGGTCGCTGGACGCGATGTGGCTGGTCACCAGCAAAACGGTGACCGTCTTTGCCAACATCTTCGACGCCGAGCAGCGCAGGCAGCTGTCTGGAGTGGTCGGGGTCAGCGACGCCGCGAACAAGACCCTCGACGTCAGCACCGAGCGCTCGATCCTGCTGCTGGCGATCGTCAGCCTCTCACTCGGCCTGATCAACCTCTTTCCCTTCCTGCCCCTCGACGGCGGTCATATCTTCTGGAGCCTGGTGGAGAAGGCGAGGGGGAGGCCGGTCCCGTTCAGCGTCATGGAGCGGGCCGGGGCAATCGGCTTCGTGCTGGTGATCATGCTCTTCTTCATCGGGCTCTCCAACGACATCGGAAGGCTCGGCGGCGAGGGGTTCGAAGGCCGCTAGCCGCGGCGCACGGCGACCACCTTGAAGCTGCAGGAGGCCGGCGTCGGGTCCGCGACACCGCCCGCGATCGCTTTGACGCGAAACCTGTGCCGACCGGGCTTGAGCCGCGGGGCCCTGAATGGCGACCGGCACGACCTGAAAGCCTTGCGATCGATGCTGCAGAGGTAGGACGCCCGGGGGACCGTCGACGCGAACCTCACCGTCGGTCTCCTTTCTCGCGTCCTCGCGCGAGGCTTGCGGGTGATCCTGGTGTCGGGCGGAGTCGCGCCGGGTGCTGCTGAGAGCGGCGGCGGCAGCGGCGGCGGCAGCGGTGGGGGAGGGGGTGGAGGGGGAGGAGGAGGTGGCGGGGGAGTGGCGGTCGTGGTGAAGGTGCGGTTCACTCCGGAGGTCGTGCCAGAGGCATTCTCGGCAACCAGCTGGAAGTGGTAGGTCGTCTCAGGCGAGAGCCCGGACAACAGCTCCGACACGGAGATGTCGCTCGTGCCTTTTCCCGCAGATTTCTCGGCGGTCGTCTGTCCGTAGGCGGAGGTCGTTCCGTAGTTGAAGTGGTAGGTGGTTTGCTGGCCCTGGGCGTTCACGACGCCTGCCAGCGTCGCGCCGGTATCGCCGACCGAGGCCGCCTGCCCGGTCGTCGCCAGAGGCGCGCCCAGGGTCGTGAGGGTTCGGTCGGCCCCCATCACGGTGCCCGAGGAGTTCTGCGCCACCAGCTGGAAGTGGTAGGTCGTCTCAGGCGAGAGCCCGGACAACGGCGCCGACACGGAGACGTTGGCGGTACCGCTCGCGACGGATTTCACCGCTGTTTCCTGCCCGTATGCGGAGGTGGTTCCGTAGTTGAAGTGGTAGGTGGTCGCGTGGCCCCTGGGGTTGATCGTGCCGGCCAGCGTCGCCTCCGTCCCGCCAACTCCCGTCGCCGGGTTGGTCGTGGCGCTGGGTGGGCCGGAGGTAGTAAAGGCCTGGTCAGCGCCATTGGCCCTCCCCGACGCGTTTTCCGCCACGATTCGGAAGTGATAGGTGGTTGCAGGCGAGAGACCGGTCAGCGGGGCGGATTTGGCCACGTTGGCCGTGCCTTCTCCGGCGGATTGCTCGGTGGTCTGCTGGCCATAGCCGGTGGTGGTGCCGTACTGGAAGTAGTAGGTCGTCGGCAGGCCGGATGGGTTCACCGAGCCATTGAGCGTCGCCTCGGTGTCGCTCGTCACGGTCGCCGCACCCGTGGTGACCGCGGGTTTCCCGGGGCCATTCACCGTGACTTTGCCCGTCATATTCGGGTGAACACTGCAGACGAAACTGAATTCGCCGGCCTGAGCGAAGCTGCAGGATCCGCTCCAGCTTGAACTACTGGAGTCGATGGGCACGCCTGAGCAACTCGGGGTGATCGGCGGGCTCTGCCAGGTAATGCCGTGCGGAATCCCGGTCGAGTTGTTGAATTCCACCGATTCGCCGGGGCTGATTTCGGCGGTCGAGGGATTCCAGGAAGAGCTCCCGACCGCCTCGATCGTGGGCGAGGCCGCAAGGCTCGGCACGACCGTGTTGGCGATCAGTCCCAGCGCCAGCAAGGCGGCGATCGGCAGGTGGCGCCTCCGGGCGGAGCGGCCCGCTGTGGTTCGTCGCTCAGACACGGAGGACGACTTTCCGGGTGAATTTCAGCCGGTCGCCCTGGGGAGGGATGAGGACCGTCTTCACGGTCAGTCGAAGGCGCCCGCGGCGACTCAGAGCGCGCAGAGCCGCGCCTGTGAGCGAGACCTTGAAGGAGACGCGCCCCGCTCGGAGAGACGAGCGGACGAGTCGCCCGACCCGCGCCCTGCCGCTTCGCCCGCGGCCGAAAAGCGAGGCCCGCGTCGCGAAGACGTCCACTCTGAGACGTGCACCGGCGCCGGCCTGCGAAAGGCCGATGGAGCCGCGAACGCGGCGGCCGCGCTGGACCTTGTCGAGCTTCAGGGTCTGTGACACCGCGCCGCTGCCCGGCGATTCGGGTGACTCTGTCGGAAGCGGAGCCGTTGGCGTCTGGCCGGCGCTGGCTGTGATCGCCCCCTTCATTTCCCCGGGATGGACGGAGCAGACGAAGGCGTACGTCCCCGGGTTCGCGAAAGTGCAGCTCCCGCTCCAGTTCGATTTGGCCCCGTTGCTCGGGACTCCGGCGCATCCGGGGACTCCCGGACCGCTCGTCCAGGTGACGTCGTGCGGCACGGCGGTGGCGTTCGTGAAGGTGACCGCCCCCCCGGTGCCCACTTCGGCGCTGGACGGCTGCCAGTAGTAGCCGCCGTATCCGCCTCCTGCCGCTTGAATGGTCGCCCCTTTCGCCGTCCCGGGTGCAGCGGAGAGAAGCGCGACGATCGAGGCCAGCAGCAAGCAGAGCAGAGCCGAGCCAAGTCGCCGGACGAAGGGCGGCCGGGTTCCCCCTCCATGGGCTGAAACACCCATACGCTCCTGCATACGGAGGGCACCGTGGCCGGGTTCAATCACCCCGGGGCCGGCCGGGCAGTCGCCCGGATACCCTTTATAGATGGCTTCGAAGAGGCAGATCTTCGTCGGGGGCGTGCCGATCGGTGGCGGCGCCCCGGTTGCCGTGCAGACGATGACCAAGACCGAGACCGCCAACCTGGCAGCGACCATGGAGCAGATCCGCAAGGTCGCCGACGCGGGGGCGGACCTGGTTCGCGTCGCGGTGCCACGAGACGACGACGTCGAGGCGCTGCGCACGATCGTCAAGCAGTCGCCGATCCCGGTGATCGCCGACATCCACTTCAACCACACCCTTGCCCTGAAGGCGATCGACGCCGGCGCCCACTGCATTCGCCTCAATCCGGGCAACATCGGAGGTCGCGAGAAAGTCGCGGAGGTTGCCGAGCGCGCCAACGCCGCCGCCGTTCCGATGCGGATCGGGGTCAACTCGGGCTCACTGCCCAAACATCTGCATCAACTCGAGAGGGACAGCCCGGTCGAGGCGCTGGTCGCCGCCGCAGTCGAGTTCGTCGAGCTGATGGAGGGCCTCGACTTCACCAATTTCAAGGTCTCGATCAAGTCGACCAACGTGCCCAACACGATCGCCGCGAATCGGCTGCTCGCCGCGCGAATTCCCTACCCGCTGCACCTCGGGATCACTGAGGCGGGGACCAAATGGTCCGGCTCGCTGAAGTCCTCGGTCGGGCTCGGGACGCTGCTGGCCGACGGGATCGGCGACACGATCCGGATCAGCCTCTCCACCTTCCATGCCGAGGAGGAGGTGAAGGTCGCCTGGGAGATCCTCAAGGCGCTTCAGCTCCGCGAGCGGGGGCCGGTCCTGATCGCCTGCCCGACCTGCGGCCGCCTCCAATTCGACATGGACTCCGTGGTCGCCGAGATCGAGCAGCGCCTGGAGAGCTACGTCGAGCCGATCGAGGTTGCGGTTCTGGGCTGCGCGGTGAACGGGATCGGCGAGGCGAGTCACGCCGACTTCGGGATCGCCGGTGCCAAGAACGAGGGCCTGATCTACGCCCACGGCAAGCCACTGCGGAAGGTGCCGCAGGCGAAGCTGGTCGACTCCCTCTTCGAGGAGATCGACAAGTCGCTCGACCACGGCACGGTCGAGTTCGACGAGGCGGAGTCACGCGAGGGGGCGGAGTGGCTGGCGAGGATCGAGGAGGAAAACGCCGGCGAACTGACGCCGGAGAAGATCGCGATGATGGAGAAGGAAGCCGTTGAGCGGGGCGAGTCCGACAAAGTCCTTCTCGACGAGGCGGCCTCACCAACGGCCGGGCGCCGCTTCACCCGCGCCTGACCCCTCAGCTCGGTGTGTGGGATAGTCAGTCTCCGGCGATCGAGGAGAACGCATGACTGGCGGGACCACGCAATCTCGTGAAGCGAAGCCGAGGGCCTACGACGCAGCGACAGTGGTCGAGGCATTTCAGATCACGGCCGCCGACCATGCCGACAAGACGGCGATCCGCACGAAAGACGACCAGTTCTCGATCACCTGGAGCGGCTACGCCGAGCGTGCCCGGGCGGTTGCTGCCGGGATGGCGTCGAGAGGCGTCGGCCGTGGCGACACGGTTGGGATCATGCTCACCAACCGGCCGGAGTTCCACTTTGTCGATACGGGTGCGATCCATCTCGGGGCGACGACCTTCTCCATCTACAACACCTCGCCTCCCGACCAGATCGGCTATCTGCTGGCCGATGCAGGCAACCGGGTTCTATTCACAGAGCAGGCCTTTCTCGACACGGTCCTCGCCGCGCGCGACGCCGCCTCGACGGACCTCGCGACGATTGTCGTCGTCGACGGCGAGGCACGCGAGGGCGCGATCACCCTCGCCGAGTTCGAGTCCGGTGGTCAGGCCGACTTCGACTTCGAGGCCACCTGGCGTGCAATTGAACCCGATGACCTCGTCACCCTGATCTACACCTCGGGCACCACCGGGCCTCCCAAGGGCGTGCAGCTCACCCACGCCAACCTGACGGCTGCCAGCGACTCCTTCTTCCAGGTCAACCGGGTCTCGGAGGGGGGACGGGTCGTCTCCTGGCTGCCGATGGCGCACGTCGCCGAGCGCGTCGCGAGTCATTACTTGCCGATGCTCCACGGCTCGACGACGACCTGCTGTCCGGATCCGCGTGAGGTTGTCGCCTACCTGATTGAAGTCCGGCCCACCTGGTTCTTCGCGGTGCCCAGGATCTGGGAGAAGCTGAAGGCTGCGATGGAGGTCGGATTCGCGGCCGAGCCCGACCCGCAGCGCAAGGAGGCGATTGCCTGGGCCCTCGACGTCGGTGAGCGGAGAGTCCGCGCCGAGCAGTCGGGCGCGGGGGTACCTGCGGATCTGGACGAGGAACATCGGAGGGCTGACGAGACGGTTCTGTCGAAGCTGCGGGAGCGAGTTGGCCTCGACCAGCTTGAGGCGGTCAACGTCGGCGCCGCCCCGACGCCGCGGCGGGTGATCGAGTTCTTCCACGCGATCGGCGTGCCCCTGGCGGAGGTCTGGGGATTGTCCGAGTCGACGGCCGCGGGGACCTGCAATCCACCCGAGAAGGTGAAGATCGGCACCGTCGGGCCCGCCGTCCCCGGAACCGACCTGAAGCTCGCCGAGGACGGCGAGGTGCTCGTTCGCAGCGCGATGGTGATGCGCGGCTACCGAAACGACTCCGAGAAGACCAGGGAGGCCATCGACTCCGACGGCTGGCTTCACACCGGCGACGTCGGCGAAATCGACGAGGACGGCTACCTGACGATTGTCGATCGCAAGAAGGAGCTGATCATCAACTCAGCCGGGAAGAACATGTCGCCGGCCAACATCGAGGCCGAGATCAAGTCGGCCAGCTCGTTGATCGGCCAGGTCTGCGCGATCGGGGATGGCCGCCCCTACAACGTCGCGCTCGTCGTCCTCGACCCCGACGCCGCGCCGGCGTTCGCACAGCAGGCGGGGGGCTCGGATGCGTCGCTGAAGTCGTTGGCCGCGGAGCAGGCGGTCGTCGAGGAGGTGGCGGCCGGCGTCGAGCGCGGCAACGCCAACCTCGCCCGGGTGGAGCAGGTGAAGAGATTCAAGCTTCTGCCCGTCGACTGGAGCCCCGGTGGAGACGAGCTGACGCCGACGATGAAGCTGAAACGACGGCCGATCGAGCGCAAGTACGCCGCGGAGATAGAGGAGCTCTACGCCGAGTAGAGACACGCCGAGGCCGGCGCCGGGCCGCCACACACAGGTAGGTTTTCCGGAGTGACGCGACTCAGCCATGCCCTTCTACCCACCCTCAAGGATCCGCCCAGCGACGCGGAGGCGGTTTCACACAAGCTGATGGTTCGGGCCGGGTTGATCCGGCAGCTGGGGGCGGGGCTGTGGACCTATCTGCCCGCGGGATGGCGGACGATGCGGAAGGTGGAGCAGATCCTGCGCGAGGAGATGGAGGCGATCGGCTGCCAGGAGATGCTCATGCCTGTCCTCCAGCCGGCGGAGCCATGGAAGCAGACGGGCCGCCACGGGATCGACGAGCTGTTCAAGCTCGAGGACCGCAGGGGCGCGGAGCTGGTGCTGGCGATGACCCACGAGGAGTGCCTCACCTACCACGTCGCCCGCGAGGTGCGCTCCTACCGGGATCTGCCGCTGATGCTCTTCCACATCCAGACAAAGGAGCGCGACGAGCCACGGCCGCGAGCCGGGGTGCTGCGCACCCGCGAGTTCACGATGAAGGACGCCTACTCATTCGATCGCGACGAGGAGGGCCTCGACCACTCCTACCAGTTGCAGAGTGAGGCATATGGGCGGATCTTCGATCGCACCGGCCTGCGCTGGTACAGGGTCGAGTCCGACGTCGGCATGATGGGCGGCTCGGGGGCGCACGAGTACATGGCGCCCTGCCCGGGCGGCGAGAACGAGGTCGCGCTGGCCCCCGGCTATGCCGCCAATGTGGAGGTGGCCTCGGCCGATCCGCAGACGGTCGACGGGCAGCCTCGGCTCGAGGCGCCGGAGGAGGTCGCGACACCGGGGCTGACCAGCGTCGAACAGGTCTCGGGCGAGCTCGGGATCCCGGCCGGCGCATTGATCAAGGCGATGCCCGTCGTGGCCGAGGGCCGCGGCCTCGTCCTGGCGCTGGTTCGAGGCGACCACCGCCTCAACGAGATCAAGCTGCGCAACTCCCTCGGCGCCGATATCCGACCCGCCACCGCGGAGGAGATTGAGGCGCAGATCGGACCGGCCGGATTCGTGGGACCGGTCGGGGCGAACGTGCCGACGATCAAGGACGCCGCGATCGTCGACGGCTCCTACGTCACCGGCGCCAACCGGCCAGACGCGCACCTGCGCGGCGTAGAGCCCGGGCGGGACTTCTCCTTCGAGGAGATGGACATCCGCTCGGTCGAGGCGGGTGACAACGCTCCCGGTGGCGGCAGGATCGAGATCGAGACGGCGATCGAGATCGGCAACATCTTCAAGCTCGGCTCCCGTTATTCGGAGCCCCTCGGAGCCACGTACCTGGATGAGGAGGGCGCCGAACGGACGATCGTCATGGGCAGCTACGGGATCGGCCCGGCGCGCATCGTCGCCGCCGCGATCGAGCAGCGGGCCGACGAGCGGGGAATCGTCTGGCCGGCGGAGATCGCCCCCTGGCAGGCTCACCTGGTCTCTCTCGCCAAGCCGGGGGAGCCGGAGCGCGAGGCGGCCGACACCCTGTACGCGGAGCTGGTCGAGCGGCTCGGCACGGAGGTCCTCTACGACGACCGCGACGCCGGGCCGGGGGAGAAGCTGACCGACTCGGAGCTGCTCGGGTGCCCGCTGCGCCTCGTCGCCGGACGAAGGGGCCTGGCCGACGGGGTGGTCGAGGCGAGTGAGAGGGAGTCCGGCGACGAGCATCGGCTGCCGGTGGGCGAAGCGGCCGATCGCGCCACGGAGATCCTCGGCCGCGATGACTGACAAGGCGCCCTTCGGCCGGGGGCGGATGCGCCGCCTCCTCGGACTCGACCGCAGTGGACCGCCCCCGGAGCAAACCCGAAGCGGCCACCAGCTCAATCCCTGGACCCTGCCCAACCTGGTCGGCTACGTCCGGCTGGCCGCGATCCCGGTCTTCCTGCTGCTCGCCTTCGGAACCGGCGACGGCCGGAGCGTCGCCTCGGCTGTGGTCTTCTGGTGCATTGCCGCCGGCGACTACCTCGACGGGCTCCTTGCCCGAGCCACCGGCCAGTACAGCCGCCTGGGGACGATCCTCGACCCACTGATCGACCGCCTCACGATCCTCTCCGGCGCGGTCGTCTGCTGGCACTTCGAGCTGCTGCCGCGGTGGGCTCTGGCGTTGCTCGCGGCCCGCGAGGTCGCGATGCTGGCGCTTGCGCAATACGGGCTGCGCCACGGGGTCGAGATCTCCGTCAACTGGCCCGGCAGGATCTCGGTCTTCCCGATCATGGGCGGGATATTCCTCGCCCTGCTCGTGGCCGGCTGGGCGTCGAGCGCCCTGCTGATCGCCGGTCTCGTCCTCGCCCTGATCGCGACCTTTCTCTATGCGCAACAGGGGATCGCGACCGTGCGGGCCGAGCGGGAGGCCGGTTGAGGCCCCGCAAGGCAGCGCCCAGCCGGTCCGAACCTTCAACCTGGGGTTGAAGCTTGGCTGTTGCCACCTATAATCGACCGACCGGCGACTCCGGCACCCCCACCTAACGAGGAGCGAGATGGAGGACACCTTCCCCGACCTGGGCTCTCTCAGCGATGAAGAGCTGAAAGACCTGATCGACAGCCTCACCGAAGAGGAGAACGAGATCTCCTACCGGCGCCGCGTCCTGCACGGCAAGATCGACATCCTGCGCGCCGAGCTCGTCAACCGGCTGCGTCAGAAACGCGAAAGCGGCGACACCCTGATTTCCGGCGCGGACGTGGAGCAGCTCACGGAAATCCTGGCGGGCAAGGCGCAGAGCCCGCCGCCGGAGGACGAACCGGCCGCCTGAGCCGGTCGAACGGGAGACTTCGATGCCGGGTCATTGCCCCGAGTGCAACTTCGTCAATCCGGAGGGTGCCAACTACTGTCAGAAGTGCGGCGCCTATCTCGGCGGCCCCGCGGACGGCGGCGACGACCCCACGACGATGACCTACACGGTCGACGACACAGGGGAGATGCAGCCGATCGACATCGACCAGGTGCTCGAGCGAAGCGGCGCCGCCCTGGTCATCCGCACCGGCGGGGGGCGGGCCGGAGAGAGCTTCACGATCGACTCCGACCGGGTCAGCATCGGCCGCAGCCCGGACGCCGGGGTCTTCCTCGACGACGTCACCGTCTCCCGCAATCACGCACTGCTTGTGCGCCGCCGCGACGGGCTCTACATCGACGACCTGGGCTCGCTCAACGGCACCTATGTCAACCGACGCCGCATCGAGTCCCATCGACTGGAGGACAGCGATGAGATCCAGGTCGGCAAGTACAAGCTGAGCTACCTGGAGAAGTAGGAATGCCCGATTCGCCAAGCCCGCTCGGCGCCGTCTCCGAACAGCCGGCCCGTCGCTCCGACTCGGCCAGCCGGCCGCGCAAGGCACTGACGATCGGGGCGGTCTGCAAGATCCTGCAGAGCGAGTTCGACGACGTCTCGATCTCGAAGATCCGCTATCTCGAGGATCAGAAGCTGCTCAGCCCGCGGCGCACCTCGGGCGGCTACCGCCTCTACAGCCAGTCCGACGTCGAACGCCTGCGGACGATTCTGCGCCTGCAGCGCGATGAGTTCCTGCCGCTTCGGGTTATCCGCCAGGAGCTGGCGGCCGGCGGTGATCTCGACCTCGGTGGCGGCGGCGACCGGCGCTCCGGCGGCCCGGTGCGCAGGGCGATCCTGGTCAACACATCGAGCGCCTACCTGACCCTCGACGAGCTGCTCGAGGAGACCGGCGCCCGGGCCGAGCTGGTCGCCGAACTCGAGAACTTCGGCATCGTTCAGGCGGAGAAGCGCGATGGCAGGACGGTCTACGACGAGACCGATCGCGAGGTGGTCAGGGCGGCCAACGAGCTCTCCCGAGTCGGCGTCGAGGCGCGCAACCTGCGCATCTTCCGATCCTCCGCAGACCGCGAGGCGAATTTGCTCGAAGCCGTGCTGGGGCCGTCGCTCCGTTCCCGCAACCCAGAGCGCCGCAAGGAGGCACTCGAGAGCCTGGAGAGCCTGGCAGCCACCGTCAGCCATCTCAAGCACCTCCTCCTGGTCAGGGACCTGCGCCGGCTCGCCGGCGACTGACGGGCCCGCGTGCCGCGAGTCTCCCGCCGCCGCGCGATCGCTGCTCCCGTCGGTGAGGTCTGGGATCTGGTCTCCGACCCCTACAGCCTGCCCCGCTGGTGGCCGCGGACCGGGCGGGTCGAGAACGTCGACGGCAAGGCCGGTTCCCGGCGCAGCCAGTGGACCAAGGTCCTGGAGACCTCTGAGGGACGGGGTGTGCGGGCGGACTTCCGCTGCGTCAGCGCAGCGGAGCCGGAGCGATACGTATGGGAGCAGAGCCTGAAGGGAACCCCGTTCGAGCGCCATCTGCGCAGCTCCCGGATCGAGATCGAGCTGCGCGAGGAGGGGCCCGAGACCACCGCGGTCTCACTCAGCTCGATTCAGTCGCTGCGCGGTCTGTCGCGCCTCGGCTCGCCGATGATGCGCAGCGGCCAGGGCCGCATCCTCGACGAGGCGCTGGCCGGGATCGAGCGGGCGCTGGTCGACGAGACGTGAGCGCGCCGCGCCGTGACACCAGGTGGTGGGGCTGGGGAGACCCGTCGACCTCGCCGACGCTCGACGAGAGCTCGCTCGCGATGCTTCGCGAGAGACTGGGGGAGTTGGAGCCTCGGCCACGGACGGTCGAGCTCGATCGATTCGAGTTGCCCCGCGCAGCGCCGCTGCCGGCCGCCCTCCTCGATGCCGTCGGAGAGGAGAGCGTCTTCGACTCCGCAGAGGACCGACTGCGCCACGCGACCGGCCGCGGCTATGTCGACCTGGCTAGGTTGCGAGCAGGCCGGCTGGAGGAGGCGCCCGATGCCGTGATCGTCCCAGCCGACGCCGCCGCGGTGGCGCGCACGCTCGAGGTCTGCGCCGCGGAGGGAATCGCGGTCGTCCCCTTCGGGGGCGGAACCAGTGTCGTCGGCGGGGTCGAGCCGCTGCGCGGCACGCACGCTCACCTGATCAGCCTCGACCTTACGGCGCTTCGAGGGGTCGAGGTCGACGAGCGGTCGCTGACGGCGAGACTCGGCGCCGGCCTGCGCGGGCCGGAGGCCGAGCGGGCGCTGTCCCGCCACGGCCTCACCCTCGGGCACTTCCCACAGTCCTTCGAGTACGCAACGGTCGGCGGCTTCGCGGCCACCCGCTCGGCGGGCCAGGCGTCGAGTGGCTACGGCCGCTTCGACGCGCTGGTCTCCTCGATCCGGCTGCTTGCGCCGATCGGCGAGCTGCGGACGCTGGAGACACCGCACTCCGCGGCCGGCCCCTCCCTGCGCGAAATGGTGGTCGGCTCGGAGGGGGTGCTCGGAGTGATCCCGGACGTGACCGTCAGGATTCGGCCGCGGCCGAAGGTGCAGCGCTTCGAGGCATGGATGGCGGAGGACTTCGAGGCGGCGACGGAGATCGTGCGCAGTCTCGCCCAGGGGCCCGGGCTCCCCGACGTGATCAGGGTCTCCGACGAGGAGGAGACCGCGGTCAGCCTGGCGCTCTCCGGGCCGCGGGGGGCAAGGGGCGCCCTGCTCGATCGCTATCTGGGGATGCGGGGGCGCCGCGGCGGCTGCCTGGTGATCGTCGGACTGGACGGCGAGGAGGAGTCGGTTGCTCGGCGGCGGGCACTGACGGTGCGTGGCCTGCGCGCCGGCGGGGCCGCATACCTCGGTCAGGGAGGCGGGCGCGGGTGGGCGCGCAATCGCTTCCAGGCGCCATATCTGCGCGACACGCTGATGGACATGGGAGCGATGGTCGAGACCCTCGAGACCTCGCACACCTGGTCGCAGATCCATGCCCTCCATCGGCTGGTCGGTCGGGCAATCAGCGAGCAGCTGGAGGCCGGAGGGACCCCCGGCATCGTCTTCTGCCACCTCTCCCACGCCTACGAGGACGGAGCCTCGCTCTACTTCACCT
>Ga0299914_10002778_pt1 | contig 12175 bp, 7 predicted proteins | sample RVTome_10_FD_201361 | JGI IMG/M metagenome (GOLD analysis project Ga0299914, IMG submission 201361) | Soil microbial communities from uranium-contaminated site in the Upper Colorado River Basin, Wyoming, United States - RVT153D57 (version 2) ... | reverse complement strand
TCCCGCGAGTTGGAAGTGCTGCAATACCTAGCAACTGGCTTAACCAATCGTCAGATCGCCGACCAAATGGTTGTCACCATCAACACCGTCAAAGCCCACACCCGCCGCCTCTATGCCAAGCTGGATGTGAGCAACCGCACCCAGGCGGTGGCCCGGGCGCGACAGTTGCAGTTGTTGTAATTGGGCGGTAGTATTGATGCGATTTCACCCCACCATTCACCCTTTTGGGTGACGGCCGTTATGTGGTATTATCCTTATACTATATCCTTACGGGGTAGACTACCTTGCCCCGCAATCTCCAAAAAGAGTACCCAAAATCTTATAGCGAACCTCCGGGAGGCTTCATCAACAAACTCTCTCGTTAAATAACTTTCCCGGAGGCTGAGAGGAGCAGTGAAAGATGCAATCAGGAAAGATGAAAGTATTGGTGCTTGGTTATGGGGCACGGGAGCACGCGCTGGCTTGGAAGATCGCCCGGTCGCCGCAGGTGGCGGAGCTTTTTGTGGCTCCCGGTAATGCGGGAACGGCCCAAATTGCCACGAATGTGCCCATTGGCGATGAGGACGTGGAACGGCTGGTGGCTTTTGCCCAACGGGAGCAAATTGACCTGACGGTGGTGGGTACGAATGATCCGCTGGCGCATGGGGTGGTAGATGCGTTTCAGGCGGCCGGATTGGCCATCTTTGGGCCAACGCAGGCAGCGGCGCGGTTGGAATCGTCTAAAGCTTTTGCCAAAGCTTTTATGCACCGGCACCGGATTCCAACGCCAGCCTATGCCAGCTTCAGCCGTTATGAGGAGGCCATCGCTTATCTGGACAGGCTGGCAACGGGGCGGGTGGTTGTGAAGGTGAGCGGCCTGGGCAAGATGGGGCTGGGGGTGACGGTGTGTGATAATCGGGCGCAAGCGAAAGCAGCCGTGCGCACCTACATGGTGGATAAGATATTGGGCGAAGCGGCCAGAACTGTCATTATCGAGGAGCGGCTGCACGGGGTGGAGGTTTCTATGTTTGCCGTAAGTGACGGCCGAACTGTGGTGCCCTTGCTGCCGGTGCGCGATCATAAGCGCATTTATGACGCTGACACAGGCCCCAATACCGGCGGCATGGGGGCTTTTGCCCCTCCGCCCGATTGTGATCAGGCCTTTGTGGCTGAGGTGATGGAGACAGTTATGCGGCCCACGGTGGCAGGCATGGCCGCCGAAGGCCATCCTTATGTGGGGGTTTTGTTTGCCGGGTTGATGAGGACGGCACAAGGTGTGCAGGTGTTGGAGTTTAACTGCCGCTTTGGTAACCCAGAGGCGTTGGTGCTGATGGCTTTGTTGGAGAGTGATTTGGTGGCGGTTATGCAGGCTTGTGTAGAGGGCCGCCTCCAACCCGATCAGATCCAACTGCGTCCCGGGGCGGCGGCCGCGGTCATGATGTCGTCACCGCAGTACCCGGCGACCGTTTTCCCCACGGGGCTGCCCATTAAGGGGATTGAAGCAGCCAAAGGGATGCCGGGTGTAGAGGTGTTTCATCATGGCACGGCCGTTGACCATGGGGAGTTGGTCACCTCACGGGGGCGGGTGTTGGCAGTAACGGCCGTGGCTCCTGTGCTCTCTACTGCGCTTAACCGGGCTTATGAAGGGGTGGCTAAGATCTCTTTTGAGGGCGCTCATTACCGGCGAGATATTGGACGGCATTTGGTGGGAAACGGCCGGTTGAGGCAGGAACCACTGTTGGCGCAGGTGGTGTAGGGGCCGGATGAAGCGAGGAATGCTTGCTGCCTTATGAACCTTTAGAATGCCTAATCCTCCCGGAGGTTCCTTAAACCTCCGGGAGGATTACCGACTGCAGGCCCGTCGGGCAACTGTTATTTAAGGGCGAGTTCGGGGTAGTCTTGGGGTTCGGCCGTTTCCGGGTCTACGCCGAATAGCTGCAGCAGTTCCCGTATTAAATTGGCTTTACGTTCAGCATCACTGCGTGACCAGGTACGGGCCTTCACTTCCAGATAGTAGTCGGCTAAGTTTGGTTGGGTGAGATGATCCAGGTTAATGGCAAAGTCGGTATCTCTATATATTACGCGCCAGCGCAGCCGATCTTTAACGACCTCCACTTCGGTCGCAGGCGAGAAATATTCGCGGTAAAAGCGCAAACTGCGGTCGGCATTAGCCAGGAAGCGGGAGCGCGAGAGCATGATGGCCTTGCCAAATGCTTGCCGATTCTCTTCGCCAATTAAGGTGAGGCGTGAGCGGGCGTGGAAGACTTCGCCTTTCTCGTTAATAAATTCGTCCTCACGATAGCGCAAGCGAGCAGCATCAGGATCATTGCCGGCAAAGAAGAAGTATTGATCGTACTGCTTGTAGTGAGACTGTTTAGTGATTTCTAATTGGTTACTCTCCAGCACTGCTAAAATGGGGGCCGTATCGGCAATAGGTACTTTCACTTGAACCTCAAAACTTTCCTGCCGGGTTACACCAGCCAGGAGAACGAGCTTGTTGTAAGGGCTGGCTTCTCGTTCTCGAACAAAGGCATCAATTTGGGCGGCAACCTGGGCTGCATCCGCTTTGGCCCGGGCTTCGTCAATGGTGAGTAGCTGCTGGTCGCGCATCAGGAAACGGCCGTTACACAATACATGGCGCACATCACTACTCTTGGCAGCATAAATCAGGCGCGAGTACACGGCATCAGGGTTGTTGTGGAACTGGGGCTGGTTGTGAATGCCCTCCATATCTACCACAATGAGGTCAGCCCGCTTGCCCACTTCTAAACTACCGGTCAGGTGATCCTGGTGAATGGCTTTGGCCCCACCAATTGTGGCCATTTCTAATGCTTGTCGCGCCGGTAACACAGTCGGATCATTGCTCACCGTTTTGGCGAGTAATGCGGCCAGCCGCATTTCTTCAAACATATCCAGGTCATTGTTGCTGGCCGGGCCATCGGTGCCCACGCCCACGTTAAGACCGGTGTCCAACATCTCAGCGACCTTGGCGAAACCGCTGGCTAACTTGAGGTTGCTGGTGGGACAGTGAGCTACACCGGCCCCGGCTTTTTTCAGGCTGAACATCTCGCCTTTGTCCAAATGGACGCAGTGAGCAGCCAACAGTTTGGCTTCCAACAAACCATGCTTTTCAATCCAGGGGACGACGGGGCGATGATTTTGCTCACGGCAGTTGCTCACCTCGAGGGCGGTTTCACTGACGTGGGTGTGAATCGGGACATTGTAGGCCCGGGCCAGGTCAGCACAGGCACGAAGCAGTTCGGGGGTGGCAGTGTACCAGGCATGGGGGGCGACGGCCGGTTGGATGAGAGGATGGCCATGCCATTTTTCGATGAAGCGGCGGCATAAGATGATGCTGTCTTCGTAGGTGGGCGCGTCGGGGGCGGGGAAGACGAGCAGGGTTTGGCCAAGTAAGGCTCTCATGCCAATCGTAGCGATTTCTTCGGCAATATCGCTCTCAAAATAGTACATATCCGCAAAGCTGGTAATGCCGGAGCGGATCATCTCAGCACAGGCCACACGGGTTCCCAGGCGGACAAATTCGGGCGTGACGAATTCACGCTCCAGAGGCATCAGGTAGCCCAACCACACATCCAGGCGTAAATCGTCGTTGAGGCCGCGCAGCAGGGACATGGGAATATGGGTGTGGGCATTGACGAGGCCGGGCAAGATTACCTGACCAGTGCAGTCGAGGGTTTCGCTGGCCGTATAGCTGTTGAAGAGGGAATCGGCCGGGCCTACGGCTACAATAGAATCATCCTGAATGGCAATGGCACCATCAGGAAAAACAGTAAAGGCGTCATTCATGCTCACAACGATCCCGCCAATCAATAGCAAATCAACTTGTGTGCTCATACTATCTCCTATTAACCGACTTCGCCCAGAATCTCCTTGATGCGTTCGCCCAGGCGGTCCAAATCCCAACTTGCCTGGCTGCGGATGATGGTTTTGAGCATGGGATCAATATCGGTGATGGTATCCAGAATGTCGGCTAATAGCTGCTGCTGTTCGCGCACTCGTGTCACTTCGCTGGGCATCTCAATCATGTCGCGCAGGATAGCCCCCTCAGAACGGGAAGCAGTGATCGGTTCCTCAATGCCCTGGACATAAACCCAGGTGCGCCGTCCCGGCCCACGCCCCTCTTCGATTGGTTCTAGCCCGTTAATACTATCTGAGCGGAAAAATCTGCCATAACCAAGAGCAACCATTAGCCCTTTTTCTACGCGCATCGTGACCTCCTGTTCAATGTTCAGTAATCAGTGGGCTGATTACTATTTTTGTTGTTTGGATGATACACTAATTTGGTCAGATGGGCTGGTTTTTGGCCATTGTCTTGGTGGTGGGGCATCTTGCTGGCCCGATAGATGGAGACGGGATGTCCGCGCTTTGTTTCGATCTATTGAGTATGACTAAAGTCTATTGAAAGTTACGGCCGATTTGCGTATGATACTATGTATGCCTCTCAATTGTGACCCAATTATGCAGCAACAATGAAGCGAATTACCCAGACTAGCCACCCATTCACCTGGATACAATCCCCCGTGTTTACATGGGGGTGTATCATTCTGTTTCTGGTCTGGTTATTTTACGCCTTAAGTGCTTATTATGTGGTGCAAAAGCCTTTTACTGTTCCCCAGCTATTCAGTCTGGCTGACACAGCCGCCACCTGGTGGCGATTCCCTTTTTCTCTGGCAGCAGCCGGCCGTTCCTTACTAGATGTAGCCTTTGCCTTATGGATAGGCTGGGTGGCTTTGGGTATAGGCTTATACGGATTAAAATGGCTTGATCTAAAGCTGGATTCGGCTCTGGCGATTCTGTTGTACGGCCTGGGCTTGGGCTTTGGCTGTCTAGGGTTGTTGGTGTTGTTTTTAGGGTTGTTGGGTTGGTTGCAAACGGCAGTTATCTACGCCTTCATGAGCCTCTTAACGGCCGTGACTCTCTTGCCGGTGATACGCTTTTTGCCCCGGATTCGGCCGTCCCGCCCCTCAAGGTTGGCCTGGCTTTACCTGAGTCTGGCAGTGGGCATGGCTTTATTTATTGCCTTGTTACCCCCTATCAGTTGGGATGGCCTGTTTTACCATTTGAAGGGCCCCAAGTTGTATTTAGAGGCAGGCCGCATTGTGGGCGGTATTGATATTCCCCATCTGAACTTTCCTTCGCTGTTTGAAATGTTATTTATGTTGGCAATGGCTTTGCGCGGCGACGTGACGGCTAAATTGCTCCATTTTGCCTTTCATGGCTTGTTGGCCGGACTGGTTTATCTGGTAGCTCGTGATGTGGTTCGTGTCCCTCGACCGGGCACGGCCGTTCTCGTCCTCTATTCTATTCCCATGATGCTCCACCTGGGTGCACATGCGTATAATGATCTGGCTCTCGCTTTTTATCAAGTGGCCGCCTTAGTGGCCCTTAGCCAATGGCAGCAAAGGGAGGATCGGCGCTGGTTGGTTTTATGTGGCATCTGGTGTGGTCTGGCCATGGGCCTGAAATACACCAGTTTTGTAACGCCTTTGGTCATTACAATCCTGCTTATCTGGCATTTTCGGCAGGAGCTGCCGCAGATGGTACGGCCATTATTGACTATTGCTATTCCTACTGCACTGGTCGCTGCGCCCTGGTATATCAAGAACTGGTTCTTTACAGGAAATCCATTTTACCCGTTTTTGTTCAACGGCCGTTTCTGGGATGCCTACCGTTCGGCAGCTTATGCGGGGACTGGGACCGGCATTGGCTTTGATCCGATTGCTTTACTGCGCCTGCCGCATGATCTTATTCTTGGCTTACAAGATGCGAGCGGTGATGGGCAGCCCGGCCCCTTGTTTCTCATTTTTTTACCGCTTATTATTGTCTATGCTTTTTCGAGATTGGGGCGGCGGGCCGAACGGCCGTTTTTTCAACTCCTCGTTTTTGTATTGGTGTCATATCTATTTTGGAGCTATGGAGTCATTTTTTCCGGTGGCTTGCGGCAAACACGGCTGTTATTACCGGCATTTGTAGCCCTGTGTCCACTGGTGGCCTGGATTTTAGCAGATTTAGCCCGGTTTGATCACTCACAGTTTTCCTTGCACCGGTTTATTACATTGGTAATCGGCATTGCTCTGGCAATGAACTTACTTGCCCAATTTCTTGGCTGGCTGCCGGGCGCACCCTGGGCGTATGTGCTGGGTGAGGACAGCCGGGATGATGTTTTGCAACGTTACTTGGGACCTCATTACAGCGCCATGCAGGGCATTAATTCCTCCCTGCCAGAAGATGCCGTCGTCGTTTTTTTGTATGAACCACGCAGCTATTATTGTGAGCGAGATTGTCGCCCTGACAGCATTTTAGACGAACTGAGCCACCTGGAGTATCTCTATCAAGATGCGGCTGGGATTGCGGCCACCTGGCAAGAGGCGAAAGTTTCCCATATCCTTCTGTTTGATGCCGGGTATGACTTTGTGGTCAATGCTGACATGGCCTGGATTACCCCGCGTGATTTAACCTTGTTGGACAGGCTGCGGCAAGATTACTTGCGGCCGGTGGCAGCCTGGGAAGATGATTATACGCTGTATGAATTATTGCCGTGAATAGGCATTATTACGACTTGTTTGAAGAATTTCTAGGGCAACGAGGCCGAAAGATAATTTTGTCAACGCTCTTTGCCAGCTTTTTGTTTGCTGTCATGGTTTGGGGAACGTATACATTATTTACGTCCAAAGTTCCGGGGGCGAATGATTTCTATCCTCGCTGGAAAGGGGCCCAACTTTTCTGGCAAGATGGTATTGATCCCTATTCACAAACAGCCACAGAGGAAATACAGCGGGGGCTTTACGGCCGTTTGGCCACACCTGATGAAGATCAAGTTTTATTTGTGTATCCCTTTTACACGATTTTCTTGCTCTGGCCTCTGGTCAGTCTGGATTACGCCTGGGTGCAGGCTATCTGGTTGGTTGTTGTGCAATTCAGCATCATTGGTGGGGTTATCCTGGGTTTGCGCCTGGTCAATTGGCCTGTACCCCTCTGGTTGTTAGCCGTAATTCTTCTGTGGTCAGTCATATTTTATAACAGCACTCGCACCATTATCCTGGGGCAATTTGCAGGGCCTATCTTTCTGGGGATGATTGCCTGCTTGTTGGCCCTGAAAGATGATCGGGATGGGCTGGCCGGGGTATTGCTCTCCTGGACAACGTTGAAGCCGCAAATGAGCTATCTGCTCATTCCAGCCCTGTTGTTGTGGGGGATTGGGCAGCGTCGCTGGCGATTCGTTGCCGGGTTCGGGATTACGCTGGGCTTATTGGTGGGGATTTCTTTTATTTTATTACCCAATTGGCTCACGAGCTTTGTAGACCAGGTGGGTTATTATCCTGCCTATACGATTACCGGTTCCCCCCTATGGGTGATTACTGGCTATTACTGGCCCCAACTGGGGAAACCGGTGGAGACTGTGCTCATTATCTTGTTGGTTGGCTATCTACTCTGGCAGTGGCGCAGGTTGCCTGGTTTACCGGCCGATTCGACAGAATTCCTGGTTATTATTAGTTTGACCCTGATCATCACCAACATGATTATTGTGCGGACGGCAACGACGAATTACATTATTATGTATCTGCCTCTCTTGTTGCTCTTGAAAGCAATTAACGACAACCTACGCTGGGGCAAGGCCGTTGTTACGTTGATCATTGTCCTCAGCGCAGCCGGTATGTGGCTCTTGTTCTTAACGACCCTTCAAGGGGATTCGGAACATCCCATCACCTATTTACCTCTGCCTTTTACCCTGCTTTTTGCCCTGATATGGGGCGATGTCAGACGATCTTTCCCTAATTATGCTGAAAGCAGGGAAGGATGACTGGGTAACAAAACGCAAAGAAATCATCGCAGCTATGAAACACCTTACTACTCAATTTACTGATTCATCTGCCAGAGGCAAGCTACTCTTTCTGGCCCTCTTTTGCCTGGTCTATGCCGGCAGCTTCGCCATTATCATGGCAAACTATGAACATTTACGGATTCGCTCCGACTTTTTTGTCCGCTGGCACGCGATAACCCAGTTGATAAAAGAAGGGCGCAATTTGTATGACCCTCAAAATGGGGCCGAAATAGACCAGATTTTGTATGGAGAGGATAACGAGGATTTACGGTTGGATTTTTATTACCCAGCTTACTTACTAGTGGTCATTGGGCCTTTGGGCTTTTTGCCCTATTACCCGGCTTATCTCATTTGGACAACTGTAGGACAACTATTTTTAGTGGTTGGGTTAGCGGCGGCGATGTGGGCCTGGCAGTGGCCGCGCACGGTGAACCAGGTGACTATTGTGATTTTGTTCTCGCTGCTGTGGGTGCCTACCTTTCAACATTCTCTTTGGGGACAATTTAATACGTTGGGGGTGCTGAGTTTGGGATTGAGCTTGTGGGCTTTACGGCACAGAGCTTATGGTTGGGCAGGGGTAGCAGCGGCCGGGCTGCTTTTTAAGCCCCACCCCTACCTGTTGCTGTTGTTTTTTTTGGGATTGTGGTCGGTGGCCCGGCGGGAGCGGTGGGGGTTTGTAGGGGGACTGGCAGCAGCCAGTGGCGGCTTGTGGTTGATTGCCGAATGGTTGCAGCCGGGTTGGGTTTTGGATTTTTGGCACTCGCTGGGTAGATATGTGCCACAAGCTTCGGTAGTAGATATTTTATGGAATCCACATCAGGTGACAGCGGCCGTTTTGGTAGTTGGTTCTCTCTTGCTCTTTATTCGTCACCGTCACGCCAGTGTGGACAGCCTGGCTTTTGCCTGCTGCCTCACACTCAGCCTGTCTGTTTGGTTTTTAGTCTTGCCCGTTATCCTTATGTTTCACATATTGGCTTTGCCCATTGGGATGATCGCCTTGCTGGCGAGGCTGCAAGTAGAAAACTCCCGTCGCTACTGGCAGGCTGTTTGGGTATTTTTATTCATTTATCTGATGGGTTGGGTGGGGTTTGTGGTAGGGCAGTTTTTCCAACTCCAGCTCACCTTTTCTCTTCTGGCCTATAAAATGATCCTGCCTATAGTCGTAACAGGTTTTGCATTGCCGGGTGCTTTAGGTCACATTTTCAGCCAGAAAGTTATGAATGTTGAATGATAAAGAGAGCATAACCTAGAGGTTTAAAACCTCCTGGAGGTTAGGTATTTGTGCCTGAAATTCACTGTCTTTATACGGCCGTCTCACCCCTTTTACACTGCCCCTTCCTGTTCCGATTGTTACGATAGGTGGGTTAATGGGTAATTGAGTAATCAGGTAATTGAGGAAATAAAGATATGCAGTGGAAACAGGCTACGATTATTGGATTGATTTTATTCGTGCTTTTGACTGTTCAGACAGGTGATGTCGTTCAAGTGCAGGCCAGCCATCAAGCGAATATGGCGGATCTGCTCTTTACGGCCGATTCCTTTCCCGCAGGCACTGGTGATGGATTTGTCATTGATGCAGCGGGCTTGCAGATGGCAGAAACGGCCGTTTACCAATCACCAATCTTGCAAGCTCCCATTCCCTTCAACGCCGTCGTGCCCCAGTGGACGGCCGGCTTGGCCGACACGGCCGAGCTGGAAGTGATGATTCGCACGGGGACGGCCGCCGGTCAGTGGCAAGAGTGGGTCAGCCTGCACAGCCACGCTGACTGGGATTTGCCCGATGATGGCCTGTTCGTGGGCGAAATGATTGGCGTGCCAGCCACAGATGTCACCCATCAAGCCATTCAATTCGCCATCCACCGGCATCCAGATGGAGTTGAAACGCCAGTTATGGTGCATGATTTTCGCCTTACATTTATTGACAGCACTGTTGGCCCCACAATTGACGAGATGATCGCCCGCCAGGCAGCGTTGAACCAGACGAACCAAGAAATAGAAGAGGGTTACCAAAAGCCCTTTGTCATCAGCCGCGACGTATGGTGTGAAGAGGCTGCCTGCGACTACAGCAACGGGCTTGAGTACCATCCCGTCACCCACCTCATCGTTCATCACACGCTATCCGATAATAATACTGTGGATTGGCCGGCTCATCTGCGGGCTATCTGGAATTACCACACCTTTGGCCTGGGCTGGGGCGACATCGGCTACCACTACTTGATTGACCCGCAGGGCAATATCTACGAAGGGCACCTGGGCGGCGATGATGTTATTGGCACCCACGCCAGCTCGGCCAATACAGGCAGTATGGGCGTAGCCTTGTTGGGTGATTTTGGCGCGGTTACACCCACAAATCCAATGCTCAACGCCACTATTGAGCTATTGACCTGGAAAGCCGATCAAAGAGATATTAATGTCTATGAATCGGCCGATACTTTGCCCAATATCTGGTGGGGATTGCCCAATTTGATGGGGCACCGGGATGTGAACGGCGGCTTTGGTACGGAGTGTCCTGGTACGGCTGTCCATACCTTGCTGCCCTGGCTGCGTGATGAGGTTGCTGGCCGCCTCGGTCTTGTCTCGCCCCATATTTATGTGGATGAGTTGAGCAGCAGCTTTATCAAAAGTAATACTTCCTGGTTCACGGCCGAAAATCAATGCGGCCACAATCTACATGGCTATTACACCCTAACGAAGCTGGATCCTGGCCAAAGCTTTCACTGGGGCGAGTGGCATCTGCCTGTGAGTAATGACGGCCGTTACCGCCTGGAAGCCTTCATTCCTTATTGTAATACAGGTGTTTGGGAAACGGCCGGGGCTAATTATAAAATTCATCATGGCAGCAGCAGCACTACTGTGACCATCAACCAGCTTGATCATTTGGGTTTATGGGTCAATTTAGGTGAATATGATCTGATGGCCGAGGATGATAACTTTATCCGGCTGACCAATTTAACGAATACAGATGAAGAGCTGGGCATCTGGTTTGATGCGGTGCGCCTGCTGCCAATGGGAGCAACAGCCATCGCTACCTCCCCTGGCCATGACACCTGGCTTAATCAACCCACCATTAACTTCCAATGGCAAATCAGCAACCCGGAAAATGTCGTGAAAACAGAATTAGAAGTGGCCACGACCCCGGACTTTGCCTCGCTTATTGTGAGTGAGTCCTGGCCAACGGCCGTTTTCGAGCACAGCCATACCTTCAGCCAAAGCTATGCCGACCTCTACTGGCGCGTGCGCCTGACGACCGGTGCCGGACAAAGCAGTTCAGCGCCCTCGCTGTTTCACCTGGATATGGCTGCGCCGCAATCGGCCGTGCACAGCCTCAACTGGCACCCGGCCCAAAACCGCTACACATTGGCCTGGGGAGGGACGGATGATGCCTCGGGTATTGTCAGCTATAACATTGAAATGCGCACGGCCGTTGACGCTCTCTGGCAGCCCCTCTTCAGCAATACCTCCCTCACCGCTGCCCAATTTATCCCACCCCACGACGGTACCTTTTGGTTCCGCAGCCAGGCTGTGGATGCTGCCGGTAACATTGAACCCCTTCACGAGGGAGATGGTGACATCAATAGTACCCAGGCAATTTCCCTCAGCCATGATATAATGCTGCCGATTGTGAAGAGTAATTAGGGGTAATTGAGTAATTGGGTAATTGGGTAATTATTAATTGGAGCGACACAGGAGAAGCGGCAAGTATGTCTTCAGTTGAACGAGTAGATCTTCTCATCATCGGCACCGGGCCGTCTGGCTCTTCCACCGCCCTTCATTTATTGCAGCAAGACCCCGCCTGGGCGGGGCGCATTGTTATGGTAGACAAAGCTGTTCATCCCCGTGAAAAATTATGCGGCGGTGGCATCACCCACCTGGGCCAACACATTCTCGCCAGGTTAGGGTTGACGCTTGATGTTCCCTTCTTTGATGTCAAAGAAGCACGACTTACCTACAAAAAAAAGAGCATTTCCTTCTATGGCGATCCTGTCTTCCGCATTGTACGGCGGGATGAATTTGATCACTGGTTGTTGCAAACGGCCGAAAAGCAAGGCGTTACCGTCCGCCAGGGCGAGCCGGTCAAGAGCATTACCATCCACGACGAGTATGTCGAAGTTATCACCAGCCAGACCACCTTCCAGGCACAGGCCATCGTTGGGGCTGACGGCTCTAAAAGCGTCGTACGCCGTTCTCTCAAACTCGACGAAGAATCCCGTGTGGCTCGCCTCATTGAAGTACTCACCCCGGAAGATGGCCAACAGGGCTTTGAGTTCCGCGATGGGGTGGCGGTTTTCGACTTCACTGCCATGACTGAAGGCGATTTGCAAGGGTACTACTGGGACTTTCCCAGCTTTGTGA
>Ga0299914_10002777_pt1 | contig 12176 bp, 6 predicted proteins | sample RVTome_10_FD_201361 | JGI IMG/M metagenome (GOLD analysis project Ga0299914, IMG submission 201361) | Soil microbial communities from uranium-contaminated site in the Upper Colorado River Basin, Wyoming, United States - RVT153D57 (version 2) ... | reverse complement strand
CTGGCGAGGGCGGCGGTGAGCCGCTCGGCGTAGACCGCGGCCGCGGCGGCGGCCGAGAACCGGTCGGTGCGCGACCGGGACTCGCGGCTCAGGGCCTGCCGGGCCTCGTCGTCGGCCAGCAGCCGCGCGGCTGCCTGCGCCATCGCCGCGGGGTCATCCGTGTCGAGCACCAGCCCCGTTGCCCCGTCCTCGATCACCTCGGCCACCCCGCCCACGGGGACCGACACGACCGGGCATCCCGCCATCACCGCCTCGATGGCCACACCCGGGATGCCCTCCGCCTCGCTGGTCAACAGGGCCAGGTCGACTCCACCGAGCAGCCACTCGACGTCGCTGCGCTCCCCGAGGAACGTCACCGAGCCGTCCAGCCCGAGGCGTTGGGCCTGGGCTTCCAGGTCCGTCCGCAACGGACCGGCTCCTGCCACTACGAGGTGGGCGGCGCATCCGCGCCGCCGCAGCTCGGCAAGGACGTCCAGCGCGCGGTCGGGCCTCTTCTGGCGGACCAGGTGCCCGACGAACCCGAGGAGCGGGGTCCCATCGGGGACACCCACCTCGGCGCGCAGCCGGGCCGCCGCCACGTCGCGAGGAATGGTCCGGAACCGGTCGGGCTTGCGGAAGTTGGGGATGACCCAAACCGGGCCCCGATAGCCGAGCCGGCGGAGCTCGCCTTCCTGGTCGGCGGTCAGCGCCACTGCCGCGTCGACTCGACCGGCGACGACGTTCCACCAACGTCGGCGGAGCGGCCGCCACATCTTGTCCGGGAACCCGAGGATGCGCTGCCAGACCAGCAGCGGGCCCCGGCGACCGATGGCGAGGGCCACCACCTGGGTCGGCCAACCTCCGTGGGCCATCACCACGTCCGGCGGTTCGGCAGCGAGCAGCCGCCGCACCCGCCATGCGCCGGCGACGAGATCCGACGGCCGCTGCCCTCGCGATGTCCCCAGGGGCACCAGGCCGGGCTCGCGGCGACCGTCGAACGCCGGCGCGAGCGCGACGACGCGATTCCGGTGACCCCGCCGGTCCAGCTCATCGGCCAGCTCCAACGCCACTAGCTCTGCCCCTCGCCGCTGACTCCGCGACACGACGTGGACGATGCGCAGGGGCGCCGGATCGGCGAGTCGGCGGGTGACGTCCACGGCCACAGCGGCCGACACCGTACCCAGCGGCGGGGGGACACGACTGGGCGTGACCCGCACTGAATCGCCGCGGCTAGCCTCTCAGCGTGGCTGGGGCGATCTTCGTGGTGGCGGGCTCAGGCACGCGAGAGCAGGGTCCCATGGCGTCGCTGCTCAGCACCGCTGGTTGGGCTGCGGCCGCCGAGCGGGTGCTCGGTCGCTCGTGGGTGGTCACGCCGACCGACGTCCTCACCCCGTCCGCAGCGCGCCAGCGGGGCTCCGACCCCACCCTGCGCAGCCGCAACGAGTCCAGCGTTCGTCGCCGGCTCCCGGCGGTGGCAAAGACCGCCGTCAAGGACCTGCTCCACTGGCGGCTGAGCCGGCGCTTCTCCATCGACCCCCACGGGCCGTGGTCCGGGTCGGAGGTCACCTTCGTGTGGCAGCGCCACGATCTGTTCACCACGGCCGGGCTGGACCTGGCCCGTCGCCTCGGGGCGCCCTCGGTGCTGTTCGTCCCGGCCGCCAAGGTATGGGAGGCGGGGCAGTGGGGCACGACGAGGCCGGGTTGGGGTCGCCTGCTCGAATGGCGCGCGGAGCGGCCGTCGTTGGTCAGCGCCGACGTCGTCGCAGCCGGCAGCCGCACCGTGTTCGATCAGATGGTGCGCATGGGTGTGCCCGAGGAGCGGCTGCTGCTCACCCCGACCGGGGTGGACCTCGAGCTCTTCGCCGAGCCACAGGACCCTGCACCTCTGCGGCGCCGGCTCGGGCTCGAGGATCGCTTCGTCGTCGGCTGGGTCGGCAGCTTCCGGCGCTTCCACGCGCTCGAGCAGGTGGTCGAGGCACTGTCGGCCCTGCCCGGCACGGCCCTGCTGCTCGTCGGCGACGGACCCGAACGCCCGCGGATCGAGCGCCTGGCACGCAACCTGGGTGTGCCCACCGTCTGCACCGGGACGGTCGCGCATCGCGAGCTTCCCGCTCACCTCGCGGCGATGGACGCCGCCGTTGTCCTCGCCCCGCCGGGGCAGCCGTTCCATTACTCGCCCCTCAAGCTGGCCGAGTACCTCGCGGCCGGCTTGCCGGTCGTCGCGCCGGCCACCGGCCAGTTGGCCGAGCGGCTCACCGACGGCGTCGACGCCATCGTCGTGCCGCCCCACGACGTGAATACGCTTGCCGCCGCGCTCCGCCGGCTGCGCGACGATCCCGAGGAGCGGGCCCGGTTGGGGAAGGCGGCGCGCGCGGCGGCCGAGGCCGAGTGGTCGTGGGAGCATCAGGCCCGGCGCGTGATCGACGCCCTCCGACGGCAGTCATCCCAGAGACACCTGGCAGGAAGCACGCCGTCGGGCACGTGAGCATCGGGATGTAGTAGTAGGCGCGGGGGCGGGTTCCCGGCCCGATCCCGCCGACGGCGCAGCTAGGTTGCTGCGCCGTGAGCCCCGAGCGCGGCCAGCCACCGACGGTCAGCGTCGTCGTGGTCGTGCATGACATGATGCGGGAGCTTCCCCGCACCCTCCTGTCCCTCGGCGCCGACTACCAGCGCGGCATGACGGCCGACGAGTACGAGTTGATCGTCGTCGACAACGGATCGGTGCGGCCCGTCGACGGCGCGCTCGTGGCGGGCTTCGGCGATCGGCTGCGGCTGGAGCGGATCGACCCGGCGCCACCGTCTCCCGCGCGTGCCGCCAACCACGGACTGCGGCTCGCACAGGGAGACGTAGTGGGCCTCTTCGTGGACGGCGCCCGCATCGCGTCGCCGGGCCTGCTGGCCGAGGCGCGCCGCGCCGCCGGCCTGGCGCCCCGTCCGATCATCACGGCGCCGGCGTTCCACCTGGGGCGCGTCCGCCACATGGAGGCTGCCGAGGTCGGCTACGACCAAGCAGCCGAGGATCGCCTCCTGACGGAGTCCGGCTGGGAGAGCGATGGCTACCGGCTCTTCGAGGTCAGCACCCCGGCGGGATCCTGGGGGCGAGGCCTGTTCGGCCCAGCCGGCGAGAGCAGCAGCCTGTTCTGCCCCCGCTCGATCTGGGACGAGTTGGGAGGGCTCGACGAGCGCTTCGCCCTGCCGGGTGGCGGGCTCGTGAACCACGATCTGTACCGGCGGGCGTGCGGCCTCGACGGCGTGGAGTTGATCGTGTTGTTGGGAGAGGGAACGTTCCACCAGTACCACGGTGGCGCCGGCACCACGCGCCGCTTCTCCTGGGACGAGATGCATGCCGAGTACCAGTCCGTCGTCGGTGCCGCCCACCGCCCACCGGCCAACGCGCCCCTCTATGTCGGTCGAGTGAATCCCGCGCTGCTCCCGCTGGTCGAGCGGTCCGCGCGCCAGGCGATCAACCGCGCGACTACTGAGGGCGACTGACACACCGCTGACCGCTACCATCGGTCCGCTACTGGGCCGGATCTGGGAGGAGCTGACCGGCCTGCGAGTCCTCAGGCGGCAGGGGTTCCTGCCATGATGAACACGGGTTGAGGCCGCCGGGGACGCCGGGGGAAGGATGACACGCACGGTCCCGATCGCTGTAACGGGGATGCACCGGTCAGGCACGTCGATGATCACGCGCGCCCTCCACGACTCGGGTTTGCACCTGGTTGGTTCCGACGCGGCCGAGCTGATCGAAGCCGCCGAGGACAACCCGGAGGGATTCTGGGAGAACAGGGCGATCACGGACTGCAACGACGAGCTGCTCGAGGCCACGGGTGGTGCGTGGGACAACCCGCCCGTCCTGCCGCCGGTGGCGGCCGACGATTCCCGCGTGGCGCACCTCGCCGAGGCCAGCGCCACGGCCCTGGCGGCGCTACGCGAACACGAGCGATGGGGCTTCAAGGACCCGCGGGTGTGCCTGACGGCCGCGTACTGGTTGGACCTCGAACCGGAGTTGCGCTTCGTCATCTGCGTCCGTCAACCCATCGAGGTGGCCCTGTCGCTGAAGCGCCGCAACCAGAACTCGTACTCGCTGGGGCTGGCGCTCTGGGAGCGGTACTACGCGACGGTGCTCGACCAGGTCCCGGTTGATCGCCGCATCGTCACCCACTACGACACGTTCTTCGTCGATCCCGAGGGCGAGATGGCGCGCCTGTGCGCCTTTGCCGGCCTCGACCCCGCGCCGCCCCGGGTGCGCCAAGACCTGCGGCACCACACGACCGGCGCTGACCTCGCGGACGCCGGGGTCAGCGACGGCGTGCGGTCGCTCTACGCGGCGCTGTGCAAGGAGGCCGGCGCGCCCCAGCCGCAGGACCTGCCGCCGCCGGACGAGGGCCGCGTGCGGCGGCTGATCCTCGACGGCGCCGTGGCCCAACGGCATGCCGAGCAGCGGCAGGATGCGATCGACCGCCTCGAGGAGCGCGAGCGCGAGTTCCGGGCGGCCCACGCCAAGGCGGAGCAGGAATACCGCGACACAGTTCGGCAGCTGGAGGCCCAGCTGGCGGCTTCGCGCCGTGACGCCGACGCGGCCGCTGCGCTCGACGCCTTGCGCCAGTCAGTGGAGCGGAGGCAGTCCCGTTCGCTGGTGGGGATGGCCGGTCGCGGCGCGCGCGCTGCGTGGTGCCGGCTCTCGCCGCCGGCCCAGCAGACACTACGCCGTGGCCGAAGCCTGGCGAAGCGGGCTGCGGCGGAGCCGGGGCCGGTCGCGCGCAGCGCGAAGCAACGGGCGCTGCAGGCGGCCCGCGTGCGAGCAACACGTCTGCCACCACCCGCCCGCAAGGCGGTGTGGCGGGGCCGGGATGCGTACCGGCGAGCCGCGGCGCAGCCGGATGCGACGGCTAGGGACGCAGTGAAGCGGCTACCCGACCCGGCCCAGCAGGTTGTGCGCCGCGTCTGGGGGGCGACCGCCCGGGTCCGGCGACAGGCGACCCGGCGGATCTCGGACCCGGCGCCACGGCCCGCCCGCGTTCCCAAGGGCCCTCCGGCGCGGCTGTGGAAGGCCGCCTATCAAGTCATGGTCGATGCAGCCTGGACCGGCGACGACCCGTGGCTGGTGGTGACGCCGGGCAGCCCGGGCGACGTGCGCGGTGCCCGGTCTCCCCGAGCAACGCCGTTCCCCGGCCGCGGCGGCAGACCGTTGGCCGATGACCTCTCTGACGTCGCGCTCGTCGAGGCGCAGCGCTACAACGGCCACCGGCACCTGGTGGTGCCCGAGGGCTCCCGTCCCTGGTTCCGCCAGCGTGCCGAACTGCGGGACCATCTCGTCCGCAACTTCCGGACGGCGGTCGACGAGGCAGGTGCCGGTCTGGTATTCGACCTGGCGAACCGGCCCCAGCCGGGGACCCGCTCGCTCCGCGCTGCGATCGAGGAGCTGGCTGCGGGTCGCGGGGGGGCGCCGGCCGTCCTCGACTGCACCGGCGGTGCCCTGGAGGCGGAGTTGCCAGACCTCGCCGTGTTCTCACCGGCGCATGACCGGGGTCGCCTGCCGTACCGCGACCGCAGCGTCGACGTGGTGGTCGTCGACCACGATGGCGATCCCGGCGAGGCGCGCCGCGTGGCCGCTCTCGGCGTGATCACGGTTGCGCCGAGCCACTCCGGCCCCGTCGTGCGGTCCGTCGACGCCGTCGCCCCCGCCGCGGGATCGCCGTCGCTACGGGCCCTCGTGTGGTCCGGCCCGGCGGCCGATCCCCGCTGGGAGCCCGCCCTGGCCGAGCAGGTCGAGCGGGCCGGGGCCTCGCTCCTCGTCGCCCCCATCGGCGCCGAGGCGCTGGACGCCCTGACCGACCATGACGTGGTCGTGGCGGTGGAACCGCACGTGCTGCCGCTTCCGGGCACGATCCGCGCCGCGGCGGCGGCCGCGGCTACCGACCCCGCGGCCGCGGTCGCCGGGAAGGTGCTTCGGGCCGATGGCACCCTGGAGGCGGCCGGGGGAACGGTGTTCTTCGACCGCTCGGTGGGGCTGATCGCCGGGTCGACAGCGGACGTGCGAGCGCCGTGGCACGACTACGTCCGCTCCGTGTGCTGGGCGCCCGGGCTCGTTTCCGCCGCCTCGCCCCTGTGGACCGGGGCGTCCGGCCCCGAGGCCCTCGAGGGGCGGGCGTACCTGCGCGAGTGGTGCGCCGCGCTCTGGTCCAACGGATCCGCCGTCGTCTACCACCCCGACGTTGTGGCGGTGCGGGTCGCCGGCCACGGCGGTGAGCCGTCGGTCCCCCTGGAGGAATCCGCGTGGCAGCGCGTGCTCGACCTGCGACCCCCGAGGCCGCCGGAGCTGGGCGACGGGGAGTGGCGCTACCTGCTCGACCGCGACGACGTCGAGGCCTGCCGGGCATGAGCCGCCGGCACGCGCTGGTCACGCACATCCGGATGCCGACCGTCGACCGCGACGCCGGGTCCCAGTTCGTGGATCACACGATCCGGTTCCTGCTCGACGCGGGCTGGCGCGTCACCTTCTTCACCGACCAGGAGCCCGAGGCGGTCGAGCGACGCCACGCCGAGCGGCTGCGCCGTATGGGCGTGGCCACGTACGCCGGAGCCGGGTGGGCGGAGCGTGTCCTTCGTTCAGCCAGCTTGGACCTCGCGCTCATCTCCTACTGGGAGCCGGCCTCCAAGCTCATACCACTGGTCCGCCGGCTCAGTCCCCAGACGCGCGTGCTGTTGAACGTCCACGACCTGAACTTCCTGCGCGACGCGCGGCGGTCCCATGGCCGAAGGGTCGCACTCGACGGCGTCTTCGGCGCTGCCACCGCCAAGGAGCTGAACACGTACGGGCAGGCCGATGCCCTGCTAGCGGTGTCCGACAAGGAGCGCGACCTGCTCTGTGACCTGGTCGGAGGGCGCGTGTTCACGCTGCCACTCGTCGAGGATGTGCCGCGATCCCCGCGTCCGCTCGACGAGCGGCGGGGGATGGTCTTCGTCGGCAACTTCCGGCACCTTCCCAACCGTGAGGCCGTCGAGCACCTGTGCGGTGAGATCCTGCCGCTGCTTGACCCGGGACTCCTCGCCCGTCACCCCCTGACGGTGCTCGGCAACTGGCTCGACCGCGTCGAGCTCGACGTCGATCCGCTGGGCCCGGGCGTCGAGCTCGTGGGCTGGGTGCCCTCTGTCCTGCCCTACCTCGAGCACGCTCGGATCGCCGTGGTCCCGTTGCGCTATGGCGCCGGCGTGAAGGGCAAGGTGTTGCAGTCGATGATGGGTGGCACCCCCGTGGTCACGACCCCGATCGGCGCCGAGGGCCTGGATCTCGTCCAGGGCGAGCACGCCCTCATCGGCTCGGACGCCACCGACCTGGCGGCCGGGATCACGCGCCTGCTCACCGACGACTCCCTGTGGCATCGTCTGGCCCACCAGGGCGCCGACTACGTCGACGCCCGTCACCGCCCTGAGGTCGTCGCCCCCCGGTTCCACGAGATCGTCGAGGGGGTGATGGCCCGCCCGGCGGGCGGCGACGCTTCAACCGTCGGGGTAGTTGCCAAGGTCAGGGCACCGTCGCCGCCGGCGTTGTCCGACCGTATCCGAACCATCGCGGCGCCGGGCGACGTCGTGTTGGTTCCGGTCGGGCGGGACCGCGCCGTACCCGATCTGTCGCCGCAGCGGGCGTGGCCATTCCCCGAAGCCCGCGACGGCGAGCCCGGAGACGAGCCGGTGGACGACAGTGCGGCAATCAACCACCTCGAGGCCCAGCGGCAGCGGGGAGCCCGCTGGTTCGCTCTCCCGAGCTGGGCCTCGGGCTGGCGCCACCGTTACCCCGAGCTGCTAGATCACCTCGAGGGCCGCTACCTGCGGCTGCACCACGACGAGCACCTCGCGCTCTACGACCTCGACGGTCACCGGGCGCCTGCCGGCGGAGCCGCTCCTGTGCACGCCGCAGTGCACGTGCTGGGCACGTATGCCTCTGGCCGGGCGGGGCCCCCGCCCCCGCTGCTGGCCGCATTGAGCGACCACGGTGGGCTGACGGTCACCCAGTCGTGGCGGTCGACCGCCGATCCGGCCTGGTCGACCACCGCCGATGCCTATGACGCCGACTACGTGGTGACGATCGACGACCGCGCCATCCTGCCGGCGGGGTTCCTGCCGCAGCTGATCGCGACCCAGGGCGCGCTGCACGTCGACCGACTGCAGCCGGCGCACCACACGGGTCCCGAAGCGGGACCGCCGATCACTGAGCGGCAGCTCGGCACCGTCGCCCGGGAGCTGGACGCGGCCACGCCGCTTCCGGTCCTGTCGGTGCGGCGGGGGGCCGAGCCGACAGGCACCACCGTGCTGGCGGACGAAGTGACCATCGGCCTGCGGGCACCCCTACCCGCGGCCCTCCGCGACGGGGTCCCGGGCGACGTGCGCCGGCTGTGGGTCCGGGGTCCCGATGGGGCGCCCGTGCCCGTGCCGCGGCCGGAGCCCGAGGCCCCGCCACGCATCAGCGTGCTGATCGCCACCCACGACCGCCCGGAACTCCTGCGCTCGTGCTTGGAGTCGTTCGCCGCCCAGACGCTCGACAGGTCGGCGTTCGAGGTGGTGCTGGTCGACGACGGCTCGCCAGACGAGGCCGTGCCTCGCCTCGTCGACGAGTTCGCCGACCGAATGCAGGTCGTGGGCGTGCGGATCCCCCACGCGGGGCGCTCGGCGGCCAAGAACCTCGCCGTCATGCTGGCCCGAGCGCCCGTCGTGCTCTTCTTCGACGACGACGACCGGGCGACCCCCGGCTACCTGGCGCGCCATCTGGCGGGCCACGAGGCCCGGCCCGACGAGTCCGTCGCCATACTGGGCCACACCGACTGGGCTCCTGAGCTCACCCGCACGCCGCTGATGCACTACGTCACCGACGTCGACCGGATGCTGTTCGCTTACGAGCGGCTCCGCGACGGGCAGGTGCTCGACTGGCACGGCTTCTGGGAGGGCAGGGTGTCGTGCAAGCGCTCGCTGCTGCTCCGATGCGGGCTGCACGACCAGCGGCTCGACTACTCGATCGACGTCGAGCTGGCGTGGCGCTTGCGCGCGGCCGAGCTGCGGGTGATCTACGACGCCTCGGCGGTGAGCCTCATGGCCCGGCCGATCGACGTCGAGGCGTTCGGCCGGCGCTCCGAGGCCAAGGGTCGCGCCCACGCGACGGTGGCTGCGCTTCACCCGGGGACCGAGATCGCGTCCCGCCTGGCCCCCGCCGGTGCGGCCGAGCTCTGGGACATGAGCCGGCAGACCGTCGAGCCGCTGCGGCAACGGATCCAGGCGCTGGAGGCGTCGGTCTCATCCGGTGACGAAGACGTCCTGTCCGGCCTTCACGCGGCGTACAGGGAGCTGTTTCGGGTCCAGCACGCCAAGGGCCTAGCCACCGCGACCACCACAGCCGATCCGACCGACGGGCCGCCGGCCTCCACGGTGCAGCTTCCCCCGTTGGCGGATGGGTCTGAGCCAACGCTGGTCTATGACCGCTCGCCGGAGGACGCCGGCGGGCCGCCACAGCTCAGCGTCACCGTCCCGGTGTGGAGCCGGACACCCGAGCTGGCCGACATGGCCCGCCGAACCGTCGAGCGCGTGTGGGAGGTGGCCCGCGTGCCGACGGAGGTAGTGGTCGTCGACAACGGCTCGCCGGTCGAGGTGCCCCTCCCCGCCCGCGTCTACCGCTACCCCGAGAACCGGGGTGTGTCGGTCGGTTGGAACGCGGGGATCCGACTCTCATCGGCCCCCGTGGTGGCGGTCCTCAACAGCGATTGCCGGGTCGAAGCGGGCTGGGATGAGGCGCTGGTCGATGCGGCGACTGATGGGCGCCGCATCGCGTTCCCGTACACCGATCACTGCGACGGCCGCGGGTTCACCCGCCCCGACCAGGGCGGGACCGCCGGGTGGTGCTTCGTGCTGACCCGGGATCTGTTTGAGGAGATCGGCCCCTTCGACGAGTGGTTCAGCCCGGCCTTCTGCGAAGACACCGACTACTGGCACCGGGCCTGGAAGCTGGGCGTCGAGCTGTCGCCGGTCCCCGCCGCCCGGGTCGTGCACGCCCGCCGCACCAGCAGCCTGGCGGGGTCGGACCAACTCCTACAGGCCCATCGCTACAAGTACGGGTGGAAGCACGGGGTAGACCCCCATCGAGCCCCTCCGTACTACAACCGCGAGATCGTCGACTATCGGCCACGCCCGAAGTGGATGCGGGTCCGATCCGGTCCCGACCGGCCGAGGGTGTTCTGCATCGGGTTGAACAAGACCGCGACGTCGTCGTTCCATGCGGGGATGGAGATCCTGGGCCTGAGCAGCCTCCACTGGGGCGGGCCGGAGGTCAACCAAGCAGTACGGGCGGCCCTTGACGAGGGTCGGTCCCTGCTTTCGGGTCTCGATCCCACGTTCGACGCCTTCTCGGACGTCGGCCTGCTGAGCACGCATTTCGACCTACTCGACGAGCAGTACCCGGGGAGCCGGTTCGTCCTCACCGTCAGGCCCGTCGACCAGTGGATCGACAGCCGGCGGCGCCACGTCGAGCGCAACATGACCCGGCGTCAGGCCGGCGACTACGACGGCAACTTCCTGGTGGTCGACGAGGAGCTCTGGCGCGAGCAGTGGCAGAGGCAGGTCGGCCGCGCCAGGCGCTACTTCGAGGGACGGCGCGACTTCCTCGAGGTCGACCTCACCGCTGGCGGCGGGTGGAGGCAACTGTGCGAGCTGCTGGAGGTCACCGAGCCGGCCGATCCGTTCCCATGGGCCAATCGCGACCAGGCCAAGGATGACTGATTACGGGCATCACGCACAGAACGACCGCTGGGCGGTCGAAGCGGTCTTCCCCGGCCTACGAGGGGGCTACTTCGTCGAGGCGGGCGCCTGCGGTGGTGCTTCGGGAAGCGCCAGCTACGTGCTGGAGCGGGACTTCGGCTGGGACGGCATCTGCGTCGAGCCCCATGACGTGTACTTCAAGGTTCTCCAGAGACTGCGTTCCTGCCACAAGGATGACCGTTGCCTGTTTGAACGAACCGGCGAGGTCGTCGAGTTCCTGTCCTACGAGGACGACCCCGCTCGGAGCGGGATCCGCTACCTCAACAAGAACGACACGTGGGCGGCGCAGCATCACGCAGCCGGCACAACGTCCATGAAGGAAACCGTCACGTTGGCGGACCTTCTGGAGCAACACGATGCGCCAGGGACGATCCACTACCTGTGTCTCGACGTCGAGGGTGCTGAGAGGACGATCCTCGACCCTTTCGACTTCGACGGGAAGCGCCGGATCCTCGCCATCAGCGTTGAGGGAGGCAAGTGCGACACCCTCTTGGCGTCCCGCGGGTACCTGCGCGTCTGCAACCCGTACCAGGGGCGAGAGATCGATCACCACTTCATCCGTCCCGAACTCGCGGAGCAATGCCGCGATCTACTGCTGCACTGAAGTGCGCAGGGTTCGCCTTTCGCCTGACGGCAGGTTTTCAGCTCGAGCGCTCGCTCACCGGAGTGGGAGCGTCCGCCAACTCAGCGCGTTCCGCGTTGCGCACGAGTGAGGCAACCTCGTCACTCATGGACAGGACACGCTTTTCGGTGTTCCGCCCGTTGGGGAGCGTCTCGGTGACCGTACGTGTGATGACCAGCGTGGGATGGTTCGCCTTGGCCGCCCGCTCGTTGAGATCGCGCAGGAGCCCGCTCACCTCGCGCTGACGGAGCTGCATCATCTGGGCCGCCTGAGGCTCCGTGATGTCCGTACCACTCATCGACGCTCGCGCCGTGTATGCCAGTAGCGACCGGCTGGCCTCGTCGACCTCGTGGAACAGCTCGGAGACGGAACCTTCATCCCAGGGTTCTTGCGATGCCTTCGCCACCTCTCGGAGAACGAACTGCATGACGTCCTGGACGTGCTCCTCGGGTACCGGCACCATCACGTACGGCATCGAGGCCCCCTGCAAGATCGCTGCGAGTCACAGACCACGGAGCAGGGTAGAGCATCCCGCCTCTCGTCTACACGCCGGCTGCCATCGTCCCGCGTACCGGGTGGCCTGGGTCCATCCCTAGTTGACGATCCAAGGCGTCAGTGGGCATGGCACTGATGGATTCGATGGTCTGGCGCAACTTCGATCTCTGTTCACGCCCGCAGCCAACGTCGCAGCCACCGCCGGGTGACGCCACCGTGCCGTTGGTGCGCCTGGGTCCGCTCCGGCGCCGCGGCCTCGCCGGTCCAGGCCAAGGGC
>Ga0299914_10002776_pt1 | contig 12177 bp, 10 predicted proteins | sample RVTome_10_FD_201361 | JGI IMG/M metagenome (GOLD analysis project Ga0299914, IMG submission 201361) | Soil microbial communities from uranium-contaminated site in the Upper Colorado River Basin, Wyoming, United States - RVT153D57 (version 2) ... | reverse complement strand
GTGGCCTGGGAGACCGCTGTCACCAGTTCGGTGCGACCGAGCAACGCCGACATCATCCTCTTCCTCCACAGGCTCGTCGCCCAGAACTCAGGTTCGCCGATCGATGAGTAGACAAGGATGGGGCGTTCTCGAAGGCCGGTGAGCGCAGCCACCGAATATTTGAGGGTCGCCCCACCACCGGCAAGGATCACGTCGGGCTTGTGCGCTGTGAAAGCGGCCCGGAGACGCTTGATCACCCGGGGCTTCAACCCGGAGATACCGGCGATCTCCGAAGCGGCGAAGATCGGAGTAGCCGAAACGGAGGAGCCCGACTCGGCCTGGCTCAACGCCAGAAACCACGTCTCATAGCCGGATTCCCTCAGCGCACCGGCCAGGTGCTCTCCAAAGACCTCTGCCCCCCGGCGCTGTGTACTGGAGACAAGGATCATTATCGATCCCTTCGTGTCTTCCGATCCCCTCTGTGATGCGCCCATCTCCGTTCAGATTACGGCAACCGCCTCCGCTCCCGGAACCACCCACGTCCAGTCACGGGTAATCTGGGTCGGTGGGAGAAATCAAAGTCAGGGAGTTCGACGCCGCCGAGTTGCCCGAGGTCCTCGAAGTGCTGCGGAGGGCTCTAGGGGAAACTCCGTTGCTGAAGCGAACGCCCGAGCTGTGGCGCTGGAAACACGTGGAGAACCCTTTCGGCAGGTCACTCGCTCTCGTCGCCGAAGCCGAAGGGAGGATTGCCGGCGTCAGAGCCATGCTCCGGTGGGATCTGGCCACACGATCCGGCGATCTCATCCGCGGTCTCCGACCGGTCGACACCGCCACCGACCCTGACTTTGGCCGGAGGGGAATCTTCCGGTCATTGACGGAGGCCGCGGTGGGGATGGCGACCGATTCGGGGATCGACCTGATCTTCAACACCCCGAACAAGGCGTCCGGTCCGGGCTATATCAAAATGGGTTGGGAGGAGGTCGGCCCGATCGGGGTGATGATCAGGCCGCTATTGAGCCGCAGCAGAACTGCACCAGAAGACAGGACTCCAGATCCAGAAGCATTCTTCGATCACGATTCCACCTCTCACGCCGGTGATCCGATCGCCGACCGCAACCCACTCGGTTTGAGGACCCGGCGCACTCCCGAATACATGCGATGGCGGTTCGCCGGGCACCCCACGGCTCGATACCGATCGATCACCTACGACGGGGAGACCGCAATCGTCCGCCCCAACCACCGATCGGGGCGCAAAGAGGTTGTGGTCTCGGAGCTGTTCGGGAACGGGGGCGGGTCGATCGTACGCCGGGCGGGTCGAATCTCGAACGCCTCATATCTCGCCGGGTGGTTCTCATCCGGAACCCCGGAGCGGAAAGCGGCCATTCGCGGAGGGATGATCCCGGTTCCCGGGGTCAGCGCCCTGACACTGGTGGCGAACCCGCTGCGGACCCTGCCGGTCGATGTATTTGACCTCTCGGAATGGGACATCTCCCTCGGGGACCTCGAGCTTCTCTGACACGGTTGGTGGCTAGCACTATTCAACAAACGGGCTAACTTGACGCGTTCATTGGAGGGAACATGAATCTAAGTGGAAAACCTGCGATCGCGGGAGGAGACCCGGTTTTTTCCGAGGCGATACCGTTCGTCCGACCTGTGGTCGAGGAACCTGACGCAATTCTGGAGATGGTGCGCTCCAGTCTGAATTCCGGGATGCTGACCGACGGACCATATGTGGAGCAGCTCGAGGAACGGATGTCCGGGGTGCTCGAAGTCGACCATTGCGTTGCGGTGGCTTCGTGCACAACTGGCCTGATCCTGCTCCTCCAGGCATTGGACAAGAAGACGGTCACGATGCCTTCATTCACCTTCTCCGCCACCGCCCATGCCGCCCGCTGGAACGGAATGGACATCACCTTCGCCGACTGCGACGCCGACTCCTGGCTGCTCCGCCCCGAGGACGTGGAGGGCTCTCCCGACGTGATTGTGGGTGTCCACATCTCCGGAGTTCCCTGCGATGTCCGGGCGCTCGAAGCTAAGGCGGACAACCTGGGGGCAACCCTCATCTTCGACGCCGCCCACGGTGCAGGATCGTCAATCGAGATCGACGGTCGGATGGGCCCGCTCGGCTCATACGGCGCTGCAGAGGTGTTCAGCCTCACCCCAACCAAAGTACTGAGTGGACCCGAAGGCGGCATAGTGGCCACCAACGACCCGGACCTCGCCGCCACACTGCGGAGAGCAAGGAACTACGGCAACCCGGGCAGCTACGACACGCTGGAGGCCGGGCTCAACGGCCGGATGTCCGAGTTGCACGCCGCAGTAGTCCTCGCCGGGATCGATCACCTCGACAACAGGGTGAAGCATCGCAATGCCGTCGCACAGCAGTATCGAGACGGTCTGAGCGCCCTCCCCGGAATTGGCTTCCAGGAGGTTCCCACCGGCCGGAGGAGCTCTGTGAAGGACTTCACCATCACGGTCTCCCCAGACTTCGAGGTGGCGCGTGACGTGGTGGTGGAAGCCCTCAAGGCCGAAGGCATTCCCACCAGGCCCTACTACTCGCCGCCACTTCACCGTCAGACTGCATATGCAGATCTCAAGACCCCGACATTGCCGGTCACCGAGAACCTGGCATCACAGGTGATCAGTCTCCCCGTCTGGAGCGACTTGAACGAAGAAACGGTCGAGGGCGTTGTCGGAGCAATCGGGCGGATACATCGCGAACGGGCGCTCCTGTGACCACCCGGCTACCGGCAGTCCTCCACGATCACCGGAAACATTGACCGCTATCTCCGATCTGATCGTCAGCGCCCAATTTCTCTCGGGCGCGGCGGCAGGTCTGGTCGGACTTTTGCTGCTCTACGGATTCCGTCACCGCCGCCCCGATTGGGGTCTGGTGTGGGGCGCTGCAGTGATCATCGCTCTCGCCACCACCGGTTTGCTCAGGGGCGGTCTCACGGATTCTGGCTCGCGAGGCGCCGCGACTATCCCACTCTGGCAAACAGGGCTGGGTTTGGTTGTCGGCGTGTTTGCCGCCTACGGGATCCACAAGCTCCGCGAAGGCTCGATTGGGGCCGGGGCGGTGGCGATATCGGTCGCAGGAGTCTGGGCCACTGTCCCGGACACGGAAAGTGTCGCCGTGATGGTCGGAGTGACCGCCGCACTTGCGTGGGCCTGGTGGCCGGCGAAGTGGGCGACGCCTCACCTTGTCGGAGCGCTGGCCATCGGGTTGATCGCAGCCTGGGTGGCGACCCGGGCGGGGGTAGGCAGGGAGACTGGCTTCATCGGGGCGATGGGCTCACTCGGAATGCTCGGCTGGAGTGCATTGGCCTTCCCTCGATCGATGCCGGGCCTCGCTCTCGCCGGGCACGCAGTGCTCGTTGCCATCTGGTCCCGGTGGGCCGGTCTCTCTACTTCGAGCGGCACGGCGGTCATGATCGGTGTTGCGGCCTCAGTCGGCATAGCAATTGTTCTCCAGATTGTCAGCCGGCTCAGTCGATCGGCTGGAACCTGATAAACGGGGCCTGATCCACCCACTTGTGCACCGCAGCCGCGGCACGGTCCGGGTCCGAGTCCCAACTCTCCACCAATGCTCGGAGCAGGATCGCCCTCCGCTTTGCCGGGTCAGGCTCCGGTTCGCCCACCACCGCGATGTCGGCGTTGACACCGCGCTTCAAATGAAGAGTGAATGCGGGATTCGACTCGATGTTTGCCTCCCAGTCCCGTCGTCTCCCGGGGCGGCCGGTCAGGTAGTACTCGCCGTCGAATTGATGGAAGTAGATTTCGATGCGTCGCGGCTGGCCCGACTTCCGACCAGTGGTGGTGATGTCGGCAATCCCGCCTGCGTCTAGTGCATTCCTCGTGGTGTGGTCCATGATTGGGGCAACATGAACCGACCCCACAATGTTCCAGGAGGTAGCTTCACGTCATGGGCCAGCTAATCGAAGTCTCCTCGACTCCCCTAGGCGACGTGGCACTGTTCGACACTGACCGGTCGCTCACCGGACAGGACAGCCACATGTTCACTGCAGTTACCGACCGCACCGACCCCCCGGCCACGTTGGCCAAACGCCTTTTCGACTCTGACCCGGCGATTCGCCATGTCCACATCCTCTCCAACACAGTTTCAGTGAAACGGGACGGTGGATGGGATGAGAACGCGCTCTCGGCGGCCGAAGAGGTCGTTGCCAACCTCTTCATCTTCTACGACCGGGATGCCGATCCGTTCGAGGCGCACCGCGAGGAAAACTACAACGCGACGATCAGCCACATCAGGGCGCATAACGAGGACCTATGGGTGATGAAAGTCAAGCCGGACGAGCCAATTGACCCCTTCGGCGCAGGTCAATACACCACTCTCGCCCTCGGCTATTGGGAACCACGCGCCGATGAGGCCGAAGAGGAGATGGACGCCGACCAACGCGTGAAGTTGGCCCGTCGCTCCTACTCGGTGTCGTCCTCAATCGTCGACCGCGAGACGGGTGAGCTCGTCGACGCCCATCCCGAAGCAGTCGAGTTCTACGTGGTGAAGGTGCGACCTGGTGAGGAGGAGGTTCCCGCTCTCACCCCCCGGATGTTCACGAAGGACGAAGGAGACCGCATCTTCATGGGTCGCAAGTTCACCGGGCGGTACACCCTGGAAGGAGTCGAACCCGACGACAAGGTGGTGTTCCTCAGCACCGGAACCGGGGAAGCTCCCCAGAATGCGATGACGGCCGAACTCCTCCGCAGGGGTCACACGGGACCCATCCTCAATCTCGTATGTGTCCGCTACCGCGACGACCTCGCCTACCTGCCCGAACAAGAGATGGTTCAGCAGAAATGGGATAACTACCGCTACGAGATACTCACGACCCGGGAACCGGAAAACCTCGAGAACAAGGTCTACATCCAGGACTTGGTCCGCAACGGGAAGATCGAAGAATTGCTCGGCTCGCCCCTCGACCCTGACGACACGCACGTCTTCCTCTGCGGCAACCCGTCGATGATCGGCCTCCCGAAGTGGGAAGACGACACTCCCACCTTCCCCGAGCCGGAAGGCGTCTGCCAGCTCCTCCACGAGCGCGGTTTCACCATCGACCACCTCAAGACCAAGGGTAACGTCCACTATGAGGAATACTGGACCGAGCGCTGACCCCGGGCTTAACCGGGCACTAAGAGTTCTCCGTACGTTGGGGCTGGTCCAGTACCGAGAAATAGGAGGGGGACCAATGCATTTGAGAGAAGTGTCTCAGCTGGCGGGTTCCCACGGGTCAGTCGCGCTAGATCGTCTGGGTTGAGTTGGCTCGGTCGCGGCGACTCAGACTGGTTCGGGGACTGGTGGTGCTGTCCGTGCTCGCCGCATGCACTCCACCCGTCGCGGAGCCGGCGACAGGGGCTTCGTCGACCAGCGTGACCACGGATCAATCGACGTCGACGACGATCAGCACACCCACCACGGTGGTAGCCGCGGATCCGGCCGACATGGTCATCCAGGGTGGCCAGATCATCACGATGGACGAGACCGTGCCAACGGCCCAGGCGGTTGCGATTCGGGGCAACGAGATCGTGGCAGTGGGATCTGAAGGCGACGTGGCAACAGTGACCGGACCCGACACAGTTGTCGTCGACCTCGCGGGCCGGACACTCATCCCGGGTTTCGTCGACGCCCACTCCCACTACTACGGGACGGCCTTATCGGGTGGTGATGATCCCTCGGCAACCCAGGAACTCCTTCTGGCTACGGGTGTCACCACCGTTGGAGAAGCCGCGGTGGATGAAGCCCTCCTCGCCGAGATGCAGCAGCTCGAGGGTGAGGGTCTCATCCAGGTCAGGACGAGTGCCTATCTCGTGGCAGACACCGCCTGTGGTGACCTGACCGGCGATTGGCAGTTCGACATCCCGCCAACACGTGAGCGCGGCGAGCGACTCCGTATCGGAGGGATAAAGCTCTACACCGATGGTGGGTCGTGCAACGCACCAGCGGTTTCGTATGAGCACGGCTTCGGTGGGAACGGCGATCTGTATTTCGACGCCGGGATGATCGCCGATTTGATCGAGCCCTACGATGAGGCGGGATACCAGGTGGCGGTCCACGCCGCGGGCGACCGAGCCGTCGAGGCCACCCTCGACGGCCTGGCGATGGTGATCGAGGACTCGGGCAACCCGCTCCGTCACCGAATCGAGCACAACGCCGTGGTCCGTCCCGAGATGCGCTCTCGCTACGACGAAGTGGGTGCCGTCGCTGTGATCTTCGGCGCCTTCGGCACCTGCGCCTACATGGGTCGCGACGACCGCTTCCAGTTCAGCACCCCGATCGAGAACCAGGAGTGGGAGTGGCCCTGGCGCGACCTTCTCGATATGAACCCGAACACCGTCTTTGCCTGGCACGGCGATTTCCCGGTGTTCGCCGACTCCGGGCCGATCGCCAGCCTGTCGGGACTCGTCACCCGGAGTCAGACTCTGGCGGACGGGACCCACTGCGACCCCGAGCCTTATCACGTCAAACATGCCATCACCGCCGAGGAGGCGCTGCGGATCATGACGGCCGGCGCCGCATATGCCCTCGACCGTGACACCGAGGTGGGCAGCATCGAGGCGGGCAAGCTAGCTGACCTGGTGGTGCTCTCCGACAACCCTCTAACGATTCCGCCGGAGGAATTGATCGATCTCAACGTGGAGTTGACGATCCTCGATGGAAAGCCGGTCTATTGCGGCGACGACTTCGCCTCGCAGTGTGGTCGATCGGTGCCGGAACCCGATGGCGGGGCCGATGCCTCCGCCTCACTTCCCACAAATCCGCCAGAGTTCGCCTTCGACGGCGATCTGGAGACGCACTGGAGTTCTGGTGGCGATGCTCCCCAGTGGATCGAGATCGAGCTCGAGTCGGAGCAGACGGTGACCTTGGTCAGACTGGTGGTCGATCAGTACCCACCGGGACCGACTAGACATGTCATTTGGGGTAGAACGGGCGACGGCGAGCTGATTCAGCTCGCCGAGTTCAGCGGGGAGACCGATATGTTCGATGTGCTCGAGATCGGAATCGACGAACCGGTGCCGGCGTCCGCGATCCGGATAGAAACTACGAATAGCCCGTCTTGGGTCGCCTGGCGTGAGATCGAGATCGTCGGCTCCTAGATCACCTCGACCGAGCGTTAACGCTCCCGCCGCTGGGCTTCGGCTACTGCGATCGCTGTGAGGTTGACCACGTCGTTGACCGAGGCATCGCGTTGGAGGACCTGAACGGTCTTGGGAAACCCGCTGAGAATCGGCCCGATCACTTCGGCATCTCCGAGGTGGTTCATCAGCTTGTATGCCGCGTTGGCGGCGGTCAGATTCGGGAACACCAGTACATTCGCCTCACGCGGGAGAGGACCATCGATACCCCTACGGCTCTTGAGCATTTCGGTTGAAACCGCCGTGTCCGCCTGCATCTCCCCGTCGACGGGAACGTCCGGCCGAGCGTTGCGGAACAACTCGACCGCTCTCCGAATCCGTGCCGGTTCCGGCCCACCGGCCGAGCCGAAGTCACTGTAGGAGATGAACGCGACCCGGGGGTCCCGGCCGAAATCCTGCTCGGCGCAGGTAGTCGCGGCGAGGGCGATCTCCGCCAATTGCTCCGCGGTCGGCTCGATGTTCACAGCACAGTCGGTGAAGAAGTAGGGATTACCCCTCACCACGACAATGTAGACCGAGCTCACGATCGACCGGCCCTCCTCGACACGCAACACCTGCAGCGCTGGGCGAATCGTCTCCGGGTAATGAGTCGACAAACCGCCCATGACGGCATCTGCCTTGCCTTCCCGCAACATCAGACACGAGAACATGTTGTGGTCGAGCACCAGACGCCGCGCTTCGACCAACGACAGGCCCTTGTGGCGGCGGAGTCGCTCCAACTCGATTGCGTACCGCTCCCGCTGCTCGTGCTCCTCTTTGGGGTTGATCGCCTCCATGCCCTCGAGGGAGATACCCGCCGATTCGGCAAGGGCGCTGATCTCGGCGGCGTCGCCGATCAACAGAGGCGTGGCGATGCCCTCGTCGGCGACGCGCCTTGCGGCTCTGATAATCCTCATGTCGGCGCCATGGGGGTAGGCGACGCGCTTCGGATGGGCAATGGCACGGGTCGTAATCGCAGCGATCAACCCGTACGAAGCCTGGAAACGCGCCCGAAGCTCGTTGCGGTACTGGTCGAAATCGTGGATGAGGTTCCGGGCGAGTCCCTCTTCCATTGCTGTCTCAGCGACTGCCGGCGCCACAGTCCAAAGGACCCTCGAATCGAACGGTTTCGGGATGAGATACTCCGGCCCGAACGAGAGCTGTTCGAGGTCGTAGGCCCGCAGGACCGAATCCGGGACGGGCTCTCGAGCAAGTGCGGCCAGCCCTTGTGCCGCCGCGATCTTCATCTTCTCAGACACTCCCTTGGCCCTCACGTCGAGGGCGCCCCGGAAGATGAAGGGGAACCCGAGCACATTGTTCACCTGGTTGGGGAAGTCGGAGCGCCCTGTGGCCATGATCACATCCGGCCGGGCCGCCACGGCATCGTGATAGCTGATCTCGGGGTCGGGATTGGCCAGAGCGAAGACGATGGGCCTGTCCGCCATCTTCTGCAGCATCGCCCCGGTGACCGTCCCAGCCACGGATACGCCGACGAATGCGTCGGCGCCGGCGAACGCGTCCTCCAGGGTCCTGGCCTCAGTCGGCACGGCAAATGCCCTTTTGGTCTCATCGAGGTCGTCGCGCCCCTCGTGAATCACGCCTTTGGAGTCGACCATCAGCACGTTGGCCGGGTCGACACCGAGCTCGATGAAGAACCGGGCCGTGGCGACCCCGGCTGCGCCTGCCCCGGCGAATACCACCTTGGTCTCAGCGATGTCTCGCCCGGTCAGTTCGATCGCGTTGAGGAAAGCCGCGCCGGAAATGATCGCGGTTCCGTGCTGATCATCGTGGAAGACGGGGATGTCGAGACGGTCTCGCAGGGTCTGTTCGATGTAAAAACATTCCGGGGCTTTGATGTCCTCGAGGTTGATCCCTCCCACCGTCGGCGCCAACAGCTCACAGAACCGGATCACGTCTTCGGGGTCTGGTGCGTCGATTTCGAGATCGAAGACATCTATGTCGGCAAACCTCTTGAACAGGACCGCCTTCCCCTCCATCACCGGCTTGCTGGCCAGAGGGCCGATGTTCCCCAGACCGAGGACAGCGGTCCCGTTGGAGACCACTGCAACCAGATTTCCCCTGTTGGTGTACCGGAAGGCTGCGTCTGCGTCGTCGGCGATGATGAGGCAGGGCTCGGCGACACCCGGCGTGTAGGCGAGGCTGAGGTCCGACTGGGTGGCGGTCGGCTTCGTCGACCGGATTGCGATCTTGCCCGGCCGCGGCTTCTCGTGATATTCGAGGGCCTCTGAGAAGTTGGGTTGTCTGGCCATAAGAGAACACTAACCATCCTGGGACTGGTGGTTACCGGGCCTACCTGCGACAATCGGGGGGACAGATGCCAAGCACGGACCTACCCATCTTGCAGACAGAGAACGGCTACAAGGTCATGGGGGGCTGGCGTGTCGGCCAGGCTCCCAGCGAATCGACCACCACCTCGGGGTTGCTGGTCCCGGTTGGGACCAAAGACGGCAACGACGCCCTCGCCCTGATCGACGTCCAAACCAATCAGAGGTTCTGGGCGGTGCCTACTGGAGCCTGGAGGTTCATCTGGCCGCCAACCGGCAAACCAGTGATCGCGGTGAGGGAGTCGCAGATCATCGCGGAAGAGCAACTCGAACACGTCGGCGACGAGGGCCAGTACCTCTGAGCCGGAAAAACACCCTTCTGTGAGTGTTTACGCACATCTACTGTGCCCTAACACTCACAGAATGGTTCCAGGGACCGAATGACTGATCAACACGCCTCACGGTCGAGACGCCGCCTCACGGCGACCGTCACCGACCTCGAAGTACAAGTACAACGGGCATTCCTCGTGGGTGTCGAGCTGCCGGGCATGGCAACCATCGACGCCGAGCACAGCCTCGAAGAGCTTTCTCTCCTCACCGAGACCTCGGGTTCGGACCCTGTCGACACCGAGCTGGTCCGCCGCCACCAACTCGACCCGGCCACATACATCGGATCGGGCAAAGCAGAGGAGCTGGGCTCGCTGACCAAAGCTCTCGACATCGACGTGGTCATCTTCGACAACTCCCTGACACCGGCCCAGACCCGCAACCTCCAACGGATCTTCCAATGCGACGTGGTCGACCGGGAGGCGTTGATCCTCGACATCTTCGCCCAGCACGCCACCACCAAGATCGGTTCCCTTCAGGTGGAGCTGGCGATGCTCCGTTACAACCTCCCCCGGCTTCGCGGGAAGGGCAAGAGCATGTCGCAGCAGGGTTTCGGCGTGCTTGCCCGTGGACCAGGTGAGACCAAACTCGAGACCGACCGCCGCCACACCCTCGCCCGGATCTCGAAGCTCGAGCGCGAGCTCAAGGACATGGCGAAGCACCGGGAAACACAGCGCAAGGCTCGGAAGAGAAACGCCATCCCCCAGGTCTCGATAGTCGGATACACAAACGCCGGGAAGTCGACTCTTCTCAACGCCCTCACCGACGCAGGCGTCAAAGTGCGGGACCAGCTCTTTGCCACACTCGACAGCACGGTGAGACGACTCGAAGTGTCGAACAACCGGTCGGTGCTGGTGGCCGACACCGTCGGATTCGTCCGCCGTCTCCCCCACCACCTGGTCGACGCTTTTCAGTCGACCCTTGCCGAAGTCGCCGAAGCCGACCTCTTGCTCCATGTGGTCGACGCAACGGAGCCCGATCTGGTGGGCCAACTCGCCGCGGTGCGTGAGGTGCTGCTCGAGATCGACGCCGACGAGATTCCCGAGCTTCTCGTTTTCAACAAGACCGACCTCCTCGGCCCCACCCAGCTGGAGCGGCTCGAGAATTTGTATCCGGACGCCTGCTTCGTCAGCGCCCGACGGTCGGTGGGACTCGACGCTCTCGTCGAGGAGATCGGCAGCCACATCGAGCGCCAGATGGTGAACCTCACTCTGACCATCCCCTACGACAGGGGAGACATCGTCGCCGCCGCCTACCGCGTCGGTGAGGTCCTCGGTGAGCAACATGAGGGTGACGGGACACACCTGGAGGTCCGCATCCCGGCGAAGGACCGGAGCCGCTTCAACGGCTTCGAGGCCGGCACCATCTGACTCAGCCGGCGATGAGCGCAGCTCCGACGATCCCGGAGTTGTTCAAGAGCTGCGCCTGAACCACTTTCAGGCTCGAGGGGAGCCTTTCGTGGAAGTGCTCCCACTCCTTGCAGGCACCACCGCCGAATACAATCAGATCAGGATTGACCACGGTGTTGACCAACTCGAGATAACGCGCCGTGCGGTCGCCCCACACTTCCCAATCGAGGCCCAGGTCCTCCCTCGCCCTGGCCGAGAACTCGAGCTCGGCGGGCCTGACCCCCTCGAATTCGATCTGCCCGAGCTCGAAGTTGCGGACCAGGATGCCATCGACCATGAGCGCGCTCCCGATCCCGGTGCCGAATGTGAGCACCAGGACCTTGCCGGGGATGTCCTTCGCCGCGCCGAATGCCGCTTCGGCGACACCGGCTGCATCCGCATCGTTGACAACTGAAACCTCGCGGCCGGTGACGTCGTATATCGTCCCAGCCACGTCAGTCCCGATCCAGCCATCGTCGATGTTGTTGGCCGTCCAGGAGACGCCGTTGACCACCACCGCCGGAAACCCGACGCCGATCGGGCCGGGATGGTCGAGACCTTCTATCACCCGGGCCACGGTCTGCACAACAGAGGCAACTGTTGCTGGCTTCGGGGTCTCGATGCGAAGACGATCGCTGTTCAAGTCCCCAGTGTCCACGTCGACTATTGCACCTTTGATCCCGGTGCCACCTACGTCTATTCCGATTCGAAGCTCAGTCACGAGCAGCAAGGCTAAGCGTTTGCGACTCGAAGTAATAGCCTGGTTCCATGAATAAGGGCGCAGACATAGGAATTGTTGGTCTCGGGGTGATGGGCGCCAACCTCGCCCTCAACCTGGCCGACTCAGGAAATGCGGTATCGGTATACAACCGGACACCGTCGACGACCATGGACTTCATGGCCGGGGAGGCGGTAAACAAGGACATTGTCTCCGCGGTGTCACTCGAAGAGTTGGTCGAGACTCTGGAGAGGCCGCGGCGCGTTCTGTTGATGGTCCCTGCGGGCAA
>Ga0299914_10002775_pt1 | contig 12177 bp, 11 predicted proteins | sample RVTome_10_FD_201361 | JGI IMG/M metagenome (GOLD analysis project Ga0299914, IMG submission 201361) | Soil microbial communities from uranium-contaminated site in the Upper Colorado River Basin, Wyoming, United States - RVT153D57 (version 2) ... | reverse complement strand
TCGGCGCAGCGCTGGTCATTCGTCGGCTGGCTGCGCGAGCGCGGCTCGAGGTAGCGGCCGGGCATGATCACGACGCGGCCGTTGTTGCGCGACTTGTTGATCGCCGCCTGGACCGACCTGAACTTGCACCGCTTGGCGAGCTTGCGGTTGATCTTCCGCAGCCGCTTGCCCTGCTTCTTCGTCAGCTTGACCCTGCCCTGGCTCGGCCGCAGGACGTAGCCGCCGCGGCGGGCCTGGCGAACCGACCGGCGAACGCGCTTCATCGAGGCCTTGCCCTTGCGCCCCTGGCAGACGACCTTCGTCCTGCGCGGCGTCTTCAGCGCCGAGCGCAGGCTGCGGGCGCTCGGCACGGCGCCGCCGGCCGCGGGCTTGACCGAGGTGTCGGGCGCCGGATCGGGCCAGTAGGAGGGTCGCTCGGGGTGCGCCTGCGCCGGCGCGGCGAAGGCCAGCGCGCCGAGGCCCACCAAGCCGACCGCGAGTCGGCCACGCCACCCTGCTCTGTCTTCCCTGGCTCTCCTCATCGCTGCGACGTCCGTGCCGCGAGCGGCAGCGTATCAGGCGATCGGTACGGATGTACAGGCCGCTCGAGCAGCAGCGGTCAACCGCGGTGAGGCGGATTTCGCATCGTAGCGATGCAAAATCCGCCTCACCGCGATCGGGGTTCAGCGCGATCGGGGTTCAGCGCGATCGCGTCTCAGCGCGATTGGGGTTCAGCTCGCTGCGGCGAGCCGGCCGGCGACCTCGTCCCAGTTGACGACGTTCCACCAGGCGTCGATGTAGTCCGGGCGCTTGTTCTGGTACTTGAGGTAGTAGGCGTGCTCCCAGACGTCGACGCCGAGCAGCGGCGTCTGACCGGACGAGATCGGGCTGTCCTGGTTCGCCGTGCTGACCACCGCGAGCCCCGACCCGTCGTGGACGAGCCAGGCCCAGCCGGAGCCGAACTGGCCCACGCCGGCGGCCTTGAGCTCGTCCTTGAACGAGTCGAAGGAGCCGAACGTCTCGTCGATCGCCGCCGCGAGGTCGCCGCCCGGCTCGCCGCCTCCGTCGGGGCTCATGATCTGCCAGAAGAACGTGTGGTTGGAGTGGCCTCCGGCGTTGTTGCGCACCGCCGTGCGGATGTCGTCGGGCAGCTGGTCGAGGCTGCGGAGCACCTCGTCGACGTCCTTGCCGGCCCAGTCGGTGCCGTCGAGGGCGGCGTTCGCCTTGTCGACGTATGCCTGGTGGTGCTTGTCGTGGTGAACCCGCATCGTCGCCTCGTCGACGTGCGGCTCGAGGGCGGCGTAGTCGTAGGGAAGGTCCGGGACCTCGTAGGGCATCTCTGGTCTCCTTCGTCCGGGTTTCGTCGGCTCGTGAAAGATATCCGAGCGTGGGACTCGGGCATCGGCGGCCCGGCCCGGATCGGCAGCTAGCCGCCGGAGCGTCCGCCGGGCCGGCTGAAGAAGCGCTTGATTCGCTCCCAGAGCACCGACAGGAACAGCCGCAGGCCGCGGATCGGCTCGGCCGCCGCCGCCTCGCCGCCGGCCTCCTCGGGCGGCGCGGCGATTCGCGTCTCGAGGCAGTCGGCGAAGTCGCGCAGGAGCCGGTTCGAGACGTCCTCGATCATCCCCCCGCGGCCGAACCGGGCGAGACGGCCGGTGAGCGTGAAGTCGGTGGAGACGTCGACCGTGGTCACGCCGCCGGACTCGCTCATCGAGCTCTGGATCGTCGCGTTCGCGGAGCCCTGGCCGCGCTTGTCCCGGCCGTGTGCCTTCATCGCCACCCGGCGGCGCGCCTCGTCGACCGACTCCATCTCGAGCTTGCCCGCGTACGCGGCCGTCGTCGGGCCGATCTTGACCGTGAAGGTGCCCTCGTAGACGCCGTCCGACGATCCCGTGATCTCGGCGCCGGGCAGGCAGGTCGCCACTCGCTCGACGTCGATCATCGTCTCCCAGACGGTCTCGAGCGGCGCCTCGACCGTGAACGAGTGCTCGAGCTTCATCGCCCCACCCGGACCGCCCGCCGCGCCGACTCGAGGTCGGCGAGGGTGTCGATGTCGTCGGGACGGCAGAGCTGGCCGCACTCGAGCTCGCGCGCCCCGGCGGCGGCGAGCAGCTCGCGCGCGCCGGTGTCCCCCCGCAGCGACGCGACGGCCTCGAACAGCAGGCGCTTGATCAGCACCGGATGCCCCGGCCGGCCGTCGTACGTCGCCCTCGTCGCCGCCTCGGGAGCCGCGACGTGGTCGACGATCGCGGCGATCACCTGCGGGGTGACGAACGGCTGGTCGCCGAGGATGACCACGGCCGCGCTGGCGTCGTCGAGCGCCGCGACCCCGGCGCGAAGCGACGCCGCCATGCCCTCGCGCCAGTGGTCGCAGACGACGGCCTCGGTCCCCTCGAGATCGGCGGCCGCCGCGACCTCGTCGGCGTCGGCGCCGAGCACGACGACGACCCGCTCGACCGCCGGCACCGCGAGCATCGCCTCGATCGCGTGGTCGAGGAGTGGCCGGCCGTCGAGCTCGGCGATCAGCTTGCGGCCGCCGAACCGCCGCCCCGCGCCGGCCGCCAGCACCAGCCCGCCGATCATCTCGGCGCCGTCCTCACGCCGGTCCTCCCGTCGCGCCGATCCCCGCCTCCATCAGCCCCGCGAGCTCCTCGAGCGACGCGAGTGAGTTGCCGGCGAGCAACGCGTCGACGTGCGGCAGTGCCGCGACCATCCCCCGGGTCAGCGGCTCATAGCCCGGGGTCGCCTTGAGCGGGTTGAGCCAGACCAGCCGGTGGGCGCAGCGGGCGAGGCGGGCGATCTCACTCCGCAGCACCTCCGGGTCGCCGCGGTCCCAGCCGTCGGAGAGGATCACGACCACCGCGCCGCGGCCGATCCTTCGCCCGTGGATGCGGTTGAGCTCGCCGAGCGAGTCGCCGATTCGCGTCCCGCCCGACCAGTCGGCTACCGCCTCGCTCGCCCGGCGCAGGGCGACGTCCGGATCGCGGCCGCGAAGCTCGCCGGTGACCCGGGTCAGCCGGGTACCGAGCGCGAACGCCTCGCAGCGGCGCCTGGCCGCGACGCAGGCCTGCGCGTACTGGAGCAGCATCCGCGAGTAGGGCTCCATCGACCCGGAGACGTCGCAGACGAGGACCAGCGGGCGCGGCCGGTCGCTGGGCTCGCGCCAGCGACGCTCGAACGGCTCGCCGGCGTGGCGAAGCGAGGCCCGCAGCGTCGCGCGCGGGTCGGGGCGGTGCGAGCGCCGCCGCGACGCCCGCGTGCGCCGGCTCCGGCGCCGGGGGCCGCGGGCGGCGATCCGGCGCATGATCGCCCGCGCCTGTGCCCGCTCGCGGTCGCTGTACTCGGAGAAGTCCTTCTCGCGCAGGAGCTCGACGTCCGACCACGCCGCCGGCCGCAGCTCGGCGCCGGAGTTGGGGGCGAGCCCGATGCCCGGGTCGGGGACGGCGACGCGCGGGAGCACCGCGGTCGCCACCGGATCGACCAGCGGCTCGGGCGGGATCAGGCGATGCTCGGCGACCCAGAGCGCGAACGCGGCGTCGAACGCGACCAGATCGGCCCGGCTCGAGCACAGCGTCGCCCGGAGCGCGAGGCGCGCCTGGTCGTGAGCGGCGGGGTCGACGGCCGCGATCGCACGCTCGGCGGCGATCAGCTCGCCGCTTCCCACCCGCGCGCCGCGGGCCCGCATCTCGCCGGCGAGCTCGGCGAGGCGGAGGCTGACCGGCGCCGGGGCGGTCGCCTCAGGCACCCTCGAGGACCCCCTCGGCGCGCACCCTCTCGATGTCCTCACGGACCTTGAGCGCGACCCCGAGCGTCCGCTCGAGGTCGGCGTCGCCGAGCGCCCCCAGGGCCCGCGCCCAGGCGATCGTCTCGCCGATGCCCGGCGCCTTGTAGAGGTCGCGCTCGCGCAGCCGGGCGACAGCCCGCGCGACCCGCTCGGCGATCTCGGACGAGACCCCCGGGAGCCGCGCCTCGACGATCTCGGCCTCGCGCTCGCTGGTCGGGAAGTCGATCCAGTGGTACAGGCAGCGCCGCTTGAGCGCGTCGTGGAGCTCGCGGGTCCGGTTCGAGGTCACGATCACCGTCGGTCGCGTCCGCGCCTCGATCGTGCCCAGCTCGGGGATCGTGACCTGGAAGTCGGAGAGCAGCTCGAGCAGGAAGGCCTCGAACTCGTCGTCGGCGCGGTCGATCTCGTCGATCAGCAGGACGACCGGGTCCGGCGACTCGATCGCCTCGAGCAGCGGCCGGCGAAGCAGGAACTCGCGCCGGAAGAGCTCCTCCTGCGCGACCCCGCCCTCGGCCGCGCGAACGGCGAGCAGCTGGCGCGGATAGTCCCAGTCGTACAGCGCCGAATGGACGTCGATCCCCTCGTGGCACTGGAGCCGGATCAGCCGCGACCCGGTGACGGCCGAGAGCGCCTTCGCGGTCTCGGTCTTGCCGACCCCGGCCTCGCCCTCGAGCAGCAGCGGCTCGCCGAGGTCGAGGGCGAGGAAGACCGCGACCGCCAGCGCCTCGTCGGTGAGGTAGTGCTGCTCGGCGAGCGCCGCGCGGACGGCGTCGGGGCTCGTCAGCGTGGGCTTCGGTCCGCGGTCGGACATCAGTCAGAGGGTAGGGGGCGCTTCACGAGCTTTCGGGGTTGTGTGTCGCATCGACACGCGGTCGCGAGACCTCGAAGCGCTCCACGTGGTCTTCGCCGGCGTCTACCTCGTCGGCCATCGGGCCGAGCCGCCGCTGGCACGCGAGTGCGCAGCGCTGCTCTACTGCGCGCCGCGAGCGCTGCTGGGATGCCGGACGTCGGCGCGGCTCTGGGGGCTGCCGGCACCCGATCCGGGCGCGATCGAGGTGACCGTGGTCGGCCGCCACCGCAGCTCGCGGCCCGGCCTGCGGGTGCGGTCGCTGAGCGCGCTGGCGCCCGGTGAGCTCCGACGCCGGAACGGGCTGCCGCTGACGTCGCCGGCGCTCACCCTGCTCGACCTCGGCGGCCTGATCGGGGCCGACGCTCTCGATCGCGCCCTGAACGAGGCCCGCGTGCAGCGCCTCGTCGCCGATGACGAGCTCGCGGCGACGCTCGCAGCGCATCCGACGCGCAAGGGACGGCTGACGCTGGCACGACTGCTGGCGGCGGAGGAGTCCGCGTTCGTCACCGAGTCCGAGGCCGAACGGCGGTGCCTGCGGTTGATGATCGCGCGCGGCCTGAAACCCGACGCGACGCAGGCGCAGATCGCCGGACACCGGGTCGATTTCCTCTACCGCGCCGAGCGGCTCGTGGTCGAGCTCGACGGCTACCGCTACCACCGCACGCGTCGCCGCTTCGTCGAAGACCGCCGCCGCGCGACCGAGCTGATCGCCGCCGGGTACCAGGTCTTTCCGCTTACGTGGCACGACGTGACGGTCGACGGGGACGCCGCGATGGCGCGCCTGCGCCGTGCCCTCGAGCGTCGCCGCCTCGAGCTTTCGCGATCGGATGTCGCGGCGACACTCGATCGCGAAACCTCGTCGTAGCGGCGCTACGCCCCTGCCGCCTGCGTGAGCGCGCGGCGCGTCAACACGCGCGCGAGGTGGCGCTTGTACTCGGGCGTCGCGTTGAGGTCGCCGGGCGGATCGGTGCCCTCGGCGGCCTGCTCGGCGGCGGCGGCGATCCGCTCGGCGTCGAGCGGGCCGCCGCGCAGCGCCTCCTCCGCGGCGCTGGCGCGCAGCGGGGTCGAGCCCATGTGCGTGAGCCCGATCCGCACGTCCTCGCACGAGTCGCCGCTTCGCTCGATCAGCGCGCAGACCCCGACCATCGCCCAGTCCTCGGCCCGCCGGCTGTACTTCTCGTAGCCCCAGCCCCAGCCGTCGAGCGCCGGCAGGTGGACGTCGGTGATCACCTCGTCGGGCGCGAGCGCGGTCGTCAGGTAGTCGCGGAACAGGTCGCCGGCCGCGATCCTGCGCTCACCGCCCGTGCCGCGAGCGGTCACCTCCCCCTCGGCCGCCAGCAGCACGGCCGGGTAGTCGGACGCCGGATCGCCGTGGGCGAGCGAACCGCCGATCGTGCCCCGGTTTCGCACCTGCTGATCGGCGATCAGCGACGCCGCCCGGGCGAGCACGCCGAGGTCGTCGCGCGACTGGAGCTCGGCGTGGCGCACGCCGCCGCCGATCGCCCAGCCGCCGTTCGACCGTTCGAGGCCGCGGATCTCGTCGAGGCCGGCGATGTCGACGAGCAGCGACGGGGCGGCGAGGCGGAGCTTCATCAACGGCACGAGCGAGTGGCCGCCGGCGATCAGCTTCGCGTCCTCGCCGCCGTCGGCGACCGTGCGCGCGGCATCGTCGACCGACTCGGCGCGGTGGTAGTCGAAATCGGCCGGGATCACGGCGCACCTCCTTCGTCCGGATGGGTCGGCCCCGAGCCGGCGGCTCCGGCGCCGTGCTCGCCGACGTCCTTGCCCTGCTCGCTCGCCGCCGGACCTCCACCTTCGCCCTTCGCCGCCTCGATCGCCTGCCAGACCCGCAGCGGCGTCAGCGGCATGTCGATGTAGGTCACGCCGAGCGGCTTCAGCGCGTCGACCACCGCGTTGACCACCGCCGGCGAAGCGGCGATCGTCCCCGCCTCGCCGACGCCCTTGACGCCGAGCGAGTTGACCGGCGAGGGCGTCTCCTGGCGCCCGGTCTCGAAGCTCGGCACCTCGGCGGCGGTCGGCAGCGCGTAGTCGACGAACGAGCCGGTGACCAGCTGTCCCTCGTCGTCGTAGACGATCTGCTCGTAGAGCGCCTGCCCGATCCCGTGGGTGATCCCGCCGTGGACCTGGCCGTCGATCAGCATCGGGTTGATCGCCGGGCCGCAGTCGTCGACGGCTACCCAGCGCTTGATCTCGACCTTGCCGGTCTCGACGTCGACGTCGACGACGCAGGCGTGGGCGCCGAACGGGAAGACGAAGTTCTCGGGATCGTAGAAGGCCGACTCCTCGAGCCCGGGCTCGATCTCCGCCGGCAGCTCCTGCGGCGGGACGTGCGCGGCGAGGGCGATGTCAGCCATCGACATCGACTTGTCCGGCGAGCCCGTGACCTGGTAGGAGTCGCCGACCAGCTCGATGTCCTCGGGCGCGGCCTCGAGCATCGCGGCGCAGATCCGCTTCGCCTTGTCCTGAACGCGCTCGGCGGCCCGGGCGACGGCCTCGCCCCCGACCGAGAGCGAGCGCGACCCGTACGTGCCCCAGCCCCACGGGCCCTGGTTGGTGTCGCCGTGCAGCACCTCGACCTGCTCGGGCGAGATCCCCAGCCGGTCGGCTGCGATCTGGGCGAAGCTCGTGTCGAGCCCCTGGCCGTGCGGCGAAGCGCCCGAGTAGACGGTCGCGGTCCCGGTCGGGTGCACGCGCACGGCGGCCGACTCGAAGAACGCCGCCTGGAGGCCGACGCCCTGGGGGCCGACGGCGCGCGAGGGGGCGAGCCCGCAGACCTCGGTGTAGGTGGAGAAGCCGATCCCGCGGTAGACCCCCCGGCCGCGGAGCTCCTCCTGCTCGCGACCGAGCGCCTCGAGATCGACGCGCTCGAGCATCAGGTCGAGCGTGCCCTCGTAGTTGCCCGAGTCGTAGACGATCCCGAGCGGCGTCTCGTAGGGGAACTCCTCGGCCGGGATGAAGTTCCTGCGTCGTAGCTCGAGCCTGTCGACGCCGAGCTCGTCGGCGAGCTGGTCGATCCCGACCTCGATCCAGTGGGTCGCCTCGGGCCTCCCGGCGCCGCGGATCGCGTCGGTGGCGAACTTGTTCGTGAACACCCCGGTGAAGTGGAGCTCGATGCTCGGGATCTTGTAGCACCCGCCCATCACCGGGAATCCCAGCTCGGGGATGAACGGGGTGAGGATCTGCTGGTAGGCGCCGAGGTCGTTGACCATCCGCACCCGCATCCCGGTCAGGGTGCCGTCCGACTTCGCGGCGAGCGTCAGGTAGGCGATCTGATCGCGGCCGTGGTGGGTGTAAGCGAGGTTCTCCGAGCGCGACTCGATCCACTTCACCGGGCGGCCGAGCCGGCGGGCGAGCGCGCAGACGAGCGCCTCCTCCCCGTAGGTGTTGAGCTTGGTCCCGAAGCCGCCGCCGACGTCGGGGGCGATCACCCGCAGCTTGTCCTCGGGGATCCCGAGCATCCCCGAGAGCAGGAACCGGGTGATGTGCGGGATCTGGGTCGCGGAGGTGAGCGTGATCGTGTCGCCGTGCGGCTCGGCGATCGCGCCGCGGGTCTCGATCGCGCCCCCCGACGTGCGGTGATTGACCACCCGGCGCTCGAGCACCACGTCGGCGTCGGCGATCGCCGCGTCGACGTCGCCTCCGGAGAGCGCGAACTGGTGCGTCTCGTTGGTCCCGAACTGGTCCCAGACGAGCGGCGAGCCCTGGTCGAGCGCCCGCTCGGGGTCGACGACGGCCGGCCTCGGCTCGTACTCGACGATCACGTCCTCCGCGGCGTCGGCGGCGACGTAGCGGTCGGTGGCGACCACCGCGGCGACCGGGTCGCCCACGCACTTGACCTCGCCGCGCTTCAGCGGCCAGTGGTCCGGCGTGTTGATCTCGACCCCGGGCGGCGCCCAGACCATCGGCACCCCTCCGTCGAAGTCCTCGACCAGGTCGTCGCCGGTGACCACGGCGACGACGTTGGGGTGCTCGCGCGCGGCGGCGGCGTCGATCGACGCGATCGCGGCGTGGGCCTCGGTCGAGCGGACGATCGCGACGTGGAGGGTCCCGGGCGGGGATAGGTCGTCGACGTAGCGGCCGGTCCCGGTGATCATCCGCGCGTCCTCCTTGCGCGGAATCGCCTGGCCGACGTAGCCGTTCCCGGCTCGCTTCTGTGCGGTTGCGGCCATCAGACCTCCACCACCTTCCCCCTGCTGCCCTCGGGAACGCCGGCGCCGCCCCGCTCGGCCGCCGCGAGCACCGCCTTGACGATGTTGTGGTAGCCGGTGCAGCGACAGAGGTTGCCCTCGAGGCCGTGGCGGACCTCGTCCTCGGTCGGTTTCGGGTTGCGCTCGAGCAGGTCGGCGGCGGCCATGATCATCCCCGGCGTGCAGTAGCCGCACTGGAGCCCGTGCTCGGTGTGGAAGGCCTCCTGGAGCGGGTGCAGGTCACCGTCGCGCCCCATGCCCTCGATCGTCGTCACCTCGCCGCCGTCGGCCTGGACCGCGAGCACGGTGCAGCTCTTCACTGCCTCGCCGTCGAGGAGCACCGTGCAGGCCCCGCAGCTCGTCGTGTCGCAGCCGATGTGCGTGCCGGTGAGGCCGAGCAGGTCCCTGAGGTAGTGAACCAGCAGCAGCCGGGGCTCGACGTCGGACTGGCGCGCCTCGCCGTTGACCAGGGTCCGCATGCGAACGGTTGCGCTCATCTGCTCCTCCTCCGGACTCGTTCGGGGCCCGTCGCGGCACCCTGACCATAGGAGCGCAGGTGTTGCAATCGGGTTGCAATCGGCATTACGCTTGCGAGCAGGAAGGAGGAGGCGTGAACCGGTCATCCTGGGTGGCGCTCGACGCGTCGACGGACCGCCGCAGCCGCGCTCGGACGCTCGCGCGGATCCACCGCCGGGTGACCGAGGGCGCAACCCCCCCGCCGACCCTGAGGCGGCCGATCGCCGAGTCCTGGCGCCGCTGCGCGGTCGCGGGCATCGACCCCGAGCGTGGCCTGGCGCCGGTCGTCCGCTCGGCGGACGAGGCCCGCGAGCGCTGGCGCTCGCACCCCCTGTCGATCGCCGAGCCCGTCCTCCACGAGCTGCTGGCCGACGTCCACGACGAGGACGGGCAGGTGGTGCTGGCCTGCGACTCGGACGGCTCGCTGCTCTGGATCGACGGTGAGCCCGCCCAGCTCGACGCCGCCCACGAGATCCACCTCGAGCCCGGCGCGTTGTGGAGCGAGGACGCGGCGGGGACGAACGCGATGGGCACGGCGCTCGCTATCGATCACCCGATCCAGGTCTTCTCCGCCGAGCACTTCAGCGAGGCGGCGCACGACTGGACGTGCAGCGCGGCGCCCGTGCACGACCCGGAGACCGGCCGGATGCTCGGCGTGATCGACCTCTCGGGCCCGGCGTCCACCGCCCATCCCCACAGCCTGGCGCTGGTCGAGGCGGCGGCGCGGGTGATCGAATCCGAGCTCGGCTGGCGGATCGCCGAGCGCCACACGCGGCAGTTGAGCGCTCGGCTGTCGGCCCCTTCGGTCGTCGCGCTCGGGCTCCGGCACCGCCGCGCCGAGCCGGGCGCCCTCGGCGTCGAGGCCCTCGGGCGCGATCGGGCGCGGGTCGCCGCGAACGGCGGCTGGCGGGAGCTCAGCCGCCGGCACAGCGAGATCGTCGTCCTGCTGACGATGTTCGAGGACGGGCTCGAGGTCAAGCGGCTGGCGCGCGAGCTCTACGGCGCCTACGGCCTCCCGGTGACCGCACGCGCCGAGGTCTCGAGGTTGCGGCGCATCCTCGGCGATCGCCTGCCGCGCGGGACGCACCGGCTCGACGGACCGCTCGACGCCGACTTCGTCGTTGTCGAGGAGCTGGTCGACGAAGGGCGCACCGCGGCCGCCCTCGACCGCTATCCGGGTCCGATCCTCCCGAGCTCGCGCGCTCCGCTCGTCGTCGAGGCGCGCGAGCGACTCGAGCTGCGACTGCGCGAGGCGGCGATCGAATCGGGGGACCCGGCGCTGCTCGCACGCTGGCTCGAGACTCCCTCCGGCCGCGACGACATCGAGGCCTCACGCGCCCTCGTCGTCGCGCTCCGCGAGGGGGATCCCGCGTGGTCGGCGGCGCTCAGCCGCCTGCGGCGGCTCTCACGCGGGTGAGCGGGCGAGGCATCCGCTGGGCTGTCCACGCAGCAGCGGGTCAGCTCCTGGGCGACGCCACGCGACGGGGCGATGGCGGGCTGCGACAATGGGGCCGATGCCGCGGCACGACCCGCCAGGCGAATCCCGCTCCGACGCGCTGCGCGACGCCCACGGTCGCGCGATCACCGACCTGCGGGTGTCGGTCACCGACCGCTGCAACTTCCGCTGCCGCTACTGCATGCCGGCCGAGGGGATGCCGTGGCTCGATCGCTCCCAGATCCTCAGCTTCGAGGAGATCGAGCGCCTGGTCGCGGTCCTCGCCCGGCTCGGGGTCACCAGCGTCCGGCTGACCGGCGGCGAGCCGCTGGCGCGGCGCGACTTCCCGACCCTGGTCTCGAAGCTGGCGCCGATCGAGGGGATCGAGGACCTCTCGGTGACCACCAACGGCTACCTGCTCGAGCGCGATGCCCGCGCCCTGGTCGACGCGGGGATCAACCGCGTCAACGTCTCGATCGACTCACTCGCCCGCGATCGCTTCCACGAGGTCACCCGCCGCGACGCGCTGCCCCAGGTGCTGCGCGGCCTCGAGGCGATCGCCGCCTTCCCCCAGGTTCGCCCGATCAAGGTCAACGCGATCGCGATGCGCGACTTCACCGAGGACGAGGTGCTGAGGTTCTGCGACTTCGCCCGCTCGACCGACTACCAGGTCCGCTTCATCGAGTTCATGCCACTCGACGCCGACCGCGCGTGGGAGCCGGAGATGGTGCTCACCGGCGCCGAGATCCGTGACCTGATCGCCGAGCGCCACCCGCTCGAGGAGGTCCCGCGCGAGCCCCACGCCACCGCCCGCCGCTACCGCTTCCGCGACGGCTCGGGCGAGATCGGGTTCATCAACCCGGTCTCGGAGCCGTTCTGCGGCGACTGCAACCGGATCCGGCTGACCGCCGAGGGGGAGCTGCGGACCTGCCTGTTCTCGGTCCACGAGACCGACCTCCGCGACCCGCTTCGCTCCGGGGCGAGCGACGACGACCTCGAGCGGATCATCCGCGAGGCGGTCTGGCGCAAGGAGCTCAAGCACCGGGTGAACGAGCCCGGCTTCCGTCCGCCGCCGCGGACGATGAGCGCGATCGGCGGTTAGCTTCCGCGCCGGTGGACCGCTAGTGCGAGATCGCATCATCGCGCCCGCGGGCTGATACCCTCCGGCGGGCCTGGACCGGCAGGAACGGGCGTGGGAACGGATTCCCCACCACTGAGGAGGAGAGAGTGAGCAGGAGAAGTACGTTCGTGCTGGTGGCGATCGCGTCCGGCGCGATTGCCGGTGCTGCGGCAGGTCCCGCGACCGGGGCTCCCGGCGCTCAGGCGGCGGCGAAGAAGGCGAAGGTGACGAGCGTCGCCAAGTCGCAGAAGGCGATCCTCAAGAACGGGACGCTGGGCGCCGTCG